>Ga0307514_10000033_pt1 | contig 364085 bp, 357 predicted proteins | sample 16_EM_MG_FD_203088 | JGI IMG/M metagenome (GOLD analysis project Ga0307514, IMG submission 203088) | Populus trichocarpa ectomycorrhiza microbial communities from riparian zone in the Pacific Northwest, United States - 16_EM | ecosystem: Host-associated > Plants > Roots > Unclassified... | reverse complement strand
ACTTGGTGATGGTGATCGTAGTCGAACTCATCCTGTAACGAGATGATATCTCTTGTATCGCAATCGTCAGTTATCGTAGTCTCTCGGACTGAGCGTTACGGGTGACGTCCAGCAGCCGCCGTCAGAAACACGGCGGAAATGCGGGGTAATTGCTTAGCTTGTGGAGACGCTTCTCCGTGACGATGTTGACTTCCACTCGACAAACGAAAATGGAAGTAATTGATCGTCGGTTCCCTTCTTAAACGCAAGGGCTCATAACCTGTTGTACGGTGGCGTGCGCTCGAGTAGTCGAGTGTGTGCGGGCGTATGCGAAGGTGTGTCTATTGTATCGTGTAACGAGACATGTCGCATCGACATAAGGTCGATCGATGACTAATGGTGCTAACTACAAAAGAGGCAAGTTACATCATAGTCCTTGGCATAGTGATATCCGTACTTCCAATCAGCTCAACAGCCATCACTTTCATGTATTATCCCGGGGATTCTTCGAGGCAAACATCAACAGATGTTCTTTCCCTCAATCATTGCCCTATGTATAGTTGACAATCATGCGATTTTGGCAGTCGTACACAGCAATTCATCCCTCTTAACAAACAACCAACAATGGACCGACATATTGTACATCTTGGGGCTGTGGGAAACCCCTGCAACTTGCAGCTATATGCCGCAGAATCCATCTTGAGTATACTGAACATGTTGGCAGCTAATTATTCTATTCTGACATGAAGCTAACTATATAATCCTCAGGACTTCCCACTTCTTTTCATTATCATCTTCCTCTCCTATTCCACTCCAGCAAATCATGAATACACAACCACCCCAGCCAGGTCGGAGTGGATCGAAATCCAGCCGATTGGCAGGTGCTTCGTCAAATTCATCACTTCTGGGCACACAGCAAGAACGTAGACACCAGTTAGTCGATCACAATGTTGCCCATGCAGCCACCAAAAATACAACCCAGGATGCACATTTAGATGTTGTCCGTAAGACTGGAAGCAGTACGAAAAAGAAGCAGCATGCAGTTGGATGTGACTCTATCCATACCGTGGTCAACGGCCATCAATTAACAGTTTGCCATACAGCAGGATTATGGCGAGAACTACGTGACCAATTTATCTCTGCCCATAACGGGAAGCCTCCATGGTCGCCCAAGGCATTTCTCCACACAATCTGGGAAATCCAACATCATGATGTTGTAAGCTCTGGGATTTACGCAGATGAATTTCCTGAGAAGCATCCCTGAGAGTGGACGAAACATGCTTTAATCACTGTAGAGGAGGCTATGGAAGCATATATGGTTGAGGTATTAGCTGCATCTCATTTTTTGAAGCAGCAACTAATTTCATGTCAGTATTCAACATGTCTGATATGATGGCAAGGCAGGGAGGTCATGTACAGCTGGAATAGTCCAACATGCGCCTGGCTTTGAACATTGCCAAAATGGCCAAAGGACGGTTTTTGCGTGGTGCAATAGAGGAAATGCATTATCTAATCAAGAAACCCCATGCTGAGGTCCGAGAAGAGAAGAAGTGGGGTGTTGAGTTTCCTGTGCATAAAAAGGTGAAGTCTGCAATAGACAGACACCCGGCTATGCTTTGTCAAAACCACACACCCAGATGCCTTCCTTGCCAAAATGGCACTGCAAAAATCTGCAGACATGCTGCAGATGCAAAGGAACTGGTGTACCTCCGCCCAACCGACGCAGACAGCAGACTCCAGAGCCAACTCCAGAGCCAACTCCAGAGCCGATGCCACCTCTATCCAGAAAACCACTGGCCTCAACCGGTAACACTTCCGGTGCTCAACATCTCGAAATCATCAATTTGCCGGCCGGATATGTTTATTCACATACATCTCTGCCCTGTGCTGAATCATTTACACTCGATAAATCTGCCCATGATAGCGAGCACGACACATATTTCGATCCAGATATGCTGCCTGATGAAGGAACATCCACTGGTTAGTATACTATCTGCTGTGTGGTAATGCAGCTAACATTCATGTTGAATACCAGAGCAGTCTATTGAGAGAATCTCGCAGTGATGACTAGCATTGATCGCATGGCACGGCATTTTGGAGATTATTATTATCCTGAATTTGCGGATAGTATAAAGTATATTTCAAAGGATATATTTATATGTATTATTAAAGAACAATGTAGTGATCAAGAAGAAAGTAAATGAAAATGCTAGAATGGCTGCCAAATCAACGTGAATGATGGACTATACCAAACCAAATGATTGTATAATGTGGATACACTTGTGGCATAATGAGCGTCAACGGAGCATCAACGATTCTTGGTCATGTATCCTGGGTAATCTGGGGGGCCATAGGTTGCACATTGTCATAAACGAAGTATTGGCTGCCTTTAAAGGCAAAAGAGATACTGACATGCTCCCTGCCCTATCATGACAATGAGCGTCAACGGAATGTCAATGATTCTTGGTCATGTATCTTGGGTAATCTGAGGGGCGATAGGTTGCAAATAGTCATAAACAAAGAATTGGCTGCCTTTACCAGCAAAACAGAAAGTGAAATGCTCCCTGCCCCATCAAGATAATAAGCGTCAATGGAGCATCAACGATTCTTGGTAATGTATCTTGGGTAATCTGTGGGGTGATAGATTGCACATAGTCATAAACAAAGTATTGGCTGCCTTTATAGGCAAAAGAGAAAGTGAAATGCTCCCTGCCCCATCATGAAAATGAGTGTCAACAGAGTGTCAATGATTGTTGGCCTTCCATTATGTTTAATTACAGCGCGATGTGGCCATTTTATCTATATATGTAATTTTGACTGTTTTCGTACGCTTATAGGCTCAAGAATACTTAGTGGTAGATCTGTAAATGAAATGAGTTGTTGCTGTCCCGGAGGATGTGGTGGGAACATTCTGTACATATCTACCCATAAAGGTTGCCATATCATTGTTTATGGATGCTTGTGATCAAGTGCCACTCATATTACCAAAGATGCAAGACCCAAAATCGTTGACGCTCCGTTGAGACTCATTTTCAAGATAGGGTAGGTAGCGTTTTGCTTGCTTTTTTTGCAATAAAGGCGGCCAATACTTTGTTTCTGACTGTATTTGACCTGTTGCACTGCCAGATTACCCAAGATAGACGACCAACAATTGTTGACGCTCCATTGACGCTCATTTTCAGGATGTGTTAGGGTGCTTGTATGTATTTGTTTTGATCCTGAAGGCGACCCATACATTCATAATGGACTGTAACATACCAATGTCAATATTTTACGATCAACAGTAGAATATCTGAATACGACCATAAATGTGAAACCCAAAACATGGAACCAGAGATTGGAACTGACTGGTCTAGCCAAACCCGGCGAAACCCGCGGGTTGACCGGTCCCGGTCCGAGTTTGGCCCGCCAAGAGTCAGCGGGTCAGGTTTTGGACAGGTATGGAACTGAACCGACCCCTTTTTGATTTCCAAACTCGGACCGCTGGTGGGTTACCCGGATCCATTGCTAGCACTAAGTATCAGTAATAGTGAAGTGCACCCCATTACTTGCCATCAAAGACATTAGTCCTCGACAGACATACCTAAGAGAAACAATGAAGAAACCAAAATATCAACGTCTGGATACCAATCTGATTCGAGCAGAATTGCCAACATTCCATGAACACTTCCAAGTAGAGATGAGGTGACATCAAGCAGTGCAACAACAGAGAGCAAATCGTGGGCAGATTCCAGCACCCACTATCCTTGATGGGTTCCAGGTAGAGTTAAATGCTCGACAAATTTGAACCCCAGGACCGATATTAACGCTTGATTGGAAATGATTGCGCCCCTCCAACGTTGTTTGTCATGTATTCCCTTATACTTATAAGTTAGAGTTACCTGCATCAATACAAACTCATCGAGTACAACCTGTTTTGCTTTTGGACCTGGTGGTTGATGAACCTCTTGATGGGGAACTGGTTGATCTGCCACCTCCAGTTGAGGTTGATAGTGACAAGGAGTACCAGGATTCGAGTGGCGAAGATAGTCTGGTGTATTATAATCAGCTGCAGTATCTTATATGTTGCACAAGGTATGATTCATTAACTTCGGAACCCGCAAAGTTTGTAGATGCATTACCAGCATTGGGCACTTCCACCAACTGTACCCTGCAGAGCCGGGACTGGTAGGAAATAATCTCTCATGACCTTGAACATGGGAGGGGGATACGGTTACTGCTCAGGTTGTATGTGATAGAGGGAAGAATTCGGCAATGAATCCCAAAGGAATTGGTGTTATGCAATAAAGGAAACATTGGGAGATACAGAGACGGTGCAGGAGAATATTGAAGTATTTGCAGTATTATTTGTTACAATAAAGAAGTTGTCTGAGGTGTTGCAACATTGGAGAAGCTGGCTTATTTGTACTGACACCAGTTGTGCTGAGCATGTATAAGATCATACGGAACAATTCAGATGGTACATTAGTGAAGGAGAAATTATTTGAAGGAGGTAGACGAATTGTATCTAAAGAGACATTGTTTGGTATTGGAGGCTTTACTATTCTTCTCTCTTACATAGGCTCTTGTATAGCAATACATGTTATGACTTTGGAACGGCTTCTACTTTGGTCTTGTCTTGACATCCTCAATTCAAACTTCAAGTGCTTGCTTTTTTGTTTGTGATATCACATTTCAGTTACCAATCTCACCTATGCCTGGCACTGCCCATTACAGTATTAGTTGTTGCCACTCACTCAGAATAGCAGTGTTATATGTACTTTAATTACTATGTCATTAGATCTTTGGTTTTGATTCTACTATTGTACCATTTCTTGTACTGCATATATTGATATATAATAAATACAAATTCCACCTCAATGAAAGAGTGAGTTCACTAGTAACAGTCATAATATGATAAACTTTGAATGAAATGAATTGTAACGATATCTTGTCTACTACCTGGTATATTATGGAAGGTTAATTCCAGAGTGTTGTCAGAAATGGCCAATCAGAATACTCTTAGACTGTATTCCAAGCCTATGCTGCTATATCAATTCAAAGTGACTGTAGCAAGATAAACAGAATATTGCAGGCCAACTGACTCCATTAAAGTTTCATTAGTGCAATAAGGTCAATTATTGGATTCACAGTACATAATGTTTCTTCTTCAAAGCTGTCCACTATACCTATTAGAATCCAGTTATCTGCTCAAGATATATCAACTGTATTTGTATATCCTGCTGTTCATAAAAGCAACCTAGCAGTACAATAACATTTCAAATTCTTATCAATAGACCATCTTGTATCCAACAGTCTTCTCATCTTTACTGATTGTATATTTTGCAGCTGTATCTGGTTGCACAGTCTCATACTCAGCTGGTACATCTTCGGAACTGTATGCTCTTGACTAAGCTCTCTGCACTGGCTGTAATCATGATCTGCCTCTTACACTGCTATTATCATAGTAATCACGATATATCATATCGACTATGTGCTGTCATATCGATCTGTTGGAGGTATTTCAGTAAATAACTATCTTGTTAATTAGTTGAGGTGGTTTTAATCAGTTTGGAATATATCAATCAGCAGTATTTATCAATAAGTCAGTTTTAATATACATTCCAAGTTTAATAATCATATTCTTCATTTCGATTCATACCCTATATCAGCTAGAGAATTACACTTGTATTATCCAGGTATTGGTATTGATGTTGATGATAATCTTTAATGTCCATCTCCATATATATCTTCAAACTGCTCCAGTTACAATACTATAGTGATTTCAAACAGCATAGTATACAATCAAAATATCGTTTGCAATACACAGTATACTATTAATTAATTATATCCTAATTGTTTGTCACTGTAGGTTCTGTCAATCCACTTGATTAGTCCTAATGTAACATCAGGGTAGCATCAGAAATACAGTTCAATAGTTTTATTTTGTTGTGGGATCCAATTACAGTTTCTTTCTATTGCCACATTATTTGGCTATTATATTTTCATATCTCCATGGATTCAATTAATAAACTAGATTCAATTAGTGATATAGCAATCAATTGAGAATGCATGTTACTCAATACTTCAAATTCCTACTCACTGTTACGAGCAAAATATTAAAGTACTGCTTTCAAGTTCTAAAGAAAAAGTGTAAAAAGTCAATTCTCACAGCTTTCAAATATCTATGTACTAAACATTCACAGAAGTTCAAATCAAAAACAGGCTGCAAAATATGTATATCAGTATAGAAATATCTCATACCAACTTGCTTCTAGTCCATTGGGAAGGTCTTGTTAGTAGTTACCACTAGATAATATATAGAAAAGTACATGTAAATTGATAGGACTATATATAGCTGCAGGCATGAAATGGATATATATGTATCTTTACTGCCTACAGTCTTCACTTTTATACCAATGCAATATACACTATTGCTGCCAGATTGTATGAGAGCCCACTGGCACTTGAAAGTTAATTTAAAAAACTATCTGAAAACCCACTGGTAAATCTACTTAATAGTCTCCTTTGGGGAGCCACTCTTCAGGGAGCTGTTGTTGAGATACCAGCCTCGGAGACAGCTATACATCAGAAGCAGAATTGTTTTCTGCTGCCAGCTTTGGCATATGGGAAACTGTAAGTGCTTAAACAGTTTGGGTAATAAAAGAGTTAAAGTCGGTAGAAAGTTTGATACAAACATCAACAACGCCAACCTACTTGGCTAAGCACTTCTGATACTGTAATGATAATTGCCAACACCATTACCATCACTAATGGCATCATCATTACAATCCTCAGAACTAGCTGCAGACTAGATACATTTCCATAGGCCTATACATATTGGACAGTGGACTTCAGATTAAGCTTAATGATCTCCATTGGAAATCTACTCTTCCTATTATCAAATCACCAACCTGTGATGCAAAATCTAAGTTGAATTGTCAATACTATGACTGCAACATATTCTTGGATCATAATCTGCATCAGCAAAATGTATTTTGTCTCTGGAAGCCTCCAGGTGTATCTGAGAGGATGTGGAGTGTAAACTTAGATGTGTCAATTTCAGGAGAGTAGCAGACCCCAGGAGGGCATTCCTGCTGGCCATCAGACTAACTGTAATCACTGACGACTGGTACAGGAGTACCATGGGAGGCATGCTGAAATGTCTGGAAACACCAAGTGTTAGCAACGGTTCCGGGTTACCCGGCCGCTGGCTGGGTTGGAACTGGAACCATGGCCCTGGTGTAGTTCTGGAACTGCCAAGAAACCGAACCACCCGATGATGAGCAGTTTGAAACCCGAACTACACCAAAAACCGCAGTCATTTGGCCTGGTTGTGCATGCAGGAGAGCCTCAGTATATCAAACTCAGTACTTCGGCTCCAATTAGGTATTTGAGTTCTGATCGTATTGCAATATGATATATACGTAAAAGATGCACTTTTGCATGCTTTTTCACCTCCTTGTCTCCAATTTGGAATCTGATCACAAAGTGGAGACAAGGAGGTGAAAGCACATGCAAAACTGCGTCAGTTAAGTATATATCATATTGTGATATAATTGGAATTCAAATACTTGGAACCAAAGTACTGAGTTTGCAAAATTGTGGAATCGGCCAAAAAACCGTGGGTTCGGTGCGGTTAGGTTATTTGATGGGGTAAAACCTGGTGTAACGGTTCCAGTTCAGTTCCGACCCGGATCCGGAACTGACCTGTGTATTTGGAATCATTGCTAACACTAGGAACACCTCAGAGCTCCGGAGAGAACTTTGGGTGCACCTGGAAGCACCTGGGAGCTCTGGGGACAAGTCTGGGAGCGCTGGCAAGAACTCTGGGAGCGCCAGCGACAAGTCTCGGAGCACCTCCAATCACAGTAGAGCAGTCTCAGAATAACAACATCTTCTTTGGGAATGCTGCTGGTGAGCCTGGAAATCATAGGTACTACTTATCATTCAACAAATTTAATACTCATCTATTCAGTTTTTGTTGTCATCTATGTATCTACATAGCTACCCATCTACACACCATGGATTGGGACTGGCTGCAGGCAGTGCTTCAGAGCAATGCGAGGTGAGTCTGAAATTGACAATCGAGTGAACTCAGAGATACACTCCAGGCATTGATCGAGCAAGTTTCGAGATGCACCTGATGGCGGCAATGGAGCATCTTTCCAGATACCCCTGGAGACTCCGATCAACTGAACATAGAGATGCACTCCGAGATCGTGATTGAGTGCATTTCGAGATACACTTGGAGGCCATTATCATACGAACTTGCATGTCATAATCGAGCATGTTTGGATATGCATTTGGAGGTTGTGATCTAGCGAGTGTGGAGGCAATAATCAAGGGAGTTTGGAGATGCACTATGAGGCCGCAATTGAGCGAGGTTGGAGATACACCTGGAGGCCATGATCAAGCGAGTTTGGAGGCTGTAATTGTGCAAGTTTGGAGAAGCAGTTGGAGGCCATGATGATGACAAGTTGGAGGCTGTAATCGAGCGTGTTTGGACGAGTACTTGGAGGTAGTCGATTGACAGCATGCCGGGTACTGAGACCCGAACCATTAGTTACTTAACTTGCAACAGTTGGAATGTGACAATGTGACTTTACCTTTGAGCTCTGATGGAGAGCTGGCTGATGGCGGTCAATCGTATAGAGAGGAACACCAGAAGTTGAAGCTACATCCCGGGGTCAACTCGTAATCATGAGAATGAAGGGAAGACAAACGATCTTGGCTGGATGTTGTACTCGGTGTGTGCTTTACACGGTCTATCCATGTACTTGGTGTATGCTGTACTTGGTGTCAATTCATAATCATGACATGGAGAGATACAGAGGGATGGCTTAACTTTGTGTTCTGCAACAATGGTGTAGTGGTGGACGAGACCACGAGAGATGGGGAATGAAAATGAACAAGATGTGGAGCATAGGAGCGCATAGGAGAAATCAGCGGTAGGTCTTGGCTGATTGAGTTGGAAAGACCACATATCGATCATAATACATGCTGGATCAGGGCTCATACATACTGTATCGGAGATTGTAACTTGACTTGCACACGAAATTCTCTTAAGTCCCAGTTTCTCATAATGATTTGCCACATCTGTTCTAATCTCTCTCTTTCTTGTCCTCAACTCTACCGTCACCTAAGAACACGAAGTTAAGTTATCACTCTCTATCTCTCCATGCCATGATGCATAGTTAACACTGAGTACAGCATACACCGCGTACTGCATCATTCCATGATTGACTGTCTCCTGCTCCCAGCCAGTCTCTCATCTCTCAGCAGACCAAGTTGTACTCAATTCTCTACATTCCCACAATTACATGTTAACCAATAGATGGAGTCCCAGATCTTGTCGCCCCTCCCTCCCAAACTCCCGCCTCCAGATTGACCGTCTTCTAGTTCTCCTTCATCCTTGCACGGTCACGGTGTCCATGTGTATCTCAAAACTCGCACGAATGTGGCCTCCAAGTTCGCACCATCACCTCCTCCAAAAGCATCTTCAAACTAGCTCGATCACAGCCTCCAAGTGCATCTCTCAACTCATATGATCACGGCCTCCATGTTTGCACGATCATAGTCTCGAAGTGCATCTCCAAACCCGCACGATTACAGCCTCCAAGTGCATCTCCAATCTTGCTCCATTCCGGCTTCCAAGTGCATCTCCAAACTCGCTCGATTACAGCCTCCACATATATCTCTAACCTCGCATCAATACGGCCTCCAATCTTGCACAATGGCGGCCTCCAAGTGCATCTCCAAACACGCTCAATCATGGCCTCCAAGTGCGTCTTGAATCTTGCACGATCACAGCGCCCAAGTACGTCTCCTAAGTCGCTAGCTCACAACCTCCAGGTACATCTTGCACAAGCCATGCCGGGCATATGGAAATACAGGGGTAACGGAGATGTATAGAGTGACAGGGAGTATATAATCGGCCGACCCCAGAGTGGATAAGTATCATCTCATTTCCATCTCATCTTATCATACAATGAAAATACACACGCTATCATGCGCAACTTTTGGTCTCAGTTGCTCAGTCCGTGATGTTGTGGATCCAAGCAATTGCGTGGATCTTCAATGCCAGGTAGTATCATATCTTCTCACTTGATTTCTATGCTCCTCGAACCAGAACAGCTCTTTCTCATGAATTCCACTGGGATGTCGTGAGAGGTACAGCAGAGTGTTGATGGTGGGCTCACTGCCTTCTAGCTTCATCATTTCCCCACAATGGCCTCCATGTGGTGCATCTCTAAGTTCTCTCAATAGGCGGGTCCAGGGGCTCCTCCAATTATGCTCGAATACCATCTGCGGCCAGATTGAGTGTATGTATATATATACAGAGACTTAAATAACGCATGCCATATTATGATGTAGCGAATGTTGGGACTGTACCAAAGACGAATATGATAGAACAAAATGCCTTCTAGTTGTGTAAGAACCACTGCTGTGGAAATACAGTACCAAGTCTCTCACAGTGATGTGTAGCATTCCCGGCTGCTCTGGAAGTATCCGGCAGAGCAGCGCAGTGGTTTCAGCTGCTCTTGAAGTCTCCCACAGATCTGCGCAGCGGTCTCAGGAGCTCCAAAATTTGGCTATCTTATATGTCAAATCTTGTAGCATCTGGAATGCACCTCCATAACTGCAGGTGCTTTCAGGAGCATCTGAGAATACTCTTGAAGAGTCTGAGAGTACATTGTTTAGCTCCAGGGGGGACTGGGAGCATCTTGAAGTACTTAGAAGGACTGGTGAGGTTGCCCAGAGTGTCTGGGAGGATTGTGTGTTGCTTCTGGACTGACTTTCATTTTGCTGATGTGGCCGCTATGGTACAAATATTACTCAATCAATAATGTCAACCATTGTAATCATTTTGGCCACCATATGCCACACCGTATCTACCACTGACCCAATTCCACTTGGCATTATGTTCTCAGTATGTACTGTCTGCAACTTTGCATATCTCTAAATACTATATGGAGAGGCAAACATTGAAGTATATAGTACACATCGATCGGAAGGATCTTATTTGTTGAAGTTATACTTGGACCATTTCTGTCAAGCAGACTGGATGTGTAACATCAAGTGTAATAGACAGTATACAGGAGAGTAATCTTTTGGTATACTTAGATGTAAACTTGAAGGTATACTTGGAAATATCTTGAAAGCTTGCTTTATGGCATAAAGTTAAACTTGGTGGGAAAGTGCTCACAAGAACAATTGGATGATTCAATTATCATATTCTCAGTAGTGTACATGAGAGTATACTTGGTGTTATACTTGGAAACATCCTTGGCTGTGGATATAGATGAATACACAGAGTGTACTTTGGAGTATACAGTCAACATGATGGGAGTGTACTACCAACTGCAGTTAAAAGTAGACTTAAGAGAAGACTCAGAAAAATCTACAAGAACATAGTTGAATATGTATTTGGGAGTATTATGAGTATTGTATTTTGGTGTATAGATGAACTTGGAAGAATCTTGAGAGTTTACTTGGGAATGTATATCAAGTAGACTAGCTGTATACATTTGAATACTATCAAAAGTATACCTTAAAGTGAACTTGGAAACTTAGAATACAGTACATTGTGCAGCTTGGCTTCCAGTTTGTTAAATACAGCATGATATACAGTATCAAGTTTATGGCATAATTGCATACAAAGCATATTTATCTTGTTAATTGGTAGATCCAGAGTATAGTATTTAACTATACCTTAAGTGTGTAATGAGGTACAATTTTGAAAATTGCTTTCTAAAAGCTGCATGTAATATATAATTGTTTTTCCTGGGGAAGAAAATAACCACCAGACATGAACTGAATGTATGTTTTATACCAAGCCAGTGTATCGTTGTCAATTAAGTATAAATAGACTGAATAAATATAGTATAATCCAGTAAACATAGTCAGACTGAACAAGTATAGCAAGACTCAGTGAGTATTCCAGGCCACTAACTATAGCAAGACAAAGCAAGTGTAGGATGGTTGAGTATTGCAAGGCCATATAGACATAGTAAGATCAACTAAGCTCTCTCTATGGTGAAGTACTAAAAATGATGAAATTCACAATTTTCCTCTCAATTAGATGGATGAATATTTGTACAAATAAACAGTATTGTATATATGAAGTCCACATCAGTATATGGACTTTTACCTCTCTATCTCTGTTTTACAATATTTACAATATTTGGTGTACTGGTGTAGTTTTTTGCAAAAAGATTACTGAAATGAATTTTTTCACACAACAGCACAATGAGTATTTGAAATATCAGTCATTGAAAATTGAGAGGTGACAATATGCATAGTTCTACATAGCTTACATATACACCACTGTCTAATTGGATCAAACCTTGTGGACTTATTTAGGATGGCAATTACAGATTTACACAGTAATACCTAGTGCGTTAGGATACGTTGCAGCAGTTTTTGAATACAAATACTTTGTGGTGACTGTATATTGGTAATATCTACATCTACATATACATAAAAACCATATTTAGAGACTTTGTATGTTGAAATCAGATGCATATTAGAAGTACTAGAATATGATAGTCTTGTTATAAAATTTGTAATATAATGAAATTCAAAACCCCATATTTTGCATTTCAACAGTTCTAATACAGGAATCGCTCCTTTAAATTGAATATTTATTAGGAATATCTTTGCTTTCTCTTTTACTTAGATCTTCAGTTCTGGTGAGTTTATGTTTGATGGGTTCTGGCCAGCTGTCCATTGAAGATATGGGCTTTCAGGTAGGTAATCCCTGCCGCGCTCGACAATTTCTGGTTTGCATTGAGATGCAAAATGCAAACTCTCTTTTATCGCACACAGTCAGATTCATCTTATCTTATCGCTGATGCATATTGTCATTCTGGTTCTTATCTTCCCTAATGTGGGGACAGATTTGCGTGCGGTCATCACGTGGGTTGGTTTAGGGTTGAACGCGGCGGAGCCGCATGCACTTTAGTTCTTGTGCACTTGTCAATTAGACCTAATGAGAGTCAGTGAGTTTAGGTCAATAAAGAGATTCAGGACACAGGACGCCAGACACCATACGACAGGTTATCAGCCCGGGCACTTCGCTGATTTGACGAACTCGACTCGAATTGCGGCATCATTGACACGGTCTTGGAGGAGTACATACAGACAGTCTCGATACGTGTACAGACGACAAGATGGCTGAATCAACATCGATCTCGATTAAGAAGTTTGCTGGTACGGACTACAAGAGCTGGAGTTTGGAAGTTGAAATACTCTTGGAGCAGAAGCAGGTTCTGGGCATTGTCGACAGTACAGAGGAAGCACCGGATGCGAAGAATGCGAAGGATGCGTCTGACTTTAAAGCATAGAAGCAGCAGCACGGAATCGCACTGTCAACCATTTTCCTCGCGATGGAGAGGTCTTTGCAGCAGCAGTATGGCGTTCAGAAAGATGCAAAGGCGCTGTGGGATCAGCTGAAGGAGGACTACAAGTCGAAGGTGAAGCTCAATGTTTGGGCTTTGCGCGATGAGATGTCAGCGGTGAAGTTGAGCAATTGCGAGAATGTGCAGGAGTACCCATCGAAGGTCCAGGCGCATGTGAATGACTTCAACCTCTGCGCAGACATTTCCACTGGTAGTGGTACGAAGCCAAAGAGTGAGCACAGCTACTCTCAGATGCAGGGTATACCTAAGGATGACGATTGGAGGTTTTTCACCCAGTTGATGTACGACAAGATCAACACCTTGGCAGACAAACCGGAGGAGATTGTTACGAAAATAAAAGCCCATGAAGCGCGATTACAGAAGGATCACGATTCGGAGGTGGGAGCCATGTTCTCAAAGTTGCGGACGAAGAGTGAGAAGCGGAATTCAAAGCACTCTCGGAAGTCTAGTAGTGGCAGTGAGAGCGATGGTAGTAGTTTGGAGAGTGAGAAGCATCGCTGCAGGCGTACTCAAGAGTACTACAGATGACATAAGGTGGGGCACATTGCCCGGTATTGTTCAAGCACGGCACCAATGGAGAGCGGGGCACCAATGGAGAGCACAGCACCGACAGAGACTGCGGCCACGGCTGCGACGATAACAACATCAATTGAGAACTATTGGATGACAGTTACGAACAAAGAGAGCCCATCGAAGGAGTGCTGGTACTTGGATTGTGCCACCACTTCTCACATTTGCGGTGATCGGCGAAAGTTTGAACGGTACACAGAGTATACCAAAAGAGAAGAGTGAGAGATCGGCGATTGTGCTGGAAGAGTAGCAGGCAAGGTCATCAGACATGGAGATGTACGACTGAGACTTCGATTGCCAGGAGGCCGAAAACATGAGGTTGTTGTGAGAAATGTCTTGCATGTCAAAGGAGCACACAACTCACTGTCACAATTGCAGCTTATGGATTGAGGGTTGCGGATTGTGCCTGTCAACGGCTAAGGGATCAAGATATACGACAAAGCGCCCACTGAGAGTACTGGTCTAGGAAATCTTGTGGGCATGGCATGCCAGATTGGAGGGTTCTTCCGACTAGATGTGAAGCGGCTGGATGTGAAGGTTGCAGGAAAGAGATATCAAGCAAGAGGATGATTGCTTCGGAGGAGTTTCGGAGGAGTTTCGGAGGAGTTTCGGAGGAGTTTCGGAGGAGTTTCGGAGGAGTTTCGGAGGAGCTCCAGGCACTGTTGATTGCTTCGGAGGAGCTGCAGGCACGGTTGGTCATTTGGGAGGAGCTTCAGGCAAGCTCTATCTTTGCTTCCTTTGTGGATTAGTCTTACGGTCGTGATACCGCCCTGGAGGAGTGTGGGGACTGATTTGAGTGCGGTCATCACGTGGGTTGGTTTAGGGTTGAACGCGGCGGAGCCGCATGCACTTTAGTTCTTGTGTACATGTCAATTAGACTTAGCGAGAGTCAGTGAGTTTAGGTCAATAGAGAGATTCAGGACACAGGACACCGGACACCGTACAACACCTAAGAGTTCCAACCGACAAACAGCACAACACAACACAACACAATACAACACAATACAACACATTATCACCGGCAGCGAGCCCCTCTCCAGTGAGAGCCTGGTGAATTCAAGCCGTCTCAACAGGCACCATGGCATCTCCGTTGACCAACAATGCCACACGTCTTACGGTCTCCTCCATTCCCGTCACCGCGTCAGCTGGAGTAGTTACAGCCGCAAACGCAGTCCACGGCTTTCGCTCAACCAGCAGCGTGACGGCATCTATACCGCGATTCTTTGCAAAGATGGCCTCTCTGGGCTATATTAGCACCAAATCTGAACCACTCACATCTCCTATTCCCGTTGCAGCGTTTACTACTAACAATACTATGGCACCTGCGTCCTCGCAAGTGACTGGGAATGCAACCGCGTCCCCCAGTTTACTGTCTGGTACCTTTGACGGAGGAATGCACAGCATAGGAGGTATTTTGTCTTACGTAATAAGCAAGTGGGCGGTGCTGTATCTCTTCATGGTAGCCTTCTCTCATATCAGTGGTTTTGGGTTTACGGAATTGACTAAGGAAACCAATGTATATCGAAGACTATGCTCTTGAACCGCACCCTGATATATGCCTCCCTCCGTCGCCCCATACGGTTACCGTTTAAGACTCGCCTCCTGATGCGGATTGTCCCAGTCGTTATGCTGGCATACCAGATCTTTAACATGTTGTTTGCGATGCGCTGCCAGACATCGACGATATTCCAGGGTGAGCGGACGGATGGTGATGTGGTATGGGGAGGGAGCGACTTCTATTTCCATGCTGTCGGCAAGGCGGGTTCGTTCTGGCTCGACGACCGCGCGGTATGTGAAAGCATCGGAATGATCCCGGATTCGGAGTGGATTGATCACACTTCTAGTCTTGAAGATCCAGAGTACCCTGGAGTGAAGATCCTTCTGCCAAAGGGATCGCTAGATATCCTCTGGCCCCTCTATAAAACGCTTTCATTCTCCCAATTCGTCGAGACCTTCACTTGTTCGTTGATCAGTCGTGTACCAGCCGAAAATGGCATGACACTGTTGGAACACTCCCTGGCATTCGCAGAAGCGGAGGCATTAACAACACGCAAAACATATCCTCTAGAAATCGCAGGTGAAGAAGGTCAGGAGCCAAAAGCCTTCAAAATGAAGGGCGAGAAACTTGTCCCTGTCGAGGTTCTCTACATTTCTGTTATGTCTTCGATGAGCCATATCACCTCCCACGTCATGGCAATCTTTAACAAGCAAACACGTTATCGCCTTCTCACCTCGGGCTTCTATGGGCTTGCATTCTTGGGTGGGTTCGCAATTGCCCTTTACTTTAGCGGAACGTCGGGTATACGTGACTTTCCTACAGTCAGTGTTGTCGGATTTATGCCCCACCTCCTGATTCTTGCTGCAATTACGGTGTGTGCAAGCATCTATGGACTGGCGTTGATTCTATCTTCACTGTATCCGCCCTCGGGAAGGAGAGGTTTTACCGAAGGCTTCAATAACCTCCGCGCAAACCTAACACTGTCCTCTGCTTCAGTTTCTCTCACAGATGACTTTTACCAGGTTCTCTTGAAACTGGGGTACATATGTCTTACCGCTGCTGCAGAGGCCACATATCTCAATGAAGGGCAGGCGGTGAGGGTACCAGGATGGACGTGGCTGGAAGGGGAGCACGTAAGAATGCTGGATTCACGACTTAGAAACAGCGGCTACATCGCCTCACAGTTTGTACCAACAACGAAGGGGACCGGACCGTTTGCTCAGGAGAGGAAGGAGTTCAGTGGCGTGGTCGAAAACACAAAAGATAAGCGGTGTCCGACTGGCGGACGATGGATCGGTGTGGGAGAGCTGTTCCGGGGTGTTGGTGTAGTTCTGGGGAGGTGGGCTGTGGTAGGTACATCCCGCCTGCTTTGCCGTTCCCCACCCTCCTCACCACTATCGCCAACACCGTCATCACCACAATGCAGCGAAGACGATAATACCCTTTACGAACGCTTCCTCAGCAGCTCCTCCCTCTCCGAGTTCGACGAGTCGGCTGATTACACCTCCACTACCGTACTCTCATCGTTATCATCATCCGATGACGAGTCTGACAACGAATCTACTCCCTTCTGCCATCGCCGCGAAACAACGCCCCTCCTTGACCTGTCCTACCTTGCCGCTCTACTAGACCCTCAAACCCCCGAGGACCGCACCTCTGCTCAGCTATTGGCAAAACATTTAACGTCTTCACATGCGATGACACGGTGGCAATACTCTTCTTTGCAAGTCTCTGGTGCAGCTGAGGAGAGCGCATTGGAGACCATTTTGCTTTCTCGACGGCGTGTGAAGGCGGTGGAGGGTTCGGACGGAAGGGAGGGAGCAGGACCAGTTTGTGTGGTCTGCCAGATTGAGCCGAGGACCGTTATCATGTGGCCATGTAGATGCCTTAGTCTTTGTGAAGACTGTAGAGTCTGTCTGGCAATGAATAATTGGAGTAATTGTGTTACGTGTAGAATGACGAGTATTGGGTATAGTCGGGTTTATCTGCCGTAGAGTGGGTCGGGGGTGACAGGGAATTTTTTTGCAGTTTTTGGGGTATTTAAGTTAATCATATACCTTTGTTATCCGTTTGGGTCATGTGCTTAGCATTTGGGGTTTTGGGGTTTTGGGCTGAAGTGACGCGGAAAGAAATATTACATAGGTGAGGTGTAGTTGGTACATTTGCACTTGTATTTGCTTGTAGTCAATCAGGCAACAGTGGATCTGAAAATGGGAGAATGTTGATAACATTGAAGGGAAGAGTACAGTTCAAGAAATCTAAATGCTGTCGGACTTAGTTTGAAACTGAATGCTGTATTTCTTTCAACTCCCCAGGCTATAATATCCCATCATCTGGAAATGGCCTGTAGAAGTCCTGTCATGATGACACTGATATGCTGAATGGTTTTGTTTGAGGTTAACAAAGAAGTATTGTATTTGTCCTAGCTGTATTTTGGATTCATTAATGTAGTCTCAAAGTGTTAAGCTTTTACACAATGGAATAATATTTAGAAGCTGCATGTTTTGAAAGCTTCTTTCCAGTACATGTCAATACTTACCAGATAATAGGTCAATAAAAATAAAGTAATTCTCCACTATGTACCCAATTATTATGTTTATCACTTTAGTTATAGCACAAATAACACCATAATATTATGGATAGGATGATTAAGTTGAAACCAATTTTAAATCATACTGATTTTGATATCTAATTGGAATATACCGGCAAATCAGATAGTAGGGCGTAGTCCAAACTATTACCTCTGTACTTGAGTCGATGTATATAAATGTATTATTTATTATACAATGTATTGTTATTGATACTGTCTATAACTTATAATACTACTCCATATTTTAGATATCTTCTCCTGTACTATAAAAGTATTATCTTAGTACTTATTCCAATAGTCGGACAGGAACTAGTATTTAAGAAAACATTCTCGGAGAAAAGCAAAGTAGTATAATTATCATGGTAAATATCTTATTTGAAATCAACCTGATAATTCGCTTTCTAATCAACTGTAACTTCATTTCAATTATATATCTTTTGAAATCTGATTTAACTGATACTTACTACAGGAATCAATTCTCCGTTACACCTGGGTGCTGGTATTCTGATAGTCATATTGTTATGCATGTTTGAATGAAAAAGTCAAATTGTACTGTATTACAATATTGGTTAATAGCTTTATTGTTTGTAGCTTTATTGTCAATTATATTTCATAGTTCCTCCCTTGGATTGTCATCTATTGAATATTCACACTCTAAGAAGTAACATTCTTGAAAACATATCAGTCAATTATTGAACTATGATATTGCTAGATATTAATAATTATAAATTAACTTTAATCCAGAAATCTCATTTACTGATTTTGCTGCAGTATCAATATATTAGTGACGATATATAAACATATCAAGTATGTATTATTGTGATGATGATGTTATTCTACAAGGACAAATAAAATATTCAATTGTACTAAGTGATTTAATTGCACTTGCAGATTGCAAAGCCAATAGATATACTAGAATTAATATTAATGAATATTTTCTCTTCAGTGCTAATTACTAACACTTCTTTCAGTCTGTTAAATATTGATTTGCTTGTTGTTTACTTGAAATAAGATAATCTCATGCAGCTAGACAATTCACATTTTAGAAGCTGAATCCAAACCAGGCTTTATCAAGCGAACAATAGATAAAGTAAGTCACTTTGATGGTATTCTATATATTATATACTCTAATTAAAAACTGTTAGAGTAGGTCAGCAAAGTAACTATAGCTGAAATCTGACTGGCTCTACGGATATATATCTCAGCCAATGCATTTGCTATATACTAAGCATATAGGTATAGTAGATTTTTCTATTAGTTTGGAAGTTTTAGGATTCAATTAATAATATATATTTCATAAAACTTTGTTGATAAACACATCATGATGATATATAATATCAATATAAACAGATAATTGAGAAAGTATCTAGGCTAATAGGTTTATGATAAACTTGTATTTGTATTGTGTATAACAGTAGATTTTTACCATTATAGTCAGAAATGACTTCATATATAATCAATAAATACAATTGCTTAACACTATTCTACCTGTATTATTCTTGGTGGTATTTTAACATAGCGGAGACCATACTAATTACATAAACAATTTTGGAATATTTATATTTTGATTATTAACAGTAGAATATATACCTTACAATATTGAAATGGCAAAGTAGCTGATGATTTCATATTTAGGATTTATTTGATAATTGGAATAGTTATTGAGATTTCAGTTAAATGTAATTCATAATTTGATATTTAGTGACTGTACAATATTTTTATTATTAACTTGCTAAGCTGTATTTAATAAACTCAAATAATAGTTTTGTTTTGAAATATATATTGTTAGATTAAATAATAAAATGAAAATGGAATTGGAATCTAATCTGAAAACTGTCACCTTTATATACTGAAATGCATTGTCATCTGAAATTTGGCCAGATTTTCTATAGAAACAAGATATTGGATCATAAACGTGCAAGTTACCTTCAAATTACTGAGTGTATTCTCTCTTGGAACACTGCTAAATGGAACGTTATTGATAATGGTTATATATAATTTACATTTCTAAGTATTGTTCGATAATTGATAATACAAATTGGACTTGCAATAATTACTAGTTCCTTGAGTATATATAATATACCTGCTTCAAATTCTGCACTATATTTACAAATCATATTATAATCAATGTATAGTATACAGGTAATAGTCAGTAGCCGTTTGGGTAATTGCATTCCAACTATTTTCTAAATAATCCGAAATATTAACTACTGTATACTATAGAATGTAACCCATTATCTACATTCCACAAGATATGAAATTATTATTCATAAAGCTACAATTCAAACCTACAAATAACGCAAACTATAATTAGTTAGAAGAAATACACAAGCCAGCATATTTGTATGTGATAAATACATCAACTTGAGATAACTTATAGAACAATTCAATCACCGATACATCCGCCAAATGCATTCCAGTCACTGGGAGCCTCCCGGTGTGTGTGAGAGGATATGGAGTGTAAACTTAGAAGCATCAATATTGGGAGAGAATTAGACTCCAGGAAGGCATTCCGGGTGGCTTTCGAAGAATCTTGGATTTCTGATAACTGTTACCGAAGCAATCTGGGAGCGATTGTAATTAGTTTGGGAATATGTCGGAGAGCCGAAGAGAACATTAGAAACATGTGGGAATGTTACCCAACCAATGTGGTAGTCTTGAACAAAGTTTGAAAGATGTATTGGCTCTTAACGATATTTATTCGGAGGACTGCAGGTGCAGGGTGAGACTCTCCAGTTGTATTCAACTATTGCATTGCACTCTATAGCAAATATGATGTATGGATTATTTGACATAACCACTTCTAAATCAAACTTATACAGGCTAACAATATGTGCTTGGATATTCTGTTTTTTGCATCGCTATTTTGTGGAATCAAAGAACAAGTAGAGAGATTCAATAATCAAAGCAGGTACACCAAAACACCAACCCAACTCAGTGATCATATAATATCACTCAGACATGGTGTCAATATCATCCACTATATCTTCCAGCTCATTGGGGCTGACAAAAGCAGGAACATACAGCTCAGCAATGGTGCAAAGAAGCTGTAGACGTTCCATGTATTGGCATATAATTCAATTCTGGTGAGTGGGTGAAATTGAATTCCAATGTCGTAATGGCTTGATTTGAGATATCTAACAAAGGTGTTATGAAATGATAGCTAGGTGGGAATCATTATGGAGTTTGAAAGGCAATATGATATATTCAGATAAAACAGGGGCATAACTACCAGGAAGACACGAGTACAACGAAGACGATGAAAACCAGTGCATTGTAAGCAGCATTGTGACAATCGAGCCGAAGGGGTACCAACTGCGATTGAGAACCATCCAACAGCACAGAATACAGTGTTGAATGAAGTAGTGCAGCATCAATCCAGGCAAAGAAGTGCGAATAGGGATGTGAGGAGCGCCCATCCCAATAGAGGAGCGCCAAAATGTGGGGGTAATGAGCACTGAATGATATATAAAACTGCCGGCTCGAGATGGAGGAGTGCAGGTTGGGAATTCTGGAGGGCCAGTGGAAATTGAGGAGTGTTCATTCCAGTAGAGAAGCACTGAAATTGGCAGCAGAAGGGTGTGTATGCACAGTGGAATGAAATCAGAGAGCAAGAATCCAGACTGAGGTGAGTGTAGGTAAAGTGAGAAATATCCAACTAAGTTGAGAAGTGATGAGAGGGGGGTATGGAGTGTGGAATGAAATTGAGAATGGCCCAGCAAGACAGTGTGAATTGAGAAGTGCCTGATCAATTAGAGAGAAGTGCCGAAAGAGAAGCATCTGAACATGGAACTAAATCGACATGCACTAGGCTGAAGCGGATTGAGGATCACTATCCCAGCGGAGTTGTGTGCTGAAGGGGGGGGGGGTATGAAATGGGCCAGAAATGTGTGATAGATGAGTGTAGTAGCTTGCACAGTAAAAATATATCACGGGTGAAGGGCAAAATGTTTGTTGATTCTGATCTTGAGAATACACAATCATCGCATTGTTTCCACTGGCATATTCCAATGGATAGCTGCTGCCTCCAGTACTGAAGTGTGCAGAATGAGAGGTTCAATGAACTGTGATGTAGGAAGCCGGCACCACTAGCTATTGGTCGTGAAGAAATATTGATTGTATATTTGATCAATTATGTCCATTTGGGTGAATCCTGATTTTATGTCGTCCTCAACCATTGAGAATTAAGCATGGTCCATCAGGAGCTCTACAACTTGGATCTGAATGACAGCCTCAGAACCCACATTGAGTCGGTAACTACCTACCACTGTTTTTCGAGCCCTTTCCAGCAACTATCATGCGATGTGAACAATCTTCAGTTCTAGCTATGGATATTGTATGATATAATCGACATCATACGTCTGACAGAGGGAGTGTAAAACAAAATTCAACCCTTACAGCTGCGACGGTTTGTGGATCACTATTGCAAGATACACCACCGGGCAAATGATACAGAGATGGTGTACTTACAGGATCTACTGTTAATGCCTGTTGATAATCCGAAGGTTCAATGACTAGTTTCCAACTTCCTTCCACCATTGAGCACTTCTCATTGGTGAGTATTTGGGATGGAGTCGACATGAGTACGATTGCTTCCACAAACTGGTGAGCCACCTCAACTCTAGATGTTTGTGTTCGAGCATGGTCCAAACTCCTCCAGCCTTGCAGTGTGGAATATTTTGGTCTGCACTAGACTTGGGTACTGGAAGTGCCTGGGTGGGTGGTGTACAGTCAGTCTCAGAAAATCTGCTGAGGAGGGTTGACTGTCGGCATTTGAGCAGGGGTGGTGCCATTGTCGCTGCTGGATTTCGAGAATTTAAATGCAGAGGGCATCCAATGACAGTAACAACACGGCTTCAGTTCTGTGGTAGTGGAACAGTTGTAGGTCGGAATGGCCTGTCCCAGCACGCCTGGCCAAGTAGTGAAAGATGCTGTTGGTGATTCAAATTATCCTGTTTAAAGTTGGATTTCAGGGTCTGGTCACCTGTGTCCACACATTCGTCAATATCCATCTCCTGAACAGTATTATCATCCTGCGTTATATATGAAATCTGGGATATTGGTCATCTGCAATACAATGCATGAAGGCAGAGGGCTTGAGAGTCAAACATTTGATGGACATTGAAGATAAACAGATTTCATAAATGCAAGTGCAAGTAATCTCTAAAGGTGTACTTCTTAATTCTTCTGTGAATAGTTAATGCTCACCAGTTTGGAAGTAGGTTCCATTTGTTGAAATGAAAGTAGGAAGTTGGGGTATGTGAGAGAGTGGGTATTAGTGGTAAATATAAGATTCAGTGTAACTGAATATCAGGAAAAATGATGCAAGAAGTTGTTCACACTCAAGGATCATACAATTTGAGTCGTGTTTTGGCAGGGTCCAGGAGAGATGAGTTCAATTGTTCATATTTATATTAAGGATGGCAGTGTTGTAGTGTGATTTTGGAAGTGTCAGGTCCATCGGAAAAGATGGATTCCTAATACTCCATGCCCAATGTTAGCACTTTCTATCAACAATGCTTTTGGTATAGTTGCAAGAATTGGAGATTGGTTAAGCCAACACACATAGAAGTGAACCACATGCACCTGATCCAGACCCGCACCGGAAGAAATATGGTGACATTAAGAAGGAAGATATCGTTAACATATCATTTGACCTGGAGAAAAGGAGCACTGTGAACAAGCTCCCCCGGATTGCATTTGTTTGTTGCACTATTGTAAACTGGCAGAAATAGATAGATTTTGAACTGTGTCAGGAACCGCAAAGTTAGAAGGGTTTGTACTGAGAATGATATTATTAGGGGATAAACATGAACCTCCATGTGTAGCATATCTGCTGGCAGGACACCCTTGTATTCATGACATTTTCTTGCATTAGGATGTGACAGGTAAGGTAGTAAATGATAAGGCAATTTTGTATGTATAACTTACCTTTGTCGGGTTCATCTCAGCCATGTCTGCAGAATACCTGCACAACATCAGTACAGTAAATGGCGAAAGGGAGAGGGAGTATTCGGGTATACAAAAGAGATATACAAGCATCAGGGAACATGATGGGAAGGTACAATTATGATTGAAGCGTAATTATATTGAATTAAGCACTTGTCAAAGCCAAGATTGATAACAAATGGGTTATGACTACTTACTCACATCCTGATTGTACACCTGATATCTAGTCAGTTGCATACTTTTAGATTACAAACTCACTATCAGTCTCAGTACAACAAAGTTGACATAAAATAAATCATTTGGTTGAACGCTAAATACCACAATGGTATGAATTCATAGAGAGACATCATTTCATAGTAGGCAGGGGAATGATTGGATGCATGCAGTTCCGTTGAATTGAGATATACCAAGGTTGGAACGGTTATACTGGATCTTATGCAAAGACTGGAATTGCTGGCTTGCCATACTATAACAGTTAATTGCACTGTTTAAAGGTGCCTGTTCAGATTTCATGACTTGAGCATTTAAGATTCTCTCTCTTCATACAGTCTTGAAACAAATTGATTTACACAATGTATTTTGAGATATGTGTTTCGGTGGCCCAAATATACAGTTACTTAGAATTCAGTTAAGTCTGCTATAAAAGCAGTAAGCTCTTGGACTTCTTTGAGTACAGACAGTACCTGAGGTGAGTGGGAGTCTCTACAAGTTTATAGTGAAGTTGCTGAGCAGAATCTGTTGTTTAGGATTTTTCGCATCTGCTGCAGCTCTTTTGATATAGCTGAATAGTACAGGCACTACTTTCAGCATTGGAAGTATAGGTCGAAATCTACTACCTAGTCAATATCATGCTAAGTGGGGATTCTAATTCGCCAAGGCTGTGCAATGATGGTTTAGTGTGAAGTGGCTACCATTCTCCAATGGACAGTTGATAAAGTGGTAAACATCCAAGACATTGCAGCAGTATCCTTGATACATTCAATAAACCATAGTTGTATTCATCGGATGAGGCTGAGCGGGATGAGTCACCTGAAGGTAAAGGTGATGTGCTTTGATAGATGAATATCTGTGTACCTGCTTCCATTGATTCAAAGTTGAAGAAAATATGCTTGAGAATCAAGCAAACAAAAGTATAATTTGTGGCTCTGATTTGAGGTAAGGCATGCCAATGAAGGAATGAGACATCTGAGAATCAATCATAGCTTGTCAAAGTTGGCTTTTTACAATTTTAAGCATGTCATACTGGGCAACATTGCAGTTCTGAATTGCGAATAAACTTCAATTATAGGCCATGAAATCCCCAAGCTATGACTCATCATTTGGGCTCTCTGAGACAAGAAATATCGTAAACCTGAATAAAACAGTGATTTGCCAGCAAGCACAGCAGAATTTGCTGCAATCACTCGAGCTGTGTCATATAACCCTATACTAATACTCATGATCTCCTACTCTCTCTTCAGAGCCTAATGGATTTGGGAAAGAAGCAGTCTTTGACCAGTCATGAAGACACAGATGACATTGTCAACAATCCGCAATGCACCTTCAAGTTACTAAGTTCCACTTTTTGGTTGTTTGGTTGCCAAATTTGTGCCTTGTCATAGGTTTTCAGTGTGCCAGAGAGAATATACAACATGCCATTTTAGTCTTTAGACTTCAAACATCGAATATGGCCTTCTGATTCTGATGCATCTGGAAGCAGTAGGATGATTTATTTTCTTTCTCTCTGGACTTCAAACTTTGTATGTGGTGTCAGGTTTCTGGTTCACCAGACAGTAGTTGAATGACGATGCTTTTAGTCTTCTGATTTTGAAAGTTGTACTGGGGATCAGAATTCTGGCCAAGTTCAGTTTTGCCATTGAGAAATAATTCAATCGCATTCGCTGAATGGAATATGGTACTTTGATGATGGCTATAATCATGATGATATGTAGTTAGCCTGGAAATTGAAGTTGTAGCCACAGGCTTGGAGGATATTCAACATTCCAATAATGACAAATACATTAGCAGTAGCAGGTATATCATGTCAGTGAGTACCAGAAACAAAACTAGACAACAGCTCTCGTTATTATGACCAACACGGTTGCAACATAGCAAATATCTACTCACTTCATGTTGTCTTATATTTGTTATTAATAATAATCAAGAACCCCAATGAAATCCCAATCTAACCAATCCTGATATAACAAACAACAATTGCTCCATCTGAACTTTAATTGACTTCAAAATGGTAAGTAGAAACGGTTTATTTATACCACAGATTATGTCATAGAAATGTTCTTTTTGACTCTTTGTACCAGTTCAAAAGATTGGGTTGGTTAAATGTCCAAAGGGGATTAGGTCAATTTTACCGTCCAAATAATCTAGGATGATTGATTATCTGACTGCAACGTATCATCGGTCTCTGCAAGACACTTTTTATGGTTCTCACGAGAATTCAAAATCCTGAAAATCATGGATATTGTAATGTTTGGTCGACTCATCAAGCCATGTGGGACTGCCATTTGCACTACTCAAGATTGTTGGTGGAGATCACTCTTGCAGCTATTATAGCCGCCAGGATCTGTATATAGTAATCATGTATTTGAAACTCAGTTTTGCCATAGCTGTACAACACATGCAAATCCCCAGTACAGCTCATTCATTATCCCAAGCTTCTCTGTTTTTATAGAATGGTTTCCTTCTATAAGACTCAAGTATAGTCTCTCCACTTTGGGTGTAGCGACAAATACTGAGGTTTTTCTTAAATTCTGGAATTTCAGTGGTATTTCTATGCATTCAGCAGTACCCATTTCTACATACATGTGGAATATATGCGCTTCATCCACAAAGTACTTGGTCAGCTACCACTTGTAATGACCAATCTGACCTGGGAGAAGACAACAGAGCACAATCTAATGTAGTGCTGATGCTTTGGTGGAACTCAATTTCAGTTCTCTCTTGGTCCTGATTGAGTGCCTCAGTTGATGCCTTGCCTTGGTTGGGTTCAGGATCCTCCAAAAGTTTGTTGATGAGCATTGGCAGACGTGTCTCCCAGAGCAATTGGAAAATTAGCAAATCCATGCAAGTATAGAATGGCCAATCATCATGCAATTGACCTCATATATCATTGCAATCCTCATACTCTCTCAGAACCAAAGAAACACATTGTACCTACCATCTGTGAACCCTCTAGGCTCCTGAGCCCCCATGTGAGGTATAACTATCCACAACCATCTTCAGTTTTGTTTGCTGATTGTCAGTCCTCTTGATATCAGTGACATGTGCATTCTCCTTTAGTATTGCCACCAATGGTGTCCTGCAAGCCAGCTTTCAGTCTGACAAGCTCCTAATCATCAAAGGCTATGCAATCAGTATCATCCAGTGCACAGTATTTTTGTTCACTTCCTTGTGTTCACTCTGGATGGCATTCATCAAACTCTTCACAGCAGAATGTACAACCCCTGCCCCATGCTTTTCCATCGCAGTCCCATCCTCTTGATGTTCAGGCACACTTGAAGAAAGCAACATCTTATGAAAACACCAGTCAAAGAGTGAAAGAATTCCTGGCAATGCTGTCACTTGAAGTGTCAATCCAATTGTTGTTCTCATTGAAATTTGCCAGCAGGAACTGTTTTTTTTCTTGTAAAAATAATACTCATGAATACTGCTAATACCCCCTCACAAGTAAGAGAGTAGGACATTGCTTATTGGATTTGCTCTGGATATTACGATATAATACAATACAAGGAGAATATTCCATCAGTTGTCCAGCTTGTTAATAATGGTGTTTAGATCCTTGGGGGTGAGATTCCCATTTTCAGCATCAAACATATTCACCAGCTTGATGTTGATTCCATAGGTCATCTTCTCAATGACAAATATGAATGTTTCTGCCCCTCGTGGCTCTGTGAACACAAGAATTAGTTTCTGAGCGGATGTCAGAGCTGGATCCGGCACAACTAGATTGGCCTGGAGGAGTTAAAGGCAATTGGGTACTGCACTTAGTCTCTGCAATGGATACCACTCTTGTTCTTGACTGATCGTTGAAGGATACTTATTCTGAGCAATATTCACTGATTTGTCATGGGCATTCCCCCACAAAGCAACAGTGGTAATATCAGAATGATCTTGTCAGTCAGCAATTTGCATATCATAGCCTCTGCCACCAATGTAAATGTCTTACTGAGTCCTATTTCATCTGCCACCAGCGCTTCTGGGATATCCAAATCCCAAACCCATCTCCTTACAATGAACATTATGGCACAAACCTGGTGCTCCAGACAATGGCTTACCGGCTGGCATGAAATCAACAACTTGTTGCCAGGGTCGTGTTCAGCATCCGAAGTGCAAGTCTGGTGGGCATTCCATAGCCCGACAGTATCATCCAGGCATACATCTTTACATGCTTTTATGATTGAGTTGTGAACAGTGCTCTGTATAGAACTGGTATCATCTGGATCGAGAATATCCTCACCATCCTCTACATGATTTTGTACCTAGGTTTCACCATTGTCTGTGTTCATTAGTCCTCAATAATCTCTTTCGGTTGCTGCAATGTAAGCTGGGTGGATTCGCACACCACAGCACTTTTGAAATTCATCGCCACGTTATGAATTTTACAGACAAGTAAGCATTGGAACGAATATATATGGATGGAATTTAATCAATTCTTTTTTTTCAATCAGAGCTTACATCAATACAAATAACATTCAGTTGCCCACCATGCTCTTCTCCCATCTGTCTTCTACTCTCTTTAGAACGTTCCAAAGTCTATGTGGAATAATTAACAAGTATGGTATATTGAGCATTAAAACAGCTAGGAGAGATTATCTTTGTTGGTCTAACTATGTGCTCTGCAATCTTCTAGCTGGTAGCTCTCTTTACTTTTACCACAAATATCTCCAAATTGTGTCCCAGTTTCACCTCAAGCATTTGAAAGGCAACAGGCATACATAATCCACCTATAAATGGGGTCTTTCATTATTTGCCCATCTGTGTATAATCCCAGATACTCATTGTCCGATTCGTCCTGCATAGTGGTGCACTTTGACATCTATCATAGAATGTATGGCTCTTTGAAGTCTTCATTTCTTTTGATGGAATTATTCAGCTCCTCCTAGCACCTCACATCTGTATACAAGGTTTGGAGTTGTTTGTGAGACTGATGGTTGCCACTGCCTTTCAGCACCCAGTGAATTACAAAGATAAACATTGTATTAGGCAATTCAGGGAGATTATCACCTAGTTAATTGCCCATGTGTTCACCCAAATCTGTCGCCAGTCACTTGATGTATTGAATTCCTTTTTTCCTCCACTCTCGAATATCACTTCCACATTTCTTTCCAAACATCACAAACTACAGCTGCCAAATCCATTCAGGTATGACAGAATTGTCCAATTGCAACCAGATTTCGCACTAGACCAAATCATCAAGAACTGCTGGCTCCCAGTGCAGGGGTCCATCTTGAAGCAACTTCAAATGGTTCTTCCCTTGGATAATGGACCAATGTTTCTTCTCCATCAACCCACCTACCAGCAGGTTATTCCACTTGTTGAATGCACTGTCATTGGGCTGTCCAATTGTATTGGCAAATTGCTTCAAGTAGAATTATTTTTGCATCACATTCATTGGGGCATTACCTTCTCCACCTCCCTAGTTTGACAAATTGTGGCTCTCATCGTATATCTCATATTTGTTGTAGGACAGATTTGGCAATGGACACAAATCCACAATCCCTGCACTGTGTACTTTCCTTGGTTCCACTGGCCGATGGAATCTTTTTGTTGGAAAGCAAATGCAGGGTCGGCCAGATCCGTGAGAAGGTAGCTCAGGTACGCTGGAGGGACTTCCTGGTAGAGGGGTACAGCTGCAAGATATTTGCCAATTGACTGGATTGATCCCTGGTGGTGCTGGGGGCACTCTGTGGACCTGGGGATAATGGCTATCATCCTGAATCCTTTGGAGGGTGGATCATCTGAGTCCCTCCATAACCACCTTGGTGGATATTATATCCAGGCCGCTGTGGCCCACAACTTGGCAATCATTGGCTGGCACCGGTACTTGGTTGGGAACTTTGTATTCTGTTGAATAGAGAATGGTGGTAAAACTGAGAAGTGCCTGGACAAGGCTGCTGTGAGAAGGGTAACAATACTTCAGTGGCAGATAGAATTGATTGGTTTGTTTCGCAAGTGGACTGTCTTTGCTAGTGGTAGTTCAAGAAATATCACTCAATATTACGAAATTGTTGTCGGAGCATTGTTGGGAGCATAATCTGCCGCCCGGTGGATGCTAATCTTTGTCTTTTGTAGAGATCTGTATGTTTACGTCCTTTGCACAATCGATGGTTGTAAATTGATATCGATATGGGATGTGAGGTAGAAGTAATCGGTAAATGATTGCGTATATTGCAGCTAGGACTGACGATCGGTATAATAATAGCCTGTTGAATCCCTTCAAGTCGGTGTAAATAGTGGTCTTTCACTACATCTTTGATCCATGAAACCATGCTGAGAAAATGAAATGTTTATCACATCCAACTTGCCATTTGTTGTTATATGCTCCAATGGTTCTACTAGAATATCAAATAGATGATTACCACCATATGGTTTCATGATTGGAGAAGGTCATAGAAGGGATATGATATAATGTCTTCAGCAACTCAACAAGAAAGGTAGCCAGTTTGAATGTTAGTACTCCAAGGGATATTACAAATTATTTGGACATATACCACCTTGCAGCTTCATTCAATCCAAGGCCTGTAACATAACACACCCAGTGATGACGACTTATTGAGCTTGTGGTTTAAACTTTGTTGTACTCCTCAGGATCCACCTTCCTGTTAAGAATCTCTACTCAAGGAAGCATGCTACCGGCCAATCAGTTCTTGATGATGATTGACCAGGCATACAGCTAGCTGGGACACTTACCTATTCATTCTTGTAATACAATCTCAACTGTATTATCAGTTGCGCAGAAGTTCGAACATGGTTAAAGCTGACAAAACTCCAATGATGTAGTGTATTGCTGATTGCAGAGATTGCAACAGCAGCTCTTGATAAACAGCACATAAAGTAGATTGCAGTGATGATAAAAGAATCCTTCTCTGCAAACAATATTCAGCACAAGATGAATATGATTATTTTGCATAATATGATATATATCCTAGTATAAAAAGAAAACTGATCGTAAGGTTACAGTTTGTATTACCACTCCACAGTATTCAACAGTGTGTAATGTTGCTATGAAAGTAATACACCAACATGAGTTTGTTTACTGTCAAACCAATAGCCCTGAGGCTCTAAAAAATCCACAGAAGCATCATCAAGATTCATCTTGATACTGGTAAACTGACTATTTCTCGAATATGGTCTACAGTTAACAGAATCATGCGCAGTGCTTCATTTGCAAATAGAAATGAATCGACGAGAACCAACGGAAGGCTCATTATGAACAACGTTGCCCTATATCGATGAATCCAGGGCTACAACCCCATGGAACATTACATCCCGTGTGCTGGGCAGTAGTAGCAATGATTCGGGGTTACCTGGCTGCGGTCCGGGTTGGAATCAACCCGGAGGCCCCAGTCCGAGTTAGGAACTGCCAAGCAACAGAACTGGGTGACAAGGACCAGGTTGTTACCCCAACCTGACCTAAACTTGCATCCTGTTGGCCAGGTTGGAACCTGATCGCAGTTCCAACTATACGGTTTCTACACCTTTGGTTACAATTAAGTATTGGAGTTCTGATCGTATTGTGACATGATCAGTACGTAGATTTCGCAGTTGTGGCTGCTCTTTCACCACCCGCTTCAGATTTGCGATCCGACTGATATGCGTTGACTGGCTGTGAAAAAACGGCAAATGTTAAGCCAAAGTAGCGGGTTTTCGATAACGACTCAACCAATATTGCTCAGATGACTAATCTGAGATCGGGAGGTGAATGAGCAGCTAGAACTGCACAATCTACGTACTGATCATGTCACAATACGATCAGTACTCAAATACTGAATTGGAGGCAAAGTTGTGATATTGAAATGCCGGGTTTTTTGTATGGTAAGACCTGTTGCCACAGTCTGGTTTTGGGTGGAACCGGAACTGGAACCGACCCGGCAATTTGGACCCGTTGCTAACACTAGTCCTGGGTTTGATTTGAGCCATCATACTGTGATTCCTGCAGATGAATCTTAACTCTCCAGTGCTTTTCTCAACGGTTTGATTCATTGAAAAGCAGCACATCGCAGGCAATAGAGATCCATGGCATGATTAGAACATTAGAACTGGCTCCCACTCAACTTCATGTCTGCTCAAATGATGACTGGAAAAGTGCAGTAAAAACAGCCTCTACGGACATGGTAATAAGAGCTGTACAGGTATTATGTGAATACTTTCTACTTGTTAACTGACCATATCAGTCTGATCAATTGCTCCAAGTACTAGACAATGCACTGAAGTGATTTTACCAGACGAAGTATGCTATTCAAGGCCAGAAAATGTCAAAGTCTGTAAAAGGCAAGGTGGATGAGCAGGTAGTAAGAGAATCCCATCAGTTAAGAAAACAAAAGATTGATACATTTTGTGCTGCAATAAAGCTCCTTGTATAAGGGGGCTGAAATTGACAAAATAACAAAATAAAGTCAATTTCAAGTCTGCCTCAATAGAGCCTGACAAGAAGCAAAAAACTTCTTAGATACTGATCAACAGAAGGCAACATAGTGATAGGAATGTGAAATTCATCCGTTGACACTTGTCAAACATGAGAATTTGAATCAATTATTGGAACATTATGAGTGATAACAACTGTGGACATCGGTACAAAGCTGAACAGTCGTACAAACATATTCACTAAATCGGTTGTCTAAATGAATGCTGCTGCCAAAGAAGATGTTTATAGGGCAGAAAGCATCACCTTCAACAAGCATGTGGAATTTCATGCCCATCTATCTGATGCTGAGACAGAAGTCATTACCTGTACTATCATTAAGATGGACCATATAGTGACTCAGGTGGAGAGAGCAATTGATAGTATTGCTGCAAATTATCAGATGGAGTTTGAGCAATATTTCTGCTTCCGCTTGGTTGAGTGTAAAGTATACGGAGAGGCAATTGGCAATCAGGAGCTGCGGAATACCATCGAACAGTGTGTCATACATTGTTGATATGCAAAGATACATCTTGTGGGCTATATATTGAAGCCAATTTGGCAAATGGGATCTGGCGATGATTCCACCACAGACATTTCTGAGTAGCTACATATCTGCAAGGTGAAAGAGGTATATCCATCTTGCAAAAAAGACAATGAGAGTTGGCAGATGTACAAGCAAAACGACCAGTATACCGGTCTTGACTATATGCATGAAACACTGTTATATCCCGAGCTTCAAAGCAGGTATGACAGTAACTCTGGAAAATCATTGAACTTACTATCAGCACCTGAGAAATGGCGAATTTCATCCAGCGTCTATTCCCTATACCTCCAGCATTGTCAGAACGAGCCCTTGTCCTGCCCACTATCACGATAAGTAAGTTTTTTGAGAGGAACACATGTCCGTGGATTGTGCAAAAGCATCGAATTGACTTCGCTCATTGCTGCATAAATAGATATCAGAATTGTCAACTTTGCAGAGCTGTTGTTTGGACGAATTGACAAGGACTGAGGACACAAAGTTCAGGAACTGGCACTTGAATATGTTCCGTATGTACTCATTGAAAGTATGTTTCTTATACTTCAGAATGGGTTGTTGTACTACCAACAACCATTTCACTACCCAACTTCTGTTGAGTATCTGGAACTTGATTGCAAGCCAGAATATATCAATGCCAACCAAAGAATAATATCTCAATCACATACCATCTGGGTCCAATATACTGAAAGTCACCAGGCCGAGCATGATATCACCTTACAAGATTGAGCTTCTTCTCTTCCTGCATTATTCTTCAGCTGGAGTCCACCAAATCAGATCCACCAAGTTTAGAAGCACATGGCCACTGGAAACAAGATATCAATCGTTTAGGTAAGGTGTGAGAAGACCCATTTCTGGGAATTACATTCTGAAGCTCAATAATATGCAGTGGTGGTTGCATCAATGTATAAAGATCAACATGGTTGGGCTGATTGTGTTGACGGGTTCATCCGGGCTGACAATGAAATTACTGCAATGAATACTGCATCTATCAGAGCAAATGTTTGACCATTGCATTTGTTGTTAGGTAATTCAGCATCATGCAGAGTCAATAGTGTATGGCTTGTAAATACTTATGTTGATTTAGATATCGACCAGACTGTATGTTAATTAGAATGTCTGAATCATGGTGTACAGAGGTAAAATAGTTTTCAATTTGTACCAATTGAGATAGACATTGTAACAATCACTTCCGAAGAGTATGGCACCGGGTTCAAGGTTCTCCAGCATTTCCTTGGGGATGTGGTTAATAGTTCCAATACCTCTGAAATTTGCACAACCAAATAGTTTGAGTTTATATCATTTTGAGAACAACTGTACAATCTTCAGGATATTCTTGTAGATGGATCCACAACTTCTGAAGAATTGAGGAGCACCGAGATGTAACCCTGGAGCATCTGATGAGTACATTGCTTTTGATTCATCCTCTCTGGTAGGATTTGAGAACCCCTGAATTGCTATGTGTGGTTGATCAGAGTTGCTGAGTTGTTCAGTTATCACTTCCAATCCATTTAACATTTTGCTGACATACAGATTGAATATCAAAGATACTTCCAATCATACACAGATATCATAATGTGATTTTTGTAATCATTGCGGTGGTAATAGATTAGAATTGTCAAGTACCGTACAATTAACATATCTGGAAAATATATCTAATGTATATAATAGAACTTTCAATTCCAAGTGGGTTTTCTCGCAGTATACTATTACATATAAAATGTCAGTGTGCCATCAATGAAAGTAAATTACGATGTCAAATTGTGCATATGTCATTTCTAGTACTCAATATTTGAACTTGTCCAATGCTGCACTCATTTCATATTGGACTGGTATGTTATCTTAATGATAATTTAAATTGTCAAAGATATTAATCAAATATGAATATTTTATAGATATCTGTTCTGGGAAACAATTAACTATGATAATACAAGCTGTACTGGAGGTATACAGATTGATATGACAATATACCTATAAAACTAAATATAATATATTGACACTTAGTACTCTTGATTATTGTTTTCATCGTTTGTGACGTTCTAGCAGCTGTTCCATAATCTGGAATACAATTGAGACATGAAATAACTGGCTTACCTATTTGCTGAATTATATCGTCAGTATATCCATCAATATTTTCACCTATTCTACTTCAAATCTTGTTGTTTGGTAATAGTTTGCATATTGCGAGCAATCCTTGAAACTCAACACAATATATATAACAGTTCAACTGATGATTATCAAGGGTATACCATTACTAACATTTCGTATATTGTACTTTAATGGAGCAATAGGAAGTTAATATTGCGAAGTAACTGAATTGTATCCACAACGAAACAGTTTACATTACAAATAACAAATTGACTGTACAATCAGAATAATGTCAGATGTTTATGTTTTACAGACTCTGCAAAACTGTACCCTTGATTTATTACAATCATTATATATATATTCTTTCAATATCATCCAATTGGCAATGGTGATTACTCTATATATTGTGGGACTTCAGGTTACAGTTCATTTGATGACTAACAATGTAACAGTTAAGCCTCAATTAATGTAGATATATATGTAGTATAACATGTATAGTGGTTATTTAAAAGTTCCAGACAGTATTCACTATATCATAAGTTTGGTATTTGCAGGTACTTGGCCAAGGTACAAGACTTCTTATCTGCAAATATTCAGAAATTAAGCCAGAGCTCTATGAAGATGGTCCGGTAGCATTAGAATCTTACATTGCTATATTTTATAAGTGACGCACTGCACATTCAGAACCGGACAGAAATGGAGTCGCAATACAAAAGGCAGTTTGTGTTTGAAGGGTTATCTATAGCTTAGCTTGTCAATTAATCAAACACATTACAGTGTAATACTGTTGGACAACTCTGCCTATCATTTATCAAAATATCTTTCACACTTTGTACTAGCTGTATGTCATAATGTTTCAGTGTAATGTCACACTGGCAATTTCATCTACAATGTGCTGTTGATTTGACGACTTGGTGTATTAATACCAGTAGCCATCCCACAGCTCTTATTGTGAACAAGGCTATAATCCACTTGGCCCAACATCATAGAGGGTATATCTTTACCCCTCAGCTAGCTCTGGAGCTTATTGTGGTTTTTCATTCCCATAGAGAAGAACAAAAACCTGGGATAGTGTTATTGCCAGTGGGAAAGTCCAGTGAGAAATGCCAAATATTGCTAAACATGATCCAAATGTAAGTAAATATGGTATCTTAATAATGAAAACAACTTTTTTGCAAATTTCAATTATCTGCAAATGAAACAGATGGGCATCGGATTATTGCGATGCAGTTGGATTCGTAGTTTAGAGAGCTAATAATGCAAGGAAAGTAAAACCTACCAAGTGACATCACATATATTTTACCATTCACTTAAATAGACAGCATTATTTGGTATTAATAAATGCTTGATATACAGGAAGATCTCTAACAATAGTGTCTGGGTGTAAGGCAAAGTAATTGCACTGACAGACCAAATTAAAAAGGAAACAATTTCAATTCAAGGGATAAGATTATATTGGAAATAATTCAGAATATGTTATTAGGAAATTATATTGAATAGCAATATTAATCCACAATAACAGTATATTGTGAAGCAATTGATAATGTCTTTGGTATCAATTTATTGAGTTATTACTTCGATGACAATGTTGAGATATTTTTGTGTTTTGTAATTGTATCAACAATAATACCACTATGTCATTATATTTGTATTATTGATACACTACTGTTGCCACCATTTTACATCTGGTAGACTATTAGTATTATATTTTTACTGTAGTGACATTGTCTAGTTAATCAAGATAATGTTGAACTGTTATCATAGTCTCTGTTTATTTACATTAGTGTTGATACTGTTATTGAGTTTTCAGAATGTAATTTTCTATACTTAGAACTGGCACCAATATATTCCACAGATAGTCAATACTGTAAAAGCAAGAATGACCTCGTATGTGATATACTCAAAAATATTGCCATTGCAAATTTGTAATATTAATTTAGAGTATAATATAGAATTGAAGCTGAGATATTTTCCAATGTACTTTATTCTTGGACTGGCATCCACCTCTATACTTGATTCTGTTTAGAAAACAAATGACTTGATTATATGAGTTTGTATGCAACATGATACCATAAACAAGACTGCAGAGCAGAAGAAAAAGAAAGTTAAATATGTTCTAGCTGAAAGTGAAGAATAGAAAACTATGAGAATTTCATCAACATATAAGTCAATTTAAACTCTTTAGACATAATACCACAATCAATATCCATAGACTAAAACTCATTGAAAGAACATTGAATGTAAAAAGTGAGAAATACAATTTGCAAAGTATAATTTCGGTTATTAAAATTCAGAATCTGCAAATACGATTCTCACTAATCTGGCTTGAAAGAATTATCTGTTTCTCTACATACTTTTACTGTAGCATTACAACACTTTATTTTGTTGCGAACTATCTGATATAATTGATTAAATAGAAGAGTAAGATTATCTGGATCTCAGTAATATACTATTTATGAACATGTCACCTCATAGAAAATGAGCAACGTGCCAGTATATATCCATGCTATTGGTAACGATCAAAGTTCAGTAGTCTAATATAGTTATTATCTAGAGTCGCAATAACTGCTGGTAAAGTATCTATGAGAGTATAAAAGTACTAGCAAACATCTCAGTGTAGTATGAAAATACAGGTGATAAATCTGAGTATATATCGAAGAATTGTACAGTAAGTCTTGGATGTATAACATTCTGCAGGAACACTGCACCTGTAGCTGACAAATGCAGTTACTTACTATGAAATAAATTGAAATATTGTATATATAGTATATATCGTCATTGATGGATAAATATACAGTGGGAAAAATGACCTTACATGACGTGTAACTCATAGAGAGGTTGTCTGTGGGCCGGTAATCCATCGCATATTTGACGCGTGGCACTATCAAGTTCTATCCACTTGCGCGTAGATGCGGACAGTATTATATTAATTGTACATGATGACTAGAAATTGCGCTAGATTGTATGAGACGTGGGAGAGCCAGAGGCCTGATGCCTGGGGCCAGTTTTTCTTGACATGTAATGCTATGGAACGTGGGAGAGCCGAAGGAATGATGCCTCTGGTCAAGTATTGTCTACATATCGAGCTATGGATTGCGGGAGAGCCAGGACTGATGCCTGCAGTCAAGAATTTTCTACCTATCAAGCTATGGATCGCGGAAGAGCCAGGACTAATGCCTCCAGTCAAGAAGTTTCTACACATCGAGCTATGGATCGTGGGTAAGTCGGAGGCCTCGTACGTCTGGCAGGATGTATACTAGTCAAACCATTAAACGAAAGAGGGTCTGAGCTATAGAACACCTGACGCCCTGTGCAGACTGTACCATCTCCTACTCTTCAACGTCGCCCTCCTCCTTGACCTCCTCCTCTTCTTTGTCCTCTTTGTCCTTGTCAACACTGGTAATTCGGTTCCTGCGGTATTCCTCTGGCCAAGCAGCATCATGGTCAGTCTGCATGTCACCTTCAGCTTCCGATGGTTAGGGCCAGAAACGATTGAACATAACTAGGTCAATAGTATTGTTGACATAGTTGTATGTGGTATGTGGGATGCAAATCAGGTGCGCGGCCGCCCATACGCACTTGATATTGACTATGACAAGGTTGGCCTGGTTCCGACAGAACACTCATTCGGAGACTCTAAGTAGCCCATTGGTAGGCAGACAAACGCTTTGGTTTTCAAGCTGGAGCTCCCACAAAGGAACAACTCATCTCTTCCGTAGGCCATCCAGTAGCCATAGAATCCTTACAAGGTGTCCTGGTCGTAAGTCCCCTACATCACCTTTCGGCGACTCATCGAGCCGGAACCACACAAAGTCGTTCTGAGGCTCAGCATTGGGAAACGATTGGTCGTCCATGGAGGGCAGCTTATGTGCAGTGAAATCACAACCACCAAAGGACTGGATGTTGGCCACTGGAAAATCGAGTAGGTTGAATTGGGTGGCACGCATCCCGCCGATGCTTCTCCTATCAGCAGTGGGTTCTATTAAACTCATATCTATAGTATCGATATATGTATTCTACCAGTAGAAAGTTGTACATTGGAAGACACTCGTTCTTGACAAAGAAGCCATTTCGTCTGGGGGATGGCAGCCCACGGACTTGGATATTACGCTCATCCTCGTGGAAGCTGAGGGGTAAATTCTCTGGTATTGGCACTTGCTCACGGTTGCATTTGTTGACAACAATTTGATTCTTTGGTTGATATAACCAAAGCGCCCCCTGCATTTCAGTGGTCCACTGGCCATCATTAGCCAGCTGCCGGAGGTGAAGGGACCGTATCCGGAGGACATGGATGCGCGAGTAGTCTTTGAGAATGTGCAGTTCATACCGAAAGTGGGGATTTGAATCGCGATACGGGTCCATTCACGTCTTTGGTTAGTTCATTTCCTGCGTTTCGGTGCTGTCTTTGACTAAGTGTCCAAAGCGCTGAACTGATTCCTCATAATGCAGCATGAGGTGAGTTTTGCCGAAGTTGAAGCTGGTATGTTCATGTACCGTTGAATTGTAGACATCCTGTAGGCACTTTTTGTACTCTGCCTTGCAGTGTTCCTTTTGGGCGTGGGAAGGTGGTTCTCCACGTGCGGCTCTTTCTTCATGCTCGATGGCATGTTCGGCCTTGAGTTGCATCTTTAGGTTCTTCATGCATGCATGGGCGATGCTGTCTGTGGTATTTGACGTCTGGTAGGTGGTAAAAACGTTCTTAGTTGCATTGCATTCCTGTAAATAGTCCACTAGATAGTTGAGAGTCTCGGTTGGGTGGGTTCGGTATTGTACCACAAGACTCCAGTTGACCAGTGACCGAATGCTGGTCGATGCTCTCTGGAAGACCGCTTGGTGACAGGGCAGTGGGTCGTGCAATGCTGCTGCCCATGCCGGGTAGATTAGTACACCGAAATTTCGCATCCCTTTACCACTCCACTGCAAAATTTGCTGGTAGCCTTTGCCACAGTGATAGAAATTAGGGTATGGAGGATTGCCAGCCCAGATCTGATCAAATACAACGGCTTGCCCATGGCGTTGTAGGAAGCCCTCAATCCAGGACATCAGGTGATGGAACATTCCAATGCATATGTTACAGAAGATATCAGGCCGGTGGAGGTCGTTGGCTTCGACATGCGGAAGATCTCAAAAGATAGACGGGATCGGCCTTGCACTGACGGACTCCAACCAGTGCTGGCTGAACTTCATAGCCTGACAGTCCCTAGCAGTTTTGGCATTCTGGTATTTCCAATATTTCTGTTGAAAGACTGCTGACTTTCGCCAGTGAGATTCCAAGTCCGGCTGAAGAATAAGCGACTGCAGTTCGTCCTTTGGAGTTTGACACTTATGGGAAGCATTGTACTTGACGCCCATAAGGTTGGCATGCTGTAGGTGATCCACTAACCATGACGCGAGAATTGGCCAGCAACAGTGCATTGTGCGATCAGAACAAGGCCACAGAGCACTGGAAATGATCTCGACTCCCTCAGGATATCACGTGACCAGCTCCAACACTATCTTGGCGATATCACACAGTACCTGCTGGTTTATATCTCTCTGCGCTCGGTCATCGGATGCGGAATTACGTTGAAATTTCGGCAGCAATGGGAGGAAGGCAAGCACAATTTGTGCGAGGTAGCTGTATTTGTTCCATATAGAGGAATGGATATTCCCAATGGTCGGGTAGATTGGCCAGGGGTTCTTGGCGGCTGGGAGATCCGTGAGCTGTCTCTCGTCCGATCCGCAGATCAGTGGAACAATTGTTGCCCCTGGAGGAAGTCTATTCTGCATCTCCCACCACCAGTCTGCCGAATTCATCTCAGAATACACATGATCACCATCCGCGACTATGGTCCAGGTTGGTCGCTAGACCATGTGGTCTTTATATGGGCATTGGCGAAAGAGGTACCATGGACATTCTACCAGGTCTTGAAAATAGAAAAACCCCCAACTGTGTGGGGTGGAGATGGAGGCTTCTTTCCATTTCGGTAGCTAAGTATCCATCACTTAGATTTGATTGTACATTGTCCATCTGGAGGTGAAGGAAAAGTGCTCGGAAATCTTGCATCCGCCTTTGTTGAAGTGGCGATCAATTTGTGACTTGGGATAGTGGGCTTCAATGAATCTGATGGCCTGTTCCAAGTCTTCGGCACAATAGAAGGGGTGCCATGGGTTATTGATGAGATCTCAGAACTCATTGTAATGGGGATCGTCACCAAAGGGCATCCCAGCCGTGGGATATACTTCGATTTACGGAACTCCCTCGTCCATTGGAGATTCCCCGGGGTCAGCCTCCTCTGTATCGGATTCAAGGGCCAGAGAATAGGGTGGATGGAGATGTTGGCAGAGGCTATCATCTTCGGAGTCGGCTTCCTGTGGAATTGTGTCGAGTGCAGGAGCCCGAATACCGCCATCGGGTTTGGGGTTTGCTGTAGGACTCTGCTGATACGGTGAATACAGTCATCAACGCTATGGGTGGCTTTGTCAATGGCTGGCCGATGGTGGCGGCCGATGGCGGCGGCCGACCCTGATGGTTGATCCGCAGATCGTGTTTAAGGTTTCCCCGCCGGACAAACATCCTCATGCAGTCAGGATATGGGCATTCGAGTGCATCTAGGGCGCTTGTCCATGGTCTGTGTGCTGGTGGCATCGCTCGAGGTCTGCCAAACGGTTAGAGGGTGTTTGCGGTCTGTTGGATGAGTTTCACTTATCAAGTCGCCTGTTCCTGCACAAAGAAAGCCGAGGGATGGGTCCATGAGAGTATGTTTGATGAAGTGGTTATGGAAAGAGCACTCGAGATCTTTCAGAAGGTCAGAGAGCGCGTTGAATAATGGAATTCTTGAACAAAGATGAGCCATCTTGTGAATCATTTTATCCTTGGTTTATATACATTTTGACGGTGTATATAAAGTTTGACGATGTATGTAACGTTTGACGATGCATATAAAGTTTGACGACAGACCAGAGCCCGGTGGATGAGGTAGGTCTAGCTGGCAGAGAATGCCAACGGGTTGCCTTGGTTAGCTACGGATACCAGTGGCAAATCTGGGTGTGGGGGCACATGCGCGGCAGACTGACGTCAGCTAGGTCTCAACCTCCTCTTTGTCCAGAAGATGTTGATGACCATCAACTATGCCAAGTATCAAGGATCACCAAAGGCCTTCACTCATCTACTGGAAGCGCGGAAATCAATCAATTGATTCTTCTACTCAACATATTCTTCAGAGATGCCAGTTCTGGCGGGTTCCATTCTTTCACAGGCGATATAGCATTGGTATACCCACGGAAGTTGGGAAGTTCATAGGAAGCTTTCCTAGATCGAGTTGATTATCCATATGCCCACGGTCGCTGCTGATAAGAAGTTCATATAGAGACTATCTCTTGCCTTTGCACCTGTATCCTCCATCTTCCTTACACTTGACGCGGTACACATTCGCACCCCCGATGACTGATGTTTCCACAGCACCGATTCTACCACTTCCAGACCGATTCCACACCCAAACCTCCGACATCTGACACTAAAGCTACCGATCTGACACTGTCTACATGATCATACTCGCCACCAAATTATGGTCACAACCAGAACAGGGGTTACCAAGGCCGGTTACTTTGTTACAGCCTATATACCGTGGCGTCACTGACTGATAAACCCAATCAACGAAACCCCAAGCACCCTGGAGTCCATCGGTCAAACAAGTACCACAAGATTAAAGATACTGGCAGGCCTGCAAAGGGCAAGCCGGGGTTGGCCATGGTCAAAACTGGTGGCTCGATTTATGTCAAGATGCCAAAAGTGAGGAATGCAATTACTATCTCCGATGATAGCGAGACAAATGAGGAGCTGGAGCAGGAGTCAAAGCGGCAGCTGAAAGACAAACACCGGTGGTGGAGACAGACAAGGACGAGGACGAGGACAACAAGGATCAGGAGGATAATTATATGCCCTATATCAGCCGGGAGACAGTGGATCGTTACCTAGTATGTATTATTGGGCATCTGGAGGAATATACCTGTCCGCCATATAGGGATACTGGTCAATCAGAAGAGGCGATCTGAATAACATGCCGCCGGATACGGCAGAAGACATCCTCGGAGTCGATAAAGGATTGTCGCAGTCCTGCCAACAGTAAAATCAAGAAATATGATACAACACGTTGTATGATGGCGTGTGCTCCAGTAGTCGAGTGTGTGCGGGCGTGTGCGAAGGTCTGTCAATTGAATGGTGTAATCAGACATGTCTCAACAACATAAGGTTGATCGATGACTAATGGCGCTAACTACAAAAGAGGCTAGTTACATCATAGTCCTTGGGATGGTGATATCTGTACTACCAATCAGCTCAACACTCCACCAGAATGGCTATCACGTCCGTTCCAAACAAAACAGTAACCAAAATGGAAGAGGAGCCAATCAAACATCGGAAATATCCTCGAAACAACGTGCCCAAGCAATTTCCTTTCCGACGGCATTCCCGATGCCATTTCCAGTTCCGATAGCATTTTGATCACCATTTCCTAGAGTTTGGAGGCAATTTCTGAGACCATTCCTAATTCCAATTCCGAGACCATTCCCAAGGCCATTCCTGAGTCCAATTCCAATCATTCCCATTACAGCACAATACTTCAAGAAGGCAGGCTTTGGCAGTGGCTTTATGAAGCAGTAGGCGAGCATCTCAGCAGTCGGGATGCCGAGCTTGTTCAGCAATTGCGAGATCTGTGTAAGTCTCAGGCAGCCTACTCCAAAGACAAAGTATTCGGCATCGGTCATGAACTGGGTAGTCCACTTCTGTAGTCTCGATCGACAGTCGAATGCTCCTCTGAAGGGGATGACCAGTCCACTTGTCAATTTATTGTGATCCGGGCATCCAGCGCCGTTCGAATCGACTTAATATCTAGGTGTGCCTACTCCTTCTCCTCTGAGTGTCCTTTCTCGAAGTGCTCCTGTGAGTGCTCCTCAGTACGCTCCTCCGAGTGCTCATCGGAGTGCTCCTCTGAAATGCAGATGCCAGTTCTTCGTGCCGTTCTGGTACCGACACACGAGCTTGAGAGCTACCAGATGCTCATTTCTGGGGTTGTGATTGTACCGGCTAATGACTGCGATGGCATATGCCATATTGGGCCAAGTGACAGTCATCGAGGACAGAAGGCTTCCGATCCTCGATTGGTATATGGTCGGATTGCAGGCTTCTTCATCAGGCTTCCTCTTGTCAAGCTTCATTGCCATTGGTGTGGCAACTGGCCTGGAGACGTCCATTCTGAACTTCGCCAAGATTGTCCCAATGTAGCTGTGCTCATGGATGTCAATCGTGTGATGCTCCCAATTGCGTGTAATGTTCATGCCAATAAACAAGGAGACCCTTCCGAGCTCATGCATCCGGAACCTCCTCTTCATCTGATCCTTGATCTGCCCAATCAAGCCATTCCTAGCAATGATAAGGAGATCATCAGCATAGAGAACCACAGTGGGAACGACTGTGCCTTGATTCTCAAGCACGAACAGTCCTCCATGGACACATGATGCGACGAATCCAATCGAGATCACGAAGTCCTTAAATGTGCTGTACCAATCATTTGACGACTGCTTCAGGCCAAAAAGAGATTTTCTGAAGCGGAGTATCATCTTCCGTGAAGTCTTTGATTTTGGATCGTTGTATCGGCTCCCATTCTGGAGCAAACGAATGTACCCCTCCGGTGGGTGCATATAGATCTCATCCTTGCAGTCAACTCCCAAGAAAGCCATGCATACGTCCATTTGATGGGTCTCGAGATCGTACTTGGCGGCGATCACGAGTACCAGACTAACATGGCCCAAGAAAGCTGTGGGTGCATATGTAGCCTGGTAGTCGATGCCTTCGCTTTGGTAATATCCTCCACAGACTAGCCTGGCCTTGAACCGCTGCACATTGCCTGCTTCATCACGCTTGATCTTGTATACCCAATAACTTGGCAAAGCCTGTCTCCCTTCTGGAAGCTCCACGAAATTTCCAAAGACTTGATGCTGACCAATTGCATCTAACTCTTCTTTCATCGCCGTATCCCATTTCTCGGCAAGCGGTGACTCCGCTGCTGCTTTGTAAGACTTTGGATCAATCCCATTCTTGTGATCAGAGCAGATCGCCGCAGCAGCATAGCTGGGAATCATATCTTCGAATTCCTCATTTTTGAGAACCAATTTTGCAGACGCTGCCAACTTGCCAGCATGGTTTCGGCGACTACCTTCAGCCAGCGCCTTCCATGCATCACCAAGTGACGTCACAAGGCCAGCTAGTTCTGGTGACTTCTGCTTTGGCTTCGGAGGTGATTCGTCGTCGAATGACTCCTCTGTTTGACATTCAGATGGTTCGTTCTGTGTGGGTTTGGGTTCTTCTCTGACGTCTCAGTAGAAGTGCTCGTCCAAGATTGCTTCGACTGTAGCATTTGGTGCTGTGTACCGCTTCTCTTCTCTGAATACCACATGTTGGGAGTGGTGAACTGTCTTGGCCAATGGATCATATACAAAGTGCTGCTTAGTAGATATGCTCTACCCAACGAATATGCCGGAAATGGCTCTGAACTCCAGCTGCTTTCGTTTCTCTTTGAGAACGTAGATGAAAGCCAAGTATCCAAACACACGGAGATGCTTCAAAAATGGCTACCCCCCATGCCGGGCCTCATATGGGGTTTCACCGACTACCGATCGCGTCGGAGTCTGGTTCTTGCGATAGACTGCCACTGAGACTGCCAATGCCCAGTACTTCTTCGAAATTCCGGCATTGTCCAGCATGCATCGTACCTGCTCCATGCTAGTTCTGTTCGCCCGTTCGACGACTCCATTAGACTGAGGAGTATAGGGCATAGTCGTTTCCTTTAGTATGCCCTCTGATTTTAGGTATTCTGCGAATTTCTTGGAGGTATACTCACCGCCTCCATCAGTACGAAATCGCTTCACTTGCTTGCCCGACTCCTTTTCTCTGAGAGCCTTCCATTCTTTGAATTCCTCAAGGGCTTCTGACTTGTACGTCAATATGTACTCATCCGTATGCCCTGTGGCGTCGTCGATGAAGAGCAGGATATATTGACCTCCTCCGATCGCTGCTTGCAATGGACCCCATATGTCCGAGTTCACTAGCTGCAGTGGCTCAGCAGTACGGGAAGTTGTATTAGGAGTAAAGGGTTTTCTCGTCAATTTGCACTTGATGCAACTTTCGCAATTGCACTTCCTGGTCATCTTCGAAGCATTGGAGATCATCGGCAATATCTCCAACGCCTTGAGACCGACATGTGCCAAGCGGAGGTGCCATAACACCCACTTCTCTGCGTCATGCCGGGATGTAAGCCCAGCCATCTTGATTGCCAGCAGACAGCGGTCGTCAATATCGGTGTATTCGGTCGATACTGGAGCTCGATCCAGAATGAATACCCGATTGAGCTGAGGTGCAGTGGCAATCAATTTGGGATGGTGATTGTGGAGGTTGAGACCGTAGTGATTCACTGGTTCGACTTTGACGTCCTTGTCCATGACCTGAGACTGTGAGATGAGATTGAACGTTCCCAGCAAATGCACCACTTCTTGGAGTATGATTATTTCTGTCTTTCCGTCTGGTAGATGACAGATCAACCTAACACTTGCATATCTGGATGCACATGATGTGACCCCATTGTATCCCTTCATCTTCGGCGTATTCCAAGGATATTTGGGGTAGGTGATGAACATTGATCAATGGCCATAGATGTGAGTCGTGCGTCCGCATCAAATCGAGCTAATGCTAAATCCATAGAATCAATTATGCCACCGGAAGAAGGATGGATAATTTACAATAGCACAATGGGCGTGCGGCAGCTACAAGTCGAGTCCACACTAAAGATATGAATGTTCTGAATGGACATCATGTGCTGCTATTGGTATATTCACCGAATTTCAGCATGAAGTATGGCACAATGGTCAATGGAATTCTAGTGGAGCCATGGCACAATCATCATAGAGTTGTGGTGGTCTACGAGGGTTATGATACAATTTCCACTGGAGCTATGGTACGATGGTCACAGAGTTGAAGTAGTCTACGAGAGCTAAGGCTCAATTTGCAGTGCTGCTCTGGTACGATGATCATAGAGTTGCGGTAGTCGATGAGGGTTATGGTACAATTTCCAGTGGAGCTATGGTACGATGGTCATAGAGTTGCAGTAGTCTACGAGAGCTATGGCACGATTTCTAGTGGAGCTATGGCACAAAGATTATAAACTTCCGGTGGCTGGAAGGCAGCTAGTGCACGATAGAATTCATACTAAAATATAAATTTTCACTAACGAATACAATTCTTTTGGCAGCACATCTAGTCCAACTTAATTCACCAAACCGTAACTCCACACTACAAAGCCAAATTCATTTCCCTCCCCAAATCTATGGAAACCGTTCTCTTGAACCTTACCGGCAATTCTACCCCAGGTGCCGTCCATTCCACTGTAAACTAGTTAGCACATGGCACATGACCTCCGGTATACTTTCTAACCTTACAGATAATGACCATCATTCAGAATCCTCCGGATCTTGCAGTGTCTCTAGAGCCGCTAATTATTCCTTCATCTTGCCGAGGTTTTCCTTGCATGCCGGGAAAGCCGTCGGATTTGAAAGGCTTATACATTAAACCGCCTTGCCGTTTTGTTTTCTGAAATCTAGAACCTTATGTTTTCTTAAGGCCATGGCAATAGCTGACGATGCTGGCATCGTATACACGCTATCCCACATCTCCTGATGCGTCTCATATATCGCTGCGACGGTCAGTTATTGTGCGGCGGCCATTGGAAAGCTTACTCACCGCCAGCGTTTATCGAGTTAAACAGCAGCGCTTGTACAGCGTTGCCAGTGGCAACATAGGTGTGAAGATGCCACTGGAGAGTGGTTGCCATTAGACAGATGAATTCGGGTGACATTTGCACCTGAATGCGAGGATGTTGAACACGCAGGGATTTGTTCGCCTTAAAAAAACAGTGATACATGGCGGTGGCACTGTAGCTGCTAACGTCTGGCTCCTTGCCCGTCTAAGAACAAATATCAGCATTATTTCTACCAGTGGACGTATGATACCTCGCTCTACGTTGATGTTCTCAAAGATGTATCGTTCATTCTCAAGTAACCAACGGACCTTACCTTTCTTCTTTGGGGTCTCCGTCTCCAAGAGTTCGTAAATCTCTTGGAGTTTTATGCCAATCTCCGAGACTGCAGTGCTTCGCACGGAATAGTAAAATCCTCTGGTCTGTGGTTGGTGGTTAACATTCGTACGAAAGAAGTCTAGGGGACTTGCATAGGCCACATGTTGAAGCGCCGGTTGTTTGGAGACACTGTTATCAAATTTCGACAATCCGCAGGCCTTTATCCAGGCAGCACCAGCCATCTCATCTACATCTTCTGGGCAAGGGTTATCGAACAATGTCATCCACCTGATCATTATGGAAGCGTTGTCCGCAACTTTTCTAACCCGTGGATCCTTGACCGGTTGATACCTCTCGACTTCAGTCCTCGTTTAGTCTTTTTCGCCTCCCGAGATTCGGAATCAGTAGCAGCCTTAGTACATTCCTGCTGAGAACTCCGAGGGCGTGAATGGAAGGTCACAGGCATCAAGGCCCTTTCGCTAGAGTTATTGCTTTACTGGGAACAAACAGGACTGGATGCCGCCGTTGACATGCGATTATCCACCGACGGCGATGATGAGGAGGAGGCAGAGGAGTGTCTCATCCGTGCTTTCCGTAAGGTCTGCTTTGGTGGTTTTTGAGCCTCGGTCAACAAGCGTCCGGTGGCTGCTTAGAACTTTGGAGGTGTTGAAGTAGGAGTGACCGAGTGCCGGAAACGTTCGTCATCCGTACCCTCAAAATCGTCCGGTACATTTGAATGTTGGTCATCTGTGAGTTCGACATCTGGTGGATTCTATCCCACATCAGTGTTGCACCCAGGCCACACGGTATAAGGTTACTAGTAGCCAAGATGAGGACTTGGACGAAGGGCGTGGGGTTTCAGTATACTCATCTTCGCTTCTGAAAGAAGGGATTTCATTCTCTTCCTCCCTATCGTCCTTTCCTTGCGCGGTCTCGTCGATCGGCTGGTAGCATTGGATTGGGCCACAGCATTGCTCCTTGGTCTCCGAGTGTTTTTTCTTGCCATTACCAAGCTAATGGGTGAGGTGTATTGAAAGAATAGGAAAAGCCGTAGGTGGAGGAAGGGAGAGTGCCCTGCGGAGTGTACTTGTCATAGTATATGTATCTAGTTGGGGTCCGGATCATCCACATGCATCCGTGATTCTCCATTAAATTCCGCTAGATGATGATTGTGATCTAGATTTCTATAACCGAAATTCTAATCTCCATAACTTTGTTCTTGCTTTGTGAAGAGCTTGATCGAGGTATCTATAACCAAAATTCTACTAGGCGAACACTTAAATCCCTGTAACTTTGTTCGCACTGGACAAAGACTTTGATCCAGATCTCCATAATCTAAATCCCACTAGACGAACACTTAGATCTCGCAAACTTTGTTCCCACTGGACGAAGACTTTGATCCAGATCTCCATAATCTAAATCCCGCTAGGCAAACCCTTAAATCTCCATAACTTTGTTCTCGCTGAACAAAGACTTTCATCCAGATCTCCGTAACTTTGTTCCCGCAGGACGAAGTCTTTGATCCAGATCTCCATCATCTAAATCCCGCTAGGCGAACACTTAGATCTTCTTAACTTTGTTCCCGCTGGACAAAGACTTTGATCAAGATCTCTGTAACTTTGTTTCCGCTGGACGAAGACTTGAAGCAAGAACTCCATCACGTAAATTCTGCTAGACGTGCTTGATCTCGATATCCATACTCTTATTTTCACCTGATGAGCCTCACAGGCGACTGGTAGTGATGCACAAACTATTGGATAACAACAGGATATGATTGATACAGAAGAGATAAGATATACAGGTAGGGTAAGGAAATCCACGTGACGATATACAAATGACAATAAACAAGTAAACAAAATAAAACAGCCAACGGAATACCATCCAAGTAACAGGTACACAGCCGCAATATACATGACTGGCAGGAAAACCCAACCAAAACCACAAAATACCTTCCAAATGACATACACAGTGGCCCTTCATATATGACCGGTGGAAAACCAAGCGAAAGCCCGCATAACACCATTCAATAATAATAACCCAAAAGACACATGAACCAATTTAAAACCCCAGTCTATACCACCAGCCAGAGGAGGTTCATCAACCAGGTGAATGCTGTTGACTGCAGTCAGCAAAGAATACACCAAACTGAGGCCAGAAGCCTACCTACATCGGCATCGGGCACAGCCTCAGGCAACACAAGGAGGACCGGATTTGGGATATCTTCATCGCAGGTAAGTTTGAGCCAAGTTGAGACGTCCTTGTCCCGCTCGATAAAGACCATTTTCTCCCGAGCCAAGGACTGTGGAATCCCACTGGACTTATATATTAGGCCGATGTACATTGCACCAGGCCGGCCCAATGGACTCACTTCCCGCAACTTGGGCCCCCGAATAGTCCCATGTGACCACCGGGAATGCAGAATCCGGATAGTGTCTTCGTCATCATTGCAGTATCTGACACAGTTGGAGACATACACTGCATGGTGGTTCGAGATCGGCCAACTTAGTGCCACCCATTTTCCAGGTGGGTTGTAATCATCCATACCGTGCAACCCGCCACCAGACAATCCACCCAGGGTGTGTGCCACGGGAGGAGGGCAAACTGGCAGAGGGTGAACCAGAAGATGGTGAACCGGATGGACTTGCAATCACAGGAGGGCGAACCCCAGGAGTGGGATTGGCCTTGGGAGTAAGATCAGCCGCAGTACTAAGATCGGCCACGGGAGTAAGATCAGCAGCGGGAGTAGGATCGACCCCAGGAGTGCGAATGGCAGAGTCCGGAGTCAACGGTTCCTGTTGTTCAGAGGGTCCCAGTTGTCCAGAGAGTCCAGAGGTTGTTGGTTTTTTAAGGGTGGGCCCGGGGGTGTCATCGGTCCACATTCTTTTCCGCTGGCTCTTTTTGGCCCACTCCTCCAAGATGTGCATCAGTGTCTCCCACACAGCCTCCTCCAGGCGCTAACTATCTGAACCTTCGCTACTTCTGCGGTTGGCTCCACGTATCCACGCACCACGAAACTGGGCACACATGCCAAATCCAAGAACACCCGCATTAGTCACCGTCCAGATGTTTGCTGACCCCAAGGGATCATGCTTGGTCCTTCCAGCTCTCCAGCATTCCAGCACTCGAAGTCGGTCCTGGGTGTGCCTCCGGGCTGCATTCGATTGTGCCATCACATGTGCAGATGGCCTCCGGACCATGAGCCATGACGATGTGACTTTCATGGTTGGAAGTGTGTGTTGTATTGTTTTCTAGATGGTCGGTTTCATTAAATTGGCTGCATTCCGGTTAGATGACCTACCAGCTCCGTCTCCAACTCTTTTCGAGAACACATGGGCAGCCACTTGAGGGATGGGGTGTCATCATCCTGGGAGGGATTGTCGTTGTCCTCGCCAGGTTGATCTAGCCGAACGGGTTCCTTTGCTTTACTGGTGTTGTCTCCCTTGACTTGCCCACTGCCCGTTGAATTGCCATGACCCTCGTCATCATCTTCATCATTGGAAAGATCGCAGTTCTGAAGCGCCGTTTGCCATTTCGTATTTTCCAGCGACGGGCAATCCTGAGTCTCTCCTGCCCATCAGACGAGATCCTCTCCACACCTGAGCGAGACCATGTCATTGTCGTCTCCAAAGTGGGTCCTCTAGTGTACATCTCAGCTACCACGTCAAGTGGAGGGCTATGTTGTGACAACATATTCGGGGCCTCCGTCACATCATTGTGGAACTGTTCAGTGCCCTCGGTGGTGGTGACGATTGAGAGCGCTCTGGTATTGTGTTGAGTTGATTGGTAGTACGGATATCACTATGCCAAGGACTATGATGTAACTTGCCTTTTTTGTAGTTAGCGCCATTATTCATCGATCGACCTTATATCAATGCGCCATGTCTCGTTACATGACTCAATAGACAGACCTTCGCACACACCCTCACCCACTTGACTACTCGAGCACACACCACCGTACAACAGTTCATGAGCCCTTGGTTTTAAAATCAGCACCGATGATCAATACTTCCACGTTGGTTTGTCGAGTGGAGGTCAACATCGTCATGGAGAAGCGTCTCCACAAGCTAAGCAATTTCCCCTCATTCCACTGGGTTTCTGATGGCGGCTGCGGGAAATCACTCATACAGTCTGAGAGACAACGATAACTGACAATTGCGATACAAGATTAGGATGGTGCGAGATGAGTTCCACGAGAATCACAATCACCAAGTTCAATGGCACGAACTATGCACAACAGGCAACCGAGATGGCCCTATGTCTCAGACAGAAGCAAATGTAGGGTATCATCGAAGCATACGATGACAAGCCGGAAGAGCCAGCAGCAAACTCGACCGCTATAGTGAAGGCCGCTTTCAAAGACTGGATGAATCACGATGGTGTTGCCAGATCGACAATCCTACTTGGCATGGAGCCGAGGCTTCAAGCGGAATACTGGTCATCGAGATGTGAAGACGCTTTGGGAAAAGCTAGCATCAGCCTGCAAGTCAAAGCTAAAGCTCAACATCTTCGAGATTAGGGAAAACCTTTGGAGCATCAAGCTACAGGACTGTGGAGGTGTCGACAACTACGCATCGTGGATCGATCGGTAAGTCAAGGATTACAATCTCTGCGCTGGGCCATCGACCACTGACACTGATGCCGATATGGACTCTGCAAAGACAATCGCCCAGATGAGTGAGCAGGAACAGATTATCGACCTCCTCTGCGGGATCCCTAGGAACTACGAGCGCAAAGTCTTCCTGCAGCTCATGATGAACAAAAACGCCACGATGACAGCCATGCCCGATGAGATCGTCACCAACCTCGTCGAAAAGGAAGCTTCAATCAAGAGAGAGAATGGGCTTGCTCCAGAAGCTCTGCTCTTTGCAAAGAAGGGTGGCAAAAGTGGTAATGGTGGTAATGGCAGTAAAGCCGGTAAAGGTGGCAAATGTCCACGGAGGGATAAAAGAGGTAATCAGATTAGCTGAAAGTACTGTCTATTCCTTTCCGTCAAATTTCTATTGTGTTGCTATAAACCCAGTCCAAGCTCTCATTACAGTATCTGACTAAATTAATATCATTATATCAATCTGCTTTAACTCACCATAACAAACAAATTGATTTTATCAATAGTTACATTTCTATAATTGAGTGTTGTTTCAAAAATTGAGTTTCTACCCTCTATTACAATCTGCTTTGAATATATTTATTTCCACTTCACATCTCATAAACTTGCTAGCTTCAAATGAACTTTCTATTTACTTTTGTATCTTTCTTCAACTGTATATCTAAGTCTGCACAAATGTTACTATTAAGTACATCCCAAAACTTGCTAAATTACATCCCCTGCATTACAAATCTAACTTCTACATAGTATGATATCCACAATTCCATATTTGTAATCTTTAAGTTCATTAACAAACATACTTGTTGATAGATATGGATGAGATTTCTCAACTTTCTCAATTACAATCCCCAAATGTATATAATTGTTTACTGCATAATGGCCTTGTATTGGAGTTTATCATAGCCATAATATTAATCTTCAAACTCTTTTGATCACTGCCAGAATGCGTATTACCATACTTACTTGATTATTATGTTGATGTTTGACATTAATATCCAAAGTAACTCTATTATTGCCAAAAGCTATATTGCCATGTTTACACTTGTACAGATTTCAAGTTTCCATAATTGTTGCATTGAAGTAAATATCAAAGTTCACCTGATTGTAAACAGCAGACATGCAACCATTTGTACTGAGGTACTCTTTGAAATGAGTTTAGACAATATACAAACCTGTTGACAGACATGGATGGAAAATGCAGGCTATGTTACATAGTAGCAAATTGTATTTTCATAGTAAAATACAAATGTATGAGTAAAATAAACAATGCAGATAACTCAGTATAGAATTCTATTGACTGCAGCAAGGAAAATATATTAGCAATAGTAGAATACTCAGGATGGCTGTTACAGAAGTCCTAGTTGCAATAACTATTAACTATCATATAAATGAAGTTTTACAGTATTTTAAATTTATCTTAATGGCTACAAGAGTCTTTATCTATTCTGGAGAATTGTCTTGCAATATTTAAAATTCCTTTGCTCAGTAAAATAAAGGTCTGGATGTATCTAATGGTCGTTGTAAGGTTAGAATATTTGGATATTGATCTACAAGTATTTCATATATCTGGTGAAGTCTATAAGTCAGTTTTCAAATCTATTCTGATGTCCTGGAAGGTCATTCAAAGTGAACATTGTATTTAGTACTTCACATCATGGTTGACAAGGAATTCAGCATTTGAACTAAATTTGTTTAATAATGCAGTCTACTTGTTGAAGTCTATGTACATTTCCAAATTCTTATTGTCAGTGTGATAAATAGAAAAGGCTAATGGTTCTTAGTATATTGATTACAGATGTGGTTGAGAGTTCGTGTTTTTATTTCCATACAATAACACTGTATTGGAATATATCAGAAGCTAACTTGTTGCACCTATTTAGGTTAGTATTTAAGTACTGAAAGTTCATTGATCCAATGACTAAAACTGTAAATCAGTTGAACAAGTTCTCAGTGTTCATAACCAATATGCATTGATAACTGCCAGTACTGCTGAGGAATGAAGTTGAATATACAGCTGAAATATCTAAACATAACAATAATATAGTATGTTTTAACACAGGCATATTAGAAAACTCAATCAGGGCAGAAAAGCAAACAATGGGAAGATATTATAGTATATTTGGTATTTTTTATATTTGATGTTGTGGATTACAATTGGGTTGATGGTAACTATATTAGACACACTCAGAAAAATGAAGATAACACCTTGTTTTAAAATGGACTACTTTATATAGAGTTAAGTTAATGACAAAATAGAAATCCTCTAAACCTTGTAAGAATATTACAGGATACTCCAAACTATGTTGTAAATGACATGTCAACAGCATGTTGCTATAAATGAATAACAAACACAGGAACCAGCTTTATTGGCAGTAAAGTAGAAATTGAAAATAGTACTTAGTGTATGAATCATGTTAGTATCCACAGTACAGAATATATTGCTGATAATATTTACAATCCAGTTCCTGATACAATATTGATAAGATCCAATTTCACTGTGACAGTAAAACTAGAAGATGTAGTGTTAATGGCCATAATAATGATTATACTATAATAGTATGAGAGTTAATGAAAACCAAAATTGTATTTCCACCCTAGATATCTAATATAAAGATAACAGACAGTATTTAATCTGGAAAACCAATAGCAACTTAGATGAAGAATTGAATTCTGCTATACTTAGTACGTAAAGACATTCCAGGTCAGATAATTATATTAACATATTGATTTATTGGACTATATTGAATTGGTATGTATAAATACTTTGACTCAGTAGTGCAATATATTTCTCTATCGTAGACATACTGTTATAACTTAACAAAATTATGCACAATCAAGTATTGTTAATAATCTTATTTATATAGCATGTTCTGGTTAGATCTGACCATCCTATGATTTTTGTTCTATAATAGATACTACAACCAATGTGTTGATTATTATACAATATCAATACTATACCTCTACCCATGTTTGCGTTCAGTAGAACAGTTGCACTGATGTGGAAATTTGAGCATTACTATAACCATTTGAAGTATGGAAAGGTCATCAATTTCAATCACAGCAATTTCAAAACTGTCAGATATTCCATTTATTACCAACACATAATTGGACTGATTTAGAATAATTTTTTATGTCTGCACATTAATTTTGAATTCCAATAATACTGTAAAGAATATCTTTTCAACTAGCCTGATAAAACTCATCTGAGATTTCGTTCACTGTATTGAATTGAAATGCTGAAGGTAAATCAATGTGGAGATACTCTCTATATATTGTCACACTCATTAGGAATTCTAGTTAGTTGGATTTGAGATCTATCTGATAGTATATGTTACTAGTATAGCAGTCTAGGTAAACTGGCATACTTCAACAAGTATGGAGATAATGTGGGAGATTATATTCTGGTAATATTAGGGATGCAGTTCAAAGCCATCATTGAGTGAGTTTAGTAATATACTGAAACATGATAACCCTCTGAATTGTGGAATTAACTGGTTGACTGAAAGTCAACCAAATTGGAGATGAATATAGAAGGTACAATTAACAAAGTTGGAGATGAACGTTGGATATAGAAATGGGGAAAAATTGAATGAGAACATGGAAGTAGTTAATCTGGAGGTCATTGGTGGGGATGGAGGTAGTAGTGAAAGCGGGGATAGCATTCATTCATTCAGTTATAACAGCTAGAATGCAATGACCAGATGACAACTTAACTGTCACATAGATTGCAGACTTGTGATAGTTGACCTGTTGCGAGATGTACAGATAGCTAAGATTACATTTCAGATAGTCACATGTCATTGTGAGAATAGCGAGAGACTGGCTAGGGGACAGTCAACTCTGAGTGAATGCTGCAGTCAGTGTTGACTGATAATCATGGTATGGAGAGATCAAAAGAACTGACAATCTAGTTGTAATAGATAATAAGATGTCAGAGATGCTGACAGACGCATCATTGGAGGATAGGCAGAAAAATGGGAACTCAGACTACTTGGCTGCCCAATGGAGCTTGAAATACCTGATACCAGGATTCTTACTAGCTAGATCAGTTGTTGTCCCAACTGTACCAGCTCTGGAGGTTTGTTCAGTACACCAAATCCTCATTTATTTCAGATTGCAATACTAACCTTCCCAATCTCATCGCACCTCCATCTCCCATCTCTCTTTCTTATCATCTACTCTCCTATCATATGAGAACATCAAGGTAAGTCATCACTCTGTATGTCTCTACAGCCTCAGCATAAGTTAAAACCAAATACTGGTTCAACATAAGATCCACTGTCTCCTGCTCCCAGTCTGACTCCTAGTTTTATATTTCTATTGCCAATCTCTTGGTGTACCCAGTTGTACTGGACTATTCACTGCTGCACAGTATCCCATTAACAAATAATGAGTGTCAGTGTCTATCGCATCTCCTGGACTCTTTACCAGTGTTGGGTCAACCACTGCGTAATATATGTCCAATTTTGCCTAATAAATACCTTGAAGATTATTATTAAGTTTTCTTGATTGCAATGTACATGTGCATGTATCAACATCCTCCATTATAACCTCCATGTGTATCTACAAACTCACTCCTTCTCAGCCAGTAAGAAAATATTAATGTTAACTAAAGCAATGCCTTCATGTTCGTAAATCTGCAGTCTACAATTACAATCACACACTCTGTTGATTATAGCGTGCTGGTGTATTAGTATATTGCTGAAATAATGGCCTGCATGTGCATCTGTCAGTACACTTAATCTAGATCTATGAATGTCTCTCTACATCTGCTCACTCATAGCCTCCAAGTTGCATATTACAGTTTACATCACACTAGCTACCAGCTTTATCTCATTGCTCACTCGAATATCGTCTCCACCTGAGTCCTTGGTATTGCTTCACCACTGCCATGGAGGGATATCTCTAACTTCGCCCAATCACAACCTCCAAGTGCATCTCCAGTAACACTTGCTTACATCTTCTTTATGCTTTTGTACATTCACCTACACATAGTCTTCAAGTCGAAGAATCGCAGCCTTGAAGTGCATATCTGATTTAGGTTTGTTATCACCTGAAGTTTGATCATCTCACTGTACATTTTTACTCTAACTTAGACAGATAACGCTGACAATACAATAATAGAGCATAATGACTTGTAATTGTAAAATACAAAGTTCCAACCCTAACAAATATGCCACACAAAACACCTTGCATTTCAGGGACCTGGAACTGTCACAACCCCTGCTGTAGGAATATAGCACCCAATGTTGAAGGTCTCCTACAGATGTTTCTCAATAACTTAGCTGCTCCAAAATCAGACATTCTCGTCTGTTCCATTTTGTAGGAGCTTGAACGCATCCGAACAAATTTGGGTGGTATTAGCAGTGGCTGATAAATCCCTTGAACTATCTGCAAGCACTTTGCTTAGCTTTATAGCAGACTGGCAGCATTCACAATTACAAAGAATGTTTAGTAAAATTGCCCAAAAAATTTGAAATTTGCACGTGGCTTTCAGGATGTTTCATAGTTTGAGAATGTCCACTATATTTTCATTGATCATAACAGTCTGATCATATGATAGTAAATGTGATTGTTACATTCACAACATTGATTGTTCCCACCAGGAGTGTATTGGAGTATATGGAAGCTATTAGACTAGAATTCTGCAATGGACAATTCTCAGTATTAATTGCACCCATTCTGTTGCCCTGAGCATACAGCTGCCAGTACTGGCAGCGACTTCAAGACCACATAGCTGGACTAGCAACAAACTGAGAATCAACTGGGAATGTAGGTGAAAAGTTTTGAAAGAATAAAGAATTGCTGGAGAAAGAACTGCAAAAATTGATATGATGTATGGAAATGCTGCTAGTGCATCATAAACTTGTAGTGTTCTACTCATTGTTGTTAAATTTGAAAACTAAAGCACTGAGTGTGTATATGCATCAATGAAAATACATTTTGAAGTATTCTTATACCTTTCTGATTATTGGTGTACATATGATCTAGCTGAACTGGGTGTAGACAGTACTGAATGGAAATCAAGTGTGTGTTTGTAGATGATAATTGACTGCACTGAGAGATATACTTAGGTGCCAATTCTAAACAAATTGGTAGATGCACTTGTTAAATATAATTGAATTGACTCAAATGTGAACTTAGTGGCTATAACCAACTGGATTGTTTCGTATACTTGGTTATTATAATCAACTGAGCTCAGAACTGTGCTGGGAGGCCATGAATGCATGAATGGTAAGATGCACTTGGAGGTCGTTATTGGGTAAATATAGAAATATAAAATGGATGAAATAGTCCTGGTTTAGTCATACCCTTGGAAGCTGTTATCGAATAAATGCTGAGATGTACTTAAATGATGAGATTTTGTACACTCAGCGAAGTACTGGAATGGGGTTTTTGTACAGGCTTAGAGAAGTAGTTTGTGGCCAAGATGATGTAAATTGAGAGATGTATTTTGAGTGTAGTGAGTGAAAGAAGTTGGGTGACAACACTAAACTAAATGATCTGGGTGAGATTAATTAGAGTACAGATAGATTTGAAGTTGAAACTGAATAAGTTGCATAACATGCATCATGTTAATGTAATGAGAAATAACTTGAGGAATAATTTTTCAGAAATGTTGGATAGAAGCAGTGCATGGGCAGGAAGGTATAGAATGAGCTGAAGGAGTGTTCTGTGGATAACTTGTAGCTATATTAATGAATAGAGACTAGCTGGCAGAAAGTTTGTACCATGCAGGTGCAGTTGTCAGTGTTAACTCGGAATAATTCCAGTGGAAGACAGAAAGGAATCAGGTAACTTTGTACTGTGAAGTAATGTTTCAACCATTGAAGAGAAAATGGGACACTACGGAGAATGATGGCAATTATATAAAAGAATATGATAGTAAATAAGCAATTAAGGTTATGACTAGCCTTACTAGAGTTTGGATACCTTTTTTGATATACTCACTTAGTGGATTTGGTATTTTACCAACTGTTTCGAGTATAGTAAATTAACTCACAGCTGAAACTCCCTCAAATTGCTGTTTATTAGCTCATTCAATCAATCTGCTTCAATCATTGTCTGATATCTCTCACTTTCGGATCCATCAATCACCCACTGCTGGAGAACAGGTAGTTGGTTTATATCACAGCGATACTCCATGTTATGATGACATTGTTACATCACATACTATATTAACTAATGATTGACTGTCTTTCGGTCCCAGACAGTCTTACATCTCTAATCTCCTATCTGTTGCAAAGTATTGTGATTTTGCACTATCCATCATCCCTCAGTGATGATGTAATGAATAGACAAGTCGACTATCAATTTCAGTTGGGTCTCCCTTTGAATCAATAATCTGATGATCAACAGTCGCGAAACATGACCTGTATTCTTCTTACTTTCTGCTATACAGTAGTTCTTGAAGTGTGCCTAAACGCTACCTCCCAATGTACCTCTGAACTCGATTGATTACTGCCTTATACTCTGTCTACCAACATATCCCCTAACTGACTGCATGTGCATTTCTCACTTCACCTGTTTTCAGCCTCGAAGTTGACATATTGATGGCATTAAACAGTATATCCAAACTCACTTGATTAAAGCATGCATATGTATTTTTAATCTTCATCAAATACTACCTTCAAGTTAAATTCTAAGTGCACTTGATTATGGCTTCCAACTTCTAACAATTACAGTATCAATGTGCATATGTATGCTGTCAAAAATATTTTCTGAAGGCACTTTCCAATTGCACTTGATTACTGTCTGTAGCTAGATCAACCATATATATGTAAATATATATCCCCTTTGATAGAGAATGTATACCTCATTATTATGTAGTGAATCATTTTGCAATTTACAAATAACTAAAAATGTAAATTATGATCAACAAAATGGCTTCTGGTTATGTGACAAATGACTGTGAGAATCAATGCCATCAGAATACAGCGCTAACATCCTAATTCACTATATACCTCAAATTTGGCCTAAGCTACTCTCACTTCTTATGAATCTGTAAGTTACATTGTGCAATTTTTTGAATATACCTCCACTAGTTATAGGGCTTTCTAAACAATCAGAGAAATCTGTTGCACTATGGGAATAGTCATTTGCGTAGCTACAGGGGAGTTTGAATATGATTGGAATAACTTTGGAGCACCTGTGAAATTAACTGGAATGTATAAAAGATTGGTATGTAGCATTCATAATAATTGACACAATAATGATATGAGTGCAGACGTTCTTGACTGCCAATAACAATTTCTTGAGTACAATTTCGCATGGCCAAATGATGATTCTTATACTGTATCTAACAATGCTCTACAGAGAGTATACATCACTCGTGTACCTGACACTGGATTCTGACAACCGTGCAATTGATACTATCTCTAACCTTTGTTCTGTAACCCTCCTTTTGGCTAACCATTTCGAGATACTGTTGAATGTTTCCATTTGGTGTACTGTACTGCGGCATATATTTTAGAATTCAATTTTGAATCTACACAATAATTTTCTGGATTTTGGCAACTATAGGGTAGAAACTAATTCCCCACATATCCATGTAGTGATTAAGTAATATTGACACAACAACAGCCTGTGGAATTGGAACTCAATGGGAATTCATCACCTGCAGTACCTCTTGTACTCCCATTACTACTGGGTAAGAATCTAGTTAATTATATTTTATTTGTCTGTAATGCTCTATCTGTACCTTTTACTGGTATACCATTGTTATCAGACACACACCAATCTTCCAAGTCATTCCAGCTGGTATCAGAACTGCAAATTTCAATATTGCAAGTATATGGTATTTACTCCATTACTACAACTGTTTCAAAGAAATATATTACACAAAATATCAGCTATGATGTATTTGGCTGAACAGGCAATAGTGACAAGACTTCAAAATGATTCAAACAAACTGGGAAATCGTTAACACAGGTTACTAAATGGCTTGGAAAACACTATGTAAATACTTGAAACAGGTGGAATAAAGTATCGGTATCTGGATTTCTGAAGAACAATTACTGCAGTATTATCCAGTGACATAATTATTTGAAACAGATGTAACATGTACTCCTTCATTGGGAGATAGCAGTGGCACATAAGTCAGAGGTGTTGGAGCACATACTGTCATTGGGACATATATACAATTTAATGTGGATTGATCAATAGTATATAGAGGTGCTTCAATAGAGCTGTGCAAGTATTGTATGCAAGGTGAGTGATCCAGTCCAATAAAGCAAAACATGGTCAGCAACAGCCAGAGGAGAGCACTCCAGTACAATAGTAACTGATAGTCTGCCAAAGTGGCAATGTTCAACTTTGGTAGTTATTATTTTTGCTGTGAAGTAATATCATCCACATACCAATCTCAGACACCTTCAAACCTGATTCAGAGACTTTCAATACTAAAAGGCACTCATTGACATTTTAAGGAAAATCAGTGGTTATAGAACTCTATTCTATTGGACAAATAGATTCAAGTGTATCATAAAACAGCAGAAACTTAACAGGTAATAAATCAGCAAAATGTATTGTAGTCGCTGGGAGCCTCCAGGAGTGTCCGAGGGGATGTGGAATGTAAACTTAGAAGCGTCAATTTCAGGAGAGTATCAGACCTTAGGAGGGTATTCCGGCCGGCCTTCGGAGTAACTGGGATCTCTGATGACTGGTACAGGAGCACCATGGTAGCAGTTGTGAAAAGATTGGGAGCACCTGGGACTATCGCCCAACCAATACGGGAATCCCAAACTAACTCAAAGAGATGCTGGGTTCTTATGGATATTCATTGGAAGGACTGGAGGCGTTATCTGAGATTCTCTGGATGTACACGAGAAATAAGAATACCCTCCATGTATGATGTATAGATTATTGTTCATTATCAACCTTTAAATCATACTATAGTACCCAGCATCTCATCAACATTCCATTGTTTGCATCACTACATTAAGGAAGATCCAAAGAAAATGGCGAGTGATTCAAAAATGAAAGTAGGTAAAACCAAAACAATAACCCAACTAAGCGATCGGAATAATATCTCAATCGAATATACTCTCAATGTCATCCAACAAATCTCCCATCTCATCAGGGCCAACAGACGGAGGAACACACAATTCATACATGGCGCAAAGAAGCTGGAGGCACTCCTTGTATTTCTGAATGATTCGCACCTGGCGAGTGGGTGAAATTGAATTCCAATGTCGTTTTGCTCGATTTGTGATATCTCAAGGGGTTGGAATTGAGGTTAGCTTGCGGTGAATCAAAATGGAGTTTGAAAGGCAATATGATGAATTCGGTGGGAAAAGAGGTGCGCCACCAGGAAAGGAGAAGTGCCTGATGTCGTGTGAGGCGGTCAAGGGGAGTGCTGATGGTGATGCAGAATGAAATTGAGGGGCGCAAATCCGGGCCAAGGAGCGCCGACGGGGATTGAGGAGCGCCTATGCAGCGCAGCAGCCTATTCATGCTGAGCAGCGCTGAATGGGGAGGGAGGTAAAGAGTCTGCAATGAAATAGAGGCGCTCCTAATTGTGGTTGAGGAGGGGAATGAGGAGCGCCCATCCTAGAGGAGGAGCGCGGACAGAAAAGGGAATATGGAGCACTGAATGAAATATCGAAGCACCAATCCAGACTGAGGAGGGGCGAGGGGATTGAGTAGAGCCGAAGTGGATTGAGGAGCACCGACGTGGATTGAGGAGCGCCGACGTGGATTGAGGAGTGCTGACGTGGATTGAGGAGCGCTGAAGTGGATTGAGGAGCACCGCTGGGGATGGAGGAGTACCGCCGGCGCTTGAGAAGTGCCGACGGGGATTGAGGAGCGCCTATTATAGCGGACGAACACCATTGGGGGGGGGTATAAAGTAGCCCCACCATGTGTAATTTGAATTGGATGAGTGCAATGGCTTCGGCAGAAATGCAATCTGTCACCGTGGAAGGGTAAAATTTACCTCCATACTCATCTTCAGAAAACATAACTGTAACCTTCTTTCCAGAGGCACACTCAGACAGTGCACAATGAATAGCTGCGGCCACAGGCGCTAATGTCTGCGGTGTTAGAGGTTGAAAGAACTGTGATGTGGTCGGTTGTCGCCCCAAGTCATTGGTGGTGAAAAAAAACTGATGGTAGATTAAGTTAAGCATTTCCATCCGCGTGAACAAAGACTTCTAATCATTGATGACTTTTGAGAGATAAGCATCGTCCAACAGGAGCTCCTTCATTTGGATTCAAAGCTCAGTCACTGATCCTGAATCCAACCAGTAACTACGGTCAATAGTTCGATGAGCTTCATATGCTAAGCACCCTTGGATAGTACTAATCTGTAGTTTTAACTATGTATGTTTCGAGGTTTAGTATCGTCATAAGTCCAATTGAAGAGCAGAAAACAGAATATACACTTACAGCTTCTCGGGTTTGCAGATTGACTTTCAGAGATTGACCACCGTGCAATTGACACACAGATGGAGTACCTACAGGAGCACCTGCTAATGCCTGCTGACGATTCTGGGCTTCAATGGCTAGTTTCCAAGCTTCGTCAACCATCAAGTACTTCTCATCAGCAATGATTGGCCAGGGAGTCTTTGTGAATATGATCGCCTTCATGAACCTTTTCGCTACCTGTTACGCGTTTGGTGTTACAGGAAGACTTCCGGGATCATACCGGATCACTCGATAATCCAAATATGGATATTCAATCTGAACTCATTAAATATCAGTCGGAATTCCTAATTGAATCAACCTTCTGGATTTGTTCACCTATTGGTAATATCTCTATTACCCTACCCTCACATCAATAGACCCACGACAGCGATCAAGCTGAGCGCAATTAACATGTGTATGATCTTTAAGTCGGTATTGGTCGTATGATCTCTATTGTCGATGGCTATTCCTTATCAGTAGGAAACCTTATTCCTAGACGCCGAACAGACGACTATTCTCTCACGCTCCAATGGCTTAGTCCTAGGGAGATGAGGTGTCATCAACATCAAACCATTATGACATCTCGAGATGTGCAGAGTCATATATGAGATAACTCAATAACAAATGATTGATATATCGGAGCCCAGTCGCCCAAATGGACTCGTACGAAACAACCCTTATTTCGACCACACCTTCTTGGTCTGGTGCGCATGGGACTTACGATTCATATGTCCTGAGTGGCGCGGGATACTCTCCGTTCAATATATGGCAAAACAGCTTGGTTGCAGAATACTGTACATTTGGCTCTGATAAAGTGTTGTCAAATTAAGGGTTCTGTCGTTTGCCGCAATCATTAAACCGTTATGTACCCGGTGGATATATGAGAGGGCACTCTCACTGGCTCTTGGTGACGCGAACCTATTAGTTGATAATTGGCTTCAGATAAGCTCGTATTCATATGAGGTATTGCCAATAGCAATAGTGTCGCATTACGAGCTCATTACCTTGATGACGTAGTTAGCACTCCTGGGAGTTAGAACTCGACCATCAATGGTAGAAGGAAGGATGACAAAGGCAGTCGTGAATGAGAACTCCAAAACAGGCTTTGACAGTCTTAGGATTGTTAAGGGTGTGGATCGTCTGATATATATCAGCGATACCGACATGGAGGAAGGACATCGATAACAGTTCTATCGAACATACAATCTACATTCAGATTTCTCTACGGATACCTATTGACCTTCTCGACCTGGAGGTTAAGCCTTAACTTTATTCCCGTGTATTATCTATTAGTTCTGTATTGAAGTCAACCAGGATACTTCTCCTTTGAAGTCCATAGTTGTACGTTCCTCTTCAGATCTATATCACGGATAAACCTCATCACTCTTTATACTTGGTTATTCTTAGTACCATCGTCGAAGCAAGTCGTTGATCGGGAAGAGAGCAGGACGATACTTTACAGTCCGAAGGGCCAGCCCGAATAAGCGTGGTGGTTTGGAGGATACTCTTGAGTCGGCACTACTGCTTCTGCTGACGCGCAACTACTTTGCTGTTTCTTATAAGACAAGTCGATACTATCTTTCGGGAGCAGAGAATGGAAAAGTTACCATGTTACCTTGGGTGGTAATTCTATACGCATCCTGAGTGAAGCTTTAATCATTCTTCTCTTTACTAGTCCAGAAGTCATTAAGGGCTTTTATTGATTAGGACTTAGGGTGGATCTCCCGGTGTTACACTACCTCAAAAGTAGCCTTTTGGTGTTGAGAAATGTTGTGATCTCCACCAGCCTTTGGTTGAGGAACATTCTGGTCTCCACCAGCCTTGGGAAGCGGGAGTGCCTGTACAATGTCAGACTCGCATGATATGTTGATGACTGAGTTTTGTGTTTGAGCAATGGTGGTGCTATCGCCCCAGCTGGATGTCGCAGATTTGGAAGTGGAGCGCAGGCAATGACAGTATCTGAATGGCTCCGTTTCTTTGGCAGTGGAACCCTTGTAGTTCATATTGTCTTATCACGGCGCACCTGGTGTTGATGTAGGACCTCTTGCCGGATGTCCACATCGTCTTCCTCGATATCAGATGACAATGTAGACTCTCCAGGGTCTTCACTTTCGTCATTGCTGATCTCCCCATCGGTATCGTGATCATCCTCCTTCATGCAAATTATAGCACGGACATTAGCCATCTCCAAAAGTATACTCGAAGGCTGGGTTGGATGTTCAAACATTTGATCGGCAATGAAGATTGGCTGTCTTTGGCAATGCATGGGCAAGGGCTCTCTCATGGTGTGCTTCTTGATCCTTCTGTGAATAGTGATTCCTCACCTGGCTGGCCGTAGGTTCCATGTTTGATGAAGTGAAGTTGAGAATGTAAAGGAAACTGTATAAGCGGAAATATAGTACGAAGTTTAATGGAATAACGGGAAAACAGGGCAACAAAGTAACACGTGGTTGAGCAGGATGCAATTCGAGGCGTACCTGGAAAGAGTCTGGAAAACATGTCAGCGGTTTATATTTAAATTGCTGATGCTAGTTCTTTGTTGCGATTTAGGAAGATTCAGGTGCACCAGATTAGATGGATTATTCTTGCCTCCAATTCACACATGTTAGCATTCGTATCCAAGTAGGCTATTGATGCAAGAATTGGAGGTTGGGATAAGCCAACATACCTAGAGTTGAACAAGACACACCTGAAGAACTTGAGACAATAACATGATTGTATCGCCAAGTACCTCTCAGGACCGGACATGGGAAACTGAGAAATGGGTTGATCAAGATCGCCCCTGCATATGACTCCGCCGAAGGTTGTTCATTATGCCTACAGTTCGAGCATATGAGTGGTGACTGTCTGGCACAGAATTGTCGGTGTGTTGAAGATTCTTGCAGAACTTGGACGGAGGATAGAGTTGGGGCCTTGGGCAGTGGTAACAGTTGAAGTTACATGGGTTCAAACTGAGTATGATGCTGATAGTGGATCAATATGACTCTCTGCATGCGGTATACCAGTCGGAAGGACACCCTATTTTGATGATATTCTGTTGTTTCAAGATTGTGCAGCAAAGTTAGCGGTCGATTAGGAAATGTCGTGTGCAGAACTTCACTTTCAGCAGTCTGAGTCTGCTGAATCACAATATGTATGCAGTAAGTGTAAGTGAAGATGGAGGATTTGAGTTATCAAAGGCGAGATTCAACATAGAGGAAGAATGGTAGAGGTACGATGAAGAGTCAGGGGTAATCAAATCGATTTCAGATGTCGTCAATGCCAAGATTACCAGCGAATGGGTCATTAATTGTTACTCACATTTAGATGTTGCGCATGATATCTTGTAAAAACGAGATGAATGCGTCATGATGGTTCATCTGACAGCGGAAATACAAATAACAGCACGCAGTTCCGGCCAATTGAGGTGCATCGAGCATTGAATCTGCATGCAGGATTCAATCTAATGTAATGGCTGGGATTGTAGGCTCGCCTGACTTTGACAGTTACTTGTACTCTGAGAAACTGCCTTTTCTTAACTCGAGCATTCATCACGATTTGTACTTCATGCACTCTTTGGATTGGATGTTGGTGGAAATGAGATATTGTCTGTTTATGATTTGTCACAAAATTCAGGCATTCAAGATATGCGATGGGCGGGAGCTTGCCGGTCACCGATTGAGCCATTTAGCTGAGACTGGCATTCAGAATCTATCTCTTCGAGCTCTCTTGATGGAAATGCGTTTATAATCTATATTAAGATACGGGTTTCTGGCAGCCCAAACATACAAGTTAGTCAAAATGTAGTTATGTCTGCATTAGAAGGGTTGTGAATTTTAACCTATTCGAGGAAGTGTGGTATACAAGGGAGCGGGATTTGCCGGTCATCTGCTGAATCGCTGAGCAGAAGCTGTCTCTGGAGGTTCCCTCTCTCAAGCTGCAGCTCGATTATGGAGCCCGAATGACAGAAGCTATTTTAGGATCTTGGAAATGGACGGTCCGAACATACTTCTCAGTCAAAATCCAGTTAAGTGTCGTTACATATCGCCCAGGGCTGTGTATCTACGGTAAGCTTGTGGTGGATACCTTCCTCCAACGGACAGGTTGACACGGAGCGTGACGGTTATGGCAATCATGCTGCGGCCTTCACATACCGATCGAGCATAGATTCAGATATCACCATTGACCAAGCGGGATGAGCCATACCTGCACCTAAAAGATTAGTGTCTGAAAGATGACACTCTGTGTGTGCTGGCAGCCGCAGATTCAAAGCATTCAGGAAGGAGAAAGTATGCTTGGAATGGAGCGAAATGACTCGTTCAAGGGCAATCTGAAGTGGATATTCATGGTTCAGAGGCGTGCCTGGAGTGGGATCATATGTTAATAATGAGTGGCTGCTGGTCAAAATTGGCCGGTGAATAGAATATGCGTGTGGTGTCAAATCTGAGACCATCAACCTCGACAGGTGAGTGAATTTCAGGTGTACCTGAGCATCATTCCTGAGCGAGGAAATACTCGGCTGTATTCATCGGGTAATCCTGGAATATGCGAGCTGCATTTCAGGATACAATTTATCAACTCGATATTGCTCAGACAGACTGTCTATCCCTGGATGAGTAGAGATATACTGTACTGGATCTGTCTCAGGGGAGTCGAGAAGTTGACAGCGATACTCTTGTGCAATCGACTGTAAATTACTCAATATTGATGATTCAGTGAATATCCCAAATCCTTTTGTGACTCTAGTATCCGGTGCGCCTGAAATCGACCCGAACAAGGAATTGGAATCAAACTTGGAAGTTCAGGTATACCTGAAAACACAGATCTCGTTTGCAGATTTCAGAATCAAAATTCCACGGACATTATATGATGAAGATGAGCAGTGACTGCAGCTCGACAGATTCTCACACAGAGAAATATACGGTAGCACGAAATTTCACTTGGTCCACCGTTAATCTTGCGCACCTGCTTTTCATCCCATATTGGTTCATCCAACTTAGGCTATGATTCAGTTTACCAGATATCCGTTTACCATTGCCATCATCTCATATTTATCACTATAATCATCCAACGCGGAATGGAATCGAACTCTAACCAATGCTCCTTGACTCCTCAATTGGGCCTTATTCTTCATTTCATTTGCCTTGTCGCATCAGCCGGTGAGATTGTGTTGGTTGAATGTTTGAAGAGGCGTACCTTGATTTCACTGCCCAGATAATTATCGTTCATCTTCACCATCTGACAGCACGAAGTCTCGATGCTCTGTAAGCCGTTTCGTATGGTCCTGATGACACTCCAGAATCCGGTGTATCATCGTCGTCGTGATGTTCGGTCGGTTCATCAGACCATGCAGGACTCTCATTTCAGCCACTCCAGAGAGCTGGTGGAGATCACTTGCTCTATTATCCTAACCATTGGGTCCAGTATTCAATAGCCATGTGTGTGGAACTCTGTTTTGCCCCAGTCGGAAAACCTGTGCAAATGCCTGGCGCTGCTCATTTAACACCCAGAACTTCTGATCTATTACCGCATGGTTTGCTGCTGTGAGATTGAGGCCTGTCCCACCCACTTTGGGTGTTGTTACAAACACAGAGGGATTTGGCGAATCTTGGAATTTGAGCTGCATTTCTGTGCGCTCATCGTTGCCGATTTCTGCAAACATGTAGAATACTTCCAAATTTTCCGCAAAGAACTGTGTGAGCCACCACTTCAAATGACGAACTTGGCCTGGAAGAGGACAAAATAGCACCGCCTTTTGAGGAGGAAGAGGTGCACATGGCAAGGTGCTTTTAAGACTTTCGGGAACGTGCAGGAGCCCCTCATTTGATGCTTCCTCCTTGTGAGGTTCGGGATACTACCCAGATTCGTTGACAAGCATTAGCAGAAATGTGTCTGTCAGCCATCGGAAAGTCGGAGAATCGACCAAAGTATAGAGTGGTGAGTCATTTTATCATTGTCCTGAGATGTCATTCCGATTTTCAGTGTCTTCCAATACCAATGAGAAACCTGCTAGGCGCCATCGATGAACCCTCCATGCTCCGGAAGCACCCCGTGAAGTGTATCTCTCCACAAGGGTCTTTAGTCAAGCTTGCTCATCATCATTCCATTCGAGATCAACAAGGTGTGCATTCTCCTTTGATATCCGAACAAGTGGTTTCCCATTCCCAAGTTTCGATTCTGACCACCTCCTTATTATCCAGGGCTTTGCAATTTGGATCATCTGCTGTGCGGCATCTCGTTGAGCGTCCTGGTTTTCAGTCTGAATGGCATGCATCAAACTCTTCACTGCAGAATACAGTGCATCGGCGCCGTGCATTTCCATCACAGTCTCGTCCTCTGGATTGTCAGGTGCACCTGAAAACAGCCATATTGCCTGATAACACAAGTCAAAAAGTGAATGGAATCCCGGAGTTGCAGTGACTTGAAGTTTGAATCCAATTCTCACATTCGTCGCAATTCGCCAGCCCACGCTATTTTTCATTTTGTATCGATGAGACTCATCAAAAATCCCAGAACTCCAGGAACAGTGTGAGAGCCGGCCATTGCTTGATGGTTTCGCTCTGGATGTTAAGATATCATATGACACAAGGTGGATATTCCATCGGTTTTCCGGCTCGTCAATACTGGTGCTCAGATCCTCATGGGTGAGAGTCGCATCTTTGGCGTGCAACAAGTTGACGAGTTTGAAATCGGTTCCATGCGTCTTCACCTTGATGACAGTCTTGAAGGTCTCTGCAACCCCGGGAATTGTTATGACCAAGATTGATTCATGGGCCGATATAAGTACTGGATAGGCATGAGGTGGTGTTATCTGGATCTCCAACCGGCGGCGGGGCACAGAATTCAATCTCTGGAGTGGATACCACTCCCGCTCTTCACTGACAATGCCGGGAAAGTCGTTGTCCGCCAAAATCACCCACTGTTCAAGGGTATTCCCCCATAAAATGGACAGTGGCAAACCCATTACGACTTTCTCAGTCAGCAGTTTGGAAATCATTCCCGCTGCAACCAAGGTGAAAGTCTTTCCAAGCCCCATTTCATCCGCCACCAGTGCTCCTGGGATATCAGCATTCCACACCCATCTCCTCACGATGAACCAGATGGCCCAAATCTGGTACACCAGAAACTAAGTTCCAGGCAGGCCTGGAATTGAATACTTGTGGCCTGGAACACGGTCATCTGTTGATTGGCGAATAGGATGGACATTCAGCAGCCTGACCGCCTCATCAAGATACTCCTGTTCAAATTCGTTGTTGATTGTGTTGAGAACAGTCCTCAATACTGATCTGGCATTATATGGATCGAGGACCTCCTCGCCATCCTCCACTTGCTCCTGAACCTCTCTTGCACCTTGGTCGGTCTTCATTTCATCCTCAATGATCTCTTTCAGTTGCTCCGAGGTAAGTTGGGCAGATGGGCTCATACTCCGGCACTTCTGGAATTCATCGCGATGTTAGGTATTTCACAGACAAGCATTTGGACCTAATAATATGTGGTATCTAATCAATTCTATTCACTCAATCAGAACTTAGATTAATACTATTAATCTCTTTCCCACCAACCTCCTCATTGACCACTAGTTCATTTTCATCGGATCCGTCCGAAGTGTAAGTATACTGATTAGTGGTGGTCATAACTAACCATAACAAGGCTAGCGGGGATTACCTTCGCTGGTCTCATTTTGTCCTCCGCAATATCCTTCCCTGTCGCTGCCTTCATTTCTATCAAAAATATGTTCACATTGTGTCCCAGTTTCAACTTGAAGGCATTTGAAATGGAGCTGTTGTATGATATCTGACCAAGTAGATGGTCATTCATCATTTGTCCGGGTGCATATAATCCCATATACTCTTCGTCCAATTCTTCCTGCGTCAAGTTGCATTTGTATAACACAGTCAGACAGGATGGTTCTTTTGGGCTACAATTTTTTTCGATGAAAGCAATCAGCTCCTCCCAATGCCTCAAATCTGTGTACGAAGCTTTGAATTGCATGCTGGATGTCGGGTTGTTGTTGCCGTTTGGCACTGGACGAATTACAATCATGAAAGTTGTATTTGACAACTTTCGGACATTACTTCTCGGTTTTTTGCCCGCGCACTCTCCCAAATGCGTCGCCGGTTGCTCGTTGCCTCGCCTTCCCTTCTTCGTCGCCTCGCAAACCTCACTTCCACATATCTTCAAAAACATCACCACCCATTGTTGCCGAATCCATTCGGCATTATCGAAATGTTCCAAAGGTAATCAAGTCTCGAAAGTCTCCAAAAAATCTTCAACCGCCAACTCCCAGTGCAGGGGTCCATCTCGCAACGGTTTCAAACGGTTCTGCCCCGGGATAATAGACCGATGCTTTTTCTCGAGAAACCCAGCCACCCATTCTTTCTTCCACTTGTTGAATGCACTAAAGTTGGGCTGCCCCATCCTTTTGGCAAATTGCTTCAAGGAGAATTCCGTTTGCTTCAAGCTAAGTGGGGATTTGCCTTCAGCCCCACCCAAGTCCGACGAATCATCGCTCTCAGCATCTGCATCGAATTCGTCATAAGAAATCTCTGGTAATGGGTGCAAATCCGCAATCCCTGCCACATCTGTCCTGTGCAGTTCTGCTGGCGGCTGAAATCGTTTCGTGGAGTGGCCAATGTGAGGTCTCCCAGATGCGCCGAGAATTTGTCCCTATGGAGTAGAGGAGGACAATGTCGGCCGATTGACTGGATGGTTTCCAGCCGGTGCTGAAAGGACTTGAGGTGCGCCAGGAGATGACTGTCCCTGTCCGGTGATTTGCTGAAGGGGGAACCTTTGAGGTCCACCATAGCCACATTGGGGGAAGTCGTATCCTTGCCAAGATGGCCCATAACTCTGATATCTTGGGGTTGCACCACCAGAGTTTGGTTGCGAGCTTGGTGTCATGTTGAATGGGGCAGGGTGGTAAAACTGGGGAGTGCCTGGAAATGGTAGCTGCGAAGGTGGGTAACTATACCCCGGTGGGGGATGAATTTGATTCCGGCGTTGCCCGAATTGAGTGTCTTTGCTTGTTGTATTTCCAGCATTATTGTCAGATGCTCCCACATTGTCTTCTGGGCGATGTTGTGAGCCAAACAGCTCACCCGATGGAGCCATATTGGTTGTCTTCGGTGGAAATGCGTTCATCGACATAGTATGTGAACAAAAGATGGTGGTAAACAAATTATCAATTCAATTGGTGATTTCGAATGAAGCGGAGTATAGTTAGGAATATTGAAGGTAGCAGTGTCCATCGGAGGGATGAAGGCCTTTTATATCCATCTTATTTGTCACGAACTGTGGTGTTTCACTGCACTTTTGATGCATGAAACCCGGCTGAGAACAAGAAATCATAATCACACACATCCTGCCTTTCTTTATTATATGCTCGAATTCGTATGCAGGGAACTGGGATAGAAGCTCACCTTTGTTCAGTTTATGACTGTAATGGTCATGGAACGGATTCGACATGATATCTCTAGGAAAGCAAAAAGAACTATATCCGGTTGGAAGGTTAGCATGACTAGGCATTTTACACTCAAAATGTATGTGTATGACCTACTACTTCATTCAATATGAGGCCTGTTCGTCGAGCAGCAACAGTGATTGCTTTCTTTTGAGCTCCTTCTGCAAATTTCACTGTCTCATCAGGATCCACCCACCGGTCAAGGATCGTTACTGACAAAAACTTCCTACCAGCCTATCAGTTCTCGATGATTATCGAGCGGTCATACAGCCAGCTAGGCAACTTACCTATTTATTCATTGTATTGAGCTGATGTTATCCGCTGCTTGAGGCTCGAGCGTAGACATAATCTGCACAATGTCGCAATGACGTAGTATACGATAAGGCCGATTGTAGTAGCACCTGATGAAGAGTATTAAGAGTTGATCGCAGTGATGACAAAAGAAACTTTCTCTGCTAACGATTTTCAGTAGGTATTATCCTAGTTTGTGAAGAAATCTGATCGTGAGGTGACTGTGTTTTACTCCTCCTCTACATTTGGTGGGGTGTGATGCGGCTTTGAAAGTGATACACTAACCTGAGTTAGCTTGCTTTCAAACAAATATCCCTGAGGCTCAAATCCAGCAACAAGCCATAATCCCTAAAACATCATCGAGATTCATCAGAACACTGAGCATTTCTCAAATATGGTCCACACTCGCCGGAAACATGTTAAATGCTTTATCTGGAAAATGAAATTATGCAACGAGAACCGACTGGAAGCTCACTATCAACAATATCACTCAATATCAATGAATGAAGGGCTATTACCCAACGGGATTCTACCACCTGCCGGCTGGGATCACCCTGAGCCATCATGGTTTGACTACTGTAGGTGCACCTGAATGGCCATCGACAAGCTGTCAATTAATGATCTACTCCTAGACAATGTACTGGGTGCACCACCACCTGAAGATACTTCCAACAAAGAACCTATAGACCCTCAGCAGCCTGATCTCACCTGTACCCCTGATCCAACCAAGACAAAGACTCATAGGCAGGTAGTTGGAGTGGAATATGGGGGGGGGGAAAGCGTGTGGCAAAGCAACTGGATTGTACAACAAGCATCGAAAGTACTCGGAACAATGGAATCCATGGCATCCATTTCAGGCCGCAGATGACTTTCAGCAGACTCAGTCGTTTAGCCAGCAAACCAAAACCAGGATTGAGCGACATCTCTGGCATGGAGAGGACAACTTCAAAATTGAATCATTCCATTCTGCTGATGCCCTACGAAAGCTCCTCTCTGAACTTGATTTCGGGCTCGGCGATGACAGTTGGATTGCAGATGAGTCACATATCTTCGGAACATTATACTACAGAGATATTTTCAAATGTATCCGGTTCCTGTTGGCACATCTCCCATTTCAGGAGCACCTCGATTGTGAACCGGGGTACCTCGCAGCCTCTGAGGGTCATCGAATCTACAGTGACATGAACAGAGGCGATTGGTGGTGGAATACATAGAATCAACTTCCTGCCGGAGCGACGATGGTGCCAGTCCTATGTGCATCCGACAAGACTCACTTGACTAATTTTTTGGGCGATCAGCATGCCTGGCAACAGTATCTCACAATTGGTAATATTCGAAAGGATATCTGCAGCACACCAAAAAAGTGCGCCTGGATTCTTGTCGGACTGATCCCATGTCCCCTGAAAGGTGCCAAGACCATTGACAAAGCCTGGCATTCCGCGGTTGGAACTGTGCTGTCTCAACTTAGGCATCTTGACATCACTGGCCCTGGCTTCAAACGGAATTGTGCAGATGAATTCCAGCAACAATGTTACCCTCTGTTGGCTGCCTGGGTCGGGGATTATCTTGAACAGGTCATGGTTGCTCAAGTGTCAGATGGCTTATGTCCAATGTGTGAAATTCCCAAAGGTGCGCCGATGGGGAATTCAACTTTTCGACCACTCGATAACTCAAGAGACCAACATATTTACTTGGAGCTCCTGGAGAACAATAATATTGATGCTCTGCACACTGTAGGTGTCCACCCAATCCGCAAGCAGTTCTTGTAATACCCTCTCTGCAATGTCTATCGGCTTTGGCAGCCTGATGAATTGCATCAGCTGCTCCTGGGTTTAGTTAAAGACTTATTGCACTGGCTGCTCAAATACCTGAAAGCTAGAAATGTCAAGGATCAATTTGACAATCGATTCACATCGGTGCCACAATATCCCAGCCTCCAGCACTTCTCTAAACCATTCGATTCATTGAAAAGCGGCACCTGGCAAGGTAAAGAGATCCCTGGAATGATCAGAACACTGGCAGTGAATTGCACTCCAATGCTTGACTGCTCCAAAGATGACGGGAAAATGGAGGATACCTCCGATGAAATGGTAATCGGAGCATTGCGGGCATTATGTAAATTCTCTCTCCTTGTTAGCCAACAAAATCACTCGGATCTACCCCTTGAAGCACTAGACGATGCACTGAAGCAATTTTACCAGAAGAAAGGTATTGTTCAAATATAGAAAATGTCAAAGTCTGCGAAGGCCAAAGTGGATGACCTCTTGGTAACGGAATCCCATCAGGTAGGCGAACAAAAAATTCAGAAGATTCATGCTTCAATGAATGCCCTTGTGTATGGGGCTGAAAAGGTTTCCACAACAAAACTTAGAATATTTCAGGTGCACCTGAATAGAGTCCGACAAGCGGCAACAACTTGGTCAGATGCTGATAGTTAGATAACAATTGCGTGATTGGAGCACGAAATTCATCGAGTGACATCTGCTAAATGCAAGCTTATTGATAAATTATTCTAATGTCATGAGCGACAACTATTGCAGGAAGTCGTGGCCAACGCAACTGGTCCCAGAAGCAAATTCGCCAAAGAACATGCTCCAAAGAAAGGTGCCACTGAAGATGAGGCTTATGAGGCATCAAACATAACCGCCGACAAGCGACAGCAATTTCGGATCCGCCTATCTGATGCTGAGACAGAAGCCACGACCTGGAGCTTGGCTGATACGGAGCATATCACTAACCAGTTGGAGAGAGAGATTTATGACATCACCTCGAATGAACAGAAGCGGTTCAAGACAGAATTCTCCATCCGTTTGATCGAGTTTGAAGCTTGGTGGAAGACAATCGGCATTCAGGCGCTCCGGAAACAATTAAACAGCGGGTGATACATTTTGGATATCCAAGGATGCATCTCGTGAGCCATATATCAGAGCCAATTTGCTGAATGGGTTCCGGTAACAATTTTACCACAGAGATTTCTGAACGGCTACATATCCCCAAAGTGAAAGAGCGATATCGATCTAGCAACAAAGTCAATTACATTCGACAGATGGTCAATCACAATGACCAGTGTACCGGTCTTGACTTTATGGAGGAGACACTGTGTCATCTTGCACTCGAAGGCTGGTACGATATTGACTCTGCAAAAGTGTTCAACCTACTCTCCGCTACCGATAAACAGTGAAGTACTCGCAGAGCCCATCTGTTAAGTCTCGAAACAATCCAGGACGAGCGCAGTATCTGCCCTGTATCGTAGCAGGTATATCATTTGAGGGAAACGCATGTCCACGGAGTGTGCAGAAGTATCAAATTAACCTCACTCAGAGATGCATCAGCAGATTTCGGAATTCACAATTTTGGACAGCTATTCCACGCGCAAATTGATGAGGACTGGGGACACAAAGTTAGTGGACTCGTGCTCACATATGATCAGAATGTACTTATAGACAGTATACTTATTAAACTCCAGAATGGGCTGTTGAATTACCGGCAACCATTTCACACCCCGACTTCTGTTGAGCGTCTGGGACTTGATTGCAAGGTAGAATATACCAATGCCAACCAAGGGATCATGCCTGAAGCTAATAACATCTGGGTCCGGTATACGCAAAGTGAAGAGAATGACCTTGATAACCCCTTCCAAGGTCGAATTCCTTGTTTTCCTGTATTATACTTCAGCTGGACTCCACCGAATCAGATCCTCCAATTTCAGGAGCACTTGCCAGCAGGGAAAGCAATATCGACCTTTGCTAAGAGGTGCAAGATCATTCAGCAATGGGTATTACGTCCTCAAGTTCAAGAATACGCGGTGGTGATTCCAACAAAGTACAAAGATCTTCATGGTTGGGCTGATTGTGTTGACGGGTTCATCTGGGTTGTCAAACAAACGAATAAGATGCATATTGTACCCATTGGAGCAATAGTCGGGCGGGCGCATTTGGTGTGGGAGAATGCTGTATTGGGCGGCATGGATAGAGTATGGCTTGTAAATAATCAGGTTGATTTAGATACCTACTGGACTGTATATCAATTTAGATTAGAATGTCTGATTCAGTTGTATAGCTGTGAGATAGATTATCAAATTTTACTCCCGGAGAGTCTGGCTTCAGGTGCACCGGAATTGTCTTGGCGACGAGTGTCGTAGTCCCAGCAGCTCCGAAATTTTACCAACTTATAGGCATGATTTTATCACATTCTGAAGATGACTTCATACTCTTTAGAATATTCTTGAATTCTGTTCCGCTACTTCAGAAGCGTTGAGGAGCACCTGAAGTACTCTCAGAGTATCTCAGCAGCACATCGTTTTGCATTCAGCCTGTTTGGGAGTGTCTGGGAGCTTCTGGAAAGATCGGTGTGGTTGTTCGGAATAGCTGAGTCGTTGAGTTATGACTTCCGAACCATTTTACATTTTGCTGATGTACATCAAGTTATTTACCCTCTAGCACATAATGTCCAACATCATATACAGTCTGAAGATACTTTTCTGATGCTGCTCGGATCCATTCTAATTGGGGTAGAGTTAATGCCATCTCTCAAGTTATGAGTAATGGTATCTGAGAAGAAGTATACTAGGTACAGCAAGGGTGGGAAAAAAATAGTGGTATGGAAAAGTGGAGATATTGGGAGATGCAGGAATCATATGTGAGTGTTGTGTAGAGGTGGTAGAATGATAAAGTATGATGAGGATGTGGTCTGACATATTGTTACATCAGATGATGTGGTGTGAAGGTACTTATGAGTGTGGCAGTAGAGGTGGGTAGAAATATGAAGGAACATTTGCATGGTACATCGGAGGATGAGAAATGATTTGTCCATGTGAGACCAATTGTATATAATACAAAGTTGTTTGGTGTTGGACAATTTCAGCTTCTTCTATTATTACTCATTCACTTGTATAGCGCAGTGAGAGACAACTTTGAAATAGCTCGGACTGATGTTTTGTTGCTCCCGATATGTTCTTCAATGTGTTGTTGCAATTCAAAGCTTACATGATTGATTATAATATGACCTATGTTCGACCATGCCTCGTACACAAAAATGAGTCTGTGACAACATGCCTAATATTGAATGTGCCAATGCCCGTGCACAGTGTGTAAGTATTGTTCCGAATATTGTTTGGTCTCATGTGGGGTATATCCAACATCCAACCAGTGCTGGGCAAATGATCGCAATAGATGCGTCGACATTCAGATATTGCCTACCTGGCATGAGATCAATCAGTACCCAGATCGATCGCCATATCCAGTTGCAGATATACGACAGTAACTGCATTTTCGAAATATTTCAGATATATTTTGCTGGAATCTATCACGGTGTTAAGAAAGCGGAACCTCTCAACACTATTGATTGTGTTGAAACCATTCTCAAGGCAACTTTCAAAGTTGATCCTCTGGAGGTCTATTATTGGAGACAATTGACAGTTGGCTTGCCTTGGAGTTCATATTGGACAGATGCAGCCACAAGAGGCGGAGATATGGTATTTAACGATCCTGTGTTTGGACCTCATTGGACTAGATATGCTGGTGCACTTTATTGGTTTCTATGTCACACTGAAGAACTTTGTGATTGCACAGGATACAATATTTCAGGGACACACACCACAATACAACACCCAGCGGCAGCAGGAACAACAGCGAAGTTCTTAGGAATTCTGGTGATAGTTATTGTCCCCCTGACCCCCATCACCTCTGAACTTGACCCCGATAATTGGCACTGCCAGATGTGATGAATCCGGTGTGATGTGCAGGTCAGAACAACACCACTGAGTGGTTCGTGTGTCAATGAATCACAGTGCACTCATCGGAGAACTCCTGAACGTAACCACAGATGGCACAGGATCCGAAATAATGCAGAGATAACTGGCGATTTGCCAGAAGTTATTGTTCCAGATGAGCAGGTACACAGCACCCGTGGAGAAGATTCAGAGGATATGCAATCACCCGGAGGAGATAGTCATGTTGCGGATGGAAATGACAGACTTCAAGGCCCAGTACTTCCTCCAATCAACTTGCAACCACTGCACAACAGACGAGAAGATGCAGAATATCTAGAATCATCTCATGGAAGCCACCAGGTGTCCTATGGGTCAACAAACATTGGAGGAATCCCAAGCAGACCTGGTAGCAAAGACTCAGCATCCGGGAGAATCTGGAGAGAGGGTGCAGAATATACGGACAAAGTTGGCCAATGCCCCAACTGTGACACTGAGAGTGGCTCCCACCACTTCCCAGGGCCATGGACATGAAGGGGAGAGATTTCTTGACCCCCTGGACTGTTCTAGGTCGGATTGAACTCCATTGAGATCTCAGATTACTCAACTCTGCATGGTCATTTGACACAAGCATGGGAGCTTGCCTCATGAACCATTGAAGATCCTGTATGAATGCAATTGGCTGATGGGCATGGCCTTTGGTGAGACCTTGCCACATGTCTGGGAGAATGGAACAGTCACGCTGGGGCTCCACTTGGTGTTTATATAGCTTGTGGAAGCAGCTTCTGGGGACCGAGGCAGGTGGGCTGATGCGGAGCAGAAAATCCATGAATTTCAACAGACATGCTGCCAGGTCTCCAAGTAGTATAATGAGTTTCAACTTATCGCCACCGACCTCAATCAGAATGCTTTAGCCGTGCAGAATACCCTGAGAATGAGACTATCAGATGAAATGAAGAATTCCTCCCATTAAAAGGTCATACCTCAGGAGCTTACCGCATTTGTAGTAATGTACCAGACATGTGATAATCAGATCTGACAATCTCCGGAAGAAAGTGCTGCACACAAGACAGATGAAAGAATATATTTACCTCTCCGCCAAAACTGCTGACGCCCTCGGAAGGATCCTGCTGAAGCTCCAGCAGGATCCATTTCTGAAATTACTGTACCCACACCAATGGATATTAGTGCAGGCAACTGATGGTTTTCAGCAGAGGAAAGAGTGAAGAGGATTGAGAATGGAAGCTGCTTCTATTGTGGTGGGTTTAACCATAGCAAGGTAAAATGTGTGGCAAGAAAGATGGCTCAGATATTTAATACAGCTGGAGCCTATGTTAGAGAAGTTGAAACCAATAGCAGTTACAACGAATCGGTAAATGATGATGTCAGTTGAGCAAAAATGGTTCTTCGATTGGTTGACAACGTTGCTGTTGGAATGCTTGAAAATATTTTGGAACTTCGTGTATATCATGTAGCAAGGTGGAGGTTTAGAAACACTCAATGGAGGGGAACCAATTAGATATAACTTGCACATTGATCATGAATAACTGATAGATAACAACACCTGCACCGATTAACTGCGGATGTACAGGCATTGCATTTACAGATCCTGACTTTGCTCACTATCACCAGATACCACTGCAGGAGTTACAGGACAATATACAGGTTGAGGTCAATCACAGCAGACTAATCTAATCCAGGGATATGATACGTATTGCCAAAGTGTGAATGATCATTCATGATCATATGGAGCAGTTACAAATGGTTGTAACAAAGTTAGCTTATTATAACATAGTTCTTTGAATTCCATGGTTATGGCTACACGAAGTTGCAATTCGGTTCACATCTAATACCATTAGGTTTGGATCACAATCCTGTATAGTACATTGCTATGATGCACCAGTTTCAGTTCAAGGGGTTACAGAGAAACCCCCAGAAGCCAATAATTCCTGAAATGAAGGAGTCTGTAAACATCTAACCTGACCACAACAACCTTTTCAGGGTCAGATTGAGATGCTAAATGGATCGTGCTGTTTTCAAATCTTGGAAACAGAGAACTTGACAGTCTTTGAGGATTCACTATACAACATTAATACTACAATCAAAATGCATGATTATAAGGAATAACCTCTGAAGGTGATTGTCCGTGAGCGGTATAGTGAATATTTCACACCCTTTAGCTACACTTTGGCAGACTGACTTCCCCCAATCAACAAGGCATTCACTATGAGATACAATTGAAGGAGGTGAAACACCAATATCGAGACTGTTGAATTCGATGTCAGAGGCTGAACTGGTTGTACTTCAATATTGGCTGCAGGTGAATAAGTCCAAAAGTTTTATCCACCAGTTATTGTCCTGTTTTGCATCACAAGTTTTGTTTGCACAGATGCCAGATGGTGGACTCTGGATTTGCTTTGATTATTAAGAAAGAAACAGAAAAACTTTCATGAAACAAGTATCCTCTCCCCATAATACGAGAAATGCTGAATTATTCTCAGAAAGCCAGGATTTAATCACAACTTGACTTTTGTGAAGAATGCAATCTGGTAGAGATTAAAGGAGGAGATAAACATGAGTCAGCATTTCGAACAAGATATAGCTTGTTAGAATCTATGGTTATTCAATTTGGAACGGCACATGCACTGGCCAATTGTCATAAATATATCAACAATAGCATTCATGAGGCCTTGGACGATTTCGCAATGTCTTACTTCAACAATATTGGAACAGACAGCAATTCAGAAGAAGAGTGTGTGCAATATGTTCATTGGGTAATGCGACAAATGTCAGAAGCAGGAATATATTTGAAGCCCAAGAAGTGTGAATTCCATAAGCAGATTGGTAAGTATCTTACCTTGATGATATCAACAAAGGGAATTGCTATGGAGGAGGACAAGGTGGAGACAATTCAAAACTGGAGTCCAGACAGGAAGATGGTAAATGGAAGATTGAACAATCTATTCAATGTACAACAACTTCTCAGCTTCTGCAATTACTATCGACAGTGTATTCACAAGTATGCTAAGAAAGCAGAAGATCTGATGAGACTTACATACTGCGACAAACAGTTTAGGACAGAATCTGATGAACATTTGGCCTTCGAAATCATGGTAACTGCCTTCACTACAGCACCAATTCTCCGCCACTTTGATCACCATAGAGAAGTTGTCATAAAGGCAGACACCTAGAACTGTGTCTTAGCTGGGGTGTTATCACAGCATAATGATAAAGGAGAATTTCACCACGTGGCATACTGCTCAAAAACACACACACCAGCAGACTGTCAATATTATATATACGATTGAAACCTTGTGGCAATTATGAAGGCTCTTGAAGAATGGAGACCAGAGTGTATAGGGGCATAACATCCCATTCAATTACTAACAGATCACAAGATCAATGCATAGTTCATGACAAAATAGGTGTTCAATGGAAGACAAGAATAATGGTTTCAAGTCTTCCCTCGCTTCAATTGTAAAATCATCTATCAATCAAGGAAATTGAATCAAAAAGCAGATACGTTGATAACGAAGGCAGGAGACCTCCCCAGGGGGTGGAATGAAATATTACAAAGTATGAAACAGGAGGTTGTAAAGCCGCCAAATCTACCTGTGCAATTACATTTGTTGGCGGACAGCCTGCCCACTCAGGGCCATGCTTTACTTCCTGACCTCTTTCCACATATATATATTACTGACCAACCACCAGGTAAGATATTGGAAGCAATTTGAATGAACAGCGGATTACAACAAACAATAATTGCAGCATGCACAATGCAGTACAGATGGCTGACATATTGAGGAAAGCTGTATGTTGCACAAGATAGCCAGATGTGGCCATGATTGATCAAGGAATGTTATGAAACAGCATTGGCAGGACATCACAGATGGCTGAACCCAGATGATGTCCTGTACTGACATTATTAATTGTTTCAAATACCGAAGAAGGTTGACCAGTACATATGGAATTGCCATAGCTGGCAGAAGTCCCAGAGCGTATAACATTCAATGTGTGGGGTCCTTCCAGCATTCCCAGTATCGGAGATAGTTGTGGAATATATCTTGTTGAATTTTGCGGTGTGATTACTAAAGTGTGAAAGGTTTGATGTGATCTATGTGGTAGTGGATACACCTCAAAAATGCGACATTTCATTACATGCCATACAATAATAGATGCTCTTGGGTTGGAGTAGTTGGTTGTAAAAGAGGTGGTACTCCTCCATGAATTGCCAGCATCAATTGTATCGAATTGAGAAGCTCAATGCGCCTCAACGTATTGGGGACAGGTATGCAATTGGTGAGGACCTGAATGCATAGAGTCAACCGCTGTTATCATACAGAGCAATGGCCAGACGGAGAGTATCACGGCTAGTAGGGAAATATACCTATAAGTATTTGTTAATCATCTGTATGACAGTTGGGTGAATTGGCTCCTGATTATCGACTTTGCTACGAACAATGGAGCATCAGAGACGAAGACATGTACCCCATTATTAACCATCCAGGGCATGGATCCTCAGATGACATGTGTGGATGGACCAACAGATGGATGGAACCCATCATGTTGAGATGCCAATCACATCCAAGCGACTATGCAACAATTCCATTTACACCTGTGAGTGGAGATGAGGTACAATCAGGCAATACAGAAAGAGGGAGCCGATCGAGATTGAATTGCAGTGCTGAATATAGAGGAGTGGTCTCCAGTGTGGTTTGATGCATGAAATCGTTAAATAATGAGGCCGGCATCAAAGTGAGATTTGACATTGGCAGGTCACTTACAAGATGTTCATCAGATATCATTGTACACAGGTCAGTTCGATCTGGCAGGGATCATGAGCATCCGCTGAGTGCAGGCAGTATCTCTGCTACATTATGTCGTAGAGAATTCAATGGTGAGGCAGTGGGTTTTGCCCACACCTTCAGGAGAAATTGGGAGGGAGAAGAAGTATCTGGTTTCAAATATCGATGACAGCCAGATGTCTCTGGATCGGTTTGAATGTCTTATACAGTGCACAGTGTATAAGTCATTGACATGGGAACCTGCCAAGTTCGCAGATGGATTACAACCAGTTGGAGAGTTTCATCATTGATATCCTGTGAAACTGGAACCATGAGACGATGTCTTTGGAGGACCTCCAAGCTGTGGTGGGGGATACTGTTACTGCTTAGATTATGAGTACTTGTATTGTACCAGTAGTATAGTATATACAGGAAGGCTGCAAAGAGGGTAGGAAAGGATTTGAATTACGGAAATGAACAGACATTTGCAGACACGGGAATTACATGGCATCATTATGCTGTTTTTACGGGATTATTTCAACTGATAAGGGAAGAATCTCAAGTGTTGGGATGTCAGACAATGTAGTGTGATTGTACCATGAAGTATTGCATTAGTGGTGGGTGACGGCATGGAGAAAGGTTTGGATTGTACATTGGAGTGTAAGAAATAATTCGAGGGTGGTAGACAAATTGTATATTAGAAGAGCTTGTTTGGTATTGGAGGATGTCTAGTTCTTCTCTCAGTACTTGTTCTCCTGTGAAGAAAAGCAATACATGACTTTGAAACAGCTTCGACTCTTGTTTTGAGTATGTTGCTATGACCTCCAACTTATTGTTCTGATTATAAGCTCACATTAATGTGTCCTATTTCACCTGTATTCGACTACGCCCGTCACAGTTACAATAACACGGATTATTTATAGGTATGATGATTACGACAGAGGGGATTATAATAGAGAACTTAAATAGATTGGCTGAAGTCATTACAACTAACACTTCAAAGGTACAATATTCTAAACTGTTAATCAACATCATTGACGTATGGCAGGAAGTAATACAGACAGTCAACTAGTATACAAAGAGGATGGTATGTAGAACAATAATCGGTTAATTGTAAGCTTAATTTGAAAAAAATAGAAATAAGTATATAGTACAAAAACTAATTAGTTCCCAATAGCTGGTCAGTAAAATACCTAACATTATATTGATTTTTGCAATTGCATGAGAGTAAATCAATTCAGATATCTGTTTATAAAACTGACAAAACTATTTACTCATCATATAGAGCCAGACATATTATGTACTAAGGAGATTTAAAAGTAACTAGAAATGAAGCAACAAGAGTGAAGTTCAGAATGAAGCAACTATATAAATATAGTAAAAATGTTTTCGAGTACAAGTATCAAAATAATAAATTCAATCTTTTTGATGTGTATCTAATTCACAAATTGAAAGGTTGTAGAGTTTCTAGCACCCAAGATCTAATTCTTATGCTCCGAAAATCAAAGTTGCTTGCATACAAGTATTGAGCTGTATATCTTGTAGTGAGAAGGTGTATTTGAGACTGGCACAAACATGGAGTCAATATGGCCAATACAATATATATTGATAAAATAGTCACATCAGTTGCAGTGATAATGTGCGTATATTGGTGAAACAAAATATTCGCATGTCATTGCCAATGGCCAGTCTATAGAACCACACTGTTTGTGAATAAATACTTACACCTCAGAATACAGCATCAGTTACCGTCTATAAAGATCAATAATCCAGTTTGCTGTTGCTATGCAATGCAGTACTGTATAGTCCATTAGAAGCAGAGACTAATAACTCTGATGGCTGATAGTTTGAAGTGTAGTCTTGGAACAAATTCTTCAGGTGAAGTTATAAGGAATTCCAGCAATATTGAAGAATATAATCAATATAATAACTTATGGAATACAGATTCAATTGCCAAATACTGTAAGCTCAGAAAATGTAGATCTCAAATTGGAATTTTCAAATGGAAGTGTTATACTCCAAATATTAGATTGCATTTTCACTGTGTATTATATAATTTATTAATACCCAAAGCAAAATCAACCTCCAATTGTCAACACCATAAATGTACTTCGAAATTTAGCATTTTTAATAAGGCTGGTATATTGATAGCCAAACACACTATTCGCTGGTTAATTGTGATTGGAGTGGAAATTAGATTGTAAATTCAATTTACTACTGTACTTGTGGACTATTTCTGAGGTATTTGATATTACCAATTGATGTGGCTTTCTTCTGACGCTTTTGAAGATCCAGAGTAGAATATATCTATCCAAAGTTATTGGTTAAATGTACCTTCTTTTGGAGTCTATAGTTTGATCGATATAATTTGGGTGTGGCATCATGCAATAAAGCAACATGTAATGCACCACACAGTATATTCAGGAGAGCAATGATTGTTCAGAAAGTGGGTGTAATCATTCATGCCATGTTTATTTAGTCTATACTTTGGAATTCCAATTGACAATACTTACCTTGTATGTCTTTAAAGGACAGAATTGGAAATGATTACAGTTAACTTGGGTGATGAAAGATACACTTCAGCAGGTAGGTCAGGAATGAGGAATTATTTACAGTATGTAATATGTAGTTGTCTGTAGATTACACAGATAGCCAGAATCACAGAGAAAGTAATGAATAACACCGTTATGAATGGGATGAAGACTGATAGTTCAACTTTGCCATTATTCTGATAGTTGTAAGAGATATTTCAGTTAATGCTTATCAATAAGCCAATACAGTATCTAGAATCAATCCCAGCACTAATTGCCAGGGAGAAATATCATACAACACTAGCATGGCTGCAATATACCTTCCCCAATCTACCTCATCAAGTGTTGGCAATTTTTTATTATTCCCTTGTTGTACTGGTTGACTATTGTAGGTGGTGGATACTGTAGTGTATGGCAGTCCATTTGGATATAACCTACTTGTAATGTTGACAACAACAATGAGAATTATAAAATCATGCAACTTATATTCCATCATTCACCAAATTGATGTGTGATGATCATAACATGAATTGTAGATAGTACTGGATAGAATCTTACAGCAGTAAAAGAATTGGAAATTACTTAGATATTTTGGCCACCAACAATATAGTACTATATATTTGTAAAGACTATTTGCCTGGCATACATTGGAGTATATCTTATATGGCTTCTTATCATTAATTGTAGGGAATATGAAAATAACATACGCTATCTCCAACAATCATTCTGAACTGACCAAAGGAGAGCGTAGTACGATCTGCAGAGTCAACCAAACGGTATATCATCTTTGATATACCACCATTACAAGGTTATTGTTATAATATGTTCTAGCTCAGGAGGCATACAGAATATATGCAGTTTGTTGACAATAACAAATACTATGGATATTTTTCTGAAATCTCAGCAGTTCAATTGTTGGTATACATCTGTTATGCCAGCACTTGAGGTATAATGTTATTGATTACCACCTTAAAATCCACTGACACTTCGAAGTCAGAGTATATATGCACTTCAATTGAGCTGAAATCCATTCCGAAGCAGTATTAGTAGATATTAAATGGTATCATAGTACAATACCAAGTAAGAAGTTGATTTTTTCCCATGTATGAAGTATTTCAGATACACAATTGATAAAGTGATGTCGTTTAATACTTCAGATAAAAGTTTCTGTATTTGCTTTGATTACCTAAGCACAGAATACTTTTAAAATAGATTGACATCTGTATGTAATAATGATATCTGCACTGAGACAGGAAAATTGTCAGTATACATAGATCACTGGTACAGTATTTTGATTGGCATTGAATGCCATACGACTTACTGCTCCAGAAATACTCAGTTGTTCTTGTATACAGCTGTTATGCTATACAATTCTTTTACACTCAAGGGTAGGTTAATTGGCTTGTACACTAAGGTTGTTAGTTCAGGTATCAGATATGTTTCACTGACTAGCATGCTGGAGATTTTTCCCTATTGTGAAAAGGCAACATAATCAAGAGACAAGAACAACCTCAGTGGAAATTGTACAGTCAATGATCTGGAACGCCACTTAAGGACCAAGTGAGATATCAATTTCGGTTGGCTTGTACAGATTCAAGCATGGAAACCTTATGACCTCCTCCCTGCAGTGTAACCACCAACTACACTCAACAACTCACACAAATTCTAGGAAAACAAATTAACAATGTCAGTGTTCATGATACCAGCAAAATACTTCCCAATATTCATAGTGACCTGAGAGATAGTCTGGGTAACCATCGAACCGAAACTGAGCCCAAGCTGACAATGCAATCTGAGTGCTGCCATATAAATCATGCTGGAAGTACTCTGTAGGATACTCAACAATGGCATCCATTCAAACATAAAATCATACTTGCCAACTGCTGAAATAATGGAAGTAAACAAGGAATAGTGCAGCAAGACTGTGCAACCAGACACATTGAAATCACAAATCCTCAATATGGGTGATCCTAATCTGTACCATTGCACAGCAATGTGTTGATATCCTGGGCAATAAATTATGATCTAACTTGAAGTGGCAATTAGGCTCATTTCTGTATGGAGACTCTAATGATGTGAAATATACTGCAAGTATTGCCAGCCCATGGCACAATCATCTGGACCAGATACAGAAATTTACGAAAAAGATCAATACTGTTGGTGTGGCGTTGAGACTGAATGGAATACCCAGATGCATGTTTGAACAACCTCAAAGCCTCTTCCAAATAAAATTGCAATATCTACTGTCTCACAGTCCTGAAACTTGATGTTATACCAAAGTAGGTAATTAACTTCCTCCAAGGATTAAATCAACTGGTGAGAGTCTATATACAATGAAACAAAGCAAACCAGAGAGCAGTGAGGTGCTCTAGAAGACAATAAGAGTGTTTTCAAAATTCCCTTCCCCAAGCTATGACCAAAACTAGAATTCAGGATCAGGTGTTTAATCCAGGGGAATAAAGCTTTTGGTATAATTGAAATGCTATTCAATCTAGCTGCAAATTCAGATTTCGATGTGGATAACAAAATTGTACAGTGTGAACAGTTTCTTGTATACCTAGAGCTGTCAGGAAAATCATCTCAATAAGGTGGCATGGAACACAATGTTCTACCATTCCAAACAAAGCCAGCCAATGTACCAGAGCCAAACAATTCAAAGCGGGACACATATAATAACCACTGTTCTGCACCTAGGGTTTTACCTGAGCGCTGTGAATGTCAAATGTTGGAAAGAAACTGCATATGCTGTAGGTTACCCAAATGTAACACATTCTGGTACCCAAAATTTATACGCCCCCAGATCATCAATTATCAGGCTCCGCCATGACATGTCAAATCAATTGAATACCAACATTCCATTCCCTGTGAACAACCCAACAACTAGCTCACCAATCGAGACAGCTGGCTCAGTGAGAGTTCAATTATATATTTGAGCTTGAATTTAATTCATTGAGTATGTGTTGGGTGATGGCGAAATTTGAGGAAATTCAATGGCATCCGATTTCAATAAAGTTATGGGTTGTTTTTATTGGCATGAATAGTTTCATATCCAGTTGATATATATGCAGCATGGCATAAACAGTTTCTTCCAAAATTATCCATTACGTTCAGGTCAACGATTAATATAAACAATTGCAGCAAGTTTGAACACTTGCCCAATGTAGCAGTTGAAGAATATTAATGGCTCCACAACTTGTCAATTCACTAAAACTAGCCCATGACACAACACTTCCCTCTGCTCATGACAATGATGGTTACATGATTGGACATGTCAGCAAGAGCAAAATAGAAAGAATGACAGTAAAATATATGAAACACTTAGCTCCAGTCCATAATTCAGAGGTGCTGTCCATTATGATGAGGGCATACACGATAATGGTTGGTATGCCAGTATGTAACACCAGCATGCTGGAAATCGATTGGGCAACCAGATGATTAACTTCTCTAAGAATTCCAAGTGGCACAGCTGTGGCACATGGATCCACAATGGCAATACACTGTAATAAAGGTCAAGATGATCGAAGCACTGGCTGTGAGCTATCAGATATTAGGAGGCATACTGCATCAATCAACTTGATATTGAGGATCCCTGTGTATTCAGATGGCGATCCATGAGAGAGGAGTGAGTACAGTTTGATTCTAGAGAGTAACCTTCTCATTGCAAGTACATTTGATGATAATATTGCAAGCAACCAGACCCTGAAGATGTTTGCCCTACAAAGTGTGCATTCCTACCCAATGTTAAAGATGGCTATGGAGGTCACCACTTCGGAAGATGATGGTGAGAATATGATTATCAACCCTAGGGGTGGATGAGTACCCAGGAAGCAGGAGCAGAATTTGTAACAATGTTCTCAGATACATGAATGACTGCTACCTGCTCATGGTGCCACAATGGAACGCTGATGGTCATGAATATTTGGCTAGTTTCTAGGGGATCCTCTTGATCAGAATGTCCCGGGTTTCCTCTCTGTGTCACATTTTCAATATCCAAGTCAGAGACATATCCTGCTGCTCCTGTGCCCAAATTGAAACTGTGGCTACTGATGACAGATATTATATCACCAACATTTTTGGAAACTATGTGCATGCAGCAAGCTGAGATACGGTGGAGTGTTTTGCACTCCACTGGCAAATTGACCATCCAATCGATCAAGAACCAGGCAAAATTTTACCGTATTGTCAAATCTTCAATCTGTCAGACATCATGCTGAAATCTCTAATCACCGATATTGAAGTATACCTAGCCAACAGATTTATGCTACAATTATCATCACCAGAGACAGCTCCGAACTTCCTTCAACACAAGCTAAACAGTTGACCACAGTTGGGTGTACACTAGTATGATCTGAATGAAGCCATGTGGAGGATCATATGTTCTCATCCACTGATCTCACAAATGCTCAACCGGTTGCATGGCAGTTTCCCTCTCAGGCAATTCCACTTTGGTACTATCTTTCACCTTCTCTGGATGAAGAATGGCAACCAGTGCAAACCCCCACTTGCTGCATCATGTGGGCAGTTCGATTACAATATCATGTTGTTTGGGTTATTGGACACACCGTGTACCCTCAAATATCAGCGAAATGTACGTTTGTCTCTGCGAGACTCAGGGAGTATACAGGACTTGTCGGACCATAATCCCTGGGTGGTCAAATCTCATAGTGTCCCGGACCAATGCAGTAGCATTTGTATTCAACTGAGCATGCTGGTGACAAATCTGCAAGGGTATGGGATGTCTGGTGACAACCAGCAGAGAACATTGGCCCACCAGTGCGACCCCTGAGGGCTTCACAGAATGCAGACAACCAGCCTGGCAGCACATTGAATCACAGTTGAGCAGTGTAGGAAACACAATTTCAATATTGAGTCAGCTGCTGGTGCGCCTGACATTGTTGTTACTACTTATCATTCAACAACTGTTAAAACACATGTATACTGTTTGTAATGACAACAATGTCGGTATATACGTATGTCTGTATGTATGTATTGATATATCTCTCAATCAATACACCATATATCTGAACTGGTTGCATACAGGAATTTGAATATAATTCAGCTGTGACTGAAGATGACAATTCAGTGAACTCTGTGTTGAGCTGATTGAAAGTAGGGATATCTCTATGCCTAGAACATGATGTAACTTGGCCCTTTGCAGTTAGCGCCATTATTTATCAATCGACCTTATGTTGATGCGACACGTCTCATCACATGATACAACAGACAAACCTTCGCATACGCCTACACACACTCGACTACTTGAGCACACCCCACGGTACAACAGGTAATGAGTTCTTTCAGTTATGAAGGGAACCAACAATCAATTCTTCCACTTTTGTTTCCCAACTGGAGATCAATATTGTCACAGCGAAGCATCTCCATATGCGAAGCATTTACCCCGGATTCCGCCAGATCTCTGATGGTAGCTGCTGGACGTCTCCCGGATAGTCTGAGAGCCTACAATAACTGACGATTTCAATACATGATTCGGATTGTAAGAGATGAGTTCGACAACAATCAAAATCACCAAATTTAATGGTAGGAACTGTCCACAATGAGCAACCGAGATGGCTCTACGTCTGGAGCAGAAGCAAGTCTATGGTATCATCAACGGATACGACGAGAAGCCGGAAGAGCCAGCAGCAAACACAACTACAACAGAGAAGGCCGCTTTCAAAGACTGGATGAATCGCCATGGTGATGCCAGATCGACTATCCTGCTCAGTATGAAACTGAAGATACAAGGGTACTATACTGTCGTCGATGATGTGAAGACGCTTTGGGAAATGCCAGCATCAGCTTACATGTCAAAGTTGAAGCTCAACATCTTAGAGAGGAGGGAAGACCTTTGGAGCATCAAGCTACAGGACTATGGAGAGTTCAATGACTATGCATTGCTCATCGATCGGAAAGTCGAGGATTACAATCTCTGCACAGGGCCAAAAACCTCTGACACTGATGCTACCAATACGGATTGTGCAAAGACAATCGCCAAGATGCTGGAGCGGGAGCACATCTTCCAGCTACTTCGCGGGATCCCAATGAATGGCGAGTGGTATGCCTTCCTGGAGCTCATGATAGACTAAAATGCCACAATGACCGCCATGGCCAATGAGAACGTCACATAGCTTGTTCAAATGGAATTTGCAATCAAGAGAGAAGATGGGCTCGCTCCAGAAGCTCTGCTCTTTGGACAGATCGATGGCAAAGGTGGTAAAGCCGGTAAATGGCGGTAAAAGTCAAATGAGGGACAACAGAGATCATAACGGAGTCAACACTAGGAAAGAGAAGCATATGCAGAAATGCTTTCATTGCCAACAGCAAGCGCATATCACCGAGAACTGCTTGAGGAAGCAACCCAGTGATCCTCCAAAGGCTGCCGACCCTGTAGCGTAAGCATCCACAGAGACTACTTCGTCTCTCACCACTTCGATCTAGAACTATTGGATGGTGGCTAGCGGAAGTGCTTCATCCAGTGATTGGTTTATCGGTGGAATATACACAACTCACATCTCTGGCCGTCGAACCATGTTCATCATCTCCACCAAATGTTCCCCAAATACGAAGAAGGTGAAGGGATACAATGTTGTTGCATTGTTTGCATCCAGATATGGGAGTATTAGGCTGATTTGTCAACTACCAGATGGAAAGACCGAAATGATCATGCTTTAAGAAGTGGTACATTTTCTGGGATTGTTCAACCTCATCTCACAGTGTCAGATAATGGAGAAGAACGTCAAAGTTGAACCGGTGAATCACTGCGGGCTCAACCTCTATAGGTGGTAGCAACAATTCCATTATCAGACAGTTTCTACTACACTGGTTCAAAGAAAACCCGCAACCAGCAAGTTCAGTTCCAGGTTTTGCAAAATGGTTCCCTCAATTAAGTCCACCAATATTGATTAGAAAATTTAGAGCTGGGTATGTGAAATATGCAGCTTTCCATGCAGCATCTTTTGGTGGGCTCCAATGTTTGATATCTTTGAAACTCAGCAAGCAGCTTTGAAAATACAGTCATTTTTGATTCGAAAACAATGATTTTGCGCCACTACTTGCTGAGTTTTGAAGATATCGAAATTCTCGGACCACCAAATGATGCGCCTTGCCATGCTGCATATTTCACATACCAAGCTCTAAATTGTCTGATTATTATTGGTGGACTTGATTGGGCAGTTCGCTTAAAAAATCATAGATTTTTGATGTGATATGGCCATTGCCATGCAGACCTATACAACCGGCTGGTTCCTAATATGGAACTGTTGCTAATGCTAACCTCTACAATCGCCATGGCAAGTTGATGACCACTGCACCTCATGTCGATGGGCTCCTGGTTGTTGATCGAGTTCTGGATCACTCTCCAGAGTCGACCGAATATATCAATATCGACAACGACAGCTGCCTGCTCGCACTCAAGACGACTGGGTATTCATTGCGGCACCATGCAGAGAAGCGGATGTTATGGCGCTGCCGCTTGGCACACATCGGTCTCAAGACTTTGGAAATCATGCTGAAGGTCACTGCCAATGCTCCGAATGTGACCGGGAAGTGCAATTGTGAGAGTTGCATCAAGTGCATGTAAGCTAAGAAGGCCATTACTCCCAGAACCTCATGCACTACCGAGCGGCTAGAGCTAGTTCACTTGCATAGATGCGGTCCACTGGAAACAGCCATCAGAGGAGGTGGATATATGCTGCTCTTCACCAACCGCACCACAGGGCATAGTGATGAGTACATATTGAAGTACCAGTCTGAAGCCCTGGAGAAATTCAAAGAATGAAAGGCTCTTAAAGAAGAGGAGTCAGGCAAGCAAGTAAAGTGATTTTGTACTGACGGAGGTGGTGAGTAAACCTCCAAGAAAGTCAGAGAATACGCAAAATCAGAAGGGATAGTACAGGAATCTACATCACCCGACACTCCTCAGTCTAATGGAGTTGCCGAACGGGTGAACTGCACGATCCTGGAGTATGTATGATGCAGCCTGGATGATGCCGGACATTTGAAGAAGTACTGGGCCTTTGCTCTTAAAGGGGCGGTCAATCTCAATCACTGCACTCCGACACGATCGGTTGTTGGTAAGACTCCGTACATGGCCTGGCATGGGAGGAAGCAAGTGTTTATGCATCACCGTGTGTTTAGATGCTCGGCATTCATGCACGTTCCGATCGGGCAATGCAAGAAGTGGGATTCCAGAGCAACTCCCAGAATATTGGTTGGGCACTGAATATCGACAAAGCAGTACTTCGTATATGACCCATTGGCCAGGTCACTTCACTCATCCAGAGATGTGGTATTCAGAGAAGTTCAAGGGTACACAGCACCGAATGCTGCAGACACAGCGTCCATGAATGAGCACTTCTACAGAGATGTTATCGAGGAACCTAAATCCACAATTACGAAGAAGGTATTTGAAATCTGGCAGCCAACCGGTGATCGAAATTCCGATAACCAACTCTCTGAACCAATGTACGACAAATCACTGCCGAAGCCAATCAAGAATTCAGCAGATTTGGCTGGCCTGAGGACATGACCTCGAGATGGATGGAAGCCGCTCACCGAAGGTAGTCACAAAAACAGCAGTGGGAAGGGTACATTGGCTGAGATTGCACAATTGGCTTTCGAAGATGAGGAATTCAAGGATATGATTCCCATCCATACTGCAGCTGCAATCTCCGACAATCATGAGGATGGTATTGGGGATCGATTATCCCACAAAGCACCAACCGTGTCTCCACTTGCCGAGAAATGGCATACGGCGATGAAAGTGAAGTTGAATGCAATTGGTCCATGTCAAGTCTTTGGAGATTTTGTGGAGCATCCAAAAGGGAGAAAGACTTTGCCATGTCACTGGATACATAAGATCAAGTGCAATTGAGGAGGCAATGTGCAGCAGTTCAAGGCCAGGCTGGTCTGTCAAGAAAATCACCAAATTGAAGACATCGACTACCAGGCTACGTATGCACCAACTGCTCGCTTCGGCCACGTTAGGCTGGAATTTGCGATAGCCGCCTCGTAATATCTCGAGATCTATTAAATGGACATTTGAATGGCTTTATTGGGAGTTGACTTGGAGAAAGAGATCTATAAGCACCCACCGCAGGGATACGGTTGTTTGCTCAGGAACGGGAGCTCATTCAACTGTCCAAGATTAAGAAAGACTTCGCAGAAGATTGTACACCACTTCAGAAAGTTTCTTCATTGCGTGACCCAGTCCTCGAATGATTCGTACGCCACTTTTAAGGACTTTGTGATCTGGATTGGTTTCACGGAAACTCGCGTCGACGGAAGACTGTTCGTGCTCAAGCAGATCGAGGATCTACACCCAGTCGTGGCCGCAGTCATTCTGTATGTCGATGGTGCCCTTATCATTGTTAACAAGCACTTGGATGAGCCGATCAAGTATCAGATGAAGAAGAGGTTCCAGATGCAAGATTCTAGGAGTGTCTCCTTCTCGCTCGGCATGAACATGGAACGCAATCCGGAGCATCTCACCATCAACATCCATCAGCACAACTTCACAGCAGGAAGCCCGACAAAGAAGGCTGCGATCTGACAATATACCAATCGCTGATTGGAAGCATTATGTATGCGATAACCGCCACTTGGCCCAATATCGCATATGCTATGGGAGTACTCAGCCGGTACAATCACAACCTGATCAACGAGCATATGGTAGCTCTGAAGCACGTGTTTCTGTACCTCAATGGCACGAAGGACTGGCGACTGTATTTTTGAGAAGCAGTTGGAGAAGCACTAGGAGGAGCACTTAGAGAATGTACACTTGGATGAGAAGGAGAAGGCCCACATAGATGTTACATCGATTCGGATTATGCTGCATGCCCGGATGAATATTAATCGACAAGTGGACTGGTCATCACCTTCTGAGGAGCGTTCGACTACAGATCAAGACAGCTGATATCCACTGCACTGTCCACGACCGATATTGAATACTACGCCTTCACAGTATGCTGCATGAGATTCACACAGATCACACATCTCTTCAACAAGCACGCCATCCTATCTGTCACTCAAATGGTCTCCGATCCACAGTCACTGATCGCAAAGATCAAGAATAGAAACTTCCGTGGAACAGCAGTTGCACACATTGGGACCAAGTACTAACTTGCTTCAGACATGGTGAGAGATGGAGAGATCGAAATGAGCTATGTACCGACTGCTGAGATGCACGCCCACAACCTCACAAAGCCACTGCCAATGCCTGCCTGCTGGAAGCACTGTGCTGCGATGGGAATGATCGGGATTGGAATTGGGAATGGCCTTGGAAATGGCCTCAGTATGTTTCGAAATGTTTGTGGGAATGGTTTCAGAACTTCCGATGGCATCAGGCATGCTGATGGGAAGTAAATTGATTGGACATGTTTCCTTCTAGAAGATCCGTAATGTTCAATTGGCTCCACTTCTTCTTTGTTTACTGTTATGTTTGAAACGGAAGTGATAGCCTTGCTGGAGCAGTATTGAGCTGATTGGATGTACGGATATCACTATGCCAAGAACAATAATGTAACTTCCCTTCTTTGTAGTTAGCGCCATTAGTCACTGACTGACCTGTTGTGGATGCGACATGTCTTTTTACACGAAACAATAGACACACCTTGGCATACACTGGCCCACACTCGACTGATTGAACACTCACCAACGTCCAACAGTCTGAGATACATTTGAGGTGACAATGAAGTGAACTGATCAATCCATTGCAAAGTCATGATCGAGCAACTTCTGCAATGCACTTTAAGGCTTCAATCATGTGAGAGTTCAGATATTCCTGGTCACAGTTGCATGGAGGCATGCAATTGTACTGTGACTCAAGTCATCTGTTTGTAATCTGGCACCTGGGGGATTGTAACCCAGTCACTTTACGTTTCAGTGCTCATGGACAGCTTCTGGCGGTAGTTGCTATGTGATGAGGCATGCTGGAAACTGGAATCACAATCAGGTCTCACTTCATAATGGTGAGTGTGAATGGAGGACATTTTACCTGGGGTGGTTTCAGTACTCAGTGCATACTGTACTCGGTGGATGATGTACTCGGTGGATGATGTACTCTGTGGATGATGTACTCGGTATATGATGTACTCGCTGTATGATCTACTCAGTGTATATTGTACTCTGTGGACGGTGTACTTGGTATTCATAAATTATCTTGCAATGGAGATATCGTGAGGAATGATTACACCTTGTGCACTGCACTGTTGTTAGCATTGTAGACGAGGAATCGAGATGAGTGATAAAGATGGCAACAATATGGAGCATACAAGTGGATATTTGAAATCAAGGGTACAACTTGCCAGATTCTGTGTAGAATAGATTATATCAGATTTCATTGCTGCCAGATGTGGAGTCATATCTGCTGAATCAGAAATGGTAAATTGATCCATTTATGAACTTTTCTTCAGTCCCAGTTACTCATGATGGTTACCCCTATCTTTCATCATCCCTTGGTTTCCTGTCCTCAATACTCCGAATACATAAAACCACCAAGTTTAGGCACGGCTCTCTATCTCTCTGTGCCATAATAAAGAGTTATCACTGAATACAGTATATACCAAGCACTTCATACACCACAAGTTGCATACCCACAGAACTTCATATTCCGAGTACTGCATACACCAGTTACTACATACAGCAAGGAATATAACCACCCAGATCTGCAGACACCAAGTGCTGCATATCTGGAGTACTGCATACAACACGTACTGTATCCACCAAGTATGTCATCATCTTAAGATTGACTATCTCCACTGCAAGCCAGTCTACCATCTCACATCTCCCATCTTTCATCTCTTATTCCTCCTCTCTTGACGGGCCTTGTGGTACTCAATACATTACAGTTTGACAACTATAAGTCAACCAATTCATTCCGTCCCAGCTCCCTTTGTATCCCGCTTCGGACATGCTGCTTCCAGATCAGCCAACTCCAAGTATAGCTCCAAAGTTGGTTGATCATGGCCTCCAAATTCAGACCATCATGGCAGCCAGGTGTATCTCCAACCTTCCTTAATTATAGTATTCAAGTCTATCTCGTACTTACCATTATGATCGCCTTTATGTGCATCTCCGAATTCACTCAATTACGTCCTGAAACTATGCAATGTCACAGTCTCCAAATGTATCTCCCAACTGGCTCCATCGTGACCTCCATGTCTGCATGATCATGGTCTCCATGTGCATCTTCAAATCTGCTTGATCCCAGCATTCCAGTATATCTTGAAATTCATTCAATGAGGGCAACAAAGTTTGCATGATGATGGCATCAAACTGCATCTGGAACCTCGCTTGATTATTGCCATCAAGTGCATCTGCAAACTCCCTGGATCATTGTCTTCAGGTGCATCTCACATGTTAATTAACGATGGTCTCACAGTTCCATTCAGCATGGCCTCCAAGTGTCTCTCTGAACTCACTCAATCATGGCCTTCAGGTGCATCACCCTAATTACTCTGTTCCAACCTCCGAGATAGCAGAATCATAGTCTCAATGTCCATCCCCAACTTCAATCTTTTACGGTCTCTAAGTTGATATGATCATAGCCTCTGAGTGCGTATCCACACTTGTTTCATACAGGCCTTCAGTGGAGTGTACAACCTCATTCAACCATGGCCTCCAACATTGCATGAGCATGGCTTCTATGCAAATCTCCAAACTTGCTCGATCATAGTCTTCGAGTCTATCTCCAACCTTGTTCTAGCATGCCGTTCAGTTGTACCTCTTAGTTCACACAATGCCGTCATGCAGACGCCCCTCTAAGGTCACATCATTGGTGTCTGAAGGTGCTCCTCTGCTTCTTCTCAAGTACTGTATGTATCCCAATTGACCATATCTATAAATATAGGCTTATATAGATAATACATACAATATTAAAACCAAGTGAACTCTATCACTTTAACAAAGCCAAATGGTATTGACCAAATGCCTTCTGGATCTAATACCCTGAGCAATACTGCAGAGAAATATATACCACAAAGTTTATAGTCTCCTGTAGACATTCTCAGATGTCTCAACAGCTCAAATACTTGATTGTCCAATCAGTCAAATATTGTAATATGTGGAATGTACCTCTACAACTGCAGTGGCATTTATGAGCACCTGAGAATGCTGTTGCAGAGTCTGAGAACACTTTGCTTAGCTCCTGGGAGGCCTGGGAACATCTGCAATGACTCGGCAGCACTGGTGAGACTGACTGGAGTATCTGGGAGGATTGAGTGTGCCTTCTGAGCTGATTCCGAATTTGCTAAGAAAGGCTATATCAACAACAGTTTCCACACATGGAGTCGAGTCTACACTGAGTGTTACCTGGCAGAAATACTGGACTGCTTAAGCAAATAGGAGGACAATAAGGAGCAGGTATGATATTTGATGGTATAACAATAACAATTCAGTCTCTGTGGCAAAGCTAAAATGTGACATTTCAGTATTTTGCAGATTGGCATTCTCGGATTACACTTAGCCTCAATGTGATTGGGATGATGTTACAACATATTTCTATGATTGAAGACTGGCCAACCTCAGTGTCCACTTGGGCCATACCCATCCTCCTCTGATAGAAGCAACTTTACTTGCAGTTCATTAGAAAATATACAAAAGTTGCAATACCAATATCAGACCTTCAGAAGAATGTAGCAATTTTCAAGATGTGTGAACAGATTTAATGGAAATGGACCCAGCATGTCAAGGCGATATTTTGTAAGTCAAATGCGGCCTTTACTAATGTACCAATCCTTCAGCATTACCAATTGGCAGTGAGAGATAAAACCAGACTAATGCCGGTGGCTTTGCAATTGGTGGTGATCTCAACCAGTACGATGGTTTTGGGATTGTTGAGCCTGTTGACTTTCCCTCTGGATACTGTGCAGGTGCCAAATACAACTTCTATGCACATCGCTGGGTGCGTTAAGCATTGATGGTTACAATGAAGCTGAGTGGCACCACCACTGGTGTGTGAATTGGAACATTCTGATAGAATACCACAAGGGGAATCTCTGGTGCTTCGAATTGTAGATAGTGCGCACCTGGAGGCACGCGATATTGGCAAATGTTCTTTCTTCTTTTGACTTGATCTTCCAACTGCTGAAAGGATGGTAGATCCCAGCCAAGGAACATTCAAGAAGACCTCTCTATAAGGTATGCTATGAATAAATAGGGACAATGCTATTGGCCACCTGAGAAGTAGCCACCATCACTGAATCATACAGTAACCTTCAACTGGATCTCATGCCCGCCCAGGACAATAACCATTCAACCACAAACATACAGCCAACCTTGGTAAATGCTTCAATTGTGGAAGAGAGTCAATGCTAGTGTTAGCAATTGTCCCAACGCACTAGTATGGTTCCGGGTAACAGTTGGGACTGAACACCGACCGTGGCAATGGGTTATACAACAACAAAATCACAGACCGCAACATTTGGACCGGTTTCCACACAGAATCCGCTTCTGGAGATTCCATATTCTGTACTCTAATCAAGTTGTTGAATTCTCGTTGTATAACATGATCTATACCTGAAAGGTGCGGTGTGAGGTGCTCTGTCACCTCCTGTTCGCCGACTTATGATCCGATCAATATTCATTGAGTCGCTGTGGAAAATCTGCGATTTTTGACTGATTTTTGGCTTGATTTCACAGCAACTCAACCAGTATTGATCCGATTGGAATTTGGAAAATCGGAGATGAAAGAGCACATAAAACTGCACATTTCACATATATATCATGTTGTGATATGATCATACCACAAATACTTAGTTGCAGGGAAATATGTAGGAACCTTAATATGGAACCGCAGACCAGTTTCTACCCCACCAAAAACCATTAGGTTGATGTCCAGTCAGGGTAACAACCCAATGCTATTGAAGTTGTTCGCATTACTTTGCGGTGCCTGCCCCGGACTGGAGCCTTTCGTTTGGTTCCAACCCGGACCAAAGCTGGGTAACCCTAAACCGTTGCTAACACTGGTCAATGCAGATCAATCAACAAAGCTATCATGAATGCAAGGAGAACACACATACCCACAGCACTCCATTGTTGCATGACCAGCCATGTCTATTGCAATCCCAAAACTATTAACTTCACAGCCCTGAAGATAGTGGAGATTGAATTGGAATAATTATATTGGCCTACGATTGGGTTAGTGATACAGATGTATGCTGCGGGCTGAAGTTTTGCCACCAAATCAAGACACTGTGTCATACAAACTAAGCACTCAACATGGCACAGTCTCTGCCATCTCCTCTATGCAAGGGATAGGCAGTGAATCTTGTTACCAACTGGCTAGGGTCAAAAGATACAAAATGATCTGGAATTGTTATAAATGCAAAAGGTTCGAGTTATATGATGGTCTACTTCCCCAGCAGAAACGGTATTGACTGTCAGAGTTACTTATGATACATTTTAAACAGCTGCTTTCGAAAGAGAATGTACAATACCCAATTACCACCAATCCTTGTGAATAGTTCACAACTTGATCTTGGTATTACATCGACTACGTCACCCTGATACCACAGTTCCGGTTGAACTACAACCTCAATTTCATGATGGAACTCAACTGGCTGAATGCTGGCAGTTTCAAATCACACGACCAGGACGAGTGGCACATGGCTGCTATAGGAAAGGGTTACCAAATCCTATTCAAAATTATGCTTCAGGCTTACGAGCAGCAAACACAGTTTGCTGTTTGGAAAGTGATAACATTTGTAGTAGAAGGGAAAGAAGCAATCTTGGTCAGTGTTACACCTTTGGTGTCACGGGTATATTTCTCGGATCATCCTGGATCACTCGATAATCCTAATATGGATACTCGATTCGGAATCACGAATTATCACTCGGATTTCCGCATTTAATCTTTGTTGCATAAATAGATCTCAGCTCTCATATGGGCTGACTGGGCTGGCTCTGATACGGGCTGATGGAGCTCAGCCGTCTGTACATTTAGATGAGTACATGTTCGTACCGTATATATATGGCCTTGTGGCCCTCTTAGAAAGTACAATCAAGGCTTCTAGCAATTAGTATTTCAACAAGATTGTTGAAATACTAATTGCTAGAAGCTTATATTCTCAGTTACAGGTACATTCATGAACATATATACGTGGTATTTGGAATATGTCTTGTATGTCTGATACATATGCATGCGCACTCATCTGGCATCTCTAGCTGAGTCTGGCATCTCCAGCTGAGTATGGAATGACCATCATCTTAGAGAGATTATGCATCAGCCCAACTGAAGCCATATGCCAGGGAGATAAACCATATATGCAACACTCCCCCCTCCTGCTACGCTCCATGGAGTAAGAAAACAAACAAACAAACAAAGAAGCAAACAAACTGTAATTTTCATTGTACCCTCCTTAAAACCCTGTGTGGCAAGTCAGCAGGGAAAGAGTACTACCGTAGCCTGAGGATGGCCATCCTTATAAACAGAGAAAATTCTGTATTTCCCAAAGAAAAGTAAGACAATCTAAAATGCAACCTTAAATCAACCTCCTTGTTACCATAAACCAATTGCTTTCGTGAACTTCTTATGCTTCTCATTTGTAAGTGCTTTCGTGAGTATATCGGCCACATTTTCAACTGTGTGTACATAGAAGTAGTTGACAATTCGTCAATGCAGATTTCGACTGTTGTGATAGTAAATGTCGATGTGTGTAGTTCGAGCGTTGATAATTCCCGTGGTGATAAGGGTGAGAGCATCCTGATTGTCGAAGTTGATTGGCAGCGGTTGTAAGTCTTTGCCGTGAATGTCTATCTGTAGTTGAAGTAACCATTTCGCTTCTCTAGAGGCCTCTGAACAGGCGATGACCTCGGCCTCGAGAGTTGACATGGCGATGAGATTTTGCTTTCGAGACTGCCACAAGATAGCTCCATTGCCGGCGAGAAACACATGGCCTCCCTGGGATTTGCGGTCCGCGCTGTCATTGGCCCAATCGCAATCCCAGTACCCTACAAGATTATTCCTGATGTCAATGCCAATGCCAATGCCAATGCCAATGCCAATGCCAATGCCATTGCCATTGCCGGTGAAGTGTAGTCAAAAATCGGCTGGAGATTTGAGGTACTGAAGAACTCTCTTAGCAGTGGTTATATGGCTGGTGAATGGCCACGAATTGTTACTGGAAAGAGCAGCGACTGCATAAGAGATATCTGGCTGAGTTGCAAGTGCTGCGTACATTACTGATCCCACGACTGCTGGATAGCCAGTGATATCTTCCAATTCTATCTCCCCCCAATCATTGCCCAAGTCCGATTGTATATTAGGATCCATGGTAGCCGAGACTCCGTGAATATGCTCCGTGCCGAATCGTTGGAGAATAGTGGTGATATTGGCTTTCGGACCGAGACTAATTCCGGTACTAATTTCATCGCTGTCGATCTCTGTGCCAAGGAATTGGTGTGCCGGGCCGAGATTGGGAATCTTATATTTCTCTGACAGTTTTGTCTTGACATCGATGGCAGCCTTGGCGGAGGCCTCCGGATATTACATCGAGAAATCGTCAACATACAGAAGTATCAAAATGCCATCACTGCGGAGATAGAGGTTGGGATCAGCTGAAGACTGGGTGAACCCTACAGAAAGTAGAAAGGTATTGATATTGTCATGCCGTAGCCGTGTAGCTTGTTTAAGGCTGTAAAGAGCTTTCCTTAGTCCGACAATGATTTTTGGTGTGTTGAGGCCTTCTGGCCATCCTTTAGGCAAAGTCATCTAGATGTCATCATCGTCAATTTCGGGGTTTAGGAAAGCGGTAACTAGATCCAAGTGGTCCGTATTGCACCCGTATCTTCTGATCAGAGAGATGAGTTACTGAAAGGTAGTTGGTTTCCCAACAGGGGCATAAGTCTCACCGAAATCTGTCTGCTCATATCCCTTTATGACTAGCTGTGCTTTATACTGTGTGGACTCATCGGGGTTGTGTTTAGTCTTATAAACCCACTTACAGCCAATCGACATGACTTGGAGTTGCCGTGCTTCTCGGGAGTTGAGAGCGGAGTAGGTATTATTGAGCAGGATCAATGTACTTTCTTCCTCCATGGCTCTTTTCCAGTGATTTCGTTGAGGGCTTTCCATAGCTTCCGCGTAGGTGTATGGATCTGCAGTGGCTAGGGATGCTGTTAGTGCTTCTGCAGTGTTCTTGCCTTGACTTCTTGTGACTCGACTCCCTATCGGCGGAGCTGGAGCTGCAGCTGCAGCAGCTGGCGGGACTTGTCTTGGTTTCTTGATTGCTGCTGCCCAGCGCCGGGCAGTCTGATCCTCTTGGCGAAGGTGCCGGCAGTGGGCGAAGTTTTCTGCATTTGCTGCCGAACGCTAGGCAGTCTGGTCCTCTCGGCAGAGTCACCAGCTGTGGGTGTTTCCTGCTTCCTCATCAGAAGCTTTATGCATGTGAGATTTAGATCTCTTACCTATCTGCTTATGTTGACGACGTATCTGTGTAGGTTGACTATCTCTGAGACGCTCATCTCCGGTATCTGAATCTGCAACATATTCCTCATCTTCTGGTCATTCAAATATGTCGATCTCATTGCTTTCATGCTGACACACCATGTGTGCATTGCTTTCATCATCGAAGATGACTTTTGATTGCGCTTTCACTCACTGGAATTCGGGGTCCCATAACCTCCAGAAAGATTTTGTATTTTGTGTGTAGCCTACCATCATGCAGGGCTTTGATTTCGGGCTGAATTTGCCTCGGCGTTGGACTTCAGGGATGAGGCTGCTAGCGTAACATCTGAATCCGCGTAGATTGTGGAGAGAAGCTTGATACGATATTTTGTTGCCTTTGGCATTGTTTGTAGGTTGTCCAAATCCATGCAGCATCTCATATGGCGTTTCGTACAGTGCTTGATAGGCATCGCGGACACTTCTTTCCAGGCCTTCAATTGGTGATCTCTGATGGAGATAGACTGCAGTAATAACTGCTTCTCCCAAGAACTGAATGGGAGCCTGAGAGTCAATCATCATCGCCCGGGCCTTTCCAGTGTTGGTACGGATCATGTGTTTAGCAACACCATTCTTATGGTGAGCAAATGGAGAACATGGCTCTTATGTTGTGCCACAAGCCGCAAGGACATATCGGAAGGTCTCATTGTTGTATTCTCCTCATCCATTGTCGCACCGGAAACGCCTAACCTTGTATCCCATTCAGTCTACTCAGGCCTGAAATGACTGGTAGGTGGAGGTGCAGGTCTCAGCATTCTTGTTGGGGAGCAGCCATACGGATGTGTACCTTGTATAGTCGTCGATGAATAGTATATAATATCGATTGTCTCAGAAGATTGGTGTAGAAAAGGGGCCACACACATTAGAGTGTACATGTTCAATGGGCTTCATAGTGCACTTGACTGGCACTCTAATAAACCGTTGCTTGTGCTTGGCTTGGATGCAGATTGTACACATAGAATCATCATGTGTATATCCATCAATAAGAGATTTCATGGCAATAGGGTCCTATGCGCTAGTCGTCGGTGCCATATTCTTGACTCCGGGATTGTGAGAAACTTTGGAGTGGACTTCGTTTTGGCTGCGATAGGTGCTCTTGATAACTTGATTGTAGGCTTGATTGTAGGCTTGGTTGTAGGCTTGATTGTAGGCTTGATTGTAGGTTCCATTGTAGGCTCGATTGTAGGCTAGATTGTAGGCTAGATTGTAGGCTTGATTGTAGGCTGGATTGTAGGCTTGATTGTAGGCTCGATTGCAGGCTCTACGTTAAGGAGTCAGCTGTCTCGCGTTCACTTTTTCTCTGTAGTCGATGATAGGAATTCGGTCATTGGGACTATGATATATATGCCATTGATTAGTTTTCTCGCGAGGTTGTAGGAAGATGGCGATGTTATGGAGCATTTTCCATTCTGAAATATACTCGTATGCCCGCTCAAATCCAATTGGTTGATCGATAGAACAGAAAGTCGAAAAGTAGGAGTATGCAGGGCTTCGACTTGATAGCCTTGTATGACGTCAACGAATTTGTAGTGTGTGGCGGTGACTGAATTGTTGTCTCCAAGCTCGAGTGCTATAGGCAGTGAGAGGTTTTTGTACGTTGAGAAGCTGGTGCAGTCATTGCACATATGGTGTGATGCTCGAGAATCAATAACGCACTTCAGAGCCGTGGCATTGGCGGTGGCAGCGGCGAAAGCAGAGGCAGTTAGTCAGCAGGGATCACCGTATCCAGTCGTAGCGAGGGCTGCTCTAGCAGGGGCTTTCCTCACTTTCCCCCACTGTTTTATAAGTTTGTAGGAGACGCAATCTACTTGGACGTATCCTGGGAGCCCGCACTGGAAATAAATGTGCTCATCGTTGTTTCCTCCCTCCTGTGCATGTTTTTGATTTCTGCATGCATCTATAGTATGGCTTTCAATTTTGCAATAGGTGCACTAACTTTCGTGGCTGTCTCCGGTTCCACTACCTCCTCCGTGTCCACCATGTACATCGTGTCTACCGCGTCCACCACGTCCACCACGCCCATGGCCTCGGCCACAGTAGTCGCCACGTTGGGTGAAAAGGGTGACCCCCGTGGAAGCATCTCCAAGTTCTTTGGTGAGGGTGGCTGTAGTTTCTTCTTCTAGGAGGTCCTGCATGGCTTCTTCGGGTGTAGGTAAGGCCCTTCTATGTTTTAGGAGCATTAATATCATCGCATACTGAGATGGCAGTGATGTGAATATTTGAGTGTGGAAATATCGATCGGTGATTGCATCGTCAGTATGGTCCAATTGTATGCAGTAGTTACTACGCTTGGTAAGGTATGCTTTCAGTGGTTCGTCCTCCTTAGGTCAACAAGCACAGAATTGGCAAAGAATGTCTTGTCTACCAATATATGATCAGACGGTGTCCAGACTGGTTTCTAGTGTGGTCCACATCTCGTGAGGATTTCTTATACCTTTGATAATGCGCTGTACTTCAGGGGAACTGGAAAGTCTGATTATAGATGCAGCCTTGGCTTCCTTAACCTTCCAATCATCATAGTTGTCATCGTGGTCGAAATCACGTGGCAGCAGTTCAGGTTTCCCTCCAGTGACGATTGCGTATGCACTCATGGCTGACAGGTTGAGTATCATAGTGTCTTTCCATTCGTCATAGTTGGCGTGAGTGAGGTTAGAAATGTCGCCCCACCTGGTCTTGTTGAAGGCCGTGGGTTCAGAGGAAGACATCATGAGATCGTGCTGTTGACTTTTAATGCTGTTTATGCGGGTGTTTCTACAGTGACAGAGTTTAGGGTTCTTGAGGCTCTTTTTGAGGATCGTGAAAGGGATCATGAGAATTTAGATAGTAGCGATTACCGGGCTCATAACCTGTTGAAATACTCATTGCTAGAACCTTATATTCTCAAGTACAGGTACATTCATAAACTTATATACGCGGTATTCAGAGTATGTCTTGTATGTCTTGTATGCATGCATGCGCACTCAGCTGGCATCCCCAGCTGAGTCTGGCATCTCCAGCTGAGTATGGAATGATCATCATCTTAGAGAGATTATGCATCAGCCCAACTGAAGCCATATGCCAGGGAGATAAACTGTATATTCTACAGATCTACCTTCCAGATTGAGTTCGCCAATTAGTCACGTCTCCATTACCCGACCTTCCTATCAATCAATCAACAGCAGCGATGCAGCTGAGCACGAACAAGGTGTGTATTATCTTTAGATTGGTATTGGTCATAGGGTCTCTATTGTCAATGGTCACTCCTTATCGGCAGGAAACCTTATTGCTAGTCACCAAACAAAGGATGATTCTCTCATGCTTGAATGGTTCATTCCTGACGAGATGAGATGTCATCAATATCAAACCATCATGGCATCTCAAGATATGCAGAGTCATATGTGAGATAAGTCAATAACCAAGAATCGATATCGGAGTTCTGTCAACCGAATGGACTTGTACAAATCAACCCTTATTTCGACCACACCTTCTTGGTCTGGGCAAATAGAACTTGGGATTCATATGGCCTGAGTGGCGCGGGATACTCTCGACTCAATATATGGCAAAACAGCTCAGTTGCAGAATACTGTATATTTGGCTTCAATAAAGCATAGTCAAATTAACGGTTCTGTCGTATGCCGCAATCATTAAACCATTACATACCCGGTGGGTATATGAGAGGGCACTCTCACTGGCTCTTGGTGAGAGAAACCTATTAGTTGATTATGGGCTTCGGATATGATTGTAATTATACAATGTATTGCCAATAGCAATTCTGTCGCAATATGAGCTCATTACCTTGATGACATAGTTAGTACTCCTAGGAGTTAGAATTCGACCATTAATGGTAGAAGGCAAGAATGATGAGGTAGTTACGCATGTGAACTCTGAAATAGGCTTTGACAGTTTTAGGATTGTTAAGGGTGTGGATCGTCTGGTATACATCAGCGAAACCGACATGGAGGAAGGACATCGATAATCAACTATCAAATATACAATCTACATAAAGATTTTTCTATGGATGCCTATTGACCTTCTCAACCAGGAGGTGAAGCCTTAACTTTATTCCCGTGTGTTATCTATGAGTTCTTCATCGAAGTCAATGAAAATACATCCGTCTTGATGTCTGGAGTTGTATATTCATTCTTCAGTTCTATATCACGGATATATCTATCAGTCTTTATACTCGGTTATTCTGAGTACCTTTGTTGAACCAAGTCGTTGTTCAAGAAGAAAGCCAGACGATATTTGAGAGTCCGAAGGATGTCCGAGGACCCAGCCCAATTACTTGATGGTTTGAAGCATACTTCTGCCAGGAGACTCTTGCGTCTGCACTACTTCTTCTGCTGAGGCGAAACTACTTTGCTGTTTCTTATTAGACAAGTCGATAACTGGAGTCATTGTACTTAAGGACAGATGGTCCTGACGTATACGTGCGGGTTGCTGGGCAGATACTTATGGGTCCAAAGGGAGTCTGAAGACTAGCATGATAGTGTGTTAAGTTAAGACGATCTTCTGAGTAGGATACACTTGAATGGTGTGCTCCAGTATAGTAATAGCGTAAGATGATACTCTTAAGTCGATACTATCTTTTGGGAGCGGAGAACTGAACAGTTTCCTTATCTCCTTGTATAGTAATCATTATATGCATCCTGAGTGAAGCTTTATCATTCTTCTCTTTATTAGTCCGGAAGTCATTAGGGGCTATTATTGATTAGGACTTAGGGTGGATTTCCCGGTGTTACAGCCAGAAAACTTCAAATTCCCAGGCTATCAATCATGCATAATTACATACCTACTTGACTGTTTATTGTGAGCTAGATTAGCAATTTGAATGTGAATAAACAAAGCTTGCTGAGCTCTATGTGGAATTACAATGTATTTGACATATCTCTTCTCAAAAATTTTACACTCCTGGTTTTACGCTATCTATTTGCTGTATCACATTCTGCAATACTTGATGACATGGTGGTACCTGGGGTTAAAGTCATTCGCAACACTGGAAAGCATCATTTAATGCTTCATTATATCTTCCCATTGGCCAGCGACTACTATATATTACTTAAATTGGCACTGGCACAGCAGTTTGAATATGCCAGATATCTTGTTGATGTGTTCCACCAAGCACATCCCAATCAGAGATGGGAAGGGAGGGAGAAATTGTTTGTGTGGAGATATGCAGACTATGGACAATCTTTGAATGTTTCAATTGAACTTTCTTGTCCTGATTTTCTTCTCTTCCTATTTGATTTGAGCCATGCACAACAGGCTGTGCCATGGATTGTGGTCACCTTCTACTCATTTGGGTATCTCCCAGTGCACCTGATTCAGTGAAAGGTTGCTGTAAGCTTTATGATCAGTTGAGAAACATATAGATTTCTATGAAATCATATTTAGGAAGAATATTTCATTTGTTGTTTCCCTCTGTGTCTCTTCTCTCGAACTGGCATTGGCAGCCCCATTGGTCTGTATCTTGACAGGGGGATCATATAGAGACACAAGGTAACCTATGACCAGTTAAGTACCTTGGTATGTAGATCACTTGTATGGCACTTTGATTGGTATCGAGTATCTTACCACCCTGTTTTTCATCTATACTGATTTGCTCTCATGTGCAACTGTTGTACTATACTCAATACTTACAGTCATGTGTCGGCATATGTGCCATGTTGCACTATGATTGGGCGCAGTTATAAGAAGTCTTGATTTCCTCAGAATTGATTTATATATGGCAAACTCTATATTGTTGGTATAGTGTTGAAAAGCAATCCAACAAGTATGAAATGTAATGGTAATTGAATTTTCAGTACATATGAAATAGTCAAGACAGATCTTCTGATGCAAACCAACCTGGACCGAATTAAATAAATCTCAGTTACTATTCTGTAGCCATACTAGTGATGGAGATATTTGATTACTAATCTGCTAATAGCAACTATTTATCACAACATATGTTTGCCTGCATACTCTGTTTTGTCTAAGCGTAATTCAATTTAGACGTCCAGATGATTTATATATAATATAGAATGTATAGCATGTAAAATGTAATTTGTATCCGGTTAATAGTTAATACCTCAATTGATATGTAGGTCAACTTTATCTAGTTCCATTGAACAGATCTAACATGGCCTGCATATTGATTCAGTACGTAATTATATATAATCCGTGCTTCTCTTTCGAACCAAATATTGACCCGCCATATAGTTTGGCAATCAAAATATTGGGGACACTCTCAATTATGGAATCTTCTACTATAATTGTTAAATTTGCTTCACATGAGAAAACAATTAAGCTAGGGCAGTTTATAGCCCATTTAGTCTATACATATGGTATATACTTGAATCTTGGCTAATATAACCTAAGCTTGGTATGGTATTTGAGACAAGGGAATGATGCAATTCACCTGCTATTTTACTGTACAGCTGATTAGCTATTCTCAGATATTCAAGAATTTATATCATTTAATAAATTTGTACATAGCCAGCAATTGATAGTAGAATCATAAATCCCAGACTGTATCTACTGAAGTTGGTATTAGAGCAATTACAAACTCATCTTATTAAAGTTGGCACTATGCTGGAGTTGCATTCACCATCAGTGTAATAGTTTCCAGATTGCTGTCAGTGTGTGATTTATTCTCCCATGCTGTATTTGTATCCAAGATTCCACCACTGAAAATTATCATAACTGGCTGCCCTCATACTTTACATAATACTAATCTCAATGACTTGTCACAAAGGGAAGCAGATTATGGAATTATGAATCAGAGTGTGACAAGATTCTTCTTGCAGAGATTCATAACAAAAGTCATCAGAACAATCTTACAATAACATGATTATTAGACCAGAGCTAATAATAGCATACATGCTATGAAAGGTAATCTTAATGTGATTGTAAATAAATGTAAAATATAAGGCCATTCAGTAATATTTTGTGTGACAGATCACATGAGGAGTACTCTAGGGTCAGTAGACACTGATATTGAGATGAGGTTTTCTAAACAGTGAATTGCCTGATTAATGCATAATAATATCCACGTGGGATATAATCATATATTTACATCAAGGTCTGGTGTATCTCAGTTCACCATAACAATTAAGCTCAAAAGTGATACATTTTTGTTCAGTAAATTAATAGCCTTGAATGTTAAAATTAATTTACTATTCATGTAATAATCTGCATAAAAGTTTTGTGGTATCTGAATACAATGGAACTTGTATAACCATGGCTTAAGATATTGGCATGCAATTGAAATTTATTCTATTTAAACTTCCCCATGATACTCTTGAATCTTAACTACAGGTTGTTAAGTGTTGGCTTTCGGTATATGATACTCCCATCAATCATACTGTGGAATTTAATATGGGCTGTATTCAGCAGTTATTTCTTTCATGATATTCTGGCATTGTAATATTATACTTCAGCTATTGACATAAACACTATATAGTATAATACGTATACCTATAAGTCCATGTCTGATGTGATTATGTGCTACTATTAACAATGATAATACAATTGTATCCACTGTAGATATAATAAGCGGTAGGGATTACTGAAATACTGCAATCCAATACAGTGGGAGTCAACCTGAAGCATTGATACTGAAGTAATCAATCATGTATAGTATTGAGTTATATATTTTCAATGGCCAATGTAATGCAATACAGAATGTCCTTCAAAACATGGTGGAAATAATATTTCCACATTCATTTCTTGTATTAAATAACTCTTATATAATACTAGCAACTGGATTATTTTCTCTTACTGCAATGACTCTTTCATTGTAATGTATAGGCTGTTGTGGCTAGTTCTATATATTCCATCAGCATGAGATCCATTGGCTGCCAACCTATACTGTATATCAAACACATATGCACTAAACTCTAAATCTACTACTATACTGGGAAATTTATCAATGTACTACTATGTATTGTTTCTCTACCCCTGTTGGTATGATAATGAGAGTACAATGGGTAATATTCACTATGGGGTCTTATTGGAGTCTCTAATAATTGAGGTTTATCATACTTAAGTTTTGGTTTAGGAGTTTGAAATTCTTATTTGATGTTGTGTATTGAGAATGCTAGAAACAATCTTAGCTTCAATGTGATTATTTAATAACTATTCCACTCAGACGTACTGTTTTCCTATTTACACATGTATCTTTACTTCCCAATCTACAAATTCAAATATCACAGTATAATATATACTTTACACTCTATCTCACTTGGATATAATTCAGAATCTTTCCGCAATTTCATCTTCCATGTTTAAGTTGCAGCAATGTATTCAGCAATGGACAGTTCATTTGATTATATTATAAACATAAATTTTGACTAGCAAATATTGTTTTCCATTGCAGTATCCATCGAACTCAATATTTCGATAAGAAACCCATTGCCTACCAGAGTAGATATTACTACTTGTTGAAGAATCAAATTGTGTACCTTATGACATAAATTATATTAATAACTGCAGATTTTCTATCAACATTGAATATTTCGCTTGCATCACCAGTATTGCATAGATTAGAACATTTTCACTATACTCGAGATGGTTTTCATACGATGGATACAATGACAAATCAACTCTGGATACTTACAGTAATGAAACTGATGGTGATGAAGTTATCAGTAATGTCATCACAGTATAAAAGAGTGTATGGCAGTACACAGCAATGAAAGGATATGATTAATGGTATATGACTGCACATGGATGCAAGTGCGATCAAATGTAGAAGTAATTTGTAATATAGTCAGTAGAGAGTTAGATTTTGGTGGCAATGTCAATATTCAGTTGGCAGTTACCTAGTGCTGGTTATTTCATGTGCCAACCCAGTAACCCTAATCACTAATACTTAACAATGCTGTTACATCATCAACCTCTTCTTGGGCATAACTGCTCGACTGCTACATACCAGTTGAAAAAAGCATACAACTTGCATGCACAGTGGTACAATTTCATTGATCAGATGACCAATCAGTACAATCCATGTTGACCGTCCAGCATACCTGGCGGCAACGGTAGCTCTATATCCAATGGACTGGGTTCCAGCAGTTGTAAAGCTATATCAACACCATTTGTACTGGACTGGGATTCAATCTAAAGAGACAACAAACAGAAGGGAATCAACCATTAACTTAAACCTGCATATCTCCATTCTTGTATGGTCCTCCACTTTCAAAAATTCTACTCCTTCATCCCTGCAGCTTCTTTGTGAGGTCTCAGTGGAACTTGTTGATTATGTCACCTTCATTAACAAGATGTTCACATAATTTCCAGATTGTTCATATGTAGACGGACCCGGCCCACTCAACATGGTAGTGTAGGATTCAGGTACGCTGCTTACAGTCAATGATCCATTCCACCACCCATTCTTTCATATTCTTGTCTCCTGCCAGTTGAGATTCCGAGGATTGCATACCACTGACTGGTGGATGGCTGTAAGCAAGCGGCAACAATAGGAAAACATCCTGATTCCATATTGTCTTTGGCAAATGAAGCTTGTACGAATACTTGTTGCTGATCTGACCGACTGTAGGTGGTTCAGTGAACATGAAGCCAGGTTGCGATTGTGGTCTAGTCATTCAGAAGTATCAAGTTGAGAGCTACACTTTGTTTGATACCCCCCTGGTTCATGCCTTCCTGGGAGCATATTTTCAATGCAGTATTTTGACTTCGAACAACTTCCGCTGGAGATGTGGACGAGTCCTAGCCATTCCTGATAATCTTGTGACAACCACTATTTACGACCTGATACTTGTTTGGACTTTTGCTGGCTTCTTTTGCAAGGGTGGATGGTAGTGGTAGCTGGCCCAGAATTGTGTCATCTGGATTTAGTGACGAATGGAAATGTGCTAAGCACACTGCACGGAAAGAAAAAGCTTCACCTGTCTATCGTTCTCATAGTAGTAGAAAGCCCGGATGTACTACTCTGTGGTCTGGTTTTGACCTTCTGTCTGATCATCGGTCTGTGCATTGATAGCACTTGGCAGTCCATGATTGATGATTAGGTGTGAGTTAACTCATTTCCAGAATCGGCTGGTATGCTTTTCTCACTGATCAGCAACACTATTGTCTAGTATACACTATTGGCAAAGGACATATTCAAAACACATTCGTGTCAGCTCTACAAAGTCAATAAAATTGCTTCAATGGAAGCAGATAGCCAAATTCATTATTCAATCAATGACTCCCAAAATACTTATTTACCTGGAGGTGGTTGACTCCATGAGATTAGTAAAGAAGTCAAGGGTAACTCGATCACAATGTTGTGACTGAGGTGGTAAAAGCATATATTTGTTGTGGTGAGTATGCTGTGGTGCCTTTTGTCAGTGGCGTATGTTATATTCAGTGATGAATTTTCATACTGTGGTGTCCAATCCAGGCTAGTATAAATCACAGGATACACGCTCCGCAGCTTTGAGAGCTACAAAGTGGCCGGACGCAGAGTTGTCATGGAACATGCTTAATACTTCAACGTTATGTAGCTCAACTAGAGGTGCATTACTTTGTCCTGTGTAGGTGAGAGCTGTAGTGGTACCATTCAAATTGTTAGAGGCACCTTGAATTTCTTCCTCTGTTCTTTGCAGGTCCAGGTTATGGATGATGGGAGTGTTGTTAGTCCTGCGGTTTACGTCTACTGCCAAAGTGTCGGATGCCTAGGCCGTTTTGATTTCTTGAAGGTTACTCTCATTGGGTTCAACCATAGTAGTTGCAACAGTTTCCAGTACCTGGGCAGTTAGTCTCTTGTTACCTATCATATAGTCATGCTTTTTGGGAAGTCCCGCCGCCGGGTTCTCCAAGCCTTCCAAGTGTTCATTGACATAGTAGTATGACAATAGAATTTCTGGTAACCTAGCCTGCCTCCAGCAAGCACTTCGGCAGTTTGGAGGTGATTAAGATTCTTTTGGTCACAGTGGATAAGGATCTTATCATTGTCGCCCTGGAGCTAGTATCTCCATTGCTTCATTAGGTCAACAGTAACCAAAGCCGCCTGATAATTGGTGTTGTAGCTCTGTTTCGCAGTATAGTATAATCAATAGCAGTTATTGACTGCCTGAAGATTCCCACAATCACATTACAGATTCAAGATGTTGGCTCATGCAGAGAGCATTATATTGGTCGGCTGAATATTACATTTTTGTGGGTAAATATACTGGCAGATCGGTGCCATGGTGATACCCATTTTAAGCATGTGAAATGTGAGTTCAGCATTCTGAGTCCATCACCAAATCTGCAAGCCACGTATCTATGGAAACTGCCATATGAACGCCAATAGCTTTGAATTTATCCAGATAAATCTTAGGAGACATTTGAGACCAGGAAGCAGTGGCACATTCCAAACTGATTTCGGATGCGGCCATTTGTCATTTGTGGCAATGGCAATTGGGTTGAGGCCAACTCCATCCGAGTTCATGACAAATCCAACTAAGCTGACTGTTTGAACTCCAAATTGGCACCTTTCCGCCTTACAATGCTGCCCAAATTCCAGTCGGTGCTGCAGCACTTTTCGGACATGGTCTTCATGCTCTCCCTGCTTCCTCAAGTAGCAGAGTATATTTTCCAGGTAGCACATGGTTCAGGGAGCTTTATCCAGCTGTAGACCCTTGTCAATGTAAGCTTGATATCGATGCAGTGTATATGTCAACCTGTAGGGTATAACTCAGTATTTGAACCAGCCATTGTGGGGTCTCAATGCAGTCCATCAATTGCCGCCTTCTCTGATTGCAATGTGGTTGGCATTCCAGAGGCCCAGTTTGGTAACACTTCAGGCTACCTACACACCATCCAGTCGCACCAAGAACATAGAAACATCGTATCTATTTCTGACAGTCTCCATGGGGAGAAGTCGAGAGTCAACAAATAACTGTAGCTCTCTATATTGCATCTTCGCAACAACATCAGTGCTGTGGCCTAGGATGAAAATCACTCCATAAAGATGCTGACCTGGTTTGTTGCAATTTAGACCGTAGGCAGCTTCAATTTGATCTCTAGGAGGCTTATTTCTGCTTGTGTTGGAATTTGTGGTTGGGTTCCCAATCAATCGCATGGTCAAGTGGCCTTTGTAGCAAATGTGTCTTTGTCTTTTCTGTCCTAATGACCTCCACAAGTTCTTCATATGTTGCTGGAATAGGACCTCTATTATTTGTCATTACCATCTCCACGTTAAATATGTCTCTCCCATTGCCATTAGCCTTGACTACATTGTGGCCTGCTTTCACAGAGTGGCAATCGGCAGTTGGTCCCGGGATAGCAGAGCCAGCCGATTTGTCACAATTGGACCAAATCCCACTGACCAGTTTCTCCAGTCATGTCTCAGCAAGCCAATAACATTCATCGAAGCGCAAGCACTGAGTTACTCTTCTGTCACAACTATCGCTGCTCCATGTATGTGCACATTCAGCATCATGAAGTTTCTTTCCCCTTCCATGATGCTTTCCTGGAGTGTTTTCAGTATGTCATCACATTGTCAAACTTATATTGTGAATGCCATGACCACATCCCCAATGGCTGAGAGATGATCGCATGTGGTAGCATTCAGTAGTTGTATATGAGGGGGAGACTTATCAGTTTGTTTCCCTCACAGCATTCGGGCAGAGGCCTTGCATGATCTCCTCCTGTAATCTGCACAATTTGTGGTCCATTTGGTTTACCTAGGGCAATCAATTGTCACTTGCCCAAGTCGATGTCTATGTGCCTCGTCTTGAACCTTGGCAGGTCCAAGTGGACATGAGATTTATTGATCTGGAGGAATATGATGTCCAATTTGTGCACCAGTTTATGGTGTTTATAATACTGAAGCAAGGGACTTGCTTTGCAGTTCATCTTGGCTGACACCATCATCTGGCAATTGAGAGCCAGCGTGGAGGTGACTGCTTGTTCGTGTGGCAGATTGAGCTTGTTGGATATGCCTGGCGATATATAGATGCTTGTTTCACTGCAGATGATTGGTGCTCTGATTGGCTGCATATTGCCATGCATACTTTCTACAGAGACTTCATGGATGTATTGCATCAAATTCAGTCTCTCTGTGCCACATAGCTATTGGCTACACATTAGAGCCTAATTTTCCAGAATGACTATCAATTTGAAAGTGAGTTGGCCCCATTGAATCCGGTTGACTGTTGCAAATAGTTCTTCGTTTTCCAAGTTCTGCAATCATTGCTCTGAATTGTGCAGCCAGTCGCACTGTGTTGGATATTTAGAGAGGTTAACAAGATGTTTGGCTTCTGGGTATTGAATGACTTTTGGAATATAATACATTTGCCGCCATAGCTGCTATTATGACTGGTGTTCTGGGCAAGTTGGTAGAATGTACCATGTTGGGATCAGAGGTATGCTTTGGGCTATCTTCTGCAGCACAAAGTGCATTTCTGCTGTGAGATTAAGATTCGGTAGAGTCTTTTTGAATGTCGCAGCACTGGTGATAAGCTGGCACGGCTGCCTCCTCTGGACAGGTTGAAGGTGCCTGATTCTGAATTCCCAGGACTGGAATTGTTGCAATGACAGTAATTGCCACATGTGATTCATACAGGTTTGGAGATGTATAGTTGGCAGTTGGGTTTCTTATTACTGTCCATCGGAGACTCTCCCAGTTGCCATTGTTCATGCTGTCTTCTGTAATTCATATCGCACAGTGTCAACTCTCAGGCTGTCATGCTGCTGAAATGTTAGTCGACTGTGTCCAGCCTGTCCCTGCTGCTGGATATCCCAGATTGGACTGTCATCTTAGGTTGGTCTTGTAAGCAAGGCCATGGGATAATATATGAGACCACTTCATGAGTGATTCAACTTCAGGCAGCTATATGCCAATTTGATTTCAAGAAGTTAGCATAATCTCAGACTGATACAATTCCTAGTTGCGGTACTCCTGAATAGTCTTCACGGCAGAGGTGAGGCGATGATCACCATCTCCATACATCATTTGATTCCCGTTTTCAAACAGTTTGAAGTACTCCAAGCTGATATCCTGTGCCTCTCGTCAGTCACTAGCCCACTCGTATTGGTTCAAATGTTCCATCTGTTGCTGAGTCACATTTGGGTGGTTATTCCAGGTATTGAGAGAGAAGACTGTATACTTGCCTCGATTGGAATTGCCTCTTGGAAATAGATGCTTCAAGGATGGACAATTGACCACAATGCCTTATGAAACTTATTCTGCTCTTTTACTCCACTACAGTATCATGTGGGTTCATCCATCTTCAAAATTCTGGACCCATTCACTACATGTTCCAGTCTGCCGGTGGATCCGCTATGGCCAAGTTCAGCATGCATTCTGGTTCTCAGCTGTTGGTATCAATCATGTAGTTCAAGTATGACTGATTTAATCAAACAATGATGCAATGAATTTCATCCCCACCTGTGTGTTAGCCATATGCAATGGGCTTTTCAGAACACTCTTTGGAAGGTTGGAGAGAAATTGACTCTAATTGCTTGATTTCATATTGGTAGCAACACGTCTAATTAATGGTAAATTTGTATAATCTCTTAAGTGAAATGTATCCAATTCTTACACCCCAAATATGATGTAATGGTGCATATGCATGCGCTTGGCTGTGGCACAATACAGTTTATGGTACACAGTTATCCACAAGTGCAAGGAAACTTATAAGTGGAGGTGAGATGTAATGAATTGAGTAGAGAGTTAACTGTCTGTGCTGATGCCAATATTACGTTGGTAGTTACTCGGCACAGGCCACCTCATGTGACTGCCTTGAAACTGTTACCACAATTACTTGATACTGGTATACAGCTCAGCGTGAATGACCTCATATGGATTTCGAATACAACATTCATCATTTTAAGACGATATGTCTGGGTATGGCGATACGGAGAATAAAACTACCATGGCCCATGATATAGTGGCAAATAAATTCTACTATTCCATGTGATTTTATGTTTTCTCAAAAATTAACTTGGAATATGATGTCTCCAGTGTACAAAGCTTACTATTGACTTATTGCACAATCTAGAACTGGGAATATCTCAAAAAATTCTAGCTTTCCAAACTGGTCGAGACCAAAATATTCCTCTTTATCTGAACGCCTGGTTTGAAGTTACGAAGAGTATTATAGATTTCTTGTGGTTCGTGTAGAAATCATGACAAAATCTATCCTATGAATAGCACTTTGAAAAATTCAATCTTGGAGCCTTGCAATTGCTGCGAATAATTGTCAGTAAACTGTAATTGGTAGAGTAGTTTGTATATGCTATATATAGTATATTGCAGGTAGTCTATGATATGACATTAATCTATAGACATAAGAAGTTAACTGTTTCTAATTCAATTCCATTTTTTGACATACTATGAAATCTATTTAATACAGTGCAGTGGTACAGAGTAGAAACTAATAAATTATATCATTACAAACAAATTCGCAGATAAAGAACTGTTCAACATAAATGGTTAATGTAAAGTTGATTCCTACTCTGAGTGTGTAGTTCCAATGGAGGATAGAAAATTCTCAGTTGAAAATCAATATTATTGACCTGGGTATATTCATGACCAATTCTAGTTTGTTCAACACAGTATACTGAATTCCCATTACCCTCAGTTTGTCTGTATATTATATTCTCTGAGACGAATGTGTTTGAGATTGACTAGTATTATCTCATCACATGTTACAGTGTAAGATCAGCCGGTATGTAAAAATACTGTATACTCTTTGAATGCTGAATAAATAAGAAAGTTCTTGTAATAATTTTATTCAATAATCGAATAGGTATCAATTTGCCTCCATTTGGAGATAACAAAATTTAATGTGTAGTCTTCTTTATACTCAGCTCAAACCATCAGCTGCTTGATTACATACGATTGTTGTACACTTGGATCCTTTTTATTGATACATACTTCTCTGATATACTTAGTACTTCATTTAATCCAGCGCTTTGACTCTACAAATATGTTTTTTTCATATCCAAAATCCTGGCTGCAGATGGCAACAATTGAGTTAGACATTGTTAGTTATCACTTAGTAAGCCAAATGACATTGGAACTCAATATCAGCATCTTAAAATATATGTATAATTGAAAAGTACAAGTTGTATCTTCAGATACTACGGAGTATTGTATTACTGTCTTACCAAGTGATTAGTACATTAGACAACTGTTTCATTTGTTCTGTAAAGGTGAAATGGAATAGCTAAAATATTAAAGTTGTAAGCTGGTTCAAATCTGAATCTGGCAATAAATAATGGTCAATAAATAATATTGGCTGAAAACTTTTGATTGTTTGGCAATGAAGTTCAATTCATTCATTCACATGCAGTAATTCATAATATTTCCTGTAGATTTCAAATGAACATTCCCGTGAACCAAGATACTTTCTGAAAGTTTTATAGTTTTCCCATAATTCTAAAGTCACACTCTTAGGTACTTCCCACAATCTCTACAGTACATTTCTATCCTTTTACACACAGTACCAGTAATTATAAATACCTAGACCATGTATGTGAAATTTCAATTGGTCTGTAACCTAATTGAAAATTTTATTAATATGCTGATTATCTTCCCAATTGTGCCATTGGAGGTATAGTTTCGCACTACTTTCTAATTTATCAGCTGTAAACAATGAAGTACAGTGTATCTTGATAATGCTATCTTGCAATTGTAACTTTGAAGGGGTATATATTGTAACTGAAAAATCAAGGAATGATAAAGATTAAATACATAATTAGAAGAATAACTGCATTTCACTATATATATATATTTAATACAATCTGATATGTAGGTCACTTTCAAGATTATAACACATTGCTAATGTGATAATGTTGAGACAAAACACTTTGTATTCATACAAACTGGTTGCTACTCTGATGGCTATGACATTCTGTCAGTAACAGACTATATATTGTCATTGTACCTACCCTCCACCCAGTTCATATACTTTGAGCAGACGGTATACATAAATCAGAATCAGCATTTGGTTCAAGAAAACGTTCCCCATCGGTGTTTCCAGCTGGACAACGTACACTTCAGCAACAACCATATACTAGTATGAGTTGAATATTGGCTCCAGTACAGTAAACATGCTAACCACTGACAAAAATCAACAGGAGATAATGTATTATGTAGAAATGGATACTTTGATGATTCAGCCCCTGCCAGGTATCTGGTTGAGTATATTTTAACAAATTGACTAATTATTACCTTTAGAGAAGAATTGAACCAGAAATTACTAACTTAGGATTTAATTGTCCTGTATTCAACCTCTGTCAGATTCTATTTCTTTCAAGTTTAAGGTAAAAGTTATCTAGATATTGCACTCTATACATCACAGCTTGTACATAAATGTTTACAGTTATACAGTGACTATTTCTGCAAATCAAAAATGTTAACCTTTTTGGTCTGCTATTGTATATATTGCAATTAAGTACTATCCAACTGCCAATTTAGTCTAAAGTAAACAGATTGGTATAAAATACATACCAACTACAGCAATGCTTACTGACTGATATAGAACATAACTGGTAAACAAAGTTATAATAAAATGGTATATTATAATAGAAAATACCAGATTTTATCGAAAGGGTAGTTACAAAATTATTAATAAATACTACCTCGGAGTGTTAGCAGCAAATAGATTATTTGAGTATGTGCTGTTTTGAAAGAATTCTATAATGTATAATTCAAATCTCCCCTTTACTGTTCACAAAAAACTAATATATTCATATATTTTTTAGACATGATCGTAGTTATAATATGGGTGAAAGGTAATTGAAATAATTGATATCACTATAAAGAACATGATTATGTATTTTAGAGGTTTTTTATTAGTATAAGTTGTTATGGATAGATTATATCAAAATGTAATAGATTGCAACAAAAAATGCAATAGGCTATTATTTATACAAGTAAGTCTATACTTGTGTACTAATGCATCTCAATGGTGTGGTAGGCATACGAACATTAGCATAGTTCAACTCTTGGGCCACATAATAAAACCACTAATGTACAACTGAAATACTGAAAAATTCTCTGCTATGATTAGCAGTATGGACAGTTTGCAGCAATATGTCCTCTTATTATACAATCAACCATAATAAAATATGTCACATGTAGCCTGTCATGAGAGAGTGTTACAACAGATGTGAAAATTATATGTTGACCAGTAATAAATGGAATTTCAAAAGCTTCTTCATCTGGAATACTACCATTATGGAATGATTTCAAGAAATCTAAATCATAAAGTTGATATATTGGATAAAGAAGTGATCAGATGTATCATAATGTCGGAAGATGTGGCTTGAGTATACACATAATATTTTGTTAGTCGTATTGAAAATGACATTTGATGATTCAGATAGTAACTTAGAGTATGGCGAATATTTCAAGAGTAATAAATACATCATCTATTAAGATACACTGTTCGGTATTGGACATTATCCTGTTTTGGTCTGTGGACTTATTTGCTTGTTCAAAGGTGCAACTGACAACAGTAGTAAAAATCAGAAACATTCTGTTCCTGTTCTGAAGATAAGCTTTAAGTGAAATTCAAGCAGATCATATTTTGTTACTGACATAATACAAATTTGAACTCGCTTGTTATACTTGAATTTTTGTCATTACAACTCATTCAATACCACAGAAGCTTGTATCTATTATCTGGTTGTGAGTGTTGTCTCCAGACCTGATTATCTCATTGTTGGGTATAACTAGAATCTAAAAGATTTAGAGAAATATTTTTGACGATTGCATTAATTAATTGCTATAGCTGAATATTCTTCAATTTCCTCAATGTTTGCCATATCTGGATGCCTATTTGTGATCAGAACTGTTACTCACAGCAGATATTGTGTTCTGCTACTGAAATCCCATGTTGATTATCTGGATACAAATTATTGAACAGATTACAAAGTACCATTCTAGTATTTGTAGTTAAAGAGAAACCATTAGAATATGAATGTTTGGAGCAGAGTCATACTGCATCTCTTTGGAATGTATATTAGACTAGAATTATAAAGGAATTTAGTTAAATTGGAGTGAGTGTTCTTATACTCGGCGAATATTGAATACAGTATATGGAATTTGACTTGGTATGGTTACCACACTGCAATGTTGTGAAAAACTGGATGCGCTAGGGAAATTAGTGCAGCGAAGTACTGATAACAGTGGAATGGTCATCAGCATTAGTAACGATAGTATATTTGATTTGGGCCCCTCCAAGCATCATACATTTTCAATATTGGATTTCTTCTGAATTGAAATACCATATGTAATGGTGGAAAATCTGTAAAATCAGATTCTATGCGAATATTAGAAACGACAATTGGAGCTAAAGAGATTCTGGTATTGATCACCAACTAGAACACCATTGGAAGGTAGGAAATGGTGCAGAAAGATACACAAATATTCAATATACTAAAAGACTGGTTTGCACAAAGCCAAGAAGTTCTCCTCTAGCTTGGAATGTATTTGAAACCTGCAACAAATTTATAGACATGTAACCACTTAGCATTGGTCATACAGTGGCAAGAGGAGATAACTGTACTTTAAATACAATATTTTCTAACCCAGACCTGTCATCAAGTAGTGGTGCTAGAAGAATACATCTCACCACATAGCGATGTGACCATGTCCAAGAAAACCCAACAATTATCCAAATCTTGAAAATAGCTCTGCAAGCTTTCGCTGATATGACATGTGATTCCTAGATTTCAAGAAACATGTGAAGTATTTTGGGAAACAGCTATTAAACATTTAATTATGTTCAGCTAGTGTGGCACTGGCTACTTCCTTGGAGTTCAATGTACAGAGGATTTCCAACTCCACAGACTATTCAAATATGGCCAGAATCCAGCTAATAGTACTGATTGCCAAATTACAGTAGATTTAATACTACAGTCCATGGGGTTTTTCCATTTTGGAGTTGAAGAGACATTACATACTCAATCAATTGAGATAAATTTGACTGAATTATATTATCCCGAATCTGATTGAAGATGATGCTATTGCAAAGGGTCACCTTGCGGCTTTTGGGTAACCCAGACAAGTAGGAAACATAACATGGAAAATCCACAAGATTATACAAAAGCACTGCAAATTCTTGCAGAATAATGGTGTATTTCAAATTATCAGAGTTGGCCTTGCCTAGGACCCAATGGTACTATCCAACACTCAGAGTGTGTGGTGATCTGATGAAATAAAGAATTTCTTGCAGCATACAGATCATTGGGCAAGTAAATACAATTGTCCAGATAAGAATGAGGGAAACCTTTTCCAGATAACTGGTATTGATTCTGGGCAGAGTTTAACCTCGAGGTGGCAAATGCTATAAAACGGAAGATTGTGATGATATTATGGATAGTTGCAGCACATGGTGTATCAACTGGGAAGACAGGTAAATTATCGCCAATGTTAGAAATACAATAGGTTAATTGAAAATGCAAAGTTTGTTGGTTGACAGAAATCATTCTAATTTTGATATTTGGAAATATTTTGTAATTTTGCAATGTTCAACTAGCAAGGTAGAAGTTATAGAAGATCACGGTGAAGAAGTATAATGAATTGCACATGCACAATAACTGCGAAGAACTGAGTGATACAGATACAGCAACTGATTCATTGAGTGGCAACAGCGATTACTTTCATGAATTAGAATATCACTGCAACAATCAATTCTGTTGAGCAACAAGTGGACACTGGCATTCGATTTGTAGCATTGAATTGACCCTGGAACTGCTCTTCCAGTATATCAGAATGACCAGAGGATACTGACCATGGCAATTGCAGGACACAAATGCAACCGACATGACGCCACACAATGACCAATGTATACAACCAGGATGGTGGCCCATGAGGAGGAGACTGGCAGCATGACTAGCAGTGTGCTGGGACGGAAGAGATGCGTCACCGTCATGATGGCAAGTGAGAAATGGGAGCAGAACGACAATAGAAAAATGCTGCGAGGTGAGCATTCGAAGTTATCAGGCACGCTGGGTGACGGAGAGGGTAATTTGAAAGACCAATAAGAGAGTAGGAACACAAAGTGGCTCAGCTTCACCAAACGGTGGATGCAATGGCATCAATGATTGAACAGCTTGAGGCATGTGAAAATAGGCAATGGCTCGGCATGAGGATGTGGGTGGAGGAGTGGGAGGAGAAGTGGAATGTCCACCACAAGGACAAAGTACTATGTGGGGTGGGCTTCTCTGTCATGGCAATGAAGATTGTGTCCTGAATAACCAACCATCAAGAGGGAACCAGAGGCTGAAAATATGCTGTAAGTGTCAAAACACAGATACACAACATGGCACAAATGAGAATAAAAACAAGTATAAAAACACAACCTGGAGAACCAAAGGAGGCAAGCTTATCTGCGGCCAGAACAGCAGCAGGCAAACCAGACCCCAGGAACAATCCAGGCACAACCCAGCCCCTAAGAATAACAACAACAACAGCAACGACAAAACCTACACCAACCAGACAGTGGGAGACTGTCCCACCAAGAAACAAAAACTGAACACCAACAATTGCAACAGCACTCGGACCTCAGAACCGGGCCCGGACCTGGTATCTGACACGAGAATAACAGACAGATTGGTGGCATTGATGATGGATCAGAGTATCCCCCGACTGAATGAAATAGATGCGGAAATTGCCTCAGTGGTCAACAGGGCACTATTCCAATAGCAGGCTGCAGCACTCCATTGGATCATGAACGTGAATTGGAGAGCGAGGGATACAATAACCGTGATTGCACACCAAAGCTTAACAGCGGAGATGGCTCTGCTGTACCAAGATATGCTAATCGTGGCAGCCAGATTGGAGGATTAGCGAATTATAGATGTGGAAGGAAATGAGTCCTGGGAGAGACTGAAGATCAGTACTAACCCACTAGTAAGGTACATGCGCAAGCACACCGAAAGACTACAGATGATGATTAAGGAGATCTTGGCAGAAAATCAAGGAGTCATGATCCCTGCTCAAGTGAAATGTCTGTCAAACCCCCACACAATCAAGGAGAGGAAACAAAGAGGAGAAATAGAAGCATCATCGGTGGTCTTTGTGGTGTGAGGGAAGAAGGTTGGACATCGAATAGTATACAAAGAAGTAACTGTGATGGGTGTATAGTACAATGTCAAACCATATACGAATGCACCCCCAATAGCCCCTGGGAGCACTGCTGCAGGCGGGGTCATAGTGAAAGCTAGTGCAGCCACCACCTGGGGATGTATGGCTTCTGCGTGGTGTCCGCCAACATCCAGCACTCACAGATGCAGCGTAGCCGGATGCATGTCGAAGTAAGGGACATCATGCTGCCACACACAAGAAAAATGGCCACACTGTAAAGGGAATCATATTGCATATAGTGGACAGTGTGCAAACAAACCTGAGGCCATCGGAATGGCATGACAGAGCAGGCCATTGCAACAAAATGCACAAGAGACCGGAGGAGGAATGGGGGCTAACTGAGCACCATTCAGCATCAGGCAGGTGAGGGATATCACAGACACGGTAGGGTAGCCGATGGCTGCAGAGGATGCAGACAATACTGGGAAAAATGTGAAGGGGGAGGATTAGAGAGACATAACCATGACTGAGACCGCTGGAGAGACTGAAATGGGGGCAACCGCTGTCAATGATTACAGCAGTTCCACAAAACTGTACCAGGTCTTACCAGTGGATACTTGTGGCGCTTCAGACTGGGGTGGATCGATAGCAGGATATACTGTGATTGCAAGTGCCATGAAGAGAAAAAAAAGGATTTGAAATCAGGCAGACAGCATTTGAAGTAAAAGCAGAACAAGGATTTCGATGACAGTATGCAAGGGAAATGGTCTTGCAGTGGACAAATGAACAGATTGGAGGAACAGTGGGAATGATGATGTCATCAATACTGATGTTCGAAGATGAGGTGAGAACACCACAAGGAGTGACAATGTCTATATTCACAATGACAAACAGCCACAAGAGAGACCAGCCTGGAACATAAAATGGCGGTGAATTATTCAGCAATGCTGCACTGTGCGCACTGGAAATGTCAATGCCCATAGCGAATGAAGCAATCCAAGGTGCGCCAATCAATGTGACGCTGTCTTCTGGGAGAATATTATAGACCAGAGCAGACTAGCATTGGGAAAGCACAACCAGGCCACCCACTACTTGAAAACAGAATAGCTCAAAGGGAAATCAATTATTCAATGGACCGTGAGGAGTCAGCCAATCAGAAATTTTACAATTGTCGCTCAGATCTAGGCTACTGGTTCTGACAACAAGGTTATCCAATGGGAGGTAGAAGTAGATACGCCAGAGGAGGCGGACAGTAAGTGAGTGGTAGGGTCGACTCTGGCAGCAATGACAGAGGGGAATGATAAGGCAGCCAAGAAGCTAAAGATGAAGTGAACAACGAAGAGCACGGACTAGGCTGTTGCATGCAAGGAGGACCCAGATGAGCAAGACGCCATGTGATGTCAGGAAGCACAGAGCTGTTGAACCGATGGAGAGTACAGATATTACTATGCCATGGACTATAACATAACATGCCTCTGCTGTAGTCAGCACCATTAGTCATCGATCGACCTTATGTCGATTTGACATGTCTCATTACAACATACAATAGGTACATGTTTAGATACACCCACACACACTTGACTACTTGAGTCCAGGCCCCAGTATAACAGGTTTTGAGCGCTTGAAAGTAATGAGGAATCAGCAATCAACACTTCGATGGTGTTTCTCAAGTGGAGGCCAACATAGTCATGGAGAAGAATCTGGACAAACTTACAACTAACCCTACGTCTTGCTGTGCTACTAACGGCGGCTGCTAGACATCTCCTGTAGAGTTGGAGAGACTACACTAACTGACCATTACGGTGATTGATTAGCATCGCACATAATGTGTTTGACCACGATCACTATCGCCAAATACTCTGTCAAGTAATATGCACAATGGGCAACTGAGATGGCCCAACTTCTCAAGCAGAAGCAAGTGTATGATATCATCAAATGCTATGATGACAAGTTGGACAAGCCAGCTGCAAACGGGACTACCACAGAGAAGGCCACTTTGAAACACTGGATGCAACACCATGGTGTTGGCAGATCAATTATCCTGCTGGGCATGGAGCCGACACTTCAAGCAGAATACACGGTTGTTGATTATGTGACAATACATTCTGTGAAGCTCTCATCAGCCTACAACTCAAAGTTGAACCTCAATATCTTTGAGAGTAGTGACCACAGTTGGGAGATCATGCCCCAGGACTGCGGAAATGTTGACAACTACATATTGCAAATGGATTGGAAACGCAGGGAATATACTCTCTGCGCTGGGCCATAGACTAGTGACACGAATGCGGCTGATAGACACCGTGCAGAAACAATTGCCAAGATGAGTGACCATGAGCACATCTTGTATCTCTTTTGCGTGATCTCATGGAACGACAAGTAGACAGTCATTCTGGCTCTCATTATGCGCATAACTGCAGCGATGACTGCCACGTCTGATCATATCTTCACCCTGCTTGTCGACAACCAAACCGCAATTAGGAGACAGAATAGGTCCGATTCAGATGATATGTTCCTCACAAAGCAGGGTTGTATAGGCAGTGAACGATGTGAAGACAGCAATAGTGCAAAAAGGGACAAGAAGCATAATCAAGTCAATACAACAGAGAAGGATCAGCAGAAGTGCTTTCGCTGCCAATGGGGAGTGCATATCGCCGAGAATTGATTGAGCAATCAATGCGGCAATCCTCCAAAGGCTCCCGACACCACTGTACAATCATGAACAAAAGCATTGACTGTGACCACTTCGAGTCTCACCACTTCATTTGTGAATAATTTGATGGCGGCTAGCTCAAATGCTTTATGGAATGATTGGTTCCTCGATTGCAGATGCACAATATACATCTCTGGCCATCAATCAATATTTATCTCGTACACTAATTATCCTCCAACTATGAGGAAAGTGATGGATTCCAATCGAGTTATATCATTTGCATCCGGATATGGCAGTGTTAGGTTGATTTGTCAACTCCCAGATGGAATGATGGAAATAACAATACTACATGCAGTTGTACTCTTGTTCGAATTGTTCAATCGCATCTCACAGTCTCAGAGCACTGTCAAGGACATTAATGTTGAACCAGTGGAACACTACACTCCTACCCACTATAATCGCCCTAGCAAGTTGATTGCCACTGCACCTTAGTTCGACGGGCTATTATTTCAGAATTCAGTTCTGGATTGAATTTCAGAATTGACTAAATACATCAATATCAACAATGACAGCTGTCTGCTTGCACTTCAGATGACTGGGCATGCATCTAGGTGCAATGCAAAGAAACGGATGATATGGTACCACCCCTTTGAATGTATCAGTCTCAAGGCCTTGGAGATCTTGCCAATAATCACTAATACTTCAAGAATGACCGGGTAAGGCGATTCAGTGAGTTGCCTCCAGTGCACCCCAGTTCAGCAGCCATTTACTCCCATGACTTCACATCCTACTGACTCAATGTAGCTAGGAGACTGGAAAACATTTAGGCCACTTGAAATAGCCTTTGCAGTGGCTTGATGTATGCTTTAGTTTATGGACGATGTAACGTTGTATGCTGATAAATACATTTTGAAGCACATGTTGGAAGCCCAGGCGAAATTTAATGAATGGCAGGATTTTAGAAACAATGAGTCAGGCATGCAAGTGAAGCGATGTCGTACAGATGGAGGCAGTGAGTATACCTACAAGCAATTCCCAGAATAGCTAAACCCAGAGAACACAGTGAAGGAAGTAATTATGCCCAATTCACCGCAGTCTAATAAAGTCATTGAACGGGTGAACCACAGAATCATAGAGTATGTACAACGCATTTTGGCAAATGCCGTAAGTTCTAAGAAGATCTACAGATTTGCAGTCTTGGTGCCGGCTCAACTCAAGAGCTGCACACTGACGCAATCAGTAGTCAGTTTGACTCTACATTTGTCCTCGCTTAGGAAGAGGCCATGGTTCAAACATCTCCATGTGTTCGAATGCTTGGATATCTCGTATGTTCCTGAAGCGACAAGAAAGATGATGGATTATGGATCCAGTCCTGGCGTACTTATTGTATCAGCAAAATGTAAATCGGTTTGGAAGCCACACAACATCCCCCCAGGCACTGCAGGTGACCTCACCAGTTCTTCTAAGTACGTCTAGATGCTCTGAGACCCCCCTGGAGCTAAGCAATGTGCTCACAGACTCTACAAGAGCATTGTCAGGTACTCCTGAAAGCACCTGCAGTATGGAGGTGCATTTAGGATGCTACAAGGTTTGACTTGTAGGAGAGTCAAATTTTGGAGTTCCTGAGCCCTCTGCACAGTTCTGCGGGAGACTTCATGAGCAGCTGGGACCGCTGTGCAGCTCTGCAGGAGACTTCGAGAGCAGCCAGGACCGTTGCACTGCAGGAGACTTAGTACCGTATTCTCACCATTGTTGTTCTTATACATCCACAAGGCATTTCGGCTTATAATATTCGTCTTTGTTACAGTCACAAGATTTGCTACATCATAATATGGCATGCATTATATAGGTCTCTGTATATATATGCATACGGTCAATCTGGCCACAGATGGTAGTCGAGCATAATCAGAGGAGCATGTGGACACGTCCATTGAGAGAACTTAGAGATACACCACTTGGAGGCCGTTGTGGCGAAACGATAGAGCTAGAAGGCAGAGCGCACGCGATTGTCAGTCCGCCACACCTCCTGCGACATCGGAATGGAACTCATGAGAAATAGCGATTCTGGTTTGAGGAGCATAGGAATCGGGTGAGAAGATGTGATACTACCTGGCATTGATGATCCTTTCAATTGCGTCGATCACAACATCTCGGACAGAGTGAGTGAGACCAACAGTTGGGAAAGATAGTGTGTGTATTTTCATAGTATGATAAGATGAGATGGAAATGAGCTGATGTCAATATACTCCCCATCACTCTATCCACCTCCGTTACCCGTATATTTCCATGCACCCACTGCCGCTGCCTAAAGCTGTACTTAGAGGCTGTGATCGAGCGAGTTTGGAGATGCACTTTGAGGCCAAGATCCAGCGATATCGGATAAGCACTTAGAGACCATGATTGAGCGAGATTGGAGGAGTACAAGGAGGCGGTCAATCTGGAGGCGGCAGTTCGGAAGGGAGGCACAACGGAAGCTGAGACTTTATTCATTTGTGAACTCATAATTGTGGGAATGTAGAGAATTGAGTACAACATGGTCTGCCGAGAGATGAGAGACTGGCTGGGAGCGGGATACAGTTGATCATGGGATGATGCAGTACGAAGTGTAGGCTGTACTCAATGTGAACTCTTGATTATGGCATGGAATGATACAGAGTGATGACTTAACTTCGTATTCTTAGGTAATGCTAGAGTTGAGGACGAGAAAGCTATAGAAGATAGGAGATGGAGGAAATCATCATGAGAAACTAGGACTTAGGAGAATTTCGTGTGCAACTCAATTTACCATGCCCGATACAGCAGATAGGAGACCCAATTTGGCGTGTAATATCACCTACACGAGGTCTTCCCAACCCAATCAGGCAAGTCATATCCCTGATTTGTCATATTCGCTCGTATCATCCACATGATTCTCATCTTCGTTCCCCATCTCTCTCTTTCTCATCCACAACTCTACCATCATTGCAGAACGCAAAGTTAAGTGATCCCTCTCTATCTCTCCATGTCATGATCATGAGTTGACACTGAGTACAGCATACACCGAGTTCAAGCATGCACTGAATACAGCATACACCGAGTACAGCATACACCAAGTACAGTATACACCGAGTACAGCATACACCGAGTACAGCATACACCAAGTACAGCATACACCGAGTACAGCATACACCAAGTACAGCATACACCAAGTACAGCATACACCGAAATTCAGTATACACCAAAGTACAGCATACACCAAAGTACAGCATCTACCCAACATTGTTTGTCTTTCATTCGTTCTGATGATTACAAGTTGACCCCTGAACGTAACGTCCGCTTCTGGTGTGCCACCCTACATGATTGACCACCATCAGCCAGGTATCCATGAGAACTCAATTGTAAATTCACCTTGTCACATTCCCACGGTTGAGAGGTAACTAACTGATGACCAGAGTCTCAGTGCCTGGCGCGTGGTCCATCAACCACCTCCAAGTACACGTCGCAACTCGCTCGATTACGGCATCGAAGTTTGCACGATTCCAGCCTGCAATTGCATCTGCAACCTTGTTTGATAACAGCTTCAAAGTTCACACGATCACAGCCTCCAAGTGCATCTCCAAACTCGCTCGATCACAGCCTCCAAGTGTTTCTCTATACTCGCACGATAACAGCATCCAAATTCGCTCCATCCTGGCCTAATAATGTATGTCCACACTCGCTTGATCACGATCTCGGAGTGCATCTCTAAGTTCACTTGATCACGGCCTCCAAGTGTATTTCCAAATACGCTTGATCACTGCCTGCAAGTGCATCTCCAAACTTGCATGATAATGGCATCGTAGTGTAACTCTGAGTTCAATTGATCGTCATTTTCAAACGCACCTGGAATTGCTTTCCAGCACCGCCTGCAGCCAGTCCAGATATATCGTGTGTAGATGGATAGCTATATAGATACATAGATACATAGATGAGAATACAAACTGAATACATGAGTTTTAGAAATTGTTGAACGATAAGCAGTAGCTATGATTTCCAGGCGCACCACCAGCCTTCCCAAAGAGGATGTTGTTTTTCCCAGACACCTCTACTGTGATTCAAGGTGCTCCCAGACATGTCGCCGGCACTTTCAGGTTTGTGGCTGGCTCTCCCAGAGTTGTGGCCTGGGCTCCCAGGTGCTCCCAGGCTTGTCATCGGCACTCCCAGGCTTGTCTTCGGCAGTCCCAGGCTTGTTGTTGGCACTCCCAGGCTTGTCGCTGGCGCTTCCAGTTTTTCTGAATGCCTTCAGGAATGCCCTCCTAGGGTCTGATACTTTCCTGAAATTGACACATCTAAGTTTTCACACCACATCCTCTCAGACACTCCTGGAGGCTTCCAGTGGCTAAAATACATTTTGCTGATATGTGTACAGCACACCAACTAGGCAGTACTTTGTACATGACCCATTTGCTAAGACAGTTCACTGCCCTAGTGATGAAGAATGCAGTGAAGGAAAGCAGTACACAGTATGAAATGCTGCAGATGAAGCGCGGTTGAAAGAGCACTGCGACAGAGTAGTCATCAAAGGATGCAAACCCACAGAGAGGCAGCCAACTGGACATGAAAGTTCCAAACATCAAACGAAGGAGTCATTGCATGAAAATCCACCTGTGCAGCTTCAAATGTCAAAGAAGACATCACGAGAATTTGCTGGCCTTCAGATGTCACTTGGAAATGCATGGAAGCTGGCGGTCTGAGGTTGTCTCCAAAGCCACGTTGGCAGTGATAGGTTCACAAGAACGGCACATCTGGCTCTCGAAGATGAGGAATTCAACGATATGACTTCTATCCATGCTGCAGCTGAAATGTCCCACTATCCAGATTATGAGGAATGGATCAATGATCCATTGTCTTACATCGTAGCAACCATGTCTCCGCATGCTGAGATCTGGGATATTGCGAGAGATGATGAGCTGGCTGTAATTGTTGACCATGAAGTCTTATGAGATTTTGCGGAGCCTCCGGAAGGGAGACACGATATGCCAAGGCATTGGGCGTACATGACTTAATCAATGGAGCAGGCAATTTGCACAGATTCAACGGCAGAGAAGTCTGTGGAGGAAATCACCAAATTGAAGGCATCGACTACAAGTCCAAAAATGTGCACCCACTGTGTACTACAACCAAGTTAGGTTGGTACTCGCAATCGCTGCAAGTATGATGTAAAGATCCATCAAATGGCCTTATGGCCGGATTTGTTTGGTGTTGACATGGAAGAAGAGATATATATGCATCCACTGTAGGGATATTGGTGTTTGCTCCAGAATGGGAGACGATACAATGATCCAAGATTAACCAAAACTTCGCCCAAAATGATTCTGCGCTTGAAAAAGGCTTATTATGGCCTAATCCAGTGTTTGCACATTTGGTATTGCACATTTCGGGGCTTCCTTATCTTGATTGGGTTCGAGTCATCACGGCTTGATGTAGGACTGTTGGTCCTCCATGATGAGGATGATGTCATCCTCATTATCACAGCCATTCGGTACATGGATGATCTCCATAGCATTAGTAACCAGGCCTCCCTTAGGCAGAGCAAGAATCAAACGAAGAACAGGTTCGAGATGCATGATCTTAGGAGCGTCCCAGTCTATATTGGCATGAAGATCAAACACAAGTTGGAGCTGTACACATCTGACATCCATCGGTACAGATTCATTCAGAAAATTGTTGCGAAGTTCCGAATGGATGAGTCCTGACCAGTTGCCCTATCAATCACTGTGAAGCTTCCCAAGAAGATGCAAGACCAAGAACTCTGCAATCTGACCATATATCATTCAACGATTCGAAGCCTTACGTACATGATTATGGCCACACAGTCCGATGTTGTATATCCCATGGGAGCACTTCGCCAGTAGAATCATGAGGTGAGCACTATGCTTATGGTAGCTGCAGAGCGTATCATTTGGTCCCACAATGACACAAAGAACTGGTGACTGGATTTCAGATGAGATGCAAATCAAACACATATATGTTCTGTCGTTTCGGAATATGATGAATGCCTGGATGACTATGAATCGATGGCTGGACTTGTCAAATCCTTCTGAGCAGTAGTTTACTGGTGACTGATGAAATAGATGTCAGTTGCCGGGTATATGACCGACAACAAAATCTATACTGCCAATGTATGCTCCGTGAAAATCACCCAAATTTTGCATCTCTGGAACGGGCTTGACATCCTGCCAATCACTCATTTGCTTGCCAATTCACAGTTACTGATCGCGAGTATCAAGAACAGAATCGACCATCAAACCGTAGTTGTACAAATTGGGACCAAATACTATCTTCCTGCGCCCATCGCTGGAGATGGAAAAATCCACATGAACAATGAACCAACTGCTGAGATGCTCGCCTCCAGCATCACAAAGCCATTCCCAAGGTCCACTGTCTTCAAGCAGTGTACCACAATGTGAATGACTGGTATCGGTCCAGGAAATGGATTTGGGATAGGAAGTGAAAATGCTGCTGGAATTTGGCTCAGTATGCATGTGAATGGCCTTGGAAATGGTCACGGAAAAGGTATCAGAATTGAAGAGGGCATTTGGAATGCCATCAGGAAGGAAATTTATTGTCCACATGTGTTCTAAGGGGATCTATGACATTTGGTTGGCTACTCTTCTCTTTAGATTACAGTTTTGTTCGAGACAGATGTGATGGCTGTCCTGGAGCAGTGTTGAACTGATTAGGAGCACGGATATCACAATGCCAAGGACTATGAGTTAACTTGATACTTTTGGAGTTAGCAACATTACTCATCGATCGAGCTTATGTCGTTTCGACATGTCTGGTCATATGATTCATTCGACATGCCTGCTCATTGGCCTACACTCACGCATTTACTCGAATACACAGTGCCACACAATTTTCCGACGCTTCTGGACCTCAAGCCAAAGAGAATCAGTATCTGCATAATATTGAACAGTTGGTGAAACGGTGACATCAAGGCAAGAAGAATGATATCCGGGCAAGACATGAGATGATGTTGACAACACTCAGTGGGAGCAGTCCAGGAGAATGCAGAGCTGCAGAAATCAATTCTTCGAAATCCAGAAGCTAAATGTGGAGCGACTACTGGCAGAACCACTGAGGAGTTGACATCTGGAGAGCAGGGAAATGTGTCGACACTAGGGCAGATGTGATAGTGGAGGCTGTAATGGACAGAGAGGGCAAGCAAGGGAAGACCGCCAGAGAAAAGGAGAAGACGCTCAGGCTGAAGTTCATCCCTCAAAATGATGACAACCAGTAATAGCAGCTACCACCGGGCCGTGGTGTGCACATCATACTTACCGGAAACACCAGTCAAGCGTGCCCTATTCTCCCACTCAGTGAAGAAGTCAGCAATCCCATCACGCTGTGCCTTTGAGCCGTTCACCTGATCTAGAAATTGGAAAAAGAGAGGATCATATGTTTGGCAAATGTGACATATTGTGCGGGATGGCATTCAGCAGTTGGGATGCGAGCCATTGAAGTGGTGATTTGCTAACATGGAGAGGACAATTATATAAATCTAAACGCATATCGCATGATCTCAACACTCAGCTGCATGAGAGACATCATCAAGAACGATGTTGCGGAACTGCTCTCCAAAGTGGCTGAACCATGGTTACTACTGAGCACTGCATATTTTGGTAACAGAACGGAGTGGTCTGCCATTGATATAGCAGCCATTGTGGTGCATAGAGTGCATTGAGCAGGGACAAATGGCAACATACCTGGTGTTCTTCTCCTGGATACGAGGGCAGCATTTCCATAGTTTGCAAAAGGATGGTTGTTCAATGAAACAAAGGCCAAGTATATTGATGAAGACCACTTTCAATGAAAGGAAATGTTTGTATCCTAACCAAAGGCACAAATGACAATTGAGGGCAATGGCATAACGAGATGAGCTGTGGAAGCAGGGGCTCCATAGGGCTCACTGGCATCACCAATCCTCTGTCTAATCTACATCTCACGACTGATTGAGTGTGTCAATGTGTAAGTCTCTGCAGATGGAGTCTTTTTCGTGGATGACCTTGGCTGGGTGGCAACCGAAAGCAACATCAATCAGGTCATCACTAAACATGAGTATAGCGTGGTATAAGGCATTCAATGGGAGAGTCAGCGAGGGCTGCAGTTGGATACAGTGAACACGGAGTCGGCACTGATGACTCGTACACAAGGCTGCAAGTTGGACCACTAGCGAAAGCTGAAAATGAAGAGAACTGTTGGTGATGGCTCTATATGATTCAAAGACGAAGTAACACCCTGGCTGGGCCTCTAGGTGGAAGCACACCTGACGGTTACGGAGCACCACAACCAATGCATGAAGAAAGCTACGGCAGAGGAAGCTAGACTCAGAACCCTCACCATGACATACGGGGTCGTCCCTGAGAGTATGAGAGCCATCCAAATAGCTTCCATCCAAATGGTCACACCATATGAAAGCAAGCTTTGGTGGGATCCCACAGATGTAGGCAGGCGAGATGGCCTCCAACTGTTTCAAAATTGACAAGCCAGATCAATTCTGGGTACCCAGCCCACAACAACATGAGGGGCAATATGCAAGAAATCCTCTTGGCAACACAATTGTTGACAAATCAAAATAGTGCATTGAGTTACTGATGAGAACAGTATTCGGAAAGCGGACAACAACGATTAATTTCACATGTCGAATTGACCACTGAATGCAGTTCCTAGCAAACCTGAACTATCAGAGTAGAGGGGACGCTAAAGCCAAATTCTAGGCAGAGAGGAATCCACGCAATTGAGTGGGTTCGCGAGAAGTCTTAGCCAAGATGCAAAACCAGATACTTCAAATTAACTCAGCAGCATCGACAGAGAGCGACATACGGACATTGGCATTTGATTCCTAGCATGGAACTGAATCTTGAACGTCACTTCTGGCACCCCTGGATGATCTAAGCAGGCCTGACGCAAATGCAACCAATGTGACGTGATGAGTAGCAAACTAGTGACGATGGCAACCCAAGTGGGTAAAAGCACTATTGGAGGAATGATCTGAAATCCCCCAAGTGAGAGATATATAGACATGGTGGCAGCAAGAGAGCCTAGTGGCACAGATGGCACAATTCTGGGAAAGAGATCACGCATGTGCTTCATTGCTGCAAGCGAGCAGTGGGCACATTACAAGAATGGGAATTGACTGAGCATTGAGGCATCGGAGACAGCGAATGCACAGGGCGACTGGAGGAGTCTGATGGATAGAACAATGAGGCAGCTAGCGCAAGATGACACAGTAGTACCAAATGATTGACAAGATGGCCAGAAAGCTAGAAGGAGACACAGTACGTGAAGAGACGCAATGGCTTCGCATCAAAGAATTACTGGACGATATGGAGACAAAAATCGTTGATCATCACAAGAACAATGTACTGTGGGGGGCGGGCATCTCGGATATGACCGTGGAGGTGGTGTCCAAAACAAGAGTAGGTAAGGCAGTTCTAGCCCAGGAAAAGAGAAAGAAAGAAGAAGCTGGGACTGCAACGTAGAATGGTGGAGGCCTAGAGTCCTCACAGCATGCAGATGGAATCCAGAATGGAGAGCCAAAAGGGTCGCAGCTGCAACAGCAACCAAAACCCAAACCCAGGCTGAAACTGCAACTCAATCATAAGCCTGAACCGCAACCCGAACCGAAATCGAAGCCACCACCATCCAGGGCCAGGAGGTGGGAGACAGTCCAACGCCAAACCCAAACCCAGGGTCAGATGGCGACCACCGGGCCAGGCCCCGCCCCCACGACTTGAGCTAGTATTGCTGAGAGACAATCAACGCTCAGGAGGAACAGGAGCCTGGCTCTCCACAATAGGCTGGACCAAGAAATTGCGTTAGTCATCAACCGAGTGCATTTCCACCAGCAGGCCCCAGCCAACATCAGAATTCTGAATACAAGGAGCAATGCCAAGGGTGCAATTACAGGAATTACGCACCAGAATGCGACAGCAGGGATGGCTCTGTAGTACTGCAACAAAATTAACCATGTGGTGAGGACTGTCGACAAAGGAGTTGTTGATGTCGAAGGCAATGATTCTTTCAAGATGTTTAAGATCCATTCAGTACCTCTCATGCAGTACATGGGAAAAGACACCGAAGGCCTGCAGAAGACAGGGATGGAATTCAACGTGGAGAACCAGGCCATAGCAATCTGCACACCAGTACAAGGGTTGGCAAACCCCCACACCATCAGGGAGAGGTGACAGAATGGAGAAATCACCACATCGTCTGTAGTTGTTGTCATAATAGGATGCACAGTGTCACTGAGCTTCAGCAAGAAATGTATTACTGTGGTGGGAGTGTGCAACTGCGCTGAGGCATTCACAAACGTGGGCCCTGACAGCAGGAGATAGCGCTACTCTGGATGGGGCCACATTGAGAACAAGTGCGGCAGCACACCCATGTGTGGCTACTTCTCAGGGCATCACCGGACAAGCAACCACAAATGCAATGTGGTTGGGTGTACGGCAACAGCAGAACGAGCTCCCACAAGTGACGCTATGCACATTGCACTGGGGATGCACAGAGTCATATTTGGTCACAGACCGAGGGGTGGAGTGGCAGCAGATGGGGGAAGCAAAGAAGAGGAGATGGCGGATATGCAAAACATGGAGGCAACAGGGGACGCAGGAGATGTCATGATGTCAGAGAAAGGGATTGGGACTACGGCTGCAACTGAAACTGAGACTGAAGCAAGAGCCCTGGCTACCAATAATTGGAGTGATCTAGTGCAACGGTGCAAGGCCATACAAGTGGACAATTGTGGTGCTGGAGACCGAAGTCGAATGCAGGGTGGACGTTTGGTGTGTCCAAGAGCCACTGGAAGAAAATGTAGGTTTTGGGATTAGCCATTCAGCAAATGGAATTACAAAAATAAAAGCATTTGGATGGTGATATGGAAAGGGAGCGGCCTGGTTGTTGATGAGCAGACTAATTTAAGTAGAGGTGCTAATGATGATGCCGTTGCTACTGACATCAGAAGGTGAGAGGAAATGATAACAATGATTGTCAACATTTACGATCAAACAATCACACAATTGGGAGAGAGACCAGCACAAAACTTGAACTGGCAGAGAGTTAATCGGCAGGGTAACACTGTACTCGCTGTAGACTTCAACACCCAAAGTATACAACGGGACCCAAGATGCCAAGTGCAGTGGAATTCTGCGTTCTGGGAAGACGCGAATGATGAAACCGGACTGGAAATTGGAAATAATGGTAGTGCTACCCACCAATGGACAAGAACAGGTCATGAAGGCTAATTGGTCATTGACATGATGCTGGTGAATCAATTTTTAATACAAAGGTCCATACTGGGTGACGACCACACCACTGGATCCAACCATGAGGCTATTGAATCGAAGGTGAATGTAGACAGGCAGGAGGAGGTTGACCATGCAAGAATATTACAGTGGAATCTAGCTGCAATCTCAATGGAGGACATGGAGGCAGCTGAGACACTATTGATGGAGCTAGCAAAGGACAAAGCTCACCTGCATGTAGAGTGCACAGCAGACAAGGTGGAGTAAGAGGCCACATGGCATCAGGAAGCAATGGGAAGCATTCTTGATGCCATGCAAAAGAAAATCAGGATCTGCAACAAGTCATGGAGGTGTTAGAATGCCGACATTACGGAAAGAGGGAAGACGGTCAGAAGAGAGAAACGGAGGAGACAGAACTGAGAAGAGATCACTAGGGAAAAAGAGTATGTCCAGTAGTCTATTTGTTAGTCTAAGAGTACAAAGTGGAGGAAGTACTTGTATTACTTGATAAGGGCTAAGGTATGGAGAGCAGTAAGATATGTAAATTGTTGGGTAGGTACGACCGTGGAGCCCTGGACAGCCAGAGAATGTAACTTAACACACACATCGTTGCAGAATGAGGAAATGCTAAAGCGTGAGTGTTTTCCTCCGAACGATGACGACAAGTACTTCAAACTACCACCCGCAAGATGTTCACACACACCTATCACTGATTTAGCATTTGAATGATCCTTATATTTTCAATCAGTCAAAAAAGCACTGGGGCCAGACATGCTAACTTGTAGCACCATTAAGCTATGTTGGATGTGAGACAAGAAGATGATCGTGAGGCTGACCAAGGTGGCCATTCTTATGGGAAGACACCCAGCTGTATGGGAGCAAGCTAGTGGCGTGGTAATATGCAAGCCTTGCAATGATGACTATACGCAGCTGAAGGCCTATCGCTCCATATCGCTGTTGAGCTGCATGGGACATGTGGTCGAGGGAGTAGTCACTGAGCTGCCGTCAGCAGATGCCAAAAGAAGAGGGCTACTGGGCGACAGACAATTCGGAAGTAGAACTGCACATTCAGCGATCGATACACAGGCCATCATGGTTGACAGACCTGCTGCAGCCTGAAATAACGGCGACATAACAGACGTGCTCCTCATGGACACAAAAGCTGTGTTCCCAAGTGTGGCAAAACAAAGGCTACTCAACTTGATGAAGGTCAGGCAAAAGAATGGAAACCTTGTACGATGGACAGAGTGCTGTCTTTCGGAAAGAAGGGAGGAGATGATAATCAAGCGCAATGCGATGGCAAGACACCCGGTGGAAGACTAGATTCCATGGGCCCCACCTGTGACCCAGATCCTCTGTGCGATCAACACCTCAAGAGAGATCAAATGGGTCGAACAGAGTGTATCAGAAGCTGAAGGGCTATCCTTTGTGGATGACCTCAGCTGGGTTGCCACTGGACGCGATGTCAACCAGGTCATCACAATACTTGAAACATGTACAGCAATGACCATCAAGTTGGCAATTTGATGAGTGCTACTGTTCAACACTGCACATGCAAAGGGAGCATTTTTCATGCACAGTTAAAGCCACAGGAAACACCTCCGGCCAATACGGACAGCAAAGTTAAGAGTCTGAAACATGTTCATAAGATTCAACACACAGGCAACTCACTGGCTCGGCATCTGAGGGGATGCACATCTACAGTTCAAGGAGTAGCACAACTGATGCATGAAGTTAGCCAGGGCAGCTGATGGTACAATCCAAACACTGACCAAGACATACGGCAATGTTCCTCACAGTGTAAGGGCAGTTGATGTGGCATACATCAAAGTGGTCGCACTATATGGGAGTGAGCTCTGGTGGGATCGCAAAGATAAAGGCAGATGAAACCACCTCTAACCCCTCCTCAATTGACAACCCAGGTAAGTCCTGGGTGCGCTACTCACAATCCCAAGGGGTGCACATATGAGAGAGTCAGGGCTTACATCCACACCTGTAATCAATGACTCCAGATAACAGTAATTTGCAGCGAAACTCGCAGACGCATGCAGTGGCAAGGTAAAAGATTAACACCGAAACCACTCTCCCCATGCACTGATATGCAGAGTGTTCAACAAAGTGCATGAGCATGGCCGGATAACCCAAGTTATGAATTTGCTGGCCCCAGGCAAAGACGCAGCAGTCTGGACCACCATTCTGGCCGACACCACCACTGCCAGGGGAACGCTGCAGTGCTGGGTGACAGAAATTGAAGCCAAAATCGGAGCCAGGGTCTGGATTTTTTGGACAGATGGATCACTCCTAGCCGTGGCCGAGTGGGAGTGGCAGCAGTGTGCAATCATGCAAATCAATTGAAGTTCCACCACTGGTATTTGCGCACTTCTCCCATGGAGAACTTTGACACTGGGCTGTGGGTGATTGGACACTCGCTTGATGTTACAATTGATACTAGAGACACATTGCAACGGCATGGACAGAAGACTGTGGCAGTCATTAGCGACTCACAAACAGCAAGTCAACGAGCCCTACACCTACTGTTAGCAACGAGTCTGGGTAAACCGCCAGCAGTGCAGATTGGGATCTGAAAAATGGTTCAGTTCGGTTTCAGACCTGTCCAAAAACCTGTTCCGCTGCTTCTGGGTAGACCAAAGCTGGACCAATACCCGTCAACACACGTGTTTCGCCGGATTTGGCTACTCCAGTCAGGTCCAATCCGCAATTCTGCTTGTCAGATTGTTCTATTGATGGTCGCGTTCCAATATACTGATGTTAATCGGAAAACATTAACGATTGTACGTCATTGTTTTTTTTGGATGTAATTGCAGCCTTTATGATCAAATAATTAAGAGACACACTCCCTGCCCCATCCTGGAAATGAGCATCAATGGAGCTTTAACAATTTGTGGACTTGCATCTTGGGCAATCTGAGTGGCGATTGATTGCAAACAGTCAAAATTGATGTATTGGCTGCCTTTATAGGCAAAAACAAAGCGACACCCTGGCAGCCCCATCTTGAAAATCAAGGTCAACGGAGCGTCAACGATTTAAGGTCTCGTATCATGGGTAATCCAAGTGGCACTTGATTATAGAGCTCCATTAGGAATAAGTTGGCAGACTTGCTACGCAGATAAGCAAGCGACAGTTCCGGGATAGCCTCCAGGACAGTAAGAACTCATTTCATTTACAACGCTGCAACAGAGAGTTCATGAGCATTTTTGCAAAGAGACGCGGTCAAAACATTGTATACGAACGATAACTGACACTTCGCACTTTGATTACCCACAATGAATGGTCACAAATTGCTGACACTGCATTGACGCTCATTTTCATGATGGGGCAGGGAGCTTGTGGCAATCTCTGTTTCCTCTCAAGGGGGCCAATACTGCAATTATGTATAGTTGTGACCAAATCGCTTTGGAATTACCTGACCTACAAGACCAATATCAGATAACACTCTGTAGACGCTAATTATCAGAATGGTGCAGGGAGCGCGTTGCTCGCTCTTTTGCCAATAAAGCCAGCCAATATCTCATTTATATCTGGCCGCAACTAATCGCCACTCAGATTACCCATGAATTAGGACCAAAAATCCTTGATGCTGTGTTGACACTCATATTGCCATGGGTGTACCCACAATATGCTATCATTTAATTTGGCATTGTATAGCATTGTTGGTGTTTAAGAACCGATTGTACTGTGATTGTACTGTCTTCATATACTTTCTCATTCATCAATGCATTGTTCTTTAATAATACATATCATTATATCATTTGAAATTGACTTTAAAGTGTCTGCTAATTGTTGATAATAATACGCTCAAAAATACCATTCCATTCCATCATTGCTTGTCTTGACTGTCATGTTCGCTCAATAGGCAGCTGTCATCTGCCAAAAACCATTTCAGCTGCATTACCACACAGCAGATAGTGTACTAACCAGTGGATGGGCCTTCAACAGTCAGCAAATCTGGATTGAAATCTGTATCGTGCATGCGATCCTCAGTATATTCAACAGGATTGAAAAAATCAGCACCGAGATGACAGGTGATTAGACACTGATAACCAGGTCGTACACCTTCAATTTCGGAAGCGTAAGCTCACTGATTGTCACCAGCTGACAGAGATGGCATTCGCGGCAGATGTGGCGTTTGTTCTGGTGCCGGCTGTCTGAATTAGTCTGGAAGAGGTGCACCCTTGTCTTTGTGCCTCCAGTGTGTCTGGGCATCAAGTGCTGTGCCATTTTCGCAAGGAAGGCAGCCATCGGTTTGATTATCCCGAAGCATAGCAGGGTGTCTGACCATCGCAGCCATCACATTTTAATACCCAAGAAACTCAACTCCACACATCCCCTCTTCTTGGACTCCAGCCTGAGGCTTTTTCTTTACATGTTGAGTGTCCTCTATTGCAGTGTGCAAAAATGCTCCTATGGCCATTTTGGCTATATTCAAGCCAAGGCGCATGTCAGACTGTTCTAGCTGTACCCAACTTCCTTGCCTTGCTATAGTTGCAGACATATTAATAACCTACAAGCAATTAGTTGCTGCATCTACATATGAGATTTGGCTATTACCCCAAACATATACGCTTCCATAGCATTTGCTAAGGTGGGTAAGCCTGTTTTGCCCACTCTTGGGGCCACTTAACACTAAATTCATCTGCAAATATCCCAGAGCTGAAAACATCATGATGTTTGATTTCCTGGGCTGTGAGGACATATGCCTGCATCGACCATGGAGGTTTCCCACTGCAGGTGGCTATAAATTGGTCACGCAGCTCTCAAAGTACAGCGGCTATCTATTATATCGTTGGTTGACAGCCGTCTGCATCGATACAGACATACTCACTCCTGATTGCATGCTGCTTCAAATTCTTGTTGCTTTGCGTTTTATGAACCATTTTAAACTTTGCATGAGTTATATTTTCGGTGGCTGCATTTGCGGCATTGTGGTTGACTAAGTGTTGTCTGCGTTGTAGTTGTGTCTCAGTGGGTGCTGGATTGATTAAATTGCCTATCGTTCTGTGCGATTCCGAACAACTTGTACCTTGTTGCGCGGTTTGTGGAGCCATGATTTGCTGGTGTAGATGTGAAAGGGGAGATGATAACGAAAAGATATGGGAAGTCCTGAGGAAGATGATCACAAAAAGAACTGGGAATTGCTGAGCAATATCTAGTTAGCCTCAAGTCAAAATGGAATGAGTAACAGACATCATGCACATCCTACACAAGATGAGTCCTGTGGCATATAGCTGCAGATTGGATGGGCTTCTAACTGTCCTGCAATGTGCATCAAGTCAGTTCGATGTTCTGTGTTTGTTTAAAGGGATGAATCTATGTGAATCACTGCCAAAATCTCGGGTTTGTGAGACATATACAGCACATTCTTTCACGGGAAGGATGTCTGCTGATGTATATCTCAAGCAATCCCCGGGATTTTACATGAAACAGACACCAAGTAGCATGTAATAATGTACGGTTAGCACTGCAATTCCTAGTGTAGTGATGGTCAAAACACAGATTCTGTTTTGTTCAAGTTGATTAAGTGTACCAACTTCAACGTCAAGGATGCAGCTTGCCTCCCTGTGGTCCATATCTGCAACATCCAACATCTTCCCCATCAACATAGTCAACGCAAAATGCAATGGTCAATGCTTTGAAAAATAGCCTTTCACCACTACTGGCTGGCAAATACACCAAATCAACCATGCACGCCACACGACCACATCATCAAGTGAATAAAGGCCAGAGCAGCTAGGAAGTAGATAGGGTCCGAGCACTTGAAGCATTGGGCAGCTTGCAATCTAAAAAGAAGCTTGGGGTGGGGAGACTACATCAAATGCAGTTCATTAGCAACAAAGAGAAAGAGAAATGGATCGAGGCTTAGGTGAATAGAGAGACCACTGTGGCAAGACAGCAAGTAGAGGACGCAGAGGTAGCAATTAAGCAGGAGCAAGATGATACCAGCTATGCTGAAAAGACAGAATTGACAGTCGCAAAGCCTAAGACGACATCTGTGGAGATGTTAAACACCATCGGTGAGAGTCTGAGCACCCTTCCTAGTCCTGACGATGGTGAGGATTGGGAAGAAGTGGATGATGACAATGAGGATCCTCAGCTGGATAAGCATAGCGAAGATGATGAACCCGGCTGGGTGATGGACACAATATCCAAAACAGTACAGCATCTGCTGGAGCATTTTCGGCAGAAGCAGATAAAGCTTGATGAATTGACTCAACCAGGCTGGGGAGACAAAGCCAACTAGTTGCATGGGAGAAATAAGAAGTATGGGACAACCGACTTAACGGAACCCACTGTCAGTCACCAGCAAGCGGTAGATGATGCAGCCTAATCTGCACATATGTCAGTTGGTGAGCCGATTGAGACTGTTTGTATCATCCCAAGAAAATCACAAATGCCACAACTGACTTTCCGACCAGGAAGTTGTCACATGAGGCTAGGTCCCATGAAACCCCCGCCCCGCAAACGCATTCTGTCACTCCTGCCCAATGCAGTGCCCAATTTGAGACCAATAAAGAAGGTAAATCCCATTTATCCCGTAAGCTGTTACCCCTGCAAATAGTGTTCCTAGCTTATTACCATGTAGAATTCTGATTCGGATGAACCAATGGTGATGGCTTATGCATCCCCGGAGGAGTGAATAGGAAAATTGCAATTTATGATGATGTATCTCTCGGAAAAGTATTTAGTGTACCAATTTTGGTACATGTCAGCTTTAACTTCATTTCAGTATCTGAAATGTGAGACATGACAATTTGTCTGTGTATGTGCAAGGGTCGGATGGGCCATGGCGATGTTCTATTTTCCAAATCACATTGACTGACGACCAATGAACCTGATATCATTCTGCCAATTACTATTAAGTCAGAAACTAAAACTATGTTAGACACAAAACTCACAAACAACATGTAAGTCAGTGATGTCATACGTGTTATCGATAAAGCAGTCAACGCACGACATGAACTGGGATGAATGACGACGGTCATACTGAATTCCACAATCCGTCCAACTGCATCACTCTCTGCTCAGCCCTTGTGCACATTGTTGAGATTTTGAAAATTTGCTTCTGGTAGGTCTCAGAAATCACAGTGAATGAGCAGGATGAGGAAAGTCGAGGAAGTCGGGCGAAAAATATCAAAAACTAGTGTACAGATCAATGTGCAATGAATTGCCAACTGAAAGCACTGTACCATGATAGGCCAACGTCAGATATCACTCAGATGACGTATCTAGTGGTGGATCAGAAAGTGAGAGGCATTGAAGCTTCTGTATGCAAATGTGTGTATGTAGAAATGATTTATTGGCTGTCAAAAATCACTGTATTCATTTAAACATACAAAAGTTGAGCACCCACTGACAATTAGTATTTCATTCAGGTGAGTGTCAATGGAGTGTCAACGATTTTTGGTCTTTCATTATCGGGAAACATAGTGCAGCATTGTTATCAGCTTCAAAAATGATGGTATTGGCTGTTTTGATATGTAAGATGGAAACTTACACACTGGTTGCGCCACCCTGGAAATGAGTGTCAACAATGTGTCAACGATTTTTTGTCTTGTGAGTCAGATAATCAAAACAAGACTTGGTCGCTGTGACACATAATCATGTTATTGGCTGCCTTCACCGCCAACAATGCTAGTGATGACATTGCTAGTATCTCCTAAAGATGAGTGTCAACGTTGCGTCAACAATTTAAATTCTTCCATCTTCAACAATCAAACTGCTGTGCGACAACATTCAGCAAGCATCGATATGTTGGCCGCATTTATGGGCAAAACTGCTTCTGACGATATTGCTACCACCTTCTGAAAATGTGCCTCAACGGAACAGCAATGATTTTTGGTCTTGCATCTTGGATACTCCATGGGCATTGCAACAGCGTTAACTACAAAGTATAGTATCAGCTGCCTTCATGGTCAAAAATGCTACTGACGATATCACTGCCACCTCCTGATAATGACCATTAATGCAGCATCAACAATTCATGGTGTTGCATTTTGGATCATCTGAGGGCTATGGAATGGCATTGACTCACAATCCACCTATCAGCTGCCTGGATGGGCAAACATACTAGTGAAGTTATCTGGTCTGCCTACTACAATTGAGCACCTATGGAGCATCAACAATTTTGTGGGGGCTCAGTATGCTACACAGCTATGAAATGGATTACCTTCTTACAAAATTGAGTTTTACGTGGTAATATGTCATTGTATACAACTTCTCCAATATGCATGCCATGTCTGACAGATCTGACTTTGTTGGTTTGTAGCTTTAGAGTCAATATTGATGAACTCGGATTGTACTTTACCATAATGTATCTTTCGGAAATCTCTCGATGGGTATGACCCAGCATTCTCATTTCTTCTCTGTTGTTGCATTCCAAATCTTTAAGTACTGCATTGCTAGAGGTTATAATATCTTCCATTAATGAAGTTAACATTATTTGTGATTTGAGCAACCTTACTTTACAAATCATCTTTGATGCATGGTAGGCTTCCATGAAGAGAGGATCGAAACGGTCTTTTACCTTGGAATAATCCTAGACATGGCTCTTTGTGGCGATATTAGTTGCTCCGCGGTATAGAGGTGCCCGGCAGCGCTGCAATCTTATGCATCATTTCTCATCAAGTTGTTTGTCATTGTAATAACAGTCAGGATTAGGTTCTCGCCCATCACACAAGACGTGACTAGGGCCGGGTAACCACAATCTTATATAGATGACTCGCAATCCCTCTCAGATCGCCAGCAATAATTTTCCCTATCAATTACTCTATTATATTACCATATCCACGTGTGCAACCATATCTTCTCATAGACTGTCATACGCTGCCAAATACAGATATACGGCCTTACACAATTATCGCTCTTGATCAATTTGATATGTTTCACGGATGAGATCTCATAATGTACCCCTTTCGACGCATCACCACAATATAATGTGTTTTATTACAAAACATACCTCTGAAGCAGTTAACCAGAACTCAATTGCGCGTCACTGTCATCCATGAGGGTGATGACATTGTGCAGGTGGCGGCATCGACAGCCGAATGCACTACTCCAATGGTGTTATCTGAGACCGAGATTGAAAAAGACAATGACAATGACCTCGAGAATGTCCTCGGAGGTCAAAGAATCACAGATAGGCTGATTGATAACAACATTGGTAATCTCCGTTCCCAAATTACTGACGAGGATTGTCTAGTCGTGGTGACTCGAAACCTGTTGATGCTGTAAATGCTGCTCCAAAACCAAGGCCAGTGGAAAGCCGAACAGAGATTCGAAAAGGAGAGGATGGCGGCCAAACAGGAATTAATCACTGCCAACTGGGATCAATGGGCTGTGGAACATGCCGAACGCGCCAAACAAAGCACCATAGGCCCAAGACAAAATATCTACAACATGGTTGACCCTGAACGGCACAGCGTCCGTGCGAAAGAGCTGGACCAATCTCTGGACGCCGTCTGTTCGAATTTCAACTCCCATGGCCAACAATTCCCATGCGGTGGACCCGATCACATCATATATGCGATCTCTCTTCTAGATGCCTTGAGAAATCATCAAAACCCAATACTGAGACAAACGGCAATGACAGACGCTTCGGAGTGGGCAGGTGACTTATCTGCGGAATCGGACACATGCCTACAGAACTTCGACCTCTTTCACAAGAGATGGCCAAGGTTTATGGGGATAAGCACCAATGACACGTGGCAGTAATCACGCTGATGTAGGCATATATACAACTTCCACAAGAATCGGTCAGAGCTTATGCGAATCGTTTGAAAGCTTAATGGAGACAGGCTGGGTGGAATGTACAGAAGCATGAAGAAGTCCACTACAATATTGCCTGGGCAGGCCTCCCCAACTCTCTCAAGAACAAAGTTGTACCGATGATGTCCACCTGCGGCTGATTTGGTAGCTTGGATGAATTTCTCGATATGGCCGTGGTGTCGGATATTACACATGACAAACACAAGAAAACGCAGCAGCAGCAACAATAGCAGCAGAAACAGCCTACGGACTCCTCATCCAAAGGGGGCAAACTACGCTACCAGCCATCCATGTCTGAGGCAGCCGACACCACTGGCGGCGGCAAATCCGGCCGATTGGGATCAAACAGACACGGCAAGTCAGGCAGTGGAAGACAACTGTGAGACATACTGCTAGCAGTATTGGTCTCAATAGAGATTTTCGAAAGCCGACATTCGACCGGCAAGTGCTTAAGATGCCAATCTCCAAACCACACGGCAGGCTTCTGCACAAAATACTGATCAGGAGGTGGCCCACTGCAGCAGGCCGAGACATGAGCTCCAAACAGGGACCAAGGACACCAATTAAAATATCAGAAGCCATGCAACAATCAACAGCCTGAAAACTCACAGGCCTCTCTAGGTATTTGGCCTGACAGGAGTGGTTCGACGAGGCAGAATTGGGTTTGGAGAGGTTAGCGATGTAGACTGTAAGGGCGGCAAAGGACAGCATACAACAGCATCGGATCGCTTTGACGTAAAGAGTGGTGTTGGAGAGCCCAATAGCTCACATGTCAAGCCAGTACTTATGCGGCATGTCCAGACCGGACTCATCCCATATTATTCAGCAAGTGTTTATAAGAGGTGGAAATGGAGAAATGCAACGCGTGAGGGTGCTCATCAATTGTGGGGCGACGAGCATCTTTATGGCACCGAGACTGCCAAAATGTCTTGGTCTACAGGACGAACCAGCATACATCATGACTGTAGGCCTCCTTGCCCAAGTAATGGCTCACGTGAGCAACCGTTGAAAATTGGTGTCCACGGTTCAGTGTATGGAGCACATATCACCGGTTCAAGAGTTGGAATTGCTAGTTGTGCCCATGTGGGCTTGTAACTTGGTTTTGGGATTGCCTTGGTTCCAGTCCAGGAATCCTGACGTCAATTGGCAATGCAGTTGACTTTTGCCTCTGCCAACCCCAGGGGGAGCGGAAGTGGTGGCAGCGGACCGGGTAGACCATCAGGAATGCCCCGGGAATGTACCAAGATTTAGATCTAGAGAAGAGGCGTATTCTGAAGGAGGCGGAGGTATCCCAGATACTCAAATACTTGGAGCAACTGCCTTTGGCAATCTACTGGCCAGTGAGCAGATCATCAGGACAGGCTTCCTAAGAGTGAGGGATGCTACAGGGCTGCTGGCAGCGACCGTGGAAGGCATCACTAATGGTGGGTGACATAGGCCAAAGGCCCTGGATGGAAGAGCAGGGAGCAGCGGCGGTAGTTGCAGCACAAGAGCATCCACATGGGAACCTTCAATGACTGCTACCGGCACACTGAGACATGAAGGGAGTACTGCATGGCGGGGCTCCGCTCATCCCTGAGCTAACCGTTCTAAATCTGGGCTCCTGGCTATTCCTCCTTAACACTCCATATAAATATATATTATAAATTGAGAACTACCGTTTCCAGATGGAGCCGGCATAATGACAAAGATGGTGTCTAATGACAATGGAGGACATATCCTGGTCATATACGGAGATTGAGTGTAGGTTTTCAGCAAAGATATGGTGGTGACACTCCCACCGCACCAGTCAACCGACCATGCAATTGACTTCGAGCCCGGCTCTATCTTGCCATATGGGCTGATGTAAAACCTATCGGAGTTCAAGTTCAGAACGTTAAAGGCTGTCATTGTGGCAAACCTAGCCAACAGGTTTATTGAGATGTCATCATTGCCGGCAGACGCATCGATTTACATCGCAACAAAGCAGGATGGATGACTAAGTCTTTGTGTCGACTATCATGTGCTTATCAAGGCAATGGTCAAGAATTGGTATCCCCTTCCATTAATCTCAGAGATGCTTGACTGTGTGCTTGAGGCCAGGATATTCACGAAGCTGGACATCTGCGGGGCTTAGCACCCAATCCGGATGAAGGAAGGCAACAAATACAAAAAGGCTTTCCAAACACGTTATGGCCAATTTGAATACCAGGTCAAGCCATTCGGCCTGGCATACACAACGGCTACTTTTTAGTCCTACATCAATGAATGCCTACGGCCATACATGGACAACTTTGCTGTATGCTACCTCGAGGACAAACTCATGTATTCGACAAACAACGAGGATCATAAGGAGCATGTATGCTAGGTTCTGTAGCGATTGAAGAAATACAGCTTCTAGTGCAAAGCCGAGAAGTGTCAAGTTGGAGTGTCGGACATCGGCCTCCTGCAGTTTGTTATCACTCCCAATGGAATCGGCATGGAATCGGAACAGATCTCCACACTGGAGAACTGGCAGTCAGTGAAATCAGTCACAGATGTCCAGGTGCTTCCCAGATTGACGAAGTTCTGCATCAGAAAAATGTAAAATGGTTCGAAAGTCATCACTCAACAACTCAGCTATTCTGAACAGGCACAACCATACTTCCATGAGCTCCCAGAAGCTCCCGAACAGGCTGAATTCAAAACACTGTGCTTCTCAGGTGCTCTGAAAAGTACTTTCAGGTGCTCCTCAACGCTTCTGAAGTAGCGGAACAGAATACAGGAAAATTCTACAGAGTACGAAGTTGTCTTCAGAATGCTATAATATGATGGCTTTAAGTTGGTAAAATTCCGGAGCTGTTGAGACTACAACACTAGTAGCCAAGACCATTGCAGCGCACCTGGAGGCAGACTCTCCGGGAGTGATAATATATAATGTCTATATCGAACAGTACAATTTGATAAACTATCTCACAGCTACCCACCTGAAACAGGCATTGTAATCTAATTAATATATGGTCCAGCAGGGATCAAAATGGACATGATTATTTACAAGCAATACGCAATCAAGGCTGCCCAATGCAGTATACTCCCGCACCAAATGTGCCGGTCCAAGTATTGCTCCCACAGATACAATATGCATCTTATTCATCTGTTTGACAACCCGGATGAACCCATCAACACAATCAGCCCAACCATGAAGATCTTTGAACTTTGTTGGAATCACCACCATGTATTCTTGAATTTGAGGATATAATACCCCATATTGAGTTATTTTGCACCTCCTAGAAAAGGTTGATATTGCTTTCCCGGCTGTCAGGCGCTCCGGAAAATGAAGGATTCAATTCGGTGGAGTCCAGCTGAAGTATAATCCAGGAACAGAAATAATTCGTCCTCGGAAAGTGTTATTGAGGTCATTCTCTTCACTTTGCATGTACTGGACACAGATGTTATGGGCTTCAGGCATGATCCCTTGGTTGGTATTGGTATTTTCTACCTTGCAATCAAGTCCCAGATGCCCAACAGAAGTACGGTTGTGAATTGGTTGACGGTCATACAACAGCCCATTCTGGAGTGTAATACATATACTGGCAATGAGTACATTCTGATCATATCCAAGCCCAAGACCACAAACTTTGTGTCCCCAGTCCTCTTCAATTTGAGCGCAAAATAGCTGTCCAAAGTTAGGAATTTTGAAATCTTCTGATGCATCTCTGAGGGGCAGTAATTTGATACTTCTGCACGCACCGCGGACATGCGTGTCTCTCAAATAATATACGTGCTGTGATACGGGGCAGATACAGGGCTCGTCCTGAATCATTTGGAGACATAACAGATGGGCTCCATGTGTATTATGCCGTTTATCAGTAGCGGACAGTAGGTTCAAAACCTTTGCAGAGTCAGTATCGTACCAGCCTTGGAGTGCAAGATATGACAGTGTCTTCTCTATATAGTCAAGACCGGGACACTGTTCAATATGCTTCAGCATCGGTCGAATGTAATTGACTTTGTTGCTAGGTCGGAATGCCTCTTTCACGTGGGTGATATTTAGCCGTTCAGAAATATCGGTGGTGAAATTGTCACCAGAACCCATTTGGTGAATTGACTGTGATATATGGCTTACAAGAAGCATCTTTATATATCCGAAATGTATTACACGGTGTGCAATGGTTTTCTGGAGCGCCAGAATGCCGAATGTCTCCCACGGAGCTATAAGCTCGATCAAGAGGATGGAGCATTCCTTCTTCAACCGCTTCTGTTCATACAAGGTGATGCAATATATCTCGCACTCCAGCTGGATAGTGACGCGCTTCTTATCAGCCAAGCTCCAGGTAGTGGCTCCTGTCTCAGCATCGGTTAGCCAGATCTGAAATAGCAGTTGCGTGTTGCCGGTCATGTTTGCCCTTCTGTAAGGCTCATCTTTGCCTGCAGTTTTCATTGGTGCAAGTTGTTTGCGGAATATGCTTCTGGGAGCGGTTGCCTTGGTCCCAACTTCCTGCAATAGTTGTCACTCATGATGTTAAAATAATTTATCGAACAGCTTGCATTTACCAGGTATCACTTGATGGATTTGGCACTGAAATTACTCTATTGCCTTCTGAGGAGAAGCATTGAACCAAGTGGTTGCTGCTTGCTGGGGTCAATTAAGGCTCACCTGAAACTACCTCCATTTTGTTGATGGAACGATTTCCGCCCCATACACAAGGGCCTCCATTGCAGTACGAATCTTATGAATCTTTTGTTCGCATACCTGATGCGATTCCATTTCCAACAGCCGATCCACCTTGACCTTCACAGACTTCGACATTTTCCATTTTCGAAAAATTCCTTTCTTCTGGTTAAATCACGTCTGTGAATTGTCCAGTACTTTCAGGGATAGATCCATGTGATGATGTTGGCTAACAAGTAGGGAGAATTCACATAATGCCCGTACTGCTTCAATTGCCATTTCATCGGAGGGTGTTTCCGTTGGAGTTTTCCCAGCATTCTTGGAGCAGGCAATAGTTGGAGCGGAATTCAAGGCCAGTGTTCTGATCATGCCACAGATCTCTTTACGTTGCCAGGTGCCGCTTTCCAATGGATCGAATGGTTTGGAGAAGTGCTGGTGACCGGAATATCGTGGCACCAATGTAAATCGATTGTCAAATTGATCCTTAAGCTGTCTCGCTTCCAGGTATTTGGGCGGCCAGTTCAATAAGTCTTTAAATAAACCCAGGAGCAGCTGATGCAATTCATCAGGCTGCCAAAGCCGATAGACATTCCAGAGAGGGTATTGCCAGAATACGTTGTGGATTGCGTGGACACCTAGAGTGTGCAGAGCATCAAGATTATTCTCCTCCAGCAGCTCTGCGTAAATATGCTGGTCACTTGACTTATCGAGTGGCCGAAGGGTAGAATGCCCCATCGGTGCACTTTGAGGAATTTGGCACATCGGGCATGAGCCCTATGAGACTTCAGCAACCATGACTTGTTATGGATAATCCCCAACCCAGGCAGCCAAAAGAGGGTAATATTGTCGCTGGAATCCATCTTCACAATCACATTTCAAGCCTGGGCCAGTGATGTCAAGATGCCTAAGTTGAGACATCACAGTTCCAACTGCAGAATGCCATGCTTCGTCAATGCTTTTGGCACCTTTCAGTGGAGATGGGATCAGCCCAATGAGAATCCTGGTGGGCATTTTAGGTGTCTGGCGGATATGGTTTTGAATATTTCCAATTGTGATATACATCAGCTAGGCATGCTAATCGCCTGAAAAATTGGTCAAGTTAGTCTAGATCGATGCACAAATGACTGGGCAAATTGTCACTCCGGCAGGAAGTTGATCTTTTGTAGTCCACCACCAATCGGCAGTGTTTATCGTGCTGTAGATTCGATGTCCCTCAGAGACAGAGAGGCGCACCAGTTCGAAATTGAGGTTTGCCTGAAATGGACAATGCACTAGGAGGAATTGGGTACATTTGAAAATATCCCTGTTGTATAATGTTCCAAAGATATGTCAGTCATCATCAATCCAACTATCATCGCCAAGCCCGAAATTGAGTTCAGAGGGGAGCTTCCACATGGCATCTGCTGATTGGAAGAATTTGCATTTGAAATTGTCCAGTCCACGGCTGAGAGGTTGATCTATCCACGTATTCATTTACTAGCTGAACGATTGAGCCAGCTGAAAGTTGTGTGCGGACCGAAATGGATGCCATGGATTCCATTGTTCTGAGCACTTTCGATGCTTGTTATACAATCCAGTTGCTTTGCCATACGCTTGCCCCCCGGTATTTTCCACTTCAACTCCGTGCCAATGAGTCTTTCTCATCATTGGATCGGGGGTACAGGTGAGATCAGGCTGTGAAGGGTCAATAGGTTCTTCGTTGGGAGTATCATCAGGTGGTGGTGCACCTGGTACATTGTTTCTGAGTAGATCATGAATTGGCAGCTTGTCCAGAGCCATTCAGGTGCACCGACTGTAGTCAAACCATGATGGCTCAGCGTGAGGGAAGCCGGCAGGTGGTAGAATCTGGTAGGGTAATGGCCATTCATTCATCAATAGTGGGTGATAGTGTTGATCTTGAGTGTCCAGTTGATTCTTGTTGCATAATTTCTTTTTACAGATAACACATTCAACATTTTTCCGGCGAATGTTGACCATATTTGAGAAATGTTCAGTATTCTGGCAAATCTCAATGATACTTTGGAGGGTATGATTTGTTGCTGGATTTGAGCATCAGGGATGTATGTTTGAAAGCGAGCTAACTCTAACTCAGGTTAGCGTATCACATTCAAAGCCGCATCACACTCCACTCAATGTAGAGGAGGGGTAAAACAAAGTCACTTTACAATCAGGTTTCTTTACAAACCAGGATAATATCGATAAAATTCCACACAATAATGCTGCAAATTATCTACTCAAAATTATTAGCAAAGGAAGCATCTTTTGTCATCACAGCGATTAACTTTTAATAGGGTTCATCAGGTGCTACTACAATTGGCCTTATCGTATACTACGTTATTGCCGCATTGTACAGATTATGTCTACACTCGATCCTCAAGCAGTGGATAACATCAGATTAATATAATGAATAAGTAAGTTTCTTAGCTGGCTGTATACCCACTCAATGATTATCAAGAACTGATAGGCTGGTAGGATGTTTTCTTCAGTAACAATCCTTGACTGTTGGGTGGATCCCAAGGAGACAACAAGGTTAACACAATGAGCTCAGAAGCAAGCAATGACTGTTGCTGCTCGACTAACAAGGCCTCATATTGAATGAAGTGCAGGTTGTACACACACATATTGAGTGTAAAATGCCTAGTTGTGAGAACATTCCAACCGGATATAGTTCTTGTTGGGATCCTTGAAATATCATGTCGCATCGCTTCCATGACCTTTACAGTCACGAACTGAACAAATGTGAGCTTCTATCCAAGATCCTACTATATGAATTCGATCATTTAAAAAGAAAGGCGGGATGTGTCTGACTATGATTTCATTTTCTCAGCCAGGTTTCATGGACTCAAAGGTGAAGTGAAACACCACAGTTTATGACAACTCAGATGGATATAAGAGGCCTTCATTCCACCGAAGGTCACTGCTACCTTCAATATTCTCAACTATACTCCGCCTCATTTGAAATCATCAATTCAATTGATAATTTAATTACTATCAATCTTTTGTTCACATACGATGTCAACGAACGGATCTCCGCTGAAGACAACCAATATGGCTCCAACTCGTGGGCTGTGTGGCTCAGAACAACGCCAGATGACAATGTCAGAGCACAAGATAATAATGCCAGAAATACACTGAGCAAAGACACTGAATTCCGGCAACCCACGAATCAATTTCATCCACCACCACCTGGGTATAGTTACCATCTTTCACTGCCACCACTTCCAGGTGCTCCCCAGTTCTATCACCAAGCTTCATTCCACATGAAACCAAGCTTTCAACCAAACACCGGTGCGTCCCAAGGATATCCGAGTTATGGCCAATCATGGCAAGCATATGATTTCCGCCAAGGAGGATATGGAGGACCTCAAATGTTCTCCCCTCAGCAATTCACACGACCTGGGCCATCATCTCCAGGCGCACCTTGAGTGCCTCCAGCACCGCCTGGAATCGATCCAGTCATTCGGCCGACCTCTTCCGCCTCCATTGCAACAGGACAACTTCCCAGCAAACGTGGGAGACCCCCCATTCACCTCACAACGAAACGATTTCAGGAGCGTGCGGAACCGCACAGGACAGATGTTGCAGGGATTGCCGATTTGCCCCCATTACCAGATATGTCCTATAACAAATACGATGCAGATTATGAGAGTGACAATTCGTTGGACTTGTGCGGTGCTGAAGGCTAAGCAGCAATCAGCTTGAAGGAAACAGAATTCGCCTTGAAGCAATTTCCCAACAGGATTGAGCAGCCCAACTTTCGAACCTTCAACAAGGGGAAAAAAGTCTTGGTGGCTGGGTTTCTGGAGAAGAAGCATATGTCCATTATGCGGAGACAGATCTGTTTGAAACAGCCTCGAGATGGACCCCTGCACTGGGGGACAGCAGTTGCAGATTTTTTACAGAGTATTGAGACCTGGTTGGATATGGAAAATTTCAATAGTACTGAATGGATTTGGCAACAGTGGGTTGGGATGTTTTTGAAGAAATGTGCAAGCGAGGTTTCGGAGGCGAGGAAGAAGGGAAGGTGAGGCAACAAGTAACCGGGTAGTGAATTTGGAGAATACGTGGGCAAGACAGCGAGAGGTGCCAAATACAACTTTAATAATGGTGATTTGTTGATGGCCGAATGTCAACAATAACCAGACAAGTAGCAATCAACTCCAAGCTTCATAAACAGACATGAGGCACTGGGAGGAGCTGATTGATTTCATCGAAACGAATTGTAGCCCGAAAGAATCATACAGTCTGACTGCGATGTACAAGTGCAACTTGACACAGGAAGAATTGGACCAAGAGTATATAGGATTATACACCCCTGGGGAAATGATGAATGATCCTTTATACTATGGTCAGATTTCATACAACAGTTCCCTTTCTAAGTTGAAACTGAGACCAAATGTGAAACTATTTTTGGAAGAAGTGAAGGCAGCAACAGGGAAGGACATTGCGGAGCACGTGATTAGACCGTCCAAGGTAATCCCCACCAACCATGTTCTGGTTAGTTATGCCCCACTGCTAATCAGTATACTTAGACTTTGGAGGGATCTGATGAAACTGAACCAGTGGTGAATGAGGACTCAGGTGGGAAAGAGACTGATAGTAGTATTGATGCAAGATCTGATTGAGTGAATAGAATTGATTATATTCAATGTACTTGTTGGGTTCAAATGCTTGTCTGTGAAAGACCTAACATCACGATGAATGTGAAGAGGGCCGGAGTTTGAGCCCATGTGTGTAACTGATCTTGGAGCAACTGCAAGAGATCATCGAGGACGAGAAGACAACCGACAAAGGTACAAGAGAGGTTCAAGAGCAAGTGGATGGTGAGGAGGTCCACGATCAAGATAATACCAGTTCAGTATTGAGCACTCTTCTCAACTCATTCAACAACAAATTTGAACACTAGTGTCTTGAGAAGGCGGTCAAGCTGCTCAATGCTCATCTGATTCGTCAATCAACAGATGACCGTGTTCCAGGCCACCAGTATTGAATTCCAGGCCTGCCCGGAACTAAGTTTCTTGCCCACCAGGTTTGGGCTATCTGGTTCATTGTGAGGAGGTGGGTTTGGGATGCTGATATGCCAGGAGCACTGGTGGTGGATGAAATGGGTATTGGAAAGACTTTCACCTCGGTGGCAGCAGCTATGATATTCAAAATGCGGACTGCAAAAGTTGTAATGGGGTTACCGCTGTCAATTCTGTCGGGGAATACCCTCACAGAGTGGGTGAATATGGTACAGAACAACTTTCCCGGTATAATTGGTGAAGTATGGGAATGATATCCATTGCGGAGACATAATTCAGTGCCCCGCCACTTCATAGAGATGCAGAAAACACTGCAGCAGGGCATCCAGGTGTAACATCCGCCCTTGAACCAATCCTCGTGGCGACCAGGCCCAGAGTTGCAGAGACGTTCAAGAGTGTCATTGACGAGATGACCAATGCAACAAATTTCAAACTCATTAACTTGTTGCACACCAATCTCACCCATGAGTATCTGAACATCAGTCTTGATGAGCCAAAAAACCGACTGAATATCCACCTTGTTTCATATGATACCTTAACATCCAGAGCGAAACCATCAAGCAATGCCCAACTGTCAAACTGCTGATGGAGTTTTGGGATTTTTGATGAGTCTTTTTAGTACAAGACGAAAAATAGATTGGGCTGGCATATTGCGATGAATGTGGCAATTGGATTCAAACTTCATGTCACTGCAATGCTGGGATTCCATTCATTCTATGACTAGTGTTGTCAGACGATGTGGCTGTTTTCAGGTGCGCCTGAAGATCCAGAGGATGATACTGTGATGGAAAAGCACAGCGACGAGGCACTATATCCCGCAGTGAAACGTTTGATGCATGCCAACCAGAGTGAAGACAAAGGCACTCAACTGGATGCGGCTCACCGGACTATCATGATTGCAAAGCCAAGGACAATAAACAGGTTGTCAGAATTGAAACTGGCGAATGGGAAAGCACTTGCTCGAATACCGCAGTAGAATGCACACCTTGTTGACCTTGAATGGACGGAAGAAGAGCAAGCTAAACTGATGACCCTTGTGGAGAGATACACTACTCAGGGTGCTTCAGGAGCATGGAGGGTACATAGATGGCAGCTTGCATGCTGCTCATTGGTATTGGGAGACACCGAGGATCGGAATAATGTTTCACGACAATGGTACGATGAATGGCCACGTGACACTTAGGTGGATTCTCCAATTTTCTGCTGGCTGAGAGATAGATTTCTGCCAATGGTTGTCAAGGAACCTACAGAGTATCCCAACCCTGACGAAGACAAAGCATCGAATGAGGCGCTCCTGCACGAGCTTGAATGTAACAAATGCACCTTGCCTAGTGCACCTCCTCCACAAAAGGCGGTGCTATTGTGTCCGCTACCAGGCCAAGTTCGTCATTTGAAGTGGTGCCTCACAATGTTTTTTGCGGATCATTTGGATATTTTCTACATGTATGCCAAAATGGGCAACGATGAGCGCACAGAAATGCAGCTCAAATTCCAAGACTCACCAAATCCTCTGTGTTTGTAACTAAACCCAAAGTGGGTGTGAGAACCCTAAATCTCACAGCATCAAACCACGCAGTAATAACTCAGAAGTTCTGGGTAATGAATGAACAGCGGCAGGTATTTGCACGGGTTGTCTGACTTGGGCAAAACAGAATTCCACACATTGCTATTGAACACACGACCAAGTGGTTATGATACCAGAGCAAGTTATCTCCAGCAGCTCTCTGGAGTGGCACAAATGAGCATCCTGCATGGCCTGATGAGCTGACCCAACATCACGACTTTGATGACAAACTGGAGTCTGGAGTGTCGGAAGGAACATAAGTAGCAGCTTACAGAGCAAGGAGACTTCGTGCCGTCAGATGGTGAGGATGAGCAGTAATTATCTGGGCAGTGTAATCATACTACACCTCTTTAAACATTCAAATAACACAATCTCACCAACTGATCTAAAATAGGGAAATGGTATGGAGAATGAGGCGCTCGCGAGGAGTATTGGTTAGAGCTCGATTCCATTTCATGTTAGTTGTTTATAGTGATGAATATGAGATGAAGTCAATGATAAACAGATATCTGGTAAACTGTAACACAGCATCATCTGGATAATCCAATATGTGATGAAAGCCAGGTGCGCCGGTTAATTGGTCGACTAAGTCAAATTCTGCGGTGCCGTACATTTATCTTTATGTCAATCTGTTGAAGGTGCAGTCATGTATTATCTTCATCGTATATTGTCCATGTGGAATTGTGAAACCAAAATCTGCAAACGGGATTCCAGATATCAGCTGCACCTGAATCTCCAAGTGTGATAGCAATGATTTGGTTCTTGTCAATTTCAGGCGCACCAGATGCTACAATTGCGAAAGAATTTGCGATATTCACTGAATCAATAATGCTGAATAATTTACAGTCAATTGCACAAGAAAATAGCTATCAACATCTCGACTCTCCTGAGACAGATACAGGCCAGTTAATCTCTCATCATCTGCGGATAGAGAGACTGTCTAAGCGATATCGAGTTGATGTATCGTATCCTAAGACATGGCTTGCGCATTCCAGGCTTACACGCAGAATACAGTGCAGTATTCCTCACTCAAGAATGAAGTTCAGGCACACCTCTGATCCACTCTCCTGTCGAGTGTTATGGTCTCAGATTTGACACCATACTCATATTCTATTCAAAGGCTATTTTCGACATGCAGGCACTCATTATTCATATATGATCCCACTCCAGGCACGCCTCTGAACCGTGTATACCCACTCTGCATTACCTTTGAATCAGTGGCTGCCAGCACACAGAGTGTCATCTGTCATACACTGAACTTTAAGGTGCAGGTGTGGCTCATCCCGCTCGGCCCCAGCTTAATATTAGAATTTATGCTTGCTCGGTATGTAAAGGCCGCTGCTTAAATGCCATGACTGTCATGCTCTGTGGCAACCTATTCTTTGGGGGAAGGTGTCCACCACACGCTTACCATAGATGCAGAATCCCTGGGTGACCAGTCACCACACTTAACTGGATTCTGACTAAGAAGTATGTTCAGACCTTACATTTCCAAGATGCTAAAATAGCTTCGGTTGTTCGGGCTCCATAATCGAGCTGCAGCCGGAGAGAGTGAACCTCAATTGATATCTTCTGCTCAGCAATTCTGCAGATGACCGGCAACTCCCGATCACCTGCATACCACACTTCCTTGAATAGGCTTAAATGCACAATGCTTCTCATGCAGACTTAACTACATGTTGGCAACCTTGTATGTTTGCACCTCCAAAAGCCCATATCATGAAATAGATTGTATGAACCGATTTCCATCAAGAGAGCTCCAAGAAATAGAATCTGAATGCCAGTCTCTGCTCAGTGGCTCAATTGGTGACCGGCAAGCTCCCGCCAACACCGTGTATCTTGAACTTCTGAAGTTTGTGACATATCCTAACCAGAGAATATCTGAGTTCCAATAATGTCCAATGCCAAGTATGCATGAAGAACAAATTGTGATGGAAGCTCAAGAAAAGAAAAGGCTGTTTCTGACAGTACACATAACAGTCAAAGTAATGCGAGTCTGCAATCGCAGCAATTACATTCTATCCTGCATGCCAATTCAATGCCAGCTGCACCTCAATTGACCGGAACTGGATGCCATTATTGGTATTTCTGCTGTCAGATGAAGCCTCATGACGCATTCATATCCTTCTTATGCACTGCTTTGAACCCCAATATTTATGTTAAGTCAACATTGCAGCATTAAGACTCATAATGAGTTTGTGATTAACTTATGCGGTATTTACAATATATTATGCAGAACATCTTAATGTGAGTGACAATTTATGACCCACTCGCTAGCAATCTTGGCATTGACAACAACTGGAATTAATTAGATTACCCCTGAGTATTCATCGTACCTTTACCGTTCTTTCTCTATGTTGAATTTCTCCTTTGTAAACCCAAATCCTAGGTCAACTCTTACACAAGCTGCATACATAATGTGACTTCAGCAGGCTCAAACCGCTGAAGGTGAAGTTCTGCACACGATATTTCCTGATCGACCGATAAATTTGCTGCAGAATCATAAAACATCAGAATATCATCAAAATAAGGTGTCCTTCTGACTGGTATACCGCATTAGGAGATTCATATTTATCCACTATCAGCAACAAACTCAGTTTAAACCCATGTAAGTTGAACTATTGCCATGCACGAAGATCCCAACTCTATGCTCCATCCAAGTCCTCCACGATTCTTTAACACACCAAACATTCTGTGCCATGCGGTCACCTCTCATATGCTCTAACTGGAGGCATAATGTACTATGTTTAGCAGAGTCCTATGCAGGGGTGATCGTGACCCCATGTCTCAGTCTTCCACATATGTCCGGCCGTGAAAGTTAGTTAGTGATACAACTATGTCAATGTCTCCAGTTCTTCAGGTGTGTCGAGATCTTCAGGTGCATCAGGTTCAAATTCTAGGTATGTTAGCTTAAACCAACCTCCTATTCTTGCATCCAAACCGTACTTGGATACGAGTGCCAACATTCCGGAATTGGAGGCATGAATAATCCATCTAATCCAGTGCACCTGACGCTTCCGAAATCACAACACAGAGCTAGCATTGACAATATAAATATGAACCATTGAGACTTTCTTCCGCACTCTTTCCAGGAATGTCTCGAATTGCATCTATCGCAGCCGAGCGTCACTTTTTCTAGGCACGCCTAGAAATGCATCCTCTTCAACAGCATGTTACTTTGATGCCCTAATTTCCCATTATTGTGTTAATCTTCATACTATATTTACTCTTATATGCCTCTGTTTACATTCCCCAACTTCACTCCACCAACATGGAACCTACGGCCAGCCAGGTGAGGAATCACTATTCACAGACGAATCAAAATCACACCTTGAGAGAGCACTTGCACGTGCATTGGAGAAGACAGCCAATTTTTATTGCCGATTAAATGTTTGAACTCCAACCCAACCTTCGTCTATAGTCGTAATTTCGATGTTGGACACTGATTAAACTTGTTTCGACCACTCTGTGTCAGCGTAATGATTATAGTAAGCATGCACTGCTATGTGAAGGGCAGTTTCAGGATATTCAAAAATTGTTAAAATACATAGTTTCTCAATTATCTTTGCAAAACCTGGTCACATGGCCGATAGCTTGTTGATTTCATCATTGCCTGCTTTTCGAAGTCTTTTACAGTTCCTAGTGCCAATGCTATCATTCTCTCCCAATTGCTGATCATGGTCATCAGCTTCCCAAGACTTTGTGTAGCCTGTATCACCGAGACAACTCATGAATGCACCTGACCCGTGCCAAATAATGTGTGTCATGCAGGCTATATGGTTTCCCAAAGCAGGCTACTCGATTCGAGGGACCTCATGGCTTCATTGTAGTTTGCAAGTGATCAAGTAGTTTGAGGAATCATTGGCAGTTGTGAGTCAAAGTAAACAGCTCTCAGTAAGCTCACAACTATCTAGTATTTCATTGAAATGTTCAGCTAGCCTTGCTCCAGTGTTTTGATGGTTGACCTGGCGTCCTTAATGAGCTGTAGCCATAAGAAAAGAATAGGCCATCACTTCCATTCAAAAGAAGTTGAACTTCTCCCATTGCCCAGTTTCGATCCATATGGTATGCAATTACTGACGTTATGGTTAATTTGTGCCTTGACCTCTACCTGTCTAAGGCTGAACTGATTTTATTACTTGATGGGAATTTCCTCTTGATTGCATCAACTGCCAGTGACTATATCCTCTGGCAAATGTTGCTAAGGGTGCTGGTGGACAGTAGACCTGTTCGCATGGTAATGTATAATATGACCTTCATATCTCATGGTTGAATATTGCATTCCATTGAATCTGGGTCAAAATATATACTATCATGAGGTAGTGATTTCAGGTGTCTTGGTGAAATTCAGCAGTTACACAGTTCTTAACTCCCAGTTTGGAGCATTTTGTCTGTAAATTGAGTGAATATAGATACAACCTAGATGTCGAATATGGATTTCTCTTGGGAACTTACCATTCAAATTCCTCCACTTCCTTATGTCTTCAGTACGGCTCTAGCTGCTTCATTAACCATTCAACTTGTCAATTCAGTAACTTCCCACTATGTGGATTTATCTAACTTTGCTATTTGTGTGTTTGCAAGCAACTGTTTCACCATTGAGCAGGTTCTATGTTCTAATGGATGTTGAAGAACTTGATGGCAAGTGATGCATATGATGCTAGCGCAACTTGTTTCCGCAATTCTGCTGTTCAAGTAGAAATACCAGCTAGGTGCGTGTTGAGAATTATTACAAGCAATACATAGCTTCGAGCCAACCTTCATAAAGCCCACCAAATATCAAATGTGATGGGCAATGTAAGGTGGTTCAAATCATGACTAAACAAACATTCATTGTTGGAAGATGTCATCACCACTTGCACCTCAGTGTTGAAAGATTTTAAATCTGACATTGCAGTAGGAATTTGCAAGCTCCATAAATCGACTTGTGAGACAGTGAAAGGTTACATTGTCGTACAGGAGAATGCCGGTTCTTCACTATTGCCTCTTGTGCTATGAGCAAGAATACAGAAAGTCCTGTGAGACATTGTACGCATATCTGTAAAGTTGTATACCACCACATAATGAAAAGACTAACCATTATAAACTCAATTCAGGAACAATACAATGCAGTTCATTGCAGTGTTACATACTGAGCCACGACAAAACTCGTTCAGATTCAATTGAAACTCATTTTCATCAGGTAGTTCCAATTAGTGTTAGCAACGGGTCCGGGTAACCAGCCAGAGGTCCGGGTTTGGACCGCAAAAACTGGTTGCTTCCGTTCCAGACACGTCCAAAAACCCAACCCGCTGACTCTTGGCGGGCCAAACCCGGACCCGTACCCGTCAACCTGCGGGTTTCACCGGGTTTGGCTAGATGCGTCGGTTCCAATCTCTGGTTCTGCGTTTCGGGTTTCACATTTATGGTCGCATTCAGATATGGTACTGTGAATCGTAAAATATTGACATCGGTACGTCACGGTTAACTTTGGACGTATTAGCTGCCTTGATGTGCACACACCCATACTCACGCGCCCAACCACATCCTGAAAATGAGCGTCAACAGAGTGTCAACAGAGCGTCAACAGAGCGTCAACAGAGCGTCAACAGAGCGTCAACAGAGCGTCAACAGAGCGTCAACAGAGCGTCAACAGAGCGTCAACAGAGCGTCAACGATATTTGGTCTTGCATCTTCGGTAATATGAGTGGTGCTTGATCACAAGCATCCATCAAGAAGGATATGGCAGCCTTTAGAGGCGGATATGTGCGGGATATTCTAGCCACATCCTCCGGGACAGTAACAATTTATTGCATTTACTGAGCTACCACTAAGTATGCTTAAGCCTTTTAGCGTATGATGACAGTCAAAACGATGTATACAGACAATAACCGCCACATCGTGCTGTGATTAACCATGATGGAAGGCCAACAATCATTGACACTCTGTGTATGCTCATTTTGAAGATGGGGCAGGAAGCGTTTCACTTTCACTTTTGCCTTCAAAGGCAGCCAATAATCAGTTTATAACAATGTGCAACCTGTCGCCCCCCAGATTACCCATGATACCTGACCAACGATCGTTGACGCTCCGTTGATGCTCATTTTCATGATGGGGCAGGGAGGGTATTGCAATCTATTTTGCCTAAAAAGGGAGCCAAAAATTCCTTTCTGTCTGACTACAGCCTGTCGGAGGTGTGATTTCCCAGGATGCATGACCAAAAATTGTTGACGCTCCATTGATGCTCATTTTCATGATAGAGCAGGGAGGGTATTGATATCTGTTTTGCCAATAAAGGCAGCCAAAAATTCCTTTATGACTGACTACAATCTATCGGAGGTGTGATTTTCCAGGACGCATGACCACAAATCGTTGACGCTCATTTTCATGATGGGGCAGGGAGGGTATTGCTATCTGTTTTGCCAATAAAGGCAGCCAAACATTCCTTTATGACTAACTACAACCTATCCGAGGTGTGATTTCCCAGGACGCATGACCAAAAATCGTTGATGCTCCGTTGACGCTCATTTTGTCATTGCTGTATCCACAATATGCAATCATTTAATTCGGCACACTCCATCATTCACATTGTATTGGCTGCCTTTCTGGCGTTTTCATTTACTTTCTTGATCACTACGTTGTTCTTGAACAATACATGGATATATATAATAATGATCTCCAAAATCCTGTGCCTTTCGGTCAATGCTCGTCATCAGTTGCAGGATCGCTCAATCCGCTGCTCTTGTCTTCAAAATCAATGTTAGCTGTATTACTACACCACAGATAGTGTACTAACCTTCATCTGTCAGCATATCTGGATCGAAATCAGTATCATGCCGGGTATCCTCACCATCATCGAAAAATTCCGCACAAATAAGAGCTGTATGCGAATACGTATATCCGGCCGGCAAATTGACGATTTGAGAAGGTTGAGCTCCAGAAGTGTTACCGGTTTCGGGCAGGTGGCGTGCCGGGCAGAGGTTGAGTCGGCTCTGGAGTCCGGTCTCTGTGTCGGATGGGTGGAGGTGCACCGGTTCCATTGCATCTCCAGCATGTCTGCGGATTCTTTGCGGTGCCATTTTGGCAAGGAAGGCAGCCGGACGTTTGGTTTTGATGAAGCATTGCCGGGTGTCATTGTATCACAGCCTTCACCTCTATATCGCCAGGACACTCCACACCCTGCTTCTTCTCTTGTCGGACCTCGGCGCGTGGTTTGTTAATGAGATATTTCGTTTCCTCAATTGAGGCGTGCGAAATGCCTTCTTTGGCCATTTTGGCCATATTCAACGCCAGGCGCATGTCGGACTGTTCCAGCTGTACCTGACCTCCTTGCCTTGCCATAGTTGCAGACATGTTGGAAACCTACAAGACATTAGTTGCTGCTTCTAACAATGAAATTCGGCTGTGACCTCCACCATATACACTTCCGTAGCCTCCTCTGATGTGATTAAAGCCTGTTTCGTCCACTCACGGGGATACTTATCAGGAAATTCATTTGCAAAAATCCCAGAGCTGACGACATCATGATCTTCAATTTCGCAGACTGTGCGGACAAATGCCTTTGTCGACCATGGAGGTTTCCCGTTACGGGCAGCGATAAATTGGTTACATAGCTCTCTTCGGATACCCCCTGTACGTTATTCGGTTAATTGACTGCCGTTTGCCTCAATATGGATATACTTACATCTAACTGCATGCTGCTTCTTATTTTTGCTGCTTCCAGTCTTGCAGACGATTTTTAAATCTGTATCCTGGGTCATATGTTTGATAGCTGCATTGGCAGCGTTAAAGTGAACTAAGTTTTGTCTGCGCTCGTGTTGTGTTCCAAGCATTTCCGTATTCGATTTCACGCCCACCAATCGGCTGGTATTCGATCCGCTGTTACCTGGCGGAGGTGGTTGTGTATCCATGATGTGCTGGTGTGGAATAGGAGAGGAAGATAATAACGAGAGGAAGTGGGAAGCCCTGAGGACTATATAGTCAGCATTGTATCAGAATGGAATAAGTAGCAGCCAACATGATCATTATGCTCACGATGAATCCTACTGAGTATGGCTGCAACTTGCAGGGGTTTCCCACCGCCCCACAATTTGCAAAATGTTAGTCTGATGTTGTTTGTTTGGTAACAAGGATAAATTGCGGTGCATAACCACCGGAATCGCCAAATCGCATGATATTAATAGGATGTGGTTCGAGGGAAAGAATGTCTGCTGATGTTTGTTTCAAATAATCCCCGGGATATTACATGAAAATGATGCTAACAATCAGGTCATGTTGTACGGTTAGCGTCACTATTCCTGATTCATTGACAGTCAGGAGGATGATTTTGCTTTGTTCAAGATGAGTAAATGTACCAACCTTGACATAAAAGACGCAGCTCGCCTCCATATTATCCATAACTTGCAACATCCAACATCTCGCCTAACAACACAGTCCACGCAAACTACAATGGTCAATGCCCCGGAAAAGAACTTTTCACCACTTCCGGCAGGCAGAAACGGCAAATCACCAAAGAGGTCAACCCAACGACATCATCAAGCGAATGAAGGCAAGAGCTGCTTCGAGGCAGAGAGAGTCCGAGCACTTGGGGAATTGCGCAGCTTGAGAACCAAAAAGATGCTTGCAGTGGAGAAACAACGAGAAACGCACTTTTTAAGCAATGAAGAGAAAGAGAAATGGATTGAGGATTATGTTGAGAGAGAGACTGCTGGGGCAAGAAAGCGAGTTGAAGACGCAGAGGCAGCGGTTCAGAAAGACCAGGACGCTATGACGCATGCTGAAGTTGCGGGATTGACGTCCAGAAAGCCCGAAAAGTCGTTTGAGGGGATGCTGGTTACTATCGGAGACAGTCTGAGTGATCTTGCAAGTTCCGACGATGGGGAGGATGGGGAAGATGAGGATGATGAAGAGACTGAGCAGGGCAAGCTGAGCGAAGATGACGGACCCAGCTGGGTGATGGGCACAATCACAAAAACGGTACAGCAGCGCATGGAGAGATTTCAGCTGAAGCAGATGAAGCTCGACTAAATGACTGAACCGGGATGGGAGGATGCAGCCGACTACTTCTGTGAACGAGATAAGAGATACAGCACATCCGAATTGATGGTTCCGGCAGTCATTCAGCTGCAAACAAATGAGGACGCTCTTCCACCTCCACCGACAACATTTGCAAAGCTGATGTAGAGTCTTGACCTTGTCCTTGGAATATCGCAAGGGACTTCTCGACCAGGAATTAGTCATATCAGGCTAGGTTCGGTGAAGCCGCAGTCGAAACTGAGCATACCTAGTAGTGAGCCAGCTGTGGAGCCCGATTCGTCAATGTTGCTGAAAGCGGAGCCAGTTGAACCAGTACGCTTTTACCCCTGCATATAGCTTCCAGCTAATTACCATATAGATATCGGATTCCGACGAAGAGATGGTGACGGCTCCTGCGTCTACGGAAGGATAGATATGCGAACTGTAATTTTTGACGTCTGATCGCGGGGAATAGCAAGTTGTTTACCAATTTTGCCATGTGTCAGCTTTTTCTTGGTTTCAGTGACCAAATTGTGAGACATGATAATTCATCTTCGCATGTGCAAGGGTCGAACGCACCATATGAACATTCTAGAATCCAAATCACACTGTAAGACTGCCAAAACGTTCGGTTTCATTCTGCAAGTGACTGTTAAGTGACCAAGCAAAAGGAATATTAGTGACAAAATGTGATAACAAAATTTAAGTGAGTGCTATCATATGTGCCATGGAAAGAGCGGGCGGTGTGCTTGAAGAATCGATCCGAATGACAACCGTCATGCTGCATTCATCCATGTATCCAACTGCAGAACTCTCAGCACAGATCTGGTGTACATGGTTGAAATATTTGAAATAGCTTGTGGTACGTCATGAAAATCGAGGAGAAGGAGCTGGATAAGGAATGGTGAGGAAGTCGCGCTTTATTTACCAAAATCTAGTGAAATAATCTACGTGCCGTCAATTGCCAGCCGAAAGCGCGGGAATGTGATAGTGCCACGTCATTTCTCACTCAGATAGCGTAGATAGCAGTTGATCAGAAATTGAGAGGTAACAAAACTCCTGGATGCAAACGATAATACATACAAATGCAATACTGGATGTCAAGAATGTGTATATGAATAGTTGAAATATAATTATTGAGTGTACAAAGGCTGTTTCGATGTGATTAATCTGAGCGTCAACAGAGTGTCAACAATTCTAAATCTTACACATTGAGCAATCAATGGGCTGCATTGTCCCATCCTTCCAAAGCGAGTGTATAGGTCGGCGTTATTGCGAAAAAAGCAAATGACTCGGTCTTTGCCACATCCTAAAAGTGAGCATCAATGGAGTGTCAACGATTTTTGGCATTGCGTCATGAGATATCCAGTAGGCTATGCGGTTACAGTACTTTATAAACAAACTATCGGCTGCCTTTCTATTGAACAATGGTGGTGGCAACATTTCTACTATGTCCTAAAAATGAGCGTCAACAGAGCGTCAACGACTTTTGGCCTTGCATCTTGGAAATTGCATGGGCTATATGGCGTCGTTACCCCATAATCGTGCTATCGGCCGCCTTTCTAGGCAAAACCTCTTGCAACAACATCGCTACTATGTCCTAAAAATGAGCGTCAATGGAGCGTCAACGAATTTGGGCCTTGTATAATGGAATATCCTAGGGTTGTGCTGCGATATTAAGCCATAATCAGATTATTGGCTGCCTTTCTAGGCAAAAATGGTTGCGACGACATCACTACTATGTCCTAAAAATGAACGTCAATGGAGGGTCAACAACTTTGGGCCTTGTATCCTGGAAAATCCATGGGCTGTGCGGCGACATTAAGCGATAATCTGATTATCGGCCGCCTTTCTTGGCAAAAACGGTTGCGACGGTATCGCTACTATGTCCTAAAAATGAGATTCAAGGGAGCGTCAACAACTTTGGGCCTTGTATCATGGAAAATCCTAGGGCTGTGCGGCGACATCAAGCCATAATCAGATTATCTGCTGCCTTTCTGGGCAAAAACGGTTGCGACGACATCGCCACTATGTTCTAAAAATGATCATCAACGGAACATCAACGACTTTTCGCCACGCATTTTGGAAGATCTGGGGGCAGTGCAGTGACATTACCTCATGATCGAACTATCGGCCATTTTTCTAGGCAATAATGCTTTTGACGACATCGTTACTATGCCCTAAAAATGAGCTTCAACGCAGTGTCAACGATTTGAGGCCTTCCATCTTGGAACATCAAGGGGCCATGCGACCACAATAATCTATAATCGTACTATCAGCCGCCTTTCTAGGCGAATATGCTTACGACAAGATTGTAACCATGTCCCAAAATGAGAGTCAATAGAGCGTCAACGATTAGTGCGTTGGCATCTTGGATAATCTAACAGGAATGGAGCGCAGATAAACCACAATTTACCTATCGTCAGCCTTTGTGGGCAAAAATGCTAGTGACGATATCGCGTCCGCCTCCTACAATTGAGCGCCCACGGTGCGTCAAGGCTCCGGACGCTGCACAGTAATACACTGCATTATGCCGTTCCTAAATGGAGGTTTACGCGGTCAGTCGTTGCAATCTGTCCTTGTATTCAACATCAGAAATATGCATGCAATGTCTTACTGATCTGATTAGTTTCCTTGTAGCTGTAGAGTCAATATTTAAGAACCTGCATTCTGCGTTACTGTATCGTTATTTTCGGCAGTCTCTCGAGTCGGAATACCCAGGTTTCTAAATTCTAGCACCATGTCAAATACACAATCTGTGAACACCTCATTGCTGGAGGTTATGATCTCTTCCAAAAATGACCGTGTCTTTATTCGTGATTTGAGCGACCTTACAATGCAAATAATCTTCGATGCTTGGTGGGCTTCAATGAATGTAGGCTCGAAGCGGCCTATTGCATGGAATAATTCTAGACATGCACCTTCGTGGTGATTCTATTTGCACTGCGGAATTGAGGAGACCGGCAGCCCTGGCATCATATGTATCATGTGTCATCAAGTTCTTCGCCATCCATCAGAATATGGGACCAGCTCAATGGGGAAACACTTGCTGGCAAAAGCTCACATTGCAAAGTTAAACGAATTAACAGAGTCAGAGGTCACTGAATTGACTAGTTCAACAGTGGATGAAATAGCTTTGGCCATCCTGAAGAGGCAAGGAAGTCGCGGAATCACTATAGTAAGTGTGCCGAGGAAAATAATATTTGATATCCAATTAAATCCATATTGACCGAAATGACAGACAAAACATTCCACACTGGCAGCTAAGGACTTTGAAACTTCCAAATTTCACCAAGCCACGTGGAATTGCTACCTCATGTTAGGATTTGTTTTGGCACATATTCCATACAACGCTAGATCCAATCTTGAGCTACGACCGTCTTATAAGGAATTACGTGACGACTTACTCCTCCCGTCCGCTACGACCCTTAGTAACATTTGCCTTAGGGAATATGCACTGACTGTGGATGCAATTAAGAAACAATTGCTGTTACGAAATAAAATCAGTTTAGCTTTGAATGGATGGACATCAACGAACAAACTAGCCATAACTTCGGTCATTGCTTACTATATGGATCGAAATTGGGCATTCCGTGAAGTTCAACTTGCATTTGATGAGGTTGATCGCCTGTTCTGTTCCCGTTTCGAAAGCTAATTAAAGATGATAGGTCAAGGTCCAACATACTAGAGCAAGGCTAGCTGTACATTTGAAGGACGTGCTTGATCGTTTTGAGCTTATTGACGGCCGTTTGCTAGGTATTACAACTGATAATGCTTCGTCAAACTACATGATGACACGCGAGCTGCAATCAACACTTGAGGCCTCTGGAATCGAGTTGCCGGCATTGAGGAACCACATACCATGCATGGCGCACGTCATACAGCTGGCTTTAGGTGCATTCATGAGCAGTCTTAGTGTGAAAGACCGCACCAAGTCTTGGGAAGCCCATGAGCGCGATCAGCAATTTGGAGAGAATGAAAGCATAGAGATTGGAAAAAGTCAAAGACTTCGAAAAGAGGGCAATGGTAGAATCAACAAGGTGTCAGCCATGAGAACAGGTTTAGCAAAGATAATTGAGAAAGTACATATTTCATGATATTTTGAAAGTCCTGAAGCTGACCTTCATATAGCAGAGAATGCTTCCTGTATTAATTACACTGACACCTGGTCGCCGAAACGAGTCCATTGACTGTCAAAAAGCCAAAGTCCGCATTGCAGTACTTCCAATTATGGATGTGAAGACACATTGGAACTCTACTCTGGAGTTGCTCGTAGCTCCTACCCCTTACAGGAATTCACCTGCGAGTGGCTTCAAAACCCATCATACACTGAATACCGGCCACTATTCACAACTCAGGATGAATGGACGATTGTCAAGTATGTCATGGAAGTGTTGAGGCCATTTCGATATTGGACCCTTTGGATGTCGAAGAGGCATACAGTCACATTGCATCACTTTATCACTATGTACAACGACATGTTTGATCACATGGATGGCATGATGCGAGCTTTGGCCAAGAAGAAGACTCAATGGAAGGAAGACTTGTTCTTTGCTGTGAAGTTAGCTCGACAGAAGCTTTCCAAATACTACACTGAAGTGACTCCAACGATGGGCATGCATCTGATTTCCGCAAACATCCTCAATCCTTTCCGGAAGTTGTGATCGTTTCGAAAGTGGGACAAGGGATTGGATATTAATCCTGAGGACGAGACATCGTACACTACACAATACCAACAGGCCTTTCTGAAGTATGTGGAGAATGAATACTGCGCCAAACATCGACGTTTGTCAGTAAATAAACTCGAAACAGTACCGAGCAGCAATCTTGTCCCCTCTGCAACGGCTTCAGAGTCATATCAATCATCCTTTGATCGATATGATTAGTCCAGTGATGATGAGGAATACCTAATGCCTAACAATGTGGCTCAGATGACACCCTGACGAAGCGATCGCACAGCCCGCTTATTGACCGCCACCGGACTCAATCTGAATTCGCCGCCTGAAGCAGCAATGAACTGGGGACAAATTAATCCAAATCTCAATGATTACCACTCCGACCCAATGGAGATTAGCAGTACATTGTGGATACCGGACATAACTGATTGGTGGCGTCAACAGGAGGAAACGCATTCAAAGACCGCCGATCTCTGCAATGTGGCTCGCGACATATTCTCCATCATACTGCATGGTGATGGAGTGGAGGCCAGTGTTTCCCTTGGCCGAGATGTTATTGGATGGAGGCAGTCAAAAACCACAGGCGAGACCCTTCGCAAACAACTCTTTGTCAGGCAGTTTGCTCGAGCCAATAACGGGATTTTGGCAGGCACTGACCCAGAATTGGATACCTCAAACACAGAAAACGACTCAGAAATGAAGAAAGAGGCGGAGGAAAGGAAATTCCACAGAATGGCCACGGTTCATGACTTTTTGCAGATGTGGCAGGGCAGCCAAACCCTACGTGCTACCCAGAAGGAATCTCGTGCTCAACACAAGCAGATAACCGCCATAGGATACATTTCGGACACGGAAGAGCTTGTCAAAGCATCCTGGTCACTCTTTCAACATGATGGTGCGGCTGCATTTAAATTGTCAGAAAGACCACCTTTGCCACCAACTTTGTCCGCAAAGGACCTCCCTGGAGGAAGAACTCAAATCATAAATGTCCGCTGAATCTGGAGAATCAACCGTTATCCAGTCCAAAGCGACGAGGATGGCGCTCCTGAAAGCATTTCTGACACCGATGATTGGCCCAACTGGAATGGCGACTTGGATAATCCAAATGACAGTGAAGACAATTGCGCAGTGGACGATGAATCCGATATAGAGCACAACAATGGCATCGAGGATCCGGAATACCTAGAACAGCAGGAAGTGAGCGCCGCGCCAAATGTTCCCGGATTGGTTCGGCCGACACGGAAGTCAAAGAGACAGGCTGAAAAGGTGTTAGTGATGGTCAACACAGTTGAAAAACGGAGAAATAAAGGAGGGAAGAAAAAGTAGGACAGAATGCGTCAATGGTTCACCAGATTTATGTAGCTTGACCAAGAGTTTCAGTTAGAGATGTATTATGGGTGAATAGTCAGAAGTAACTTGTGAATATCGGTTCATAAATAGATGTTTAGCAGGGGCAATGAATCTTTTGGCATGATACATCATTTTTAGTCGTGTGAGAGTGAACAGTGCAACATGATTACGCCGCTCGGCTTTGCCACAGGGCCAAGTCTCAATCAGGCAGAAAGACAACCGATAAAGTCGAATTAGGATGAAAACAATTATCGATGGCAGCAGATGTTGATTGGACACTACATGAAAATGAGCGTCAACAGAGCGTCAACGATTTGTGGTCTTGTAAGTATGGTAATTCATCAGTGACTTGGTCGTTGTTATGCATAACAGATGTAATGGCAGCTTTTATTGGCAAAAGAGATAGCAACAAGGTCACCGTCCCATTCTTAGCACGAGCGTCAACGGAGCCTCAACGATTTGTGGTCTTGTAAGTAGGGTAATTCACCAGTGACTTGGTCGTTGATATGCATAACGGACATAATGGTCGCTTTTATTGGCAAAAGAGATAGCAGTCAGGGTCACTGCCCCATTCTTAGCATGAGCGTCAATGGAGCATCAATGATTTTTAGCTTTGCATCTGAAGTAAGTTAGGTTCTGATTGGTTGCAGACCTCCATTTATGAGATATTGGCAGCCTTTACTGGCAAAAACATCAGCGACATGCTCCCTACGTCATCCTGAAAATGAGCATCAATGGAGCGTCAACAGTTTTCGGACTTGCATATTTCGTAATGAAGGCATCCCGCGGATCTTCGCGTGCATAACAGTATTATTGACCGCCTTGCCAGGCAAAGATACAATATATCGAAGGTGAAACACAGATACCAAATTAATCGATATTACAAACTGCTCAACAAGCAAAAGCACATTGTTGGTTGTTGTAAACGCGATTTTGATAAGATACTATTAACACACTGCAAATTCAAGAGCGTTATATAAATCTATAGATGGACCCGCTGACAACCTGCCCAATTCAAACGGGTTGGGAGTTTACAATGGAATCATACCCGAGTGGGCAGTTCGGGTTTATTGACCACCTGGACTGCCAATTTGGCAATGGTTCGATTTGGACCCGGACCTGGATCCGAAGTGATGGTCCGGAACCGTTGCTAACACTGGTTGCAATAACGTCACTACCATTTTTGCCAATCCAGACAGGCAATACTTTGCTCATGGGTTAATGCCATTACAGAGCGCCTTGGTCAACCTAGTTGCAAGACCAAAAATTAGTAAGACCCTACTGATAGACATTTTTAGGAGGTGATAGCAATATTGTCACTTGCATTCAGCTCATACAGGCAGCCAATACTTTGGTTGTCGGTCAATGTCATTGCACTGCCCTTCAATTACCCAAAATGGAAATCAAAAATCATCTATGCTTTATTGACGCACATTGGTAGGAGATCATCGCGATATCATTGCCAGCATGTGTGCCAAAAAGTCAGCCAATACTTCCATTATGTATCACAGTGACCATGTCATTCTTGTGCTATGAAACTTATGTCGCAAATAATTGTTGATGCTCAGTGGACTCTCATTTCAATGATTGGGCAACATGGGTGTCGCGTTCCTGTTTTCCTATCAACACTCCCAATTGATTAACTTCAGAAGATTGTAAACATTCACCCCTCTGATTGCCGAAAGTGTCAGACTCAAAATCGTTGATGCTCAGTTCACACCCGCCTTAATGTCATACTAACAGTTATTGTATGCTCATGAATTGTATGCATATAAACACACAGTCAGTATTGGCGGCCAATATATTGTTTCGATATTGAATGAATTGTATCTAATAGCTTCGAGGCCTTTCAATTAATGATTTACCACAATTGACGTTATATGTCAGCAAATTGTATTTTGGTCACTGGGAGCCTCTGAGAGTGTCTAGGAGTTATCGGACCTGAATCCCAGGGTGGTCAAATCCCAGAGTTTACTGGACCAATGCAGTGGCCTTCAGGTATATCTGGGAGCACCTGGGTGCGCCAGCGACAAATCTGGGAGCACTGACCAGAAACCTGGGAGCACGTTGAATCACAGAAGAGCAGTCAGGGAAAAATATCTCCTTTCCGACCACTGCTGTTGCGCCTGGAAATCATAGCTACTGCATATTGTTCAAAGGTTGTTGAAACTTTTGTATTCAGTTTGTATTCTGTTCTATGTATCAATGTATCGATAAAGCGACCCATCTACACACTGTATATCTGGACTGGATGCAGGCGGTGCTTGAAATCAATTCGAGGTGTGCCTGAAGATGGCGATCGAGTGAACTCAGAGATTCACTCTGAGTCCACGATCGAGCGTGTTCAGAGATACTTTTGGAGGCCGTGATCGTGCGAGTTCGGTGATGCACTTGGAGGCTGAGATCGAGTGCACTCAGAGATACACTTAGAGGCTCTAATTGAGCAAGGTTCGAGGTGCACTTGGAGGCCAGGATCAAATGAGCTCAGATATATACCCCAGGGCCATAATCGATTCAGTTCGAAGATTCAACTGGAGACTGGGATTGAGTGAACTCAGATGCAATGGGAGGCCTTGATGGAGTGAGTTTGGATATGCACTGGGAGGCCGAGATCAAGTGAAGTCCGAGATGCACTTGGAGGACATGATCCAGGGACTTTGTAGATGAACTTGGAGGCTGTGATCGAACAAGTTTGGAGATGCACTTGGAGGCTGTAATCAAGTGAGTTTGGAGATGCACTTGCAGGCTATGATCGAGCGTGATTGGAGGTATAGTTGGAGGTGGTCGATCTGGAAGCGGTCAATGGGAGGCGCGGCAGGTGCGGAGACTCCATTTATTGGTTAGTAAACTCCAAACCGTGGGAATATAACAAGGTGACTTTACCTTTGAAACTCTTATCGAGAACTGGCTGATGGCGGCCAATCTGTGGGGAGGTACACCTGAAGCGAAGCTACATTGAGGGGTCCACTCGTAATTGTGAGAATGGAGGGACAACAATCTTAGGTGTATGCTGTGCTCGATGTATGCTATACTTGATGTATGCTGCACTCAGTATATGCTGTACTCGGTGTATGCCGCACTCGGTGTATGCTGTACTCAGTGTATGCTGCACTCGGTGTAAGCTGCAATCCGTGTATGCTGCACTTGGTGTGTGCTGCACTTGGTGTATGCTGCACTCAGTGTTCACTCATGATTATGGCATGGAGAGATAGCGAGAGAAGACTTAACTGTGGGTTCTTGCGATGATGCCAGAGGTGTGGATAAGAAAGAGAGAGATGGGGGATGAAGATGAGCATGATATGGAGAATATGAGCGCATATTGGAAATCAGGAGTACGACTTCTTTGATTGGGTTCAGAAGACCTCTTATCAGTGTCAGTTCCTGCTGGATCGGACCTTGTACCTGCGGTATTGTGGATGGTACATTTACTTGCGCACGAAATTCTCTCACGTTCCAGTTTCTCAACATGATTTCACATATCTCCTCTGATCTCTCTCTTTCTTGTGCTCAACTCTACCATCACTTAAAAACACGAAGTTAAGTCATCCCTCTCTATCTCTCCATGCCATGATCATGAGTTAACACCGAGTACAGCATACACCAAGTACAGTATACACCAAGTACAGCATCATCGCAAGATCAACGGTGTTCCACTCCCAGCCAGTTTCTCATCTTTTGGCGGATGTTGTTATACTCAACTCGGTACATTCCCACAATTTCAATTTAACGAATGAATAGAGTCTCAGCTGCTGTTGCGCCTCCCTCCAGATCAACGGCCTCCAGGCTCGCTCGATCAAAGCCTGCCAGTGCATTTCCATTCTCGTTCAATCACAGCCTCAGAGTGCATCTCTAAGTTAACTCGATCTCTGCATCGAAGTGCATGTCCTAACTCGCTTGATCATGGCCTCCCAGTGCATTTCTGAGTTCATTTAATCTCAGTCACCAATTACATCTCCAAACTCGCTGGATCACTGCCTCCAAGTGCATCCATCAGTTCACTCAATCTTGGTGTCCAATGCATCTCTGAACTCGCTCGATCACGGCCTCCAAGTGCATCTCCAAACTTGCTTGATCATGGCCACCCAGTGCATCTCTGAGTGCACTCAATCTTTGTCTCCAATTGAATCTCCAAAATGGCTCGATTACGGCCTACAAATACATCATGAAGGTGTGATGGGGAGTATATATTTGGGAGACCCTGGGGTAGTTAGACATCATCTCATTTTCATCTCATCTTATCATTCAATGAAGATACACTCTATCTTGCACAACTTTTGGTCTCACTTGTGGTTTCTGACATTTCAGGAATCTACCCAATTGCGTGGATCCTCACTGCCGGGGAGTATCATACTTCTCATGTTCTTCCTATGCTCCTCGAGGTAGAACTGCTGTCTAACGAATTCTGTCTGGATGTCACAAGTGGTGTGGCAGCATGATGACGCTGGACTCTCTGCCTTCTATCTCCATCATTTCACCACAACGGCCTTCATGTGGTGCATCTCTAGATTCTCTCAATGGGCACCTCCAGGTGCTCCTCCCATTATGCTCGACTACCATCTGTGGCCGGATTTACTGTCTGTGTATATATAGAGATACCTAAATATTGCATGCCATATTATGAGGTAGCAAATTTTGTGACTGTAACAAAGATGAATATGATTGATGATATTCTGTGTGCTTATGGAACTCTAAGAACCACCACTGTGAGAATATGGCACCAAGTCTCCGACAGAGCTGCGCAGCGATCTCAGCAGCTTACGAAGTCTCCCACAGACCGGCACAGAGGTCTCAGCTGCTTCAAATATGACTATCCTATACATCAAATCCCGTCGCATCCTGAAAGCACCTCCAGAACTGCAGAAGCTTTCAGGAGCCCCGGAGAAGGCGCTTGCAGAATCTGAGAGCACATTGCTTTTCTCCATGGAGGCCTGGACGCATCTGGAAGTACTTAGATGCGCTGGTGAGGTCGACTGGAGTGACTGGGAGGTTTGTGTGTGGCTTTCGTACCAATTTACATTTTGCTGATGTTCACCTCAACTTCCATAACCAACCAGAAGTACTGTTGAAAATCTCAACCATATGTACCATGTCTGAGCAGAGAGTTATGCAGTTCAATGCATGCAGTAATACACCATGATAGTTCAGATTGATCTGGTTTCACATCAAGCATTGACCCCTCCTTCTATAACTCATATGACATCACCCACTTTAATTGCTATAGTTAATTTAGTCACTACTGAAGTTGATGGTTTCTCATGTAAGCATAACAGGCAAAGCGATATCAAGTTTGTATGTCTTCTATTCAATTCATTTAGAGTCTAGAACTGTTGTATGGCCCATACTACTCTTGCACATGCACAGACTAATTGTCATGTCTCATAATTTGGTCACTGAAATTCAGAAAATGCCTACATCGAGCAAAATCTGTACAAGCATTGCCTTTCATTGACCTACATCATCGAAAACTGAGAATTGGCAATCCAGTACTCCGGCGACACGGGAACTGTCACCATTTCTTTGTACAAATGCCATCTGTATATGGTTATTAGCTAGGGATGCTAAATCCCCAGGCAAAAGTGTATGGGTTCCACAGGCTTCAATTTGTTAATAGATGATACATCAGGCACCCCGCTGGGCGGGGGACAAACTATGTGTCTGTGTGAATGTAGATTCCCGGAACCTACCGTGATATGACTACTTCCAGGTTGAACCATCCTGTGCAGCATTTGCAATTCTCCGAGGAGGATATAAAGAGTCTCCATAAGCTCACCAAACGTTGTCCATAGAGGTGGGGCTGAAATTCGCTCCATTTGGAGCTTCACGACTGCCAGAGCCTTCAATTCAGCCATCCCCTAGTTCATGTCTCTCTTCCTGAAAATGTTGGCCTCATCCACCATTTGCAGTTGCATCAGTTTGTCAAGGCTCATCTGCTTCTGCCAGAAACTATCCTCACTCAATTGGCCTGTATTGGAGATTGTGCCCATCACCGAAAGTGGTTCATCATCTTCGCTCAGCTTGCATAGCTTGGTATCTTCAGAATAATCATGCTGATCTTCACCATCCTCCTCATCATTAAAACTTGCAAGATCGCTGAGACTGTCTCTGACAGCATTCATCATCCCCTCCAATGTGTTTTCAGGCTTTCTGGGTGTTAATTCTGCCTTTTCAGCATTTCTCATATCTTCCTGCTCTCGCCTAATCATTGTCGCTGCATCTTCAACTCGCTTTCTTTTCACAGTAGGTTATCTATCCAAACAATCTGCAATCCATTTCCCTGTTACTTCATTACTTACTAATTTTCTTTCTTGTCGTTTCTCCACCCCAAGCTTCTTTGTAGATGATATGCTACTCAATACTACTAAGGCTCGGGCCGTTTCTACTTCGAAGCTCATATGGGCTTCAGTCACTTGATGATGTGATCATGTGAATCCCTTTGTTGATTTGGCATATTTGCCAGCAAGAGGTGGTGAAAAGATTGTTTCTGAACATTGACCAATATGTCTTGTGTTGACATTGTTGTTGGGGAAGATGTTGTATGTTACAAGATATGGACAACATGGAGGCAAGCTGCGTCTTTTATGTCCAGGTTGGTACAGTTGATTGACTTGAACAAAACAAAATCTACGTTTTGATCATTATTATATTACCAATACTAATGTTAACTATACAATATGACTTGATCGTTAGCATCTGATTCATGTAAGATCCTGGAGATGTCTTGAGACGAACATCGCAAGATGTTCTTTCTGTCAAACAATGTCCATGTTTCATCTTACAATCATGAGTTTTAAATTGTTGTTCACCACCATCTATCACTGTGAAGAAACACACAACATCGGACTAATGTACTTGAAACCTGAAGACTGCTGGAAACCCCTGCAACCTGCAGGTATCTGCAGTATGATTTATATTGAGTAGAATGTGGAAGTTGGCTGTCACTCATTCCATTTTGAATTGAAGCTAACTATACATTGCTCGAAACTTCTCACTTATTTTTGTTGTCATCTTCATCACCTGTTTCACTACTGCAAAGAATTGTTCCACAAACACCTCAGAAAGGTGCGAGTAGGTCAGAATGAAACTGACTGACAGGTGGTTTATACAATGCGCCACCTGCTGGGACAGTGAAGCAATGTGGCCACCAGCTAAACCACTGCGACGCTGCCAATGCAGCCACTACATTATAACTCAGATCACATATATAAAAATAGACTGTTAACCAGAATGCAGCAACAATATAAAGTAGTTTGTGATAGGATGTGGGTTAATCTATATTGAGGTTGACAGCCCTCAACTAATTATTTAATGTACAGCTGGTGTATGTGGAAAGCCACATGACAAACTGGTAGCTGCCCCTGATGGGAAAGCTCCATGGTTGACAAAGGCATTTATCTGCACAGTCCACTAAATCGAACATCATGATGTTGTCAATGCTGTGATGTTTGCCGATAAATTTCGTGATAAGTATGTCCAACAGTGAACAAAACAGGCTTCAAATACCATAGAGGAGGATACAGAGTCGTATCTGGCAGATGTATGAGCCAAATGTTATTTTTAAAAGTTGTGACTAATTTCTTATGGCTTTTGAACATGTCAGCTACTATGGCAAGGCAAGGAGGTCGGGTACAGCTATAAGAGTCCTACATGCACCTCAGGTTGAATATGGCCAACATAGCCAAAGGAGAGTTTCTGCTCGCCACAATAGAGGAAATGCAATGCCTGATCAAGAAGCAGCATGCCAAGGTTTGAGAAGAGATGGTGTGGAATGGTTAGCTTCCTGGGCATAGCATGGTGAAGACAGCGACAGGAAGATACCCCGTAATGGTTTGGGAAAATCAAACTGACAGCTGTCTTTCTTAGCACCAAGGAACTGCAAAGGATCAGCGAACATGTTTGAGGCGCAAGGGAAGATATGCTGCTCCACCTGAACGGGTGCCACCTTTGCCTGGAACGCAATAGGTATAACCCGGTGACATGCAGGGAGCTCAAAGTTCAGAAATCCGAGTTATGCCACCCAGATTGAGGTATATACATACTCCTCTTTCATACTCTCAATTTTTCAATCTTGATGCAGATGCCCAGAATCGCAAACTTGATAAACATTTCATTCCAGATTAGCTGACTGAGGAAGGAATGTCCACTGGTCAGTACAGTATCTGCTGCATGGTAATGCAGCTGACTTACATTTTGCACATGAGAGTCGCCTATTGAGCGAACCGGAAAGTGACGATAAGCATTAATAGAAAGGAATGGGATTTTTTAGTGTATTATTATTTACAATTAGCAGACACAGTATAGTCTATTTTGAAAGAGATATTTATATGCTTATTTAAACAAGAATGTAGTGGTAAAAGAGAACGTATATGAAGACAATTGAATGGCAGCCAAAACAGCACTTCTGATATACTATACCAAGTAAAACATTGGCAGAGTGCAGATACACCTGTGGCAAAATGAGGTTTAACGGAATGTCCACGATTTTTCGTCTTGTAAGTTATGTAATATTCAAGTCATTTGGTCGTTGTTATACATAGCCAAAGCACTGGCGGCCTTTATATGCAAAAGGGAAAGCGACACATTCCCTGCCCTATTCTGACAATGTCTCACAAAGGAGCATCAAGGATATTGGATCACGCATTTTGGAGATTCTATGTGGTGCTTAATTGCCGACATCCATAAAGATGGAGTTTGCAGTCTGTATAGACCGTTAAGCCAGAGATATTACCGCAACACCCTCCCAGACAATCACAACTTGATTGATTTATGAACTTCAACTCAGGAATTATAAGCATATTAGTCTATAAAACCGGTTCAAACTTTACATATAGTCAATTACTGTCACATCACGCATTGATTTACCATGCTGCAAGACCTAAAACAGTTGACTGTCTGTTGATGCTCATTTTCAAGAGGGGGCAAGGAGCATTTCGCTTGCTCTGTTGCTTATAAAGGTAGCCAAAACTTTAATTATGTCTAACAATGACCAAATCACCCATTAATTACCTTGCTTATAAGAGCAAAAGTTGTTGACACTCTGTTGACACTCATTTTCAGGATGGGGGCAGTAAGTGTCTCGCTTTCTCTTTTGTCTATACCAGTGGCCAATACTGTGATTACATATAATAACGACTTAATCACTTTTTCATTACTGTACTTACCAGATGAAAAATTGTTGACACACCTTTGACAATCATTTTCAAAACATAGTTGCCCTGTCGTCTGTAGCATTTTTACCCATATAGGTGACCAATATTGGCATGATACATTACAGTGACCAAGTCTCTGATTAAATACCAGACTTGCAAGACCAATAATCCTTGATAATCAGTTGACCCTCATTTTCTGAATGGGGCAGAGAGTGTGTTACTGCCTCATTTGACATTCAGGCAGCCCATACCTCATTGATTCAGGCTGCTACAAATGGCTACTAAGATTACTCAAGATGCAAGACCAAAAATCTATGACGCTCCGTTGACTGTTATATTCAGGATTTGGCAGGGAGTGTCTTTCATTGTTTTTTGATTATAATGCCAACCAATACATCAAAAAATGACAATAACATACCAAACGCAACATTTTGCAATTAACAGTATGGTATTTGAATGAAACCATGAATAGAATTTCCAGGAATCCACAATGGGAGATTGGAACAGCAGGGTCGACCCAATGCTGCCCAACCCTGCGAGTTGACAGGTATGGGTATGGGTTTGGCCATCCAAGAAGCAGCAGATTATGATTTTGAACGGGGCTGGAACTGCACCAACCCATTCGTGCAGTCTGAACCCTGAATGCTGCCAGGTTATCCACACCAGTTGCTAACATTCAGTATCATTTATTGAATATATATAAATCAAGTTTAACTGAGCTCTCATCGCTGAGCCTAACAACAAGTTCAGAGATAACGTCACGCAGGTTATGTAGTGCTTGCAATCATTTCAACATGGTGATGTCCTGTCTACATCTGAGATGTTGATATATCGACTTGTTCATTTGCTGGCAACAGGACTGTGCCTTTTGAAAGTCTGGTGTCGACTCCAATGAATACCATGACACCATTGTTCTCCGTACTGCGCATGATTGTAGTACAGTTCAACAGCTGTATCTTATACTTTGTGATTTGATTTTTGGCTCTAACTAACTTTCAGACATGCATGGTATTTGTTGTATCAGAGATACAGGTGAGATCAGGCTGCTGGGGTCTATAGGTTCTCAGTGTGGAGTATTTTCAGGTTCTGGTTCACCAAGTACATTTTCAATTGGATGGTTATAAGTGAACAGCTTTTTGTTGGCCATTCAGGAACACCAAGCGAAGTCACACTGTTATTGCTTGGACTCAGTGCAAACAGCACGGTGTTGAAAGCCATTTGGTCATAGCCTTCCATTTATTGAGATGGAATCATATTGCTAATAGTCAGACTACAGTCGGTAGTCATCAAATAGTTTGTCTTTGTTAATCCTGCACTTCACAGGTTTCTGCCATGCGCTAACCATAGTTGAGCAATGCTTTGTGCTCAGATGAATCTCAATGCTGCTTGCAGGTTTTGACTTGTTGCTGAGTTAGAGCTGCAGAAATGAGTATTTTAAAATCCACTAACTCAGGTTAGGTGAGCACTTTTACCACGGCATTGCACCCCATCACATTTACATGAGGAGTACAATAAAGTTAACCTTATCAGTTTTCGTCATAAACTATAATACTATCTATCAAATCCATCACAATAGTACTGCACATCATCTGCTGAAAGTTGTTAGTATAGAATGAAAGGTTTCAGTTGTAATCACTATGATCAACCTTTAAAACTGATCATCAGATGGGAACAGTACACACTCATGTGTAGCCTCATAGAAATGTATATCAGTAGCTGTAGTTGGATATGTAGATGTTATTATTGTAGAGTAGTATAAAGATATGTTAAGGTTACATAATTGATACAGATATAATACACATCGCCAGCTCACTATATAAAGCTCGTGTTACCCAGCTCTGGACACATCACATGCAGCCAAGCCATTACATTATCTCTCTGTGTACATGCAGATCCCCTGGGTCACATAAACTCATACAAGAGTTGAAAAAGACAGAAAATAATCAAAGACTTGTTCTATGTACACAATCAGACCAACAATTGAGTCTTACAACTAATCAGTACTTTACGATAGCAATTTGTTAGACCTAGTGGATGGGTATATGATAATATCACTGGATGTATCTCTGGGGGTGGTAAAAACTGATAGCAATACCATCTGCACTGGGCTGAGATTTCACAAAATGAAGAAGTAAAAAGATATGAAGAGAAGAGAAAGAAGAAGCATCCAGAGTGACACTATCTTCCATATCTCTACATTCCAAATGTCTGGCATCCAACAATACAATGTTGCACTCATAACCCATATTATGTGTTGGCCATTATCAGAATTAGATACAGTTATGTCAGCAAAATTTCTAATTATATTATAAGCCTGGTCTTGACTTGATGGCATCGATGGTGGCATTTGCTCACTGCAAATGAGCAACATTCCTATCAGCAATTACATTGTCGTATCTAACTCCAATGCATCTCAGTAGACAGTTACACTTAAGCTATATATTCAAGAGTGCAAGAACTCAATTTCTCCAAATTTGTTCACCACTCTACAGTCTTAGCTGATCAGTGATTATTGTTGTGGCTGTGACTGATCATGTCCTTGTGATTTTTGCACTTAGTCCCCATGAATGAAGCAAGTTCGACATTTTGGCATAATGTGTAGCTTCTGCTCATGGTATCATAGTTTTCAGTAATGGTCTATCTTACATGATCCTGTATCTCCCATATAAACTGTTAAAGAAACTATCTGTCATAAAAAGTATATAACAGCTCCTTTGCACTCTCCGGAGTCCTGATGTATTGCTTGGGCAGCCAATCCTGATATCTTGGAAAATCATTTGCAGCCGGTGACCTGCACAACATCTCTGTACCTGTCCATAGCTGAATTCAAGCTCCATTAGTATCCGGCAAAAAGATTTATAGGATTCCAGTATGGTCGTTCAGCATCCAGTTTAGCAAGCCCCTAAGTAAACATCCAAGTCAGTACCTTTGGTGAATAGTGCTTACAATAATCCAATTATTCAATTCCAATTTGGAGTCAATTGGCTGTTGTCTTGCTCCCAATAATTGGGAAGCATCATTCGGTAGTTGTTTCAACTGTCTCTCATGATGCCATTCAGGGTGTATCTCTCATGGTGCCATTAGATAGATTATCCAGTATATTTGAAGATCCTTCAGAAGCCATCTTTGCACTCATTCCGCACGGGGCAATTTCGCATGTTGTACTTAGTATCTCTGTGGTGCTCATGCAGTCATACTGATCATCTTCTGAGTCAGTGCATATATACGTACACTTGACCTCTGCTTTGGACTCAGTGCATTCATCATCCATAATGTTTGGGTGCGCTAATTCAATATTCCTCTGGATATGCCTAGTACTCCTTCGACCGCAGTGCCTGCTGTGACTCGTCTGGGGATCCACATTGGCATGTCACGTATTCACTGCTGATAATCTCCTTCCTCGTATGGTCATTGAATAATCTCCAGCTGCACTCATCGACTCATTTGGAGGTGTGTGCGTTCAGAGCTGCTACTTGACATCTCTGCCAGTCAGTGAACTACATATGAGACCCTGCCAGCGCTTCCAGTACAGTAGTGTATTCTTATTATTGACTTCTCTTCATGCACCTCATGATTCATCTGCAGATCCATTCACCATCTGTTCTGTGACTGCACTGTTAGCTGTTCTTGGAGTACAATTGTCGCTTCATCTCCATGTGCACTCGCTGCTGCAAGCATTCACTATTTTTAATGTGTTTCTGGGTACATCACTCCTACCCTTTCGGTACACTAAATGTGTCTGATATGAGTTGTTGTAATTCGAACATCGTTGTCACCCACTTTAATCATCTTTGCTACACCAAAGACTAAGCTTGTACAGATTCATGATGTGCAGTAGCAGAATTGTAGCTGTGAGACTGGGAATCTAGTACAGAATTGAATTTAGCCTTGCATATCAGGCATGTAGGTCTTCAATTGGGCATCTTTGAATTGTACTCTGAATTGAACTCTGAATAGGGGTTGTTATCCCACTTGCTGGAACCATACTGATGGCTGTATACTGTGTATTACAGTATCACAGCTTCATTTCAACATCTTCGCTTGATTTCAAAGAACATGATCTTAAAAGGACATATCTATGTACAATCTCAATATGCTCATACAGGACAGAGACTGATTGTCATCTTCCTTCCATACCCCACTGCCTAAGGTCCCTCTCCTGTTATCCACAGCCGGCCATCTGGGATTGGTGGTTAAACTGTATTCAACTAGGATTCAGATCATGCCCAAACTTATCTCGGGATGGGATGTAGCTCATGGAATCCAGCTCTTGTTGCCATCCATTTCCGGCCACAATCCATCTCTGGCCACAATGCATGTGGTCACAATCACTCTGGCATCCACCTTTCGCTTCCACCCTGTCAGTCATTGTGCTCCGAGTGTTCAAACTGTGTGACTTCTCCTGTACTTCAGTATGCTGTGAAAAGTGCATCTTTACTGACCGTGGTAATGTCTGTTTTTAAATGACCCTTGATCACTGTCAAATAATCTATCTGGTGTCGTATGATGCCTTATATGGGAATTCCCACTCATTGATCCACTTAGATGGCACGGGATGATTATGTCCAAATCCATAATCCAGCCTCTTCAGCATGTAATGTTATTCCACCTAATTTCACAATACTGCCACACTGCACTGCACTCAACTCTACTCCATTTGACACAACCCTGCTCAATTGTAATCATAACATGTGGAAACGAGTACCTGGGATCGAAGTCAATTACATAGTCAACTGTCCAGTCTGGAAATCCTGCCTCCACCTCAGCTAGGCTGAAACTCTCTACGAAATCTCTGTAGAGTGCTGGGACAAGGATAAATCATGCATCTTCTGTAGATATTATCTTTGTCATTGTGCATGCTCTGTCTCCAAATGATAGTCCACAATTCATAATAGAAATGGAGCTGTAAGGAAGAATATCCAGCAGTCTCGAAAACAATCATTTGCCACAGTTCAGCTAGTTCCCACTGACTAGTTTATCCCTTCATATCTCAACAAGGCGACTACATTTAATCAAGTTTGGCCTTGGGGGCCCCATTTTGCCTCTGCTACCACTGTTCCCTGTACACCTGTGGAGTCCCTGGTGCCTATTTCACCACTAGAGATGTATTCCATGGTCACTCCCAGCAGCCCAGTACAATCTCACACTCTTAGATAGAATTTTCCAATGGCCTCTTCATAGGCCAGTAGGTCTTCAATAGCAGTACATCCAAGTATTTGGATATATGAAGTACAGCCACATTGATAATATGGATCTACTTTAGGCTGGATCCCGGTACATTTCAGAGGCATGCCTGATGTTGTGCCATGTCCACTGCCATCTCATCTGTTCACCCTGGCATTACAGACCCAAAAGTCAAATGCTTTGCGAGTCAAAGCTAGAATTGCTGCTCTGGAAGCAAGGCAATTCTCATTATTCTCCACCTGAGTATGTCTATCACCACTGCCACCCCTTTGGATGAATTGACTCATTAACCAATTTATATACTTGTCACACCTAATCGGGACTGTCTTACAATGAAACAACATCCTTCCATCACCTAACTTGGACTGTGTGACAACCAGATACCATTCATTCCCAGGTCAGGATAGCCATATCAATCAAAGGTCTTAATGCTTTAAATACATGCGTGATCTGTTTGTCTCCAGTCTGTACCCTGATTGCTCATCCTCCGTTACACTGTGGATCCTCACAATCCTGTCAACAAATCAAGCCTTCACTATTGGAATCCTAAACACCCTCTGTGTATACCATTGTATGGGTACATTTCCACATTACCTCATTTGTGATTGATCAGCTATTGTTGAGTTGTATGATCCAATAGAATTCAGTTTGCACAGATGGTACACTCCTTCCAACAATCTGATATGATTGTCCAGTTCTGTGCTAACAGTGATAATTGACAATGATAATGATGAGATTTATCTGCTAGCCACATGTGTAGAGTATTTTGGGGGTATGATACATTGCATTTGGAACAGCCACATGGTCTCGGATTCCTGCACCTCTACATTGAATTCTTCATGTTCATAGACCAAGTATACTGGTAATCATATTTGTTATGATATCTGAATTATTGCATCGCCCATACTAAGACACCTTGCAGCACCTTTAATGTTGACAACATCACCAAGTTGTATTAAAGGTGATTGACATTGGAAATGCCATTGGCCACATCGCGTGTTGTGAGTCTTGTGTAGCTTGTGCTGCCACCTTGGTATGATACCAAGGATCAATGATATCTATATAGAAGGGCCAACTGTGACATGGCCAGTAATGCCATGCACCTGGACGCATGGACTGTGGAATCAAGCCTGTAATTGTCAATCATCTTAATTGAAAGAAGTTTTAAGTGATTTCATTGATGCCGCAATTAATATGGTTCACATTCACATATACGTATATTTCAATTAACTTCGACTGACTTGTTCATAGTCGCGTCTGGTGACATGTAGGCTCCAGAATCAAGCTGCAATTGACTCTACAACTATTTATCTCAGTTGGGTGTAATTCCTGAAGTGAGCTACTTCTGCAATATGCATTCATCCAGTAGGGTGGATATCTCCAGATCTGTTGCAAGGGGTATGAAGGCAGTTGGTTCATGGAATCTGCATTATATGGTCATTATAACTGTTTACCTCAATTTGATAGCCATATCAGGACACTTCCCTGATGCTATCAGTATTCCTGAATCTGTATGATATGGTGTGAGTATACTTTGTGGCATGAGGCATCACAATTGGGTATTTTGTGAAATCCTGTATCTGAAGAATTTCTGAAACTGAAAGAGGAATTGTAGTGTAACTGTATATGCCTGTGCATGGCCCTGTAGAAAGGTGTCTCAGTAGATATTAATACACACATGGATGTCAATATTGTAGAGCGGTATACAGGAAAGTTATGGTAAGATTATTGGCAGAGACCTAAGTATTGTGGCCAGCTGACTGAATAATGCTGGTGTTTCCCAGCTCTGGACACATCACATGCAACTGTGCCATTACTCAAGTGCTACTATAATCACCACAATCAGACTTATCACATACAAGGGGATTGTTGCATTGTGCAGTTGATATATACGCCCAAGCTGTGGACAACAGAAAATGATGCCAGATCCATATGATGCAATGAGTACGTAAGGTTCGTAGCAAGTAGTGTGCCCACTCAATTGATCATCAAGAACTAATTGGTTTGTTGAATGTATCATCGTCTCACCATCCCTAAAAGGTGGGTGGATCCTAGGAGCCAACAAGGATTACATAAAGAGCTCATTAGGAATAATTCTCTGTTCTTGTGCAGCAAACTGGTCTCTGATTCGACAAAGTTGCAGGTTTTACATTCTCAAATTGTATGTAAAGTCCCCAGTCATTCCAACATTGAAGTTTGATATAGTTCTTCTTGGCTTCCTCGACATAGTACACCAGATGTTCTCAACAACCTGAATGGTCATGAACTGAATGAGGGTGACCATCTATCAGACATCTCAGTATGGCAATTCTAGTAGATACCAAAGAATGGTGGAATGTCACGAATCATAGTTTCTTTATCTCAGCCAGGTTTTATGAATGATAGATGTAGTGAAACACCACAGTGAATTACACATCAAGGGATATACTAAGCTGGAATTCTGCTGACAGTTACTGTGACCTGCAATATTCTCAACTGTAGTCCGAATTGTTCGTAATCACAAACTCAATTAATGTTTGTTGCCACAAGTCGTATTCCATATACAATGTTGATGAACAGATCTCTGCCTAAGACATTCAATCTCACTTCGACAAGTGGGCTCTTTGGCTCACATCAAAGCAGAGATCACAACATGTAATCAAATACTAATTCTTAAGCAAAACTCTTCAATGATGCTGATTTTGTATAACCAAGCAATCGAATTCATACACCGCCAGGGGATAGTTTCTCCTTTTCACAGCCACCATTTGAAGAAGCTCGCTACATAACTTACTGCCCCATATAATACCATACCATGTAAGCAACAAATGCCTGGTGCAATTGAAGGGATGCTGAATAATGGACCAAGGTGGCACCTTCGTTATTTCCCACATAGTGGTTATGGGTGACCTCAATTGTATTCACCTTGACAGTTCTTAAGACAAGGGCCATCATCTCCAGGTGTACCTTGAGTGCATCTGGCACTACCTGAATACACTTCAATAATTCAACCAATAACATCCTCCTCAACTCCACAAGGCCATCATTCCGGTGCTGCTGAAAAACTACCAATCAACCTCCCAATCAAACGACCACCAGAGGCTGCAGAACCATGCCAAACTAATCATGCAGGGCTTCACAATGTGTCCCTATTGCCTGTTCATTTCTATGCTGAATACAACACTGATAATGAAAGGAATGATCAGTCAAACTTGGGGAGTGCACGGGGCAAGGCCCAAACAGCATGAAGTACGCTGAATTCTCCCTGGAATTGAATTCCCAAAAGATGGGGTGGCCCATGTTAAGTATCATCATTAAGTGAACAAAAGTATGGATCGGAGAGTTTTGGGACAACACACATCAGAGTAGTATCTGAATGCACAACAATTCAAAACGGCATTAAGATAGACCCTTGCACTGGGTGATAGCCATTGTAGACTTTCTGGTGACTTCTAAAGTTTGCTGCTTTTTGAAGATTTCGATAATACCAATTGGATACAACAGCTGTGGATCAATCAGTGTCAAAACAATTTAGCATCAAGAATCAGAAGGTGACGAATGATACAATACAAGGCCACAAGCAACCAGCGCTGGATTTCAGATAATGCACTGGTAACACAGCAAAAGTCATCCTTCTGGAGTTCCCAGATGCATCATACATTGTTTTGACCTGGCGGGTGCCAAATGGGGACAATGATAATACATCCAGAAATCAATTGCAAGGTACATACCAGGATATGAGAAACTGGGACAACCTGAGTGAGTATATTCAAAAAACATATCTCCGACAGAGTCACATTGTTTGACTGTGGCATACAAACACACCTGGAAGCAGGAAGAATTGGATGAAGAATATATGGTATTGTATGCACCCTGGAAAATATTGAATAACCCCATAAAGAGGCTGATTTTATACAATAGTTGCATTTCTGATACACAAAAGTTGAAACTAGGATACATTTTGAAAGAGTTTTGGGTAGAAAAGAAGGTAACTACAGGGAAGGATCCTGTGAAGCATGTAATTTGACTGGCATAGGTAATTTCTGGTTGCCCTGTTGTGGTTCAATACGTGCCACTGTTGATTATGACACTTACACTTGAGACCAAGTCGAGTTCAATGAAAGTGTGGATGAGGTGGATGGCAATGTGCCAGAGATTCGAAGTGGTAATATTATTAGAGAAGATCTGACGGAGAGTATACAATTTATGATATTTCTCCCCGATGTATTGAACTGATATGATTGTCTTCGAAATACCTAAAGTCATAATACATATCACAAGCGCTGGAGAATGAGCCCATCTGCCCAGCTTACATCAGCACAGCTGAATGTGATAATTGAAGACAAACAGAAGAAAAACCATTACTCAGGAGGTTCAGAAGCCAGTGCATTGTAAGGAGGTTCTCCATCCAGCAAATACCAGTTAAGTAATGAGTATTGTGCTCAATCGAATCAAAGTTCAATGTGAACCTGCGTGTCTAGTGGAGGTGGTCGGGCTACTCAACACTAATCTAATTAGCCCCTTGAACTTACCCTGGATTTCTGTCATTGAGTGTTCAATTGCATGTCCTCCTGGAAACAGGTTTTGACTGCACCAGGTTTGGGCCCAATCTTGTATTGTGAGAAGATGGGTGTGGGATTTGAATATGCCAGTAGCACTGGTAGCAGATGAAATGGGCCTCGGAAAGAAAGATATCTCAGTTCCAACAGGTATGATAAGGGCTTTGCAGACGGAGAAGGTTGTTGTGGGGTTGCTGCTGACAATTTTGGAATGGTATACATTTGGCAAATTGGTGAAGATGACACAGAACAACTATTACTGAATTAGTTGTGAAGTTCAACACTGAAATCTAGTGCAAAGACTGAACTATATGTGTCACAGCCTTTTAGAGATCCAGACAACTCCACCTCTGGGTATCTAGCAATTACAATATATATTGATATTCATGTATTTCCACTATACTGTTATAGACATGTTGTTGTATTAAGGGGAGGGGCTTCATATGTTCACTGATTTGGCAAACTGTTATATTAACTCAAATACACTCTGACATTACTATTTGTTTTTTGACTGTGGTATCCATGCTAAGTAAACTACCATTATGATATACACTATTGAAGCCATACACTTGACTTGGTGAATATCTCCAAATATGCTATATTCACCTGCCCCAATCTGAAGGTTTTCAGCCATGTAGCATATAATGTGATTATTAATAACAATGCCAGTCTACTTAAATGAAACTGTCACCACTTCAAGACTCCTTGTATGCAGGTATATACTTTTTGCTGTTTTTTGTAAGTTTAACTTGTTGTTCTGCTGATCATTTGATTATGACAGTGAGTACTTCATTTGGAAGATGATTCTTGAGTTTACAATGTATATCTCTTGCTATTTATTTCCATGAAATCACTCACTCTCCCAATTGAATCTTACTCAACGTATGATTCTATCTATTTTCTGCATCTATTTTACCTGATAATTCAATCTGGTTGTGTATTATTAAAGTCTCATTATTGATATTTGACTACCATATATCATCAATTATTGCTTACATTCACTGCTATTGCTGAATTGGATGATCATAGTAGATCGTGCAGTAGTATATCTTGGATAATGAATTCAAGAAAGTGTAAAATTTTAAACCCATTCTACACAGAAAGGTAATATATTTATTGCATTCATTTGAATACAATGCTACCGACTGGTTTTAAATGGATTTTATTTTGCCAACTCGCCCTTTACTATATATTCAAACTTCTCTGTGTTCAGTACTTTAGAGGATCAACCACCGCCATGTGATGTTGAAACATCTGATTGTGTACAGAAGTATAGTCTTGGAACATTGATGCTGTATAATTGTAGTTGTTAGATTATCTCTATCAGTAAAACTGTCTGCGTTGGTTGCAGCTCAGTCTTGTCGATAAATCTGAATATACATAATTGCAGTGTTAAAATTGACAACCTGGTACTGTCTAGACATTTCAGTGGATACTGTTCACCATAATGTTGTTGTTAACAATATCACCAGTGAAGTCTAATGATTCTTTTTAAGGTTTGCTTTATACTACATTCTTTTAATTCGCAAGATTTGCTACTACAAAATGCAAATTGTTTTCAGTGTAACAATATTGCCCAACTGCTCTCATTGCTAACAGCAATAATTCTGAAGAATGATTTCACAATACTAATGACAATCTGTTTCATGCTGTCACTCTGGGGGTGACATTGTATTGATACATGTAATGTAATTTGCAAATATGTATTTGTGAGTTATGAAATGTCTCAGATAATATTGATACCTTTGACCTGGGCAATTAACATGGGTATTGTTTGAACAAGGAAGTAGGCTCCGCAAAAGATATTGGGAAACCCATAGTCAGTGTCTTTCTGCATTGTTGGTATCATAAGAGTGCAGTTGTTTACTTGTTCAATAACTGTAATAATTGAACACTCCCCATGTGTAATTGTTCCTTCCAAATACAGTCTGTATTGAAGAAGTCGAAGTATTTTCTTAGTACATTGAGCCCATTTGTTATGCTTTGCAATATAAAATTAAACCATATAAGCTGGTAGTATACCTGATACTATGAGATCTACAGTAACTATACAAAAGCCTTGGTAATTCAGTCCATGCGCCCTCTTGTAATTAGACTCTCCAGCAACAAATATCAATGTTACACCCCAATAATATATGATACTGTTTTCCAACCTACAATACAAAGCATCCAGATACTGATAATGATGGCTGTATAAGGAAAAAAATGATCAAATAGAATTACAAGCTTCGTATCTTACCTACCATCCCATAGCATTAGTTCCAGCAGCCACACTGTTAGGCATGGTTCTCCAGAGTTAGTCTAAGTGTGCCTCTGGTATCCCCACCTTGATTTCGGCCACGACTTCAGCCAACCTTTCTTTTAAATTATATGTGCTTTGTGTTTAGTTTCCAAGTACTGGGTAGTTCTGATAAAGCTTGAGCTAGAGCTCTACCCCTACATACTCAATGAGATTGATGTCTGAGGTATGGGTTAGCTAGTCATCCACCTGGATATTGCATTTTTCAAAAAATCCATAACCAAGATGGTTTTGCTTACTGAAGCATTCTCCAGTTGCAAGATGGAATCCTCTAGGGTGTCATGGACACATTTGAGTACTGGAAGAAAAAGGTACCCAAGAAGCTTGATATAGACACCCTTGCTGACCAACTTGGCAATAACAGTGCTGAAGGTTCCACAGTTCCTGCACCAAAAATAACCCCTGATTGTCAAGGAAATCCATTTGCCGTATCTTTGTAGTGTGATGCAGCTTTTATGCCACTATTCAGGTGGTTGTCGAAAGCCTCACATTTGGCACACTCAAATAGTTCTCTCCACTGAGCATTCATTGCACCAAGTAACGTCCTTCCCACTCCTCTTGAGTCGAATCCTTGTATGCAAGTGCCCATTGTAGCCTTTGGAATATGTCTGTCCTCAAGCTTTGGTCTTTTCTTTGCTAGCCACTTCATATTGTTGTTCTGGTGTAGGTACCAATCCAAGGTTGAGAGTCATATATTTGGTACATATATATCACGTAACTAGGCTTATATTATTAGTCTTTCTTTCATAACTGCTTCCATAATTGATCTTCATTGTCACCGACTCAAAGTACACTGACTGCTACTGCATGGCGGCTTGTGAACGGAATGAGAGTTGGTGGCATGAGCAACACAATTGTAGATTGCTGACTGAACTTGCTGTGGTGGGAAAATCTAGTTCTCACCATCACTTCCACTTAGCTTGGCAGAAATCTGAGTGATGGCAGGTGTACTGAGATACAGGGATGACGGAGATGGACAGGGCAACAGGGGTCACTGAGATGGACAGAGCGATGGGGAATATATATTTGGGACACCCTGGGGTAGATAGTCTCCATTTTGCATCATCTTATTATACAACGAATTACACACTCTATGTTTCCAGCCATTTAATCTCAATTTCTGTTGCTGAGATTTCATGGTGCCTGATGGCCAGGTAGTATCATATCTTCTCACGCTCTTTCTACACTCCTTCGGCCAGAATCTTGCTGTCTCACAAACTCTGCTTGGAATGCCGCGAGAGGTGCGATGGAGTCTGGATGATGGGCTCTCTGCCTTCTAGCTTCACTATTTCACCTTGTCGCCCTGCAATCAGGCGAGTTGAGGTGAAAGCATATCTCACATACACGGGAATAAGGACTACCCCCTTCTCCTGCAGCAACATCTCTCGCTGAGTTGTTGGAGGTATTGTGGCAGGTCTAGCAAGATTGCCAGGTGATAATGCAATACATATAGTGGGGTGTGAATGGACCAAATCACCAAGACTTTTGTGTAGTAACTGTATTATTCAGCGTGTGTATACTATTCTTGTTAATAAATCCACCTGCTGAATACATATACCATATGACCAATGCCAAAGTACGAGCCAGCAACTGAATCTTGAACATTGTATAGTATATGCAACTGCAGTCCATATGAAATACACAGCCACTAGACAACACAATATGCAATCAGATAGTAAGCACCCTGTTTTATTGTTTCTCGAATTGTACAAATATGATTGATATCTGTCAACTTGTTAATTTTCAGTATGGTATTGCCAAGATGTACTCATCTGCATATGGTATAGAGAGTTTCTTCAACTGGTAGTTTAGTCTAGCTAAACCCTGGGATATCACTTCTACAGTTGAATATTGATCTATTATCAAGATTGTTCTCTGAATTGAAATATCTGTATTAGTCATCACTCAGGCAGAATTAGGGGTAAATATTACAGGGCCTGAAATTGATTGTATCTGTATTAGTGCTAGAAATGGTTCTGGACCATTGCATCAGGTCCGTATCCAGGTTCATACTGAACGACTGCCAATTCTGCAGGCCAGGTGGTCGATTTACCAAAACCATCAACTCAGGTATCTTTCGACCCAAATCTCCCAACACATCTCAATTGGGTACGTTGTCGGTGTGCCACCCAGCAGGTCCATCAGTAGATTCATATAATGCCGTTGTGTTTGCTGTTTGCAAATATTATATAATCAAAATGGTTTATTCAACATGAAGTAATTGCTTTTCACATGTTTTGCAGTTTGGGACATCGATTATTTTAGAATCCATCCATTTTCTATTATATTTTGTTCTTTCAGCAACACACACAGTCAGTAGTACAGCTATGTGCCCCTGTATCCGAGCAATTCCTTGATTGCACAAAATGCAAAATTGAAAATTGGTCACACTCTGTTGACGATCATTTTTATGAAGGGGTAACATATTTGTCATGCACTGTTTTGCCTGAAACAATCACCAGTAATTCGTAAATAAATCATTACCACAAAGTGATACTTAGATTACCCAGGATGCACGACCAAAAATTGTTGATGCTTCTTTGATGCAGATATTCAGGATAGGGTAGAGAGTGTGTCGATTTTGTTTTGCCTCTGATGGTGGCCAATATCACATTAATGGTTGTATGAACCAATTGCCACTTAGATTACCCATGATACAAGACCAAATGTCGTTTGCATTCAGCTGACGCAGATTTTCAGGATATGACAGGGAATGTGTTGCAATTTTCTTTGCCTCTAATTCCAGCCAGTACCTCATGAATGGATGTTTGCAACCAATCTCCACTTGGGTTGCCAAAGATGCATTGCAAAAAATCCTTAATACTCCATGGACGTTCATTTTACGGTATTTTCAATTCAAAATCTGCTGCCATCAATAAAAACTTTCCTAATTATTGTACCCTATCAATTGCGTTTCTGACAGATTCAGACTTATTCCTTTGGCAAAGCCGAGTAGAGTAATATTCTTGCACTGGTCAGTCTCATTCTATTAAAATTTATCCATCTTGCCAAATCATTCATTGTACCCGCTAAACTTATATTTATTAGCTAATCTTCACATGACAATACTCAATGTTCTCTGAGAATATTACTCTGCCTGAATTTCTTGGTCAACCTACATAAAGAACCAGGTCAAAATCCATTGACGAATTCTGTCCTATATTGTCTTATTCCCCTTATTCCTCTTTGTTTCCATTGTATTGACCATCATCAACACTTTATCAGGCTGTTTCCTTGATCTCCGTGTTGGTCACATCAATCTGGCAACATCTGGTATAGCTGACACATTTATCAGTGCTGGACTATCTGAATTCCCAATGCCATTTTCTTGCTCTTTGTCGGATTCATTGTCTGCCTCTAAGTTGACTTCCCTGTCATTTGGATTTCCCAAGTCACCATTCCAGTCATACCAATTGTTGGTATCTGCAATACAATCAGGCACAATATCTTTATCATATTTGGCTGGACGGTGGTCAATTCTGTTGATGTTGGGGACATTTAATACTTGGGATCGTCCTCCAGTGAGGTCCTATGCAGACATACCTGGTGGGAAAGGTGATCTTAATGACAATTGGAATACAGCTGCACCATCACGTTGAAAGAGTGACCAGGATTTATTGACGATCTCTGCCATATCAGAAATTTTCCTACAGCTGTGATCTGCTTTCGTTCAGTGCGAAATTCGTTGAATGTAGCAGGTAGGTTTTGGCTGCCCTTCCACATCTCTGAAACATTGTGGACCGTGACCATTCAGTGCAATGTTCACTTCTGCGCCTATCATCTCATTTGCACGTGTTTTCCAGCATTTGCAGCATCACATGCTGGGTCATCACATGCCAATATCCCGTTAATGGCTGTAGCTCACAACATTATGATGACAATTCTGTGAAGGGTCTCACCAGTAGTTGTTAACTACCTCCAGCCTATAACATCTCGCACAAGGGATACACTAGCCTCCTGTTCGACACCATCTGGTATAATAGAGATTGTAATACATACCACATTAGAGAGATGTTTGTACATTGAGTGCGTAACCTCTTGTTGACACCACGATGTTACTGATATCTGGTATACACAGTGTACTGCTAACCTCCATTGGGTCGGATTGGTAATTATTTTGACTTGGCTAAATTTGCCCCCAGTTCTGTAGGAATTCGGATGGTGATTTGCCAAAGTGCCTCGCGGATTTCAATACGCATGCGGCACAATTGCTTTCTCTGAGTGTTATTTGAGCCGCACTTTTGACATCATCACTGGACAATTATCATGGATCATTAGAAGATTGACCACATCCAGCACCCATTATGGAGGAGAAGAGATTGTTTCTTGGCAAACATTTGGATTTAATGATAACTAACCGTCTTTGTTTTGCAAACCATTCATTCTCTATATGCTTCTCAAACACCTGTAAGGTTTGGGTACTATAGGAAGCCTCTTGATCAGGATTAATATCCAGTCCCTTGCCCTGCTTTCTAAATGGTCCCAACATCTGGAAACGATTAAGATTGTGTACTGAAATTAGATGCACACTTGTGGTTGAAGGGAATTCACCATAATATTTGAACTGCTTCTGGTGTGCAAACTTCACGGCGATATATAAGCCATCATTCCATTGAGTAGGTAGCTATATAGATACATAGATACATAGATGAGAATACAATCTGAATACATGAGTTTTAAAAATCGTTGCATGATTAGTAGTAGCTATGAGTTCCAGGCACACCAGCAGCGTTCCCAAAGATGTTTTTCCCAGAATGCTCTACTGTGATTCGAGGTGCTCCCAGACGCTCACAGGTTTCTCGCCGGCACTCCCAGGTGCTCTGCTATGCAACGCGACCCGTCGCCTTGGCGACGGGCAGGGTGTAATTCTCCGTCACAGGGTACGATGTTCCGTCAGAGCCGTCAGAGCCGTCCGGATCACCCGGGTGTTTCAGACGGAAACTAGGGTTGTTGCTGAAGAAAGCACAATGTAGTGATCAAGGAGAAGATAAATGAAAACACTAGAAAGGCTGCCAGAACAATGTAAATGATAGACTACGCAAAATCAAATGATTGCACATTGTGGATACACCCACGGCCAAATGAGCGTCAGCCAAGCGTCAACAATTTTAAGTCATGTAGGCCTGGTAATTTAGAATTAAATTGGTCGTAGTTATACATAATCGAAGTATTGGCCACCTGAATTGCCAAATATTATAGTGACACGCTCAGTACCTCATCTTGAAGATAGACAGCAACACACCATCAACAATTTTTGATCTTGCATTCTGGATCATCAGACTACCAATAGGTTGCAGACAGTGGTGAAGGAATTATTGGCCGCCATTATTGGTATACCAGATTTTGATACCATTACTGCCCCGGCTTGACAATGAGCATCAATGGAGTGTGAACAATTGTTGGTCGTGTATCTTGGGTAATCTGGGGGGTGACAGATTGGAGACAGTCATAAATGAAGTATTGGCTGCTTTTATTGGCAAAAGAGCAAGTGAAATGGTCCTTGCCACATCATAAAAATGACCGTCAACAGAGCGTCAACGATTGTTGGCCTTGCATCATGGTTAATCACAGCGCGTTGTGGCTGTGATTGTCTATATACATCGTTTTGTCTGTTTTTAAATGCTAAAAGACTAATGAATATTTACTGGTAGCTCTGTAAATGAGGTCCGTTGATACTGTCCTGGAGGACATGGCGGGAAGATCCCGTACATATCTGCCTATAATGGCTGCCATATCCTTGTTATGGATATTGGTGATCAACTGCCATGCATATTGCCCAAGATTCAAGACCAGGAATTGTTGACGTTCTGTTTACGCAGATTTTCAAGACAGGGTAGGGAGGGTTTCAGTTTCTCTCTTTCCTATCATGGCAGCCAATACTTTGTTTATGACTGTTTGTAACCTGTCGCCACCTAGATGCCCCAAGATACATGACCAACAATCGTTGACACTCCATTGATGCTGATTTGCAGGATGTGGTTTGACACTGGTCGCTGTTCATTGTGATCATTAAGGCGGCCAATACATCCAGAACAAACAGTCATATACCAATGTCAATATTTTGCGATTGACAGTTCCACATCTGAATGTGATAATGAATAGTGAAACCCGAACCGCCGACCTGGACATTGGCACAGATGGGTCTTGCCAAACTCAGCAAATAACACAGGATGACAGGTACGGGTCCGGGTTTGTCCTATTAAACGTTTGCGGGTCAGGCATTTGGATGTGTCATGAACGGAACCGATTTGGTTTTACAGTCCAAATCCAGACCGCTGCCCGGTTACCCAGACCCATTGCTCACACTACTCCTACCCAATAGGTAGTACTCTTTCCTCATTATCTTCGTGATGTACTGTATCTGACATGAGGTCTAACATGCATTTTGTGGATCGTATGGATATATTGCATATGTATGCCGAAATGGGCAAAGATAAATGTGGATCGATGTGGCTCAAATTCCGGGATTAACCAAATCCCTTGGTGTTTATTACTATAGGTTTAGCAAATATAATTGTAAACTATTGCATTGAAACTTGCTAACTGAATGGAAAGTTATAGATTAAGCAATTGTGGGGGTAGAAATAGTATCTAGAACATAGTCTAGAATCACAAGAAGATATGATATCAGTCAAGAAAGGTCATGTATAAAATGGATTACTGCCAATTGGCATAAAACAATCTTCCAGTATTGAGTACCATACAATTGAGGCCAGCATGTGGGATTCAACAGAATATGAAACCACCACTGTGATAGTCATCTGGAATACTATACTCAGCACATCTGTAACAGAATTGGAGACCTTTAATAGCACATCCATCACAGTATATTGCAAAGTGTGTTGTTATCTGCTGATGTGTACAGCGGTCCAGGCTGCTCCCAAGGTCTTCTGCAGATCTATACCGAGTTTCAACTGCATTAAACTTTGGGAATTCTATAAGTTACATGTTCTACCATCTTACCCAGATCCCGGTATCATTAGGTGCTATCAGAATCACCTGACAATGATCATAGCATATCTACGAATACTTTTCTTAGCTTCACTGTGGCCTGGCAACATCTGGACATACTTTGAGGCAATAGAAAACTTAACTGCACTCGGAGGGTGACTTAAATGGAGTCTTGGGACTATTGGACATTTGGCGAATAAGGAAGCCATGGAGAGTATTATTAATTCTCTGCTACACCTCTCAAGACATCGAACAAATATCTTTTAACTACTATGCCATCTTACTTGGTGAGATTGGACATTCCTGAGTGGGTCCATTTAAATATGCAGCTATAAGAAACAATTCATTAAAAACGTTTGGGGCTAGTATATGGAACAATGAGATGGACAATGTATTGGGTGTTTCATTAGACATTTAATGCTTTCAACCAGCTGAAGTGTTTCCCAAATATCTATAAATGAAGATAAGTATAGTATATATTTAAAGAACCAATATCAATCTAAAGAAAAAACATAGATCAAAAAGAAATACTAAACTCCAAAGGAAAAGTATTAATCCAAATGAAAAATACCAATTTGAATGAAAATTATAATTACATTTTTGCTTTCACTTCTTGTAAGTCTGTATCATTAGACCCGACTTCAGATCCAACTGACATTCTTCCAACATTGTGAAAATATATTGTTTGTCGCCAGATCCTGTATGGGATATTACCATCACCTCAATTATTGTGGGTATATCTAATACAATTTGTACTGAACACTTCATAATGAACTTCTGATCTCCAAGTTCTACTTAATGGAGTATAGGAATAATTTTATTTTCCATGACTTTCACACTATACTAATCAGCTTTGAATATATTAAACCATGCACTAAAACTGTAGATTGAGACTGTACCAATCTAACTACCAGCTGATGTATTATTCGTTATTTTCATTGTCAGTATTTGAATTGCTGCTTTCACTGTCAGGATTGATAGGTAGCACACACAATTTAATGATCTTCAGTGTGGGATTTGTAGAGTTCTCAGTAGTTACACTGGTATCTATTCAGTCCCACCAAATTGTATTGTGTGCTGACAATTATTGCAAGCATCTTTGATTGGAATGGGGATAATAACTAATTCCATAGTGGTGATCATTTTGTTAGTGCTATTTTTTTAAGTGGAAATGTAAGCTCAATGCTGAAATGCATCCTCAGCCAGATTTATGAACAGCAATCCATGAGTAAAATGTAACACGAGTTGGTTTCCAGATGCCAATCTACACAATACTCTACCCATTGTTTCTAGTACTTTGAATTGATTTGAAGTAGTTCTTAAGCTCTCTGAAGCTATTAACAGTACAGTCAGATGCTGCATAAGCAGTGCCGATTACATCTCAACGCAACTGCCCATTTGGTGATTCATTGGATGTGACACTCAATGTTACAGAGAGGTTAGGCAAAGGATGGAGTAGCTGAGATTTCAGAGCAGATTTGCAGAAGACCTTAAAAGTGGCTGTGACCACAGTACACCTCTTCAGGAAATGAAGAACTTGGTGCTGTTTTCTCAAAATAGAAGTTTCTAAGATCCCACAAGCTATTTTGTGCATATTATTAGTCTGTGTTAAGACATCTGTTTCTCAATTACAAAAAGATGTAGTACATAATAATATATTCCGTATTGTCAACATAAGTCTATCTCTATATCTGTGTATCCAAAACAGGCTGCTGTTGCCACTGGAATCGGATTGATTGAGGATGTGGTGCCAGTGTATGAGTCAAACTATGGATTGAACTGCTGATTATGATCAAGAGTACTTGATAATATACATGGAGGTGGTTGTTGACTAAGCTTGGAGATACTGTTGGAGGCCAGAATTGAGTAAGCATGCGGATGTAATTGAAGCCCTTCAAGTGTGCAATCTTGGTCATCAGGATTCAGTAAACCTTGTGATACACTTTACGACAGTTATAAAGTAAGTTTGAGGATGTACTGAGAGGCTGTAATTGAGTAAGTGTGGACATACACTTGGGGGCTATAATTGAGTAAGTTCATATGTACACATAGAGGCCTTCACTATATTAACTTGTAAGCAATGTTCTGGTCAGTAAAGAGTTTGACTTGGAAATAGTGATCAAATGACTTTGAACATGGCTATTCAGGAGACTACCGATTTGGTGTGATGTGCGATGTGAGGCATGGCTGTATTCATTAGTCACTGTGGGAGTATTGAAGACTATAAATTAAGTGCAACAAGGTACACCACGAGATGATATATGCAAGACACGACTAGCTGTGAGCAGGAAACACTAAATAGTGAGTTGATGCTACACTTGGTATTATTTCACAAGTATAGCATTCAGAATTTAACAGGAATCACTCCACATCATACTCTCTACTAATGGTGGAGTTACAGGCAAGAATGTGAAAGAGGAGAAGAAATTACAAAAATTTTCATACGAAGCTGGGGCTAAGAAGAATTAGGTTTGGGAGTCATTTTATCATATCCATTGTGTTAAGTTAGATAGCTGATTTGGTAAGTAAGTACAAAGATGAAATGTATTGTACACTCAATCTGCTAAGTTGTACACCTGATTTCCCACATCATATCGTATTCTTCCATATTATTTCCATGTTCAATATGTATATTGTTTTATAATCTACAGCTCTTCAACCACCAGAGAACAAATAGTTATGTCATCATCCACTGTTTCTCCATTCAACCATTATGAGTTAAGACTAAGTACAGCATCTAGTCATGATCAAATAGTGTATAGAGTCTCTCATTATGTTCACAAATATGACTCAACTTCAAATGATTACATCAGCTCTCAGTATATATTAACTCATACTGACCACTACCCTCTGGCTGTTGTTGTATTTACAGGTAAAGTTAGATTTTCATATTCCCTCTGTTGCAAGATCCCCAATGAAAAGTAACTCTGTCCCCACCATCCCTTCTGACAGATTGTTGATATTGCATAGTGCAATTTGACTGTAAACCATATTATATACTCATGTACACCTGTACAAATTTGCAGTACATTGCAGGCTACCTCTGAACCACTGAGTGATACAGAGCCAATAGTCATGCATTGTAGATTTTTAGATATCTGTATCGGACAATGTATTAGCAAAGTTTCAAAGTCTCTGGAAGCCAGATGCAACAATCCAGGACCCTTCAGTTAACCACACCAGTACTCTCAAGCAATTGCAGCTGCACCGAGACCCCTTGTGAGCTAACTATAGTGCTCTCAGATGCTGCATGACCATTCTCAGATGCTCCTGAAAGCACCTGCCATTAAGGACATGCATCCAAGATACAGTGATATAGCTGTTATAGGCTACTGAAATTTTAAAGTGATTGAGACTTCTGTGCAGGTGCAAATGAGACTTTCAAAGTAGCTGAGACCGCTGACTAGAGAGCTGGGGGAGACTTGAATAGTTGATATGGTATCATCAAAGCAGTGGTTCTCGGGCCTTAATAACCAGATACTATTTTGTCAATCAAATTCACCATGATTACAATCACAAGAGGATTTAGTTCATTGTAATATGTCATGCTTCAACTCTCCAGGTCTATCGATATAATTACATCTGGTCAATCTGGCTACAGGCAGAATATAAGTGCATTTTGAGAACAACTAACAAACACTGAGTAGGGCAATATACAGATGTACTTGGAGACTGGAATTGAGTGAGTAGGGTGATTCATGTGGATGGAGACCATGAATAAGTGAACTCAAAAATGCACTTGGAGGCCAAGATCAGCCTAAGATTTGGTCGACTCACAGATGCGCTTGGAAGTGCTGATTGTAGAAGCTTAATAGTGAACTTGAAGGCTGTAATTGAGCAAATTTGGAGATACACCTGGAGGCCACAATGGACATACTGCTATGATGCACATGTAGGCCTAGATAAATACAGTGTAGAGTGTACTTGGAGGCCAACATTAAGTGGACTCAAAGATGCACATGGAGTTCTTCATTGGACTAGTGTCAACATACCCACAGGCTGATATTATTCCCAATCTGAGATACACATGGAGCCAGCAATTGAACCCAATTTGGAGTGTACTTGGACATAGCTGATCAACAGGTGGTTGATCTCCAGGTGGCTGATGTTCAGGTGGTCAAACAGCAAGCAGTCAAGCAGCAGATAGTCAATTGGAAGTTATTTGATCCGCATTTGTTCGACCTGGATGTGGTTGATCTGAAGGTTGTGTTTTGGACGTGGTCAATCTGATTCTGGTCAATATGGAGGTTGTTAATTTGCAGGTGGTTGAGCTGCAGGTGGTTGATCTGGAGGGGCTTAATCTACCAGTGGTTAATCTGGAGGTTGTCAACATGAAGATAGTCAATTCGGAGCTGGTATATTCCAAGCTAGTGAATCTTGAGGTGGTTAATCTGAAGGTGGTCAATCAAAACCTGGTCAATCTGTAGGTTCTCCATCAGGAGGTGGTCCATCTAAAGGTTTTCAATCTGGAGGTGCTCAATCTGGAGGTGCTCAATCTGGCAGTGCTCAATCTGGAGGTGCTCAAACTGGAGGTGCTAAATTTGGGGGCGCTAGATCCAGAGGTGCTCGATCTGGAGGTGCTTGATCTGGAGGTGGTCGATCTGGAGGTGCTCAATCTGGAGGTGCTCAATCTGGAGGTGTTCAATCTGGACGGGCATGATCTGGGGGTGGTTGATCTTGATATGGTTGATTTCGAGATGGTCAATCTGTGTGCTGACTACCTGGAGGTTGTCATTCTATAGGTGCTCGATCTAGAAGTGGCTGATTGGGAGATTGTCAATTCCATGATAGTCAATCTGGAGGGGGTTGACCTGGAGGCAGTCAATTCGCAGGTGGTCAATCTGGTGGTGGTCAATCTGATGGTGGCCATCAGAAGATAGCCTGTCTGGAAAAGCTCAATTCAGAAGGGGTGGATCAGAACTGCAGTGGGACTGGCACTCATTCCTTATGTTTTGTTTCACTTGCAATCCAGTCAATGTAGAATTTACCATGAATTATGCTGCATCAGAATAAGAAATGTGATACCAGAGACTGTGTGAAAGTGGGAGACACTAGTTCTTGAATTGATGCTATACTTGGTAAAAACTTCAAACAGTATATGCTATAATTCAGGGTATGCTTGCACTCATTACACACTGAACTTAGGGTTACCTCAGAATTTGGGCATCGAAAGAGAGTGTAGGATGGCTGAAATCTATGTGTTCAAATGCTGGTAGAGTTCAGAATGAGGAACAGAGAGATTAGAGATACAGTTGCAAATTATTCTGAATAACTGAAACTTAGTAGAATAGCATGTGTCAGTCAACATACGCTTTCTTATTCAGTTGATAGTAATTCTAACTCAGTGGATAAGAATACCAGAATGATGTATTCAAGCCCAGTCTGGTAACATAACACCCTAATTTCTGAAATCCCATTATATCCACTTAGTTGTTCCCATCTTGATCGCTTATTATGCTTTCTTGTGCAACCAGTGCACAATCATTGCAGAAGCAAAAGTTTCGTTATCCCTCTCTATATCTCCATGCCATGAACATGTGTCAATACTTAGTAGAAAATTCATCATGTTTAGCATATACCGTGAACAGCATACACAATGAACAGGATGCACCATGTACCGCTGCCACCTATAATGGATTGTCTTCCCATTATATTCATGATCCCAACTTTATCTGTCAGTGTCTTCATAGCTTCTGGCACACCTTGCGACAGACTCACTGCCACCTGCCAGCTTTCCAAGAGATCTCACATGTCAAGGCAACATGTCTCAATTCCATCGTTGCAAGTTACCTTACCAATGAATAGATCCTCAACACTCGTTGCACCACCCTGTGCACCTCCACAATAACTGTCTTTAGATCCACCACCTTCACACTCATGTCCAATATTTCTTGATTATTACCTTAGAGTGCTTCACCAACCCTGGTTGAATTAGGTGCTGGAGTGCATCTCTATATTCACTTGATCATGGCCTTCAAGTGCACCCTGGAGTTCACTCAATCTGAGCCTGCATATTCACCACCATACATGGTTCATTGGACCCTCCAAGTTCATCCCAGAGGTGACTAGACGTTGACCTAGATGAGTATCCCCTCGGTTGCCTGATCACGCTCTCCAACTACATCTATCAGTGCACTTGATCTCAATAATGTATTGCACCTCTGATTGCTCTCCAGCACTTGCTTTAGCCGGTTTGGATATATGGAGTGTATACTGATTGCTATAATGATATATTGATACATGGATATAGTAATACATAGATAAATCAATAGAAATTCAACCTGAATTGACATGTTGTCAAGCTATCAAACAATGCATAGTAACTATGATATCTGGGTGCACCCACAGAGATTCCACTCCTAAGCTTGTCACGTTTATGTGAAAGTTCTTCCAAACATGGCAGATGTATTTCAAGGTGCTTCTGAGATTGTCACTTGCCCTTTTGTATTTATTTAGCGTCTCCATCAATCCTTCCTGATGTGCCTAGTGGCCACCACTTTGGTGGTGGAAACTTGGGGAATTGTACACTGGGCTCTACGGTGTACTGGAAGGTAACTGCATCAGTCAAATAATCTCCGGAATTTAACTACCCTTCCATCCCACTCTCACTACATGGAAATATACATACAGGGTCCCAGTAGTGGACATACGTTGTGCTGCTGAGGAAGCATTTATGCCTACTGGCTCCAGGAGGGGACTACCATTAGACTGATCCTGTTCTGTACATGTCTGTTGGCTCCAGGTATTGTTACAACTCATATTAAAATATCAGGTGGATGTACACAACCGATGATACTCCAATCAACATACAGCAATTCAGCTGCTAATCAAATACCAAATTGTTCGGTGCCATCAGCTGCAGAGTGAATATCCTATAATATTGCAATAAGTGTACAGCAACTGAATATCAAGCACTCTCAAAGTCCATAGGAATTAATATTAATATCTGAAGCAGGCTGGAACTTTGTTGATCATACAATTGTTTTCCAGCAACTACAAGTCAAGTCCACACTAATGATTTGAATGTTTGGAATGGACATTGTGTGCTGCCATTGGTATATTTGCTGAATTTCTGCTAAAATACTACTACCATAGTCAATGCAGTTTGGTTGCAGCTATGGGCCTATTTCAAGTGCACCAATTGCATGATGATCATAGAGTTACAATAGTCAATGAGGGGTATGGTACAATTCCTAGCAGAGCAACTGTACAATGGTTGCAGAGTTGCAGTAGTCTGCAAGAGCCATTGAACAATGTCTAGTAGAGGTCTGGGACAACACTCTTAGACTTCTGGTTGCTGGAAGGGAGTTACAACTCATTTGAATATTGACTGATACATAAGATATTATCAATGAATACAGTACTTGTAGCAGCACATCTGGTCCACTGGACAAGCAGTAACCCACACTGCTAATTTAAATTCTCATGATTTGCCAAACATGTACATGTTGTCCACTTGATTATTACCAGCAAATCTACCTCAAGTGACATGTATTGCACAGTAAATGATGTAGCATGGGGCGCATAACCTCTGGGATACATTCATACCATAGAAATCATATCCTTTATTCGGTATTATCCCTGTGTTGTCGAACTTTTGAAGCAGCTTGTTTTTCCCTCAGGTTGTCAAGGTCTGTTTTGCATGCTGGGAATGCTTCCAGTTTTGGTGAGCTTATACAGGGAACCCCGTTACCATTCTACATTCTACTATCTAGAACCGGGTGTCGATTCAAACCCATTGCTGTATCCGATGATTCCGGGGTTGTATACATGGTATCCCACATAATCTGATGTATTCCTTACATCACTGCCACTGTGAGTTAGTATGCAGAGGCCATTTGAAAGATCCCTAATGACAGACAGTTACTGAGTTATAGAGTACTACATCTCCAGCCTTAAGAGTGGCAATGATAGTGTCGAGATGCAACAGGAGACATGTTACGATTAGACAAATGGACTCGGGTGACTGCAATTCTATAATGCAAAAATCTTTAATGGCTGGTGAATTGTTACAATTGAAGAAACCGCTGTAAATTGTGGTGGCAATGTATCGGCTAATGTATAGCACCTTGTCAGACGTACAATAAATATGAAAGTAATGCCTCCCTGTGAATATAGCATACCTGCCATCATATCACGCTTCTTAAAGTTGTATCATTCATAGTTAAGCAGTTAGTGGGGATTAGCCATTCTCCATATGACATCAATGTTTTGCTATTTGTATATCAGGCAGACTTTTACACTATTCTACAAGACTAGACTGCTGAGTACAGAATAGTGCTCCACTCTAATCTATTGCTGGCAGATATCACTGGTAGTACAGGAAGTCTAGGGGACTTGGGTAGGCTACATACTGATGAGCCAGTATTTCAGGCGCAATGCCATCCAATTTTCAGTATCTTTGATAGTTTGAATAGGAAGTGGCAGCCAGAACATCAACATTTTCCTGGCAGAGTACATTAATTGAAAGCTCTTCGCTGATCATTATGGAAGCTTGAACTGCACACCTCTTAACCGATGGATTGTCGAACTGGTTGTTAGCAATGATTGTCTATGTTAATGTACATTGAGTATACTCTGGAAGTTCAAAACCTGTATCAGTTGTAGTACAAATCCATCCGCGAAATATAGAGCAGTCTAGAAACCATCTATGATCATCCTGGACAGTCTGGTTGATCCAACTTGTGCTTCCAGGTAAATTGAGATGCTCTTATATCCCCCTTGAGATAACCACAGTGCTGCCAGATACTGGAAGAGCTTTTTCAAGTAAACTCAAAATCACCTGTAGTTGCGGAGGTGAATTCAAGCTGATACAATATTCTACTTTTACAATAGCCAACCATTGGAGCAGCTGACACCACTGCAGAGGTGTGTGGGGGAGTTCGAAAGTAGTTTAAGTGGTACTTGGCAATACTGATCGTGATGTCAGAAGCAGGCAATCAGACCTCTTCACTGCTCTGTGGGAAATATTAAACTTGGTCTGGTGTTCTCACATCAGTGATTCTTGTAGTCTTCTAACAACAAGCCATTTCATATATTACATTTGTCTTTGTTACCATTACAAAAAGATTGGGTACATCCTAATATGTTATATATTATCCTTCAATGCATGTCAATTTAGCTACACACAGTCAATTATCCTGCAGATGGTACTCGAGCGCAATCAGCAAAGCACCAAATCACCAAGAGAGGCCAATTGAGGAAACCTACAAAGACATCTGGATGCTATAATCAAGTGGGTATTATATTGTGTATGAATGTAGGATATGGTTGAGTGATTTCAGCAATGCTCTGTCATGTTGAAATTAGTGTTTGCTAGGGTTCCAGACTGTCATTGTGGGTCCAGGTGGAAGTCAAATCCAAACTAATGGCAAATTTGCTGTCAGGGTTGTCAATTCACCAAAACTGTCAGTTCGGTCACAGTGTGATGGAAATATGCCATCCTACCTGAATAGTGCAGGTTGTTACCAGATTGCACATTGAGTCTATCTGTAGCTTTAAAAAATGCTCTCGTTTTTGCAGTATAATAATAGTATCTTATGAAAATCGGTTATTCAACATTCAGTAAGCACTTTTTGCATGTTTTGCAGTATGCAATATCGATCATTTAAGAATCCATGCATTTTCTTTGATATTTTGTATTGTTACCTATCAACGTAGTCATTACTGTGCAATGCCTCCATTACCCAATATGCAAAACAAAAAATTGTTGATGCTCCATTGACAGTTATTGTCATGATAGGGTGAAATATATGTCATGCACTGTTTTGCCTGAAACAGCGGCCATTACATCATAGATGAATTATTGCTACAAATTGACACTTTAATTACCCAACATGGAAGAAGAAAAATTGTTGACACTCCATTGATGCGTATTGTCATGATGGGGTAATGTAGATGTCATGCACTGTTTTGTCTGAAATGACAGCCATTACTTTGAGTACAAATTATTGCAACAAAGCAATATTCAGATTACGAATGACGCAAAACCAAAATTTGTTGCCACTTGGTTGATACTCATTTAGATGATCTGGTGACTTAGACATCATGTACTGTTTGCCTGATAATGCTGCCATTACTTCACATAAGAATTGTTGCCACAATGAGACACTTAGATTACCCCAGATGCAAGCCCAAAAGTCATGGACACCCCATTGATGCTCATTTGCAGGATAGGGCAAACAGCATTGTGCCTTTGTTTTTGCCCCTACAGGCTGCCGATATCTCTTCTAAGGAGGTCTGAGATCAATCGCTACTGATATTACCTGAGATGGAACGCTTATCATTATCAATGTATCATTCATGTTTATTATCAAAACGGGGAGGTGACCATGTTGCTGTCTCTTGCTGTTGTATATGGTGCCAATATGTTGGTTATGCATAACATCATCCAACTCACTTGTCAATTACCTTACTTATAAGACCAAAAATCATTGACACTCCATAGACGCTCATCTTGATGTATTTTCAATTCAAACTCTGCTGCCCTCAAAAATTGTATTTATAAGTATTTCAACTAATTGGTTGTCTTGCTGACTGATTGAGACTTGGCTCTTTGGCAAAGCTGAGCCCTGTAACATTCTTGAACTGGTCACTCACATTCTACTCATATTTATATATATTGCTAAATGGTTTATTTCACATGCTATTGTTCTGTTTATCAACCAGCACATACATGCCACTGATTACGATTCACCCAGAATATTCCTGCATATGAAATACTCCGTCAAGTAATATTGATAAGCTGCCACAACATATTGACGAATACTGTTCTACTTTTTCCTGTTTATTTCATTCCTTCTAGTTTCCATCACATTTACCATCATCAACCACTTTTTTGCTGTCTTCTTTGACTTCTGGGTTGGGGAACCCAATCTGGAAACATTTTGTATGGTACTCACATTCCCCTTCTCTGGGCATTCTGGATCCCCAATGCTATTGTCTCACTCTATATTGGATTCAATGTCTGCCTTTCAATCATCTACAATTTCATTTGGATTATCCAAGTCTCAATTCCAGTCAAGCCAATTCTCAGTATCCGAAATTGTTTTGGGTTCACACTCCTCATCTCTTTGGCCGGCGTGACAGTCAATTCTTTTGATTGGGTGGACATATGTTCTTTCAGTTTTTCCTCCAGGGGTGTCTGTTGCAGACCAAGCTGGTGGCAATAGTGATCTCTCTGACAATATGAATGCAGCCACGCCATCAGATCAAAACTTTGACCAGGCTGCTTTTATGATCTCATCAGAATTTGAAAAGTATGCCACCGATGTTATCTGATTGATGTGAGCACATGAATTGCTCATAGTAGCACATAGGTTTGGGCTTCCCAACCTCATCTCTAGAAAGGTGTGGACAGTGACCATTGTTTGCAATTTGCTTTCCTCCGCCACTCTCTTCATTTCCGGGTCATACATAGTCTTCCTCGTATTCAAATGATGGATCATCCCCAGCCAATATCCCTTTATTGGCATGTGCAAATTGCCTTACTACCACTCTTTTGCGAAGGGTCTTGCCTCGGGTTTTTGACTGTATTCAGCCAGTAATATATCACACAATGAAATAGAGTCCCCTGGCTCGGACACTATACGCCATGATGGAAAATATCTCGTGTGCCACATTCGACAGATCGGCAAACATTGAATATATTTTGTCTTGTGGATGCAACCAGTTGGTGTTATCTGGTATTCAAATGTAACTGGACATCGGCATGGGGTCAGAGTGGTATTCTTGCAGATTCGAATTAACTTACTGCTAGCTGTTTGGTGATTCAGGGGGTGAATTCAAACAGAGCCTTGCTACTGTCAGCACGTGTGCTGCACAATCGCTTCTTCTAAAAGTCATTTCAGGTACAGTTTTAGGTTTTCAGTAATGTTCATCGTTTGCTGTAAAACTCAGATGGATTGAATGAATATTGACCTAAAGAAGTAGCCTATGCAGAGGGGAAGAGATTGTTGCTCGGTACATTGTCGAGTATAATGACAAGCAAACATCAATATTTGATACAGTATTCATTCTCCACACCCTTCAGAAACGGGTCCTGGTATTGGATTGTATAACAAACCTCATAGTTACAATTAATATCTATCCCTGGGTCCCATTTCATTTGCGATCACAGCTTCCAGCAAGATTCCAGGATCTGTGCGGAAATGAAAAGCATACCCCTGATTAGAGTAACTTGACCATAACATCTGGACAGCTCCAATTGTGCAAACTTTATGGCAAAGTACAATTCTTTCTTCTATTTAATCTACTTCTTAAGTAATACTCACAAAATGCCATCCATGTAATTAAGAACTTCATCTTCAACAGTGATTATGTGATGGTGATTATCTGTATACCACTTCAACATCCACAGGGTCCAGTGGGGAAATGCCCTCAAGACTTCTGTAAAGTACCAAATGTTGGTCCATTCCATATTTCTTGTGAAGAGTGGCCAGTGATCACTGTGTTCTGGATTCTTGAGTCACTAGCAGGAGAATCCTAGTAAGTGGTAGACTCACTTACACAATCCCAGTGTCAAACTGCAGTGTGTAGTCACATCCATAATAAGTAGTATTGCGATTCGTACTTCAGCTTTTTGACAGTCAATGAACTGCTTTCAACTAGTGTTAGCAACGGGTCTGGACCGTCACTTCGGGTCCGCATACGGGTCAGAACCGAACCTGAGCCAGATTGGCGGTCCGGGTTGTCAATACACCCGAACTGTCGATTCGGGTACGGTTCCATCGACATCTCCCTACCCATTTGAATTGGGTGGGTTCTCAGCAGGTTGAATAGAGGGTCGATCTGTAAATTTATATAACATGCTTGCCTTTGCTATTCGATTATAGTACTCAGTAAAAATCGATCATTTGACATCCAGTAATCACATTTTGCATGTTTTGCATGTTGCGAGATCGACAATATTTTAATTCACGTTTTTCTTTCAATGATTTGTATTTTTGACCAGGGAGGAGGTTAATAGTTCAATTATAAGCTCAAATATCCATTCGATGCCTTCAGTACCCGATCTGCATCACCAGTAATTGGTGACCCTCAGTTAATGCTGAGTTGACAGATATTGTCAAAATGGTGCCGTGACCGTGTCACTTCCTCTTTTGCACATAGTGGATGGCAATACATTGGTTATGGATAGCAGCGAGCAAATCACTTACCAATTACCTTATTTACAAGACCAAACATTGTGGAGGCTCCATTGATACTTGAGGTGTAGCGGCATTGACACAGACCATATTGCCTATAAAGGCTGCCAATACTTCAAATATGGGTAAATGCCATAGCACAGCCCTTGGATTATACAAGATGCAACACACAAAATCGTTGACGCTCTGTTGACGCTCATTTTCAGACAGGTGCTGTAACCATGTCACGATCGCATTTGCACAGAATGGCTGCCAGTATGTTGATTATGAACATATGCCGTAGCAGAGCCCTTGGAATATACATGATGCAACACCCGAAAGCGTTGACACTCTGTTGACACTCAGTTGACACTGTGTTGATGCTCTGTTGACGCTCTGTTGATGTTGTGTTGACGCTCGGTTGACGCTCATTTTGAGGTGTAACGGTATCGACAAACACGATAATATCTATAAAGGCTGCAAATACGTCGATTATGGATAAATGCCGTAGCACAGCCCTTGGATTATACAAGATGCAACATACAAAATCGTTGACGCTCTGTTGACGCTCATTTTCAAACAGGTGCTGTGACCATGTCACGATCACATTTGCACAGAAGGGCTGCCAATACATTGATTATTGACATATGCCGTAGCAGAGCCCTTGGAATATACATGATGCAACACCCAAAAGGGTTGACACTCTGTTGACACTCAGTTGACGCGGTGATGATGCTCTGTTGACGTTCTATTGACGCTCATTTTGAGGTGTAACAGTATCGACAATCACGATATTGCCTATAAAGGCTGCCAATACTTCGATTATAGATAAATGCCGTAGCACAGCCCTTGGATTATACAAGATGCAACACACAAAATCGTTGACGCTCTGTTGACGCTCATTTTCAGACAGGTGCTGTGACCATGTCACAATCGCATTTGCACAGAACGGCTGCCAATACGTTGATTATGGACATATGCCGTAGCAGAGTGCTTGGAATATACATGATGCAACACCCAAAAGGGTTGACACTCTGTTGACACTCGGTTGACACTGTGTTGATGCTCTGTTGACAATCTGTTGATGCTGTGTTGATGCTCTGTTGATGCTCATTTTGAGGTGTAACGGTATTGACAAACACAATATTGCCTATCAAGGCTGCCAAAACTTCGATTATGAACAAATGCCGTAGCACTGCCCTTGGATTATACAACATGCAACACACAAAATCGTTGACGCTCTGTTGACGCTCATTTTCAAACAGGTGCTGTGACCATGTCACGATTGCATTTGCAAAGAACGGCTGCCAATACGTTGATTATGGGTCTATGCTGTAGCAGAGCCCTTGGATTATACATGATGCAACATCCAAAAGTGTTGACACTCTGTTGACACTCGGTTGACACTGTGTTGATGCTCTGTTGACGCTCTGTTGATGCTCTGTTGAAGCGCTGTTGACGCTCTGTTGACGCTCATTTTGAGGTGCAATGGTATCGACAAACACGATTTTGCCTATAAAGGCTGCCAATACTTCAATTATGCATAAATGCCATAGCACAGCCGTTGGATTATACAAGGTGCAACACACAAAATCGTTGACGCTCTGGTGACGCTCATTTTCAGAGTGGGGCTGTGACCATGTCACGATCACTTTTGCTCAGAACAGCTGCCAATATGATGATTATGGATATCTGCCATAGCAGAGCCCTTGGATTATACAAGATGCAACACCCAAAATCGTTGACACTCTGTTGACAATCTGTTGACGCTGTGTGGATGCTCTGTTGACAATCCGTTGACGCTCTGTTGACGCTCATTTTGAGGTGTAGCGGTATCGACACACACGATATTGCCTGTAAAGGCTGCCAATACTTCGATTATGGATAAATGCCGTATCACAGCCTTTGGATTACACAAGATGCAACCCACAAAATCGTTGACACTCTGTTGACGCTCATTTTCAGACTGGGGCAGTGACCATGTCGTGATCGCTTTTGCTCAGAATGGATGCCAATATGTTGATTATGGGTACATGCCATAGCAGAGCGCTGGGATTTTACATGATGCAACACCCAAAATCGTTGACACTCTGTTGACAATCTGTTGGCGCTGTGTGGATGCTCTGTTGATAATCCGTTGACGCTCTGTTGACGATCATTTTGAGGTGTAGCAGTATCGACACACGATATTACCTATAAAGGCGGCCAATACTTCAATTATGGGTAAATGCCGTATCACAGCCCTTGGATTATACAAGATGCAACATTCAAAATTGTTGACGCTCTGTTGACGCTCATTTTCAGACTGGGGATGGGACCATGTCGCTTTCTCTTTTGCCCATCAAGGCTGCCAATATGTTCATTATGGATACCAGCTAGCAAATGGCATTCCAATGGACTTACTTACAAGATCAAAAACCGTTGACGCTCTGTTGACGCTCACTTTCAGAATGTGCCTGTTACCGTGTCGATTTCTCTTTTGCCTATAAAGGCTGCCCATACTTTGGTTATGGACAACAGCGAGCAAATCGGTTTCCAATGAACTTACTTACCACAGAAAATATCGTTGACGCTCCGTTGATGCTCAGGATCAGAATGTGGCTGTTACCGCGCCGCAGTCTCTTTTGCCTACAAAGGCTGCCAGTCTGTTGAATATGAATAGCAGCGAGCAAATCACTTTCCAATGAAGATGCTTACATATCCAAAAATCATTTACGCTCCGTTGACGCTCATTGTAAAAATGGAGCTGTTCCCGTGTCGCTTTAACAATCATATAGTCATTATTGACAGTCAATGAATAATTTGTATCAATACTCAGTTGCATGCAAAAGCTGTATGGCGCATCAATTTCTGATCAACTGATGCAGAAGTTCTCCGAGCGATGGACAACTCAGCGCAGTGACATTTCAGCGCTTTCAGTTGGCAACTCACTGCATGTAGAGCCATCACCAAATTTTGCATTAATACAGCCCAACATCCTCAGTTTGCCATATCCAGTTCTATCTGCTCGATTTCCATGACGTACCATAAGCAAATTTCACAATGTTCGCTATGTGCACCCAGTCTAAACGCGAAGTAATGTAGTTGGTTGTATGGATGAATGCAACATGATGGTGGTCATTCATACAGATTTGCGTTGCGCAATGACTGCTCCTTCTATGACTCGTATGTCATCACTAAGTGAAACATTGTTAGTAAATTTTATGTTTAGTTTAGATTGCGCGTTCTCACTTATCCGTAAAAGGCAGGACGATATTGTGTTGATCAGCTGTCAATCAACTGTGATTGGAGTTTGGACCGTTCGTATGGCCCGTATGACCCTTGCACATGCACATACGAATTATCAGTTCTTACAATATAGTCAGCGAAATCAAAAGAATTCTTTCACGTATCGAAATGAATACGCCTACTACTTTTTGCACAGATATGTCATCAATAATCACATATTGTGCAGGTTGTGTACACATGACCTACGAGCCAATACAATATGTTTACCTGAATCCATTTCCTGTATGGTACGTAGGTATGGAGGTCTTATGCAGGGGTAAATGCTGACGGGTTTAACAGGCTTCGATTTGTTAATCGGTCATGAATTGGGTATCAAGTCAGTTGTGAGAGCCGATATGCATTTGTGAGACGGTCATTTGCGGCATGCTATTTACATATGGCTACTCTATCCCAGGAGGTTCCTTGCGGCATTGCAATTTTCCGCTGACAATATCATGTATCTCCATCAGCTCTCCAAATGTTGTCGGCGCAGGCGCATGTGCAAACTGATCAAATTCCAGCTGAATGACTGCCTTAACAATCAATATGGCTGTTCTGGACCTCAAATCTTACAAATGATGCAAGATGAACAATTGATCACACTCAACTTCAGGACATAGCAGGGAGCATGTCTCTCCTTGTTTTGAGTATAAAGGCTGCCAATGAAACAAATATAGAGAATGATGTACCAAAGTTGATATTTTGCACAGAACAGTAACATATCTGACTGCGACCATAAATAGAAAAACCTGAAAAGGAGAACCGGAGACTGGAACAGACGGGTCAAGCCAAACCCGGCAAAACCCACGGGTTGATGGGTACGGGTATGGGTTTGGCCCGCAAAGAAGCTCCGGGTCGGGTTTTTAGACGGGTCTGGAACCGAACTGAACTGTTTTTCCGGTCCAAACCCGGACCGCTGGCGGGTTACCCGGACCCGTTGCTAACACTACCCTCAACAACCTGCTGTCGGCGTAATCAGTACAGCAAGCATTCTCTGCAATGTAAAGGTCACTTTCAGAACTTTGAAAATTTCTTGAAATACCTACTTTCTTTATCATCTTTTGCTTAATATGGTCTCATGGCTGAGACTTTGTTGATTCTAGAATTGCCCTGTATTTGAAGTCTTTGACTCTTCCCAGTAACAATGCTTTCATTCTTTCCAATTTGCTGATTGCACTGATGGGCTGCCCATGACTTGGTTTGGTCTTTAACAATAGGACTACTCATGACTGCACCTAAAACTGGGTGTATGAGGCGCGCCATGCATGGTATGTGGTTTCCCAATGTAGACCACCGAACTCTAGAGGACTAAAGGGTTGATAATAGTTCCCAAGTCATCCAGTAATTTGAGGGAGCGTTATCGAGTATAATTTCAATTAAATGGCCATCGGGAAGGTCAAAATAATTTATCACCACCTTTGGCTGTATGGCTGACAATTCTCCAGTATGATGACCCTTGACCAATCATCCTTGATTAGCTTTCGAAATCAGGATTCAATAAGCTATCATACATATCATATGTGAGTTACAGGTCTCACAACGCCCGATTTCAATCCATGTAGAACGGAATGTTCCCTGTTATTGCTAATTTATTTGTGGATGTCCACCTGTTCCAACTTAAACTAATTTCATATGTTGCTGGCAAGTGCAGCTTAATTGCACCAACCATCAGTAAGGATCACAAGGGACTGTTGCTACAGGTGCTTCAGGATGGTAGCACCAGCTCACTGTGTAATGCATTGTTTGACCATTGTAGCGCCAGATTTGCTCTGGCATTCCATGGAATATGAGTCAAAAAAAATTCTAATGTGAGGTAGCGATTCCAGGTGTCTTCATGAAATTTGCCAATTACACAGTCCCTAGCTACCAGTTTGGTGCGTTCCGTCTGTCGATTCAGTTGAGAAGGATGAAACCCGAATGTTGGATATAAACTTTCTTTGGGAAGTGACTATTTGAATTCTTTGATTTCCTTGTCTCTATCGTATGGCCAACACAACTTCATTGCGCTTAGAAGTGGTCAATTTGGTAACTTCTGACACTGTGAATTTATTTAACCTTGCTATGTGCGCTTCTGCCAGGAAGCATTTCCAAATGGAGATGGTCCCATATTCTGATGGATAGGGAAACACTTGATGACAATGGTACATATGATGCTGGGACTGCCAGTCTCCTCAATGTCACAGTGCAAATAGAAAGCCACAACTGGGTATCTCTAGATTTATTCAAAGTAATGGAATACTTCCAGTGCACTTTCACAGATACCTACAAAGCTTCAAAAATTGTTTTCAAAGTCAGGCTACTGAAATTAAGAATAAAGACACATTCGTTTTTGAAAGATATCAAAACCTCTAGCAACAAGATATAAAAATAGTTACAATCTGACATCACAGTAAAACTTGGAAAGCGGTGTCACACAACTTGAGATTCTGTCAAAAGATGCATTATAGCCAAATAGAAAGCTGGCTCTGAAATATTGACTCTAAAGCTACGGACAAGAAAGAAGTATGCCCTGTGAGACATTGCATGCATATATGTCAAGTTGTGTACCAAGGTATAGTGAACAGACTAACTGTTAAAAAGTCTGTTTAGGAACAATGCAATGCAGTTCTTTACTGTGTATCTTACATAGCCTCCACAAGAACTATTGACGCTCTGTTGACAGTCATTTTCAGAAGGTGGTATTGATTATGTCACTAGCATTTTAACCCAGAATGGCAGCCAATTCTTCTATTATGGGGAAATACCATGGCATCTTGCATTGATGATTCAAGATGCAAAACCAAAAATGGTGGATGCTCTGTGGACGGTCATATTTAGGAGGTAGTCGGGATATTGTCACTAGCATTTGTGCCCACATTGGCGGCCAAGAGAGAGATCATGGGGTAATGTCGATGTGCAATCCATTCTTTATCTAGGATACAAGAGCGTCAATTGTAGATACTGCATTGATGTTCAATTTTAGGAGGTGGTAGTTATATCGTCACTAGCATATTTGCCAATCAAGGCAAATAATATACTAATTATAGGTGGATGTCGTTGTACACCCATTTGAATATCGAAGATGCAAGACCAAACATCATTGAGATTCCATTGATGGACATTTTCAGCAGATAGTCGCAATGTTGTCAATAGCATTTTGGCTTGTAAAGGCTACCAATACTTTGATTATGTAATTCAGCAAACATGTCTTTTTGTTATTATCAGATTCAGAACACCAACAATTGTTGACACACTGTTGACATTCAATTATATCATGACGCATGGAGTGGCTGCCTGTATCTTTTCCCTATAATGATGGCCAATACAATAACTTTGGAAGAGTATGACTATGCAGCTGTTTGATTGCTGACAATATCAGACTAAAAATCTTTGACCCTCCATTGATACTCACTTTAAGGACATACTACCAGGTATTGTCTGGTCAACAGTCGTATTCAGAAATGCATATAGAAATAATAAACAGCCAATATATCATTTGGATGTATAATCAATTGCATCCAAATGCTTTGAGGCCTCTCACATTCCAATCAACCACAATACAACTTATCTTAGTGATGCATAATATAGACCTATCAGGTTCAGATGCTTTTGGCCAGCAATTCACTGTATGTAGATTAATTTACTCGTTCTTGCTATATAAAGTCCCATGTACTCACCTTTCCTTATCCAGTTCCTCCTCCTTGTTGTCCAAGGTCTACCATAAGCAAATTCCAAATCCCTGATTATATGCGCCTAGTTAGTATGTAGAATTATCCAGTTGGATACCTGGATGAATGCAGTATGACAATTGTCATTCATACAGGTTTACATTGCGCATTGGCCACTCCTTCTATGACATGTATGACATTGCTGACTAAAGTTTTGTTAGTACATTTTGCCTCTATTAATGTTTTTGCTTGCTGACTGAAAAGTAACAGACAAGATGATCTCAAGTTCCTTGGTCATCTATCAAAATGAGTTTGAGTCAAGATTCTTCACATGGCCTGTATGACCCTTGCACATGCACAAGCAGTATACCATGTTTCACAATATGGTCTCTAAAATCAAGAAAAGACTGACACATAGCAAAATGGAAACATGAATTGCTTTTCTGGGAAATAAATTGTCAAAAATACCAACTTGCCTCTCTGTTCTTCTGGCAGTGTAGCAGCCATTACCAGTTCTTCGTTCAAATCTGATTTTTACATGGCAATTAGCTAGGGAGGCTAGAACCATGCATCATGGCTTACAGGTTCAACAGACTTCAGATACTTAATGTCAAGGCCCAGGGAAAATTCGGAGGTTGTAAGTAATGGAATGCGGACTTACGGAGAGGGTGTAAACAGAATTTGTGAGATGGACGGATGGAGACATTGGGAAACGCTGGGATGGCGTGAGTTTGTGACAAGATGGTGGTGGTATAATTTGGTATGGTGAGGAAGTGGATTCAGGTGATGCGACTTTGAGCTGTGTAGCATGGTTGTGTTGATAAAAATTGTGTTGGGGGTGTGGAAGATCATGGGGAACGATTTGGATGGTACATCGGAGCATGGGGAATGATGCCAGTATGGCAGACAAATTGTATATCTATTGAGGTTATTTGGCATTGGAGGATATCCTGTTCTTCTCTCTTCACTTACTCTCTTGTATAGCAAAACAAGTTATGACTTTGAAACAGCTTTGATTGTTGCTCAGCTTGGATCTGCACGATAATTACCTCCAGTGTCATTGTTCTGGTTTCTGACACCCCATTTTAGTTACCAATAGTGCCTAGGCCCAACCCTACCAGTTAAACTAGAACGAGTCCTACTTCATCGTACCTAATATTGGATGTGGCTATATCTGTCTACAGGGTGTAAGTGTACTCTTGAACCTTGCTCTGATTCCTGTTTTGCTTCTTCAGCACAAAACCACTGTTGAATGTATGTTTCAAAAGATTGCCTTAAAGAATTACCTCGCCTTACCACATTTGATATTCACCAGTACCTATATCCATCACCATAGTCGAATGTAAAAGTACAACACTGACTTTAGTTGTCAAACAAACTGGTTTCATCTTGCGAGAATCCCCTACCATGTTTTTGAACCTGAACCATTCAAGGGCATTCAGAGTATTGAAGCCATACTCCCAACAACTTTCGAAGAGGAACAATTGGAAGCTTATTTTTGGAAATAGTTAGATGTCACCCCACCTTGAAATACTTATTGGAGAGACGCAGCCAGAGAAGGCAGAGGTCTGGACATCAACAACCCAGGGTTTGGACAACACTGGACACAGTACAGCGAACTTCATTTCAGATTGTTTACAGATTGCGACTTCGAAGAAGCATGCGATTGTAAAGTACATAATTGTGTTGGAGCACAATCAATAGTTAGACACACAGCGGCAGCTGCAACAACAGGTAGGTCCCTGGGAATTCCACTGATTGATGTAGTACCTCCAACTCCGACCTCCTACAAAATCAATGTGTATAGTTGGCAGTGGTAGATGTGGTTAATTCATTGCGATGTCAGAATCCAATCAGCACAATAGAGTGCCGGTAGTCTCAGTCGATGTCCAGGCACTCAGAGGAGAGATCTTGAACACCACACTGGAGGGAATTGGGTTCGAGGAGACATAGACTAAGTTGGGATAGAGGCAGAAAGTCCTGATGAGGGTAGCTCAGTATATGGAACCAGCCGACCGGGTACAGAGGGTGTGTGACCACCCGGGACAGATCATCGCACTGCAGATAGAGATCACAGACCTGAAGGCACGACAGTTCCTGCCCCAGCATAGCGATCACTTGGAGATGGAGGGCAGGATCCGAACAGTGACCAAGGACCTTCAAGAAGGCAGGACAAGACCTGCAGTGGAAGGAACCAACGAACAGCTCCGAGATACCAAGCTGGCGGTGACCCAGGATGCACAACAATCTGGAGAGGAAGTTTGGGGTTTGAGGGTGCAGTTAGCCAATGCCCTTACGTTGGCAGCCAGAGCGGCTCCGGCTGCCCCTCAGGCTCTGGAGGATTGAAGCCAGAAATATCCTGACTCCCCAGACATTGTAGGATAGAATTGAGCTCAGTTGACAGGGTGGATTGCCAAACTCCGGATGGTAATTAGACACAAGCGAGCCAGCATACCTGATGAACAGTCGAAGATGCAATATGCATTCACCCATCTGAGGGGCCTTGCCTTGAGCCAGATCTTGCTACACATCTGGGATAATGGGGAGATTGGGCTGGAAGACATACCTGCTTTGATTCAACTGCTAGCAGCAGCTGTTGGGGACCCTGACCAAGTAGCCACTGTGGAATGGAAGATACAGGAGATTAAACAAAGGAACTGCAAGTTCTCTCAGTACTATCCTAAGTTTCAACTTATTGCCTCTGACCTTCAGTTGAATAATTATCCCTTGAAGAATGCCCTTCGGATAGGGCTATATGCTGAAATCATGGACTCCTGTACATAAAGAGATATGCCAGAGGAACTGCCTGTGGTCGTAACAGTGTACCAGAACCGGGACAAGAAGATTCGACAAAGAGGAGTGGGGAAGGCCGCACAAAATCAAGGAGGAGGGACTGGTTTCACCCCTTCCCATTGACTGCCTGCACCCCCAAATGATCCCGCAGGAGCCCCCGCCGGAACGATTGGTAGATATACTGCCCCTCTGCCAATAGATATTAACGAAGGCACAACAAGCAATCCCTGCTGAGGAGATCGTGAAGGGATTTGCGGATGGGAGGTGCTTGTGCTGTGGTGGGTCTAACCACAGGGTGGCAGATTGTACAGCAAGGAGAAAGGTCCAAGAGTTTAAGGCCACTCCAGTAGAACTGGAGAAAGTAGGAACCGAGACAGGTACCTAGGAATCGTACAAAGCATATGTCGGACTAAACAAGATGGCTCTTTGATTGAGAGGAAACTTTTTGTTTTAAATACTTTAAAATGAATACAAATTTTGCATCTCTCAGTTAGCAAGGTAGAGGTATTGGTGCGATCAATGAGTGGAAAACATTTAGTTATAACCTGGGCATTAATCATGAATAACCAAGAGATACGAATACATGTGCTGATTGACTGTGGAGTTACAGGCATTGCATTTATCTATGCACACTTTGCTTGCCATCACTATATACCACCGCAAGAATAAAAGGAAATGAGGCAAATCGAGGTTACTGACAGAAGACCTATCGAGTGAGGAGATATTTCCCCCATTGCGAAAGTTGGCATGGAAATACAAGATCATAAGCAACAAATACCGATGTTCCTCACAATGTTGGGACATTACCCAATCGTCCTGGAAATTCTGTTGTTACAATGATATGATGTAGTTGGATGCATTGCGTCAAACACAGTCATGTTTGGTTCACTGTACTGTACTATGCATTGCCATGATGCACCAGTTACAGTCCAGGAAGTTATGGAAGAACATCCAGAATCGGTTTTCCCCGTCCCAGAAGACATATTCCAACCACAGACAGGACCATGAAGACCATTACAAGGCAATATCATAGTGCTGAATGGAGCTTTGGTTTTCCAGACATTGAAGAGAGGATGACACACAATCTTCAAAGCCTCGATATATGAAATTAATAATGCTATTGGAGCAATGAATCTTAAGGATTGACCCCTGGAGGATATTGTTCCAGGACAGTATCATGAATTTTTACCGCTATTAAATAAGATTCAAGCAGACCGCCTCCCACCACATTGACCAGGAATCGAATATGAGGTACGATTAATAGAAGGGGACACACCAACCGGATGGCCTATATATTTAATGTCCAAAGTACGTCCGGAAAACCTCATTTTGCCATGTGAAATTTAATGAAAGCTAAATCACCTCCGGTAGTCTCACGGAAGAGCCATAACAGCAGATAATGGAATTCGGCCCAGAGACATTCTATGTAATGCGGATACTCAACCCATAATACACTGTAACCTTACCCTAGTATATCTACCTTACCCCTTTACTCTGGCGAACTAACTAAGTACTCGTGGGGTAATAGCAAGAGTGTTTGTGCATGACATGGTGTAATCAAGTATGCTAGATCTGTACTATGGATCTTTGGCAGAGTGTACTTGTACAAATGGCACTGTCTTGTCAGAACTCACCGTCGGTTGTCAGAGTAGTCGCCGGGATCCTGTCAGACGCTCTGTATGCTGTCGGCCTGGCCTTGTCAGAGCCCATTGTCAGCTGTCTGAGTTGACATGTATAGTCACCATGATCTCGTCAGAGGCTTCTTATGCTATCCTCTTGGTTTCGTCAGAGCCCACCATCAGTTGTCAGAGTTCGTAGGTCTAGTCGCTGTGATCATATCAGAGGTTTCTCATGGTATCGCACTGGTCTTGTCAGAGCCCACCATCAATTGTCAGAGTCTATATGTGTAGTTGCAGTGATCTTGTCAGGCTTCTCCTGCTATCCCCTCGGTCTTGTCAAAGCCAGCCTTCAGCTGTCAGAGTCCGCACATATACTCGCTGTGATACTCATCAAGACTCACAGTCTATCTTCAGCATTTAGACATGTGTTTTACTGATTGCCATCATAATAGTGATTTTAGAACCATTTACATGTGGAATGAAATTAGTCAGTTTTCCATCAAATGTATTTCAATAAGACACAACCAGACTACTTTATACTATATACATGAGCAGGTATACGTCCTCACCTTCAATCACAGTCTCCAGATCCCACTGGGTGGCAGCAGGTGTTGTATGTTCTCGACCATTGATTACGTCGATCCTGTCCATATATTTTGCCAGGATTGTTTTTTTGCATGTCTTGTGGGATACTTTCCCACTGGTCGAATAGATCGCTATATGTATCTCCTAAAATGCGAGATACGTGTGTCCAAAACAGTGTTCCGCATACTCTTGTATGTATCCGCTTCAAATACCACACAGAGGAAATTGCCACCAGCCCAGTTGTCCAAGGAATGCTTCACTGCAGTTGTAGCAAGGAATAAACACTCTGCAGTCGCCACGTCAGTGAAGTGGCACATATAGGGCTGTCACATGACATTACACTTTGAGTTTTCGAAGAAGGTTGTTGCCATCCCTGCTGATAGCGAATGATGGAGAAACCTCTTTTTCAGTATCTAATGTGATTTTCATGACATTAATAGAATCAATGGTGTTCAGTCATACTTTACTCCTGCAGGCAGAATAATGATACCGGTATGTGCACGGAGACATTGGCCTTGTTATCAGCGTGTGGTGGTCATTGTTGGAAAGGGTCTGAAACGTTGTGGAATATTGATCGGGCGCAACTGCATGAGCCGGTTTGGTGCAGAGCGCTCAGGCAGCCGATTCGCGATACCAAAGCATTGTTGTTAGTGCAACTGACCAGGGCTTGAAAGACGAGATTACTTACTGAGGGGATTGCTGCTTTTGAGACGGTAAACTCCTTGATTGCCATACTCAGAATATCATGCGCTTCCGTGTAGCTTTACTTGGACAGTTTGTCTACATTGACTGGGTAGGGGTCCTTGCTAGCAATTCTGCAAAAGATTTGATCTTGGGCAATGTCCCAGCAACCGTTTCGCACACCGATGCCAGCAACCTTAGGCTTGGGCCGGCAGCCAGTATCGATGGGGGATCTATTCCGCTTTTGCACCTAGGTGTTGGCTAGTCAGAGAGGTTGTGCAAAGTCAAAGCCCATAAGAAAATGTTGCTCTAACCTGCCGAGGATAGTGCTCCTGGTTCCCTGGAGGAGTGTCACGGGGTGATTGCAATGACTATGTAAGGTCAGCTAGAGAGTGCAATATTGGACGCAGGTGTGATTATTACACCCCCAGCATTGCCAACGGAAAGAGTGATCGATTGTAATTAGGTATTGTCAGTTGCTGCGGGGGTGGACATTTCTGCCTCTAGTTGCCCACCACCGGTTGTTGGATGAACTACACGTTACCAACTAGAAATAGTCAGTCGAAAACATGGATGGTCATTTCTGCTCCTACCAACCCGACGCTGGCTGCTGGAAGAACTAAGTGCTTGCACCTAGACATTGTCAGTCGGACTCAAATGTTGAGCTGGCTGTGTAATTACCCCTCGTTGGTTGTTGAAACTGGGAGAATGACTACAGATATTTATTATGCGAGTTCTTAGAGATGGGGATTGTAGTTCATCGTCATCGTTATCGCAATCACTCATCAGCTGGCCTTCCATGCTCTCGTTACTACCATTTTTACCTCTAGACTGGTGCCATTGTCGGCCATTTTTATTGGAGTGGGTCCCACAGCTACTGGCGTCGGAGTTTTGTTAATCATTGCGGCCGCTGCTGCCCTATGACCTCCCACTGGGATCTTGATCAGTGTGCCCACTTCTGCATCCGAATTGTCTAGAAAGGTTGTGGGGGCTGTAGCCTGATCGTGTTCTGTTTGCCATTCTGTGTGATGTTTGTTGCTGTGCCGGTTCACATTGGGCGTATCAGCTTCACATGTACACAGAATCCACGGCTTATTACCATTTATTACATAGTTCATTTCTATCTCCCGTCACCTGATAAAAACCTTGTCAGAGTTGAAAATAGTCGAAATAATATTGGTTCCCATGTCAGAGTCATGGTCAATGTGAAAGTCAATGTCATGCTGTAAAGATGTTAGAATCACATTCACTGTCCGAGTTGAGATTATACCGTGTAAGCTGGGATTTCTGTATTCCAGTTGAAGTAATTTCCATATATACGGGGTTGCTTCTGGTGTCAGAGTAGGGTAGTTGTCAGTTAGGGTGATTGTTAGAGGTAGGGTGACTGTTAGAGTCATAGTTAAACTATGTATGTTGGGTTTCTCGAGTCAAAGTTTAAGTAATGCTGTATTATAGGTCGGGTTGCTTTCCGGATCAGAGTAGGGTTGTTGTCAGGGTTGGGGAAATTGTCAGAGTCGAAGTTATACTGTATACATTGGGTCTCCTGAGTCATAGTTTAAGTAATGCTGTATTATAGGTAGGGTTGCTTCCTGTATCAGAGTAGGGTGGTTGTCAGAGATAGGGACATGGTCCGAGTTAGGGTAATTGACAGAGTGATACTGTATATGTTGGGTCTCTCATGTCATAGTCAAACTTATACTGGACTTTCCCATGTTCAGAGTAAGTTTTATAGATTCCATAAGTTAGAATTGATATTATACCACTTTGTTGAGTTTTAGTAATCTGCCAATCGTCCTGACTATATTCTTGCATACAAACCCCTATGTTGGGTCACACTATCAGACCAATCTCCTGGAACAACTCTGGGATCTCGATCTGTGGATCCCACCACCCAGCTGGATTGTGATATGGCACAGTATAGTCTGCACTGCTGTGCAAGTCGAAGGGGCAGAAGCAGTCGGGAATGGTGTGCCCTCGCCAGTGCAGCAAGATCTCTCCACTGGCGCTCCACAGGTAACGGCCACTGATTCAACCTGATGGTGAACACAATGGAGACTGTATAATTGGAATATTGGAATTCATGCAGTATCGCATCATGAAACTGCACACAGTTAAAGGTAGATGGGAATTGCGGTACAGCTCTCCAATGTATGTGAGTAGGTATCTAAGAGCATACAGGAGGTAACTTACCCGATTAAGTGTTGGACGACACATAGCCCTACCGGTAGTTGTTTGTGTTGGTTAGTGTTTAGGCCCCCATATTCCTACCAAGGCAGCTGCATCAGCAAAATATAAATCGCTCTGGAAGCAACATGCAATCCTCCCAGATCCTCCGGGCAACCTCACCAGTGCTTCTAAGTACTTCTAGGTGCTCCCAGACCCCCCTGGAGCTAAGCAAAGTGCTCTCAGACTGTCCAAGAGCATTTGCAGATGCTTCTGTAAGCCCCTGCAGTTATGGAGGTGCATTCAGGATGCTACGAGGTTTGACTTATAGAATAGGCAAATTTCGGAGCTTCTGAGACCTCTGAGCAGATCTGTGGGTGACATCAAGAGTTGCTGAGACCGCTGCACAGCAGTGCATGATACTTCGAGAGTAGCCGAGACCAGTGTGCGGCACTGTGGCAATTTGTTGCCGTATTCTCAGAGCAGTGATTCTTGGATAACCACAGGGTATTTTGTCTTATCATATTTGTCTTTGTTACAGTCACAAGATTCGCTACATTATAATATGGCATGCATTATTTAAGTCTCTCTATATATATACATACAGTCAATCTGGGCATAGATGGTAGTCGAGAATAATTAGAGGAGCATCTGATCACACCCAGTGAGAGACATGCACCACTTGGAGGCCGTTGTGGTGAACCGATGAAGCTAGAAGGCAGAGAGACCTCAATCAACACTCCGCTGCACCACTCGCGACAACGAACCCGAATACATGAGAAACAGTGGTTCTGGTTGAGGATTGTCGGAATCAGGTGAGAAGATATGATACTACCCGGGGTTGTGAATCCTCAACATCTCAGATAGATCTTAGAAAGAGCGCCTGAGACCAAACGTTGGGAAAGATAGAGTGGGAATTTTCATTGTCTGGTAAGATGAGATGGAAATGAGATGATGTCTATCAACTCCTGGGTCTGCAGAATATATAGTCCCCTTTACACTGTCCACCTCAGTTACCCTCAAATCTCTGATCAACTGCCGTTGCTCCTTGAAGATGTACTTGGAGGCCGTGATCAAGCATGTTTGAAGATGCACTTGGAGACTGAGATCAAGTGAACTCAGAGATGGACTTGGAGGCCGGGAGTGAGCAAAATTGGTGATGCACATGGAAGCCGTAATTGAGTGTCTTGGGAGATACACTTGGAGGCGATGATCGATCAAGATTGGAGGAGAATTTGAAGGCGGTAGATCTCGAGGTGATTGATCTGAAGGCGGTGAATCTGGAGGCAGTGAATGTGGAGGCAGTGACTCTGGAGGCAGTAGATCGGGAGGCATGTGCGATTGAAGTTGAGACTCTATTCATTGGTTAACTCATAATTGTGGGAATGTAGAGATCTGAGTACACCAAGGTCCACTGGGAGCTGATAGACTAGCTTGGAGTGGGAGACAGTTGATCGTAAGATGATGCAGTATGCGGTGTATGCAGTACTCGGAATATGCTGTACTCAGTGTATGCTGAACTCAGAGTCTGTTGAACTCGGTGTATGCTGTACTCGGTGTATGCTGTACTTGGTGTGAACTCATGATCATGGCATGGAGAGATAGAGAGGGATGACTTAACATCTTGTTTTCAGGTGACAGTGGAGTTGAGGACGAGAAAGAGGGAGATGATACGAGATGGGGCAAATGGGAATGAGAAACACAGATATAGAGAATTTGGTGTGCGAGCTAATTCACCTTCCCAGATATGGCAGGTACGAGTCCCTATCCGGCGTGGAATTGCATCGATAGGAGGTCTTCCCAACTCAATCATGCAAGTTCTACCCCCAATTCCTCCTATCTGCTTGTATCTTCCACATCGTTCTCAGCGTCATCCCCCATCTCTCTCTTTCTTGTCCACAACTCTACCATCATCGCAGAACACAAAGTTATATCATCCCTCTCTATCTCTCCATGCGATGATCATGAGTTGACACCGAGTGCAGCATACACTGAGTACAACATACATCGAGTACAGCATACACTGAGTACAACATACACTGAGTACAGCATACACCGAGTACAACATACACTGAGTGCAGCATACTCGAAGTACAGCATACACAGAGTACAGCATACACCGTGTACAGCGTACACCAAGTGCAGCATACACCAAGTACAGCATCCACCCATGATTGTTTGTCTTCCCTTCATTCTCCTGGTCATGAGTTGACCCCTGACTGTAGCTTCTAGCATGCCTCCCTATATGATCGACTGCCATCAGCCAGCTCAACATGAGGGCTTAAATGTAAAGTCACGTTGTCACATTCCCAAGTTTGCAAGTCAACTAACTGATGAATTGAGTCTTACTACCTGGCGTGCTTTCCATTGACCGCCTCCAAGTGCACATCCAAGCTAGCTCGATCACGTCCATGCAAGTGTGTCTCCAAACTTGCTCAATTGCGGCCTCCAAGTTCACATAATCATAACCTCTAAGTGCATCTGCATTCTTGTGCAATCACGGCCTCCAAGTGTATCTCCAAACTCGCTCAATTATGGGCTTGAGGGTTGCTTGATCATGACATACAACTGTGTCTGCAAACTCGCTCAATCATGGCCTCTATGTGCATTTCGGAGTTCACTCAATCTCTCGGTCTCCAAGTTCATCAACACACTCGGTCAATCACGATCTTGGAGTGCAGCTGTCAACTTACTCGATCACAGCCTCCCAGTGTATCACCAAATACGCTCGATTCCCACCTCCAAGTGCATCTCCAAACTTGCTCGTTCACGATGTTGGAGTGCATCTCTAAGTTCACTCGATCATGGCCTCCAAGTGTATCTCCAAATTCACTCGAATCCAGCGTCGAAGTGAATTTCCAAGCTCGCTTAAATATTGCCTCGGAGTGTAACTCTGAGTTCACTTGATTGTCATTTTCATGAGCACCTCAAATTGCTCCCAAGCACCACCTGCATTCTGTTCCAATATACTGTGTGTAGATGGGTAGCTATATAGATAGATAGATGAAAATACAAACTGATTACATGAGTTTTAAAAATTGTTGAAGGATAAGTAATAGCTATGATTTCCAGGCACACCAGCATCATTCCCAAAGATGTGATTTTTCCCAGACTACTTTACAGTGATTCAAGGTGCTCCCAGGGTTGTTGTCGGCGATCCCAGGTTTGTTGTCGGCGATCCCAGGTTTGTTGTCGGCGATCCCAGGTTTGTTGTCGGCGATCCCAGGCTTGCAGTTGGGGATCCCAGGCTTGTCGGCGGTGCTCCCAGACATGTTGCCGGCACTCCCAAATATTCCCAGGTGCACTCAAAGTTCTCTCCGGTGCTCTGAGATGTTCTCAAACTTATCACAATAACTCCCCTTGTATTTCTGTACCTGTCAGCAGAGATCCCAGTAACTGCGAAGGGTGGCCAGAATGCCCTCCTAGGGTCTAATACTCTCCTGAAATCGATGCTTCTCAGTTTACACTCCACATCCTCTCAGACACTCCCGGAGGCTTCCAGTGACTGCAATATATTTTGCTGATGTGCGACAGGTTTGGTTGGACCCTGCAGGCCATTAATATCCCATATCTGGTCCCTGACCACTAGCATTCCCGGATCTAAAGCATAGTTGGTAGTTAGTGTCGGCAATATGAAATTGGCACTGTACTCGATAGAACAGTAGCATGTGCTTGTCGGAACAACCTGTCAGAGTGACCTTGTCAGAGCAACCTTGTCAGAGCGACCGTGTCAGAGCCACCTTGTCAGCGCAACCTTGTCGGTGTGACCTTGTCAGCGCAACCTTGTCATCGCTACCTTGTCAGCGCAACCTTGTCAGCGCAACCTTATCAGCGCAACCTTCTCAGCGTGACCTTGTCAGCGTGACCTTGTTAGCGCAACCTTGTCAGACCAACCTTGTTAGAGCGACCATGTCAGAGCAACCTTGTCTGAGCAACCTTGTCAGAGCGACCTTGTCAGAGCGACCTTGTCAGAGCGACCTTGTCAGAGCGACCTTGTCAGGGCGACCTGGGGGAATAACCTTGGCAGACTTGAGTTGTGCTCACGTGGCATATTTTACTTACAACTAGGCCATGCAATTGAAATGGATGAATCAATGTCATGGAACCATTGTAGTTGACTGTGTGGCCCACGGTTTGGCCAGATGAAACAAAGTCACTGACCCATTGTAATTTGATCTGAAGTACATCTGCGGATCTTGGCAACTATATGTTGGAAGTGTGTAGTATATACATAGGTTGTGCAGTACTTTGGAAGCACCATCACAGGCACTTGAATTCGTACTCTCATACGGCATGGAGCTCTATTCTCTACCCATTACATTCTCTACCTAACTACCCTACAATACCTGCTACAACTGGCCACTCGTCCCAATGCTGCAAATGGTGCTGGTCCAACAATAGAATACCAGTTAACGTGACAACGAGAGTGGTGGCTACTGCATGAATCGGCTATGCACCCGAGCCCATCAATTATGCACCAAGTCAAATTTGTACTTGAAAGGGTCAAAGCATCTGTCTCCACCACTGTGAGTGTCTCTCATATCTGCAATGTGAATACACCCTAATGACAAACTTAAGCCCTAAGCTGGGTGGCATGGATATCTTGTTGGATAGGACTTCTGCACTTCTGCACAGCATATTTATTGTGTTTGCTTGTTTATTTCTTCGGGGGTTACAATTAGCTTTTGTCGGTATTCAGGGATTTTCGTATAGTATAATGTCATGGTGTCCATTCAATATGTTATTAGCAAGTACTGAAACAATCGTTTGTTGTCGCCTTGACTATAGAGTACTTGCTCGGCCATATGCTTAAAGAGTGGTTACCAATCGAGATTTCCCATTGTTAAATGATAATGACTTTTTGTCCACTAAGCATGGTCATAGCAAACTCTTTGGAGAGTCCCTGTCAGAGCGGTTGTTAGATTGTTGTCAGAGTTGTTGTCAGAGGGCTTCTGTCAGAGCAGCAATTGTCAGAGTGGCTGCTGTCGGAGTGGCTGCTGTCAGAGTTGCGGTTAGGCTGGTTGGCAGTCAAAGCCAGCAACCGAATTTCTCCATTCGTCAGCACTGGTCATCTAGACAACTTGAAACCTTCTAAAATGACAACCTTGAGATAACCCAAGCGTAAACTAAAACCCAGCGGGGCAAATCAGGAATCCCAAGCAGAGACCAAAACTGTGAACCTGAAAGAGAGATCCCAAACCCAAGAACCAACACAGAAAGAAACATAGCGCAGACCCACAAATGAACAGTATAGAAATATCACAAATTAACAAACTTCCATTATTACATCATGACATTGACCAATCACAGCAGACCGCAGTGCCTGTGGCAGAATCTTTCCAATCAATGTATTGTATACTTAATCAGCATCATGATCAATGTCATCACTGGCAGTGTTCTGGAGAACTACCAGCGCATATAGCATTGGTGATTACTTCATCCGCGGGGTGTTGTCAATTACTTGCTGGATTGTGGCGAGATTTAGGATTCAAGTTGTGCGTTACATTTGCTGTTGACGAATCCGCCGGACATGTGACCATGCCTGATGTTACATTGAGTAATTCATACTCTGTGCTACAATGACGGAATTTCAGCAGTTATAATGTAGGTTCAATCCCTCATTGCATGTCAGATAGGACAAGACAAGGACCCGGACCTGCCTGCACTTGATAAATGACATCCTTACGGAGGCACACACATTGGTACTCATTGAGCCATGGGTAGCGACATTATTGTAGCCTATGAAGTGGCACTACTGTGTACAGTTAGTATTATTGTCATAGGAATAGTCGATGTCACAGTTCAATGTCAGACTTGATATGTATCAGAGTACCATATGAGAGTTGATATGAGTGGCAGAAAGTGGGATTGAGAAGGTGTGCTAACCAGTTCAATGAGCCACTGGGTAAGTGGCCAATATACCTACAGAACCACCTTTGCTCCATTGTCTTTCGCTGTCGAGGTGTTCTTGTGATAATGTTTGAGCCAAGCCAACTTTGAAGCCCCAAACTGGAACGCAGCCTTGAACTGATCATACATCGTACCCTGGGCCTCCCCTGAGGAGGATTTTGGTCCGTCTTCCTTTGGAAAGTCTTTGTAAACTCCCAGAGAGCAGTCCGCAGCAGGATGAGGTTCGGTCTGCCTTTGTGAGCAACCCCGGAAGGTAATGACAATAATCGTTCCAACTAAGATATTCCTGGATCCATTAATGCAGGGCTGTGAATCTGTGCGCCAGAAATAAGGCAAATAAAGCGCCAACGTGGGCAAAACGGTGTCATCCTGCCCATCGTTGTAGCCTGCGCAGAGGCAACTCCGGTGATTCTCTCCTGAAGCCCCTTACAGCCACCGTCTGCCAAATTATTGTAGAACAGTCGAGCTCCAGAAGATTTAATGAATGTAACAAGTTCGGTGGTTACATGCATAGGAGGGATGTTGATGATGGGCCTTGCATTCATGAATGGGATATGGCTCACCACTGTTTGCGGTAGCATTAGTGTGCATAAAACTGCAAAAAATTACTTCCATACAGTTTCCTTCTAGCGTTGCCGTCCGATTAACATATCCGATGTTTGCGTGTCCTCTCTTAATTTCCCCACTTCAGCAATTATAGGCAGCATATGAGTATCTGAAGCCATTGTTGTGCAGTGAACACGTGATCTGAATTCTGGGCTTTTCTGTTGCGGATCTGCAACTAGCGTGAACCCTGCACCACATTCAGTCTCTGACACATTACTCCCATCCAGGACTGAATCGTCATCAATATTGAGAGTATAGTTGATTGTATCTGGCACCAGCTGCGGTGTCAGCCAGGATGAACGCTCCAGAAATGCAGGATCCAATGCAAGTCTTCGATGCCATTTACCAATGGGGTTGCCATCAACATCCATTTGTGTTGCGGCTCCAGACTCACTTTACAGGATGCCATATGCATATTGTAATTGCGGGAGTCCATTTTAACAAACATGCCATTAGCCTTCCTAAACTTTGCCAATTTGGGTGCCACATATTGTCAACCTGTGGGCCTTATCCAAGATGACTCCAAGATAGATTCCAGTATCCCAAATGTCAAACCATCGGCTTCCTCATGGTTGAACCGCTGGTCGAATGTTTCAAAGGTCGAGATCACCACTATTCTACATGGTTGACCTTGAAGAGTGGCTCGATTGAATGCCTTCCTCCAGGAAAATGTACCGTAATGAAGATGTGGAGTTAACTCAGTGAACTTAGTCACTGCAGCATCCCAGTCTCCCACCATCAGTTCAGGGCCATTTCAATGTTACCTTGAAGTCACTATAGTGGTATGTATTCCGGTCATACCAGAGAATTAATGTTGGGAGGTGAACCTCACACCGTGGCATTTGTGGCTCATTTCCAACCATCCCACCCCGTTCATCCTTCGGATTGAGGTCAGTAATGTCGATCTCCCATCTGTCATATCCATGAGGTGCATTTTTGATTTCTTGTTTATGGACATTAACCTGGTGACATATTAGAGCTAGTGCTGTCGGAGTCTGATGTGTGTTAGTGTGGCGAACAGTATATCTCAAGGGTACAGCAGGGTCCAATCTTGCCAGTACCGCAGTCATCAGCCAATTAAACGCTCTTCGCCAAGTTTTTCTCCTTCTCTGCCATCCTGTTTACTGCAATAATTAGGTAAGGTTGTAACTGAGTGGGTTTGCGGAGCGGCTTGAAAGGTCTGATCTCCATGGTGATGCCGAATGCTGCCATTGACTGCTCCAAATTTTCTCTCTGAAACTTCACGTTATCCATCAGCTCCGCTAACTTGCGAGTAAACATTAGCTTCATTCAACATCCTGACAGCTGCTCTGACAGCGGGCTGAGCTCTAACAACAGCTCTGACAATAGCTCTGACAGCAGCTCTAACAGCAGGTGAGCTCTAACAGTAGCTCTACAGCTCTGACAGCAACCACACTGACAAGGACAGTGACTCACCAGCCCACATCAACATTATCCATCTGGTCTTCCTTCTGTGCTTGCCCATTTGGGTCGTTGGCTCCCTCTAGTACCATTAGAGCAATGTTGTTGAAGTCAGCATCCGGCTAATCAAATTCTTCTGCGTTTGGAATGTCGAAATGTTGGTTTGCTTGTTCGACAGCCTAGCCGGGGGAATGACTAGGTGGTGTATTGTTAGTAATCGGCATGATGCCTGGATCTGAATCATCCTGGTCCTCTGGCATCCCCAGATGCTCTTCATTCCCTTCCCCTTCCTCCTCCTCCTCTATATCATCCAGTTCATCAGCACTAATTTTGTCTTTGGAACTGTCTGGCAAGTCAATCACTAAGGGCTTGCTATCTATGTCCTCTTGATTCACTCTAATGGTCAATGTTCGTTCCGGGATGAAGGGGTTGCTTTTGATATATTCGATTCCATTGTCGGTGGCACCCAGCATGACTGTCTTGGTGATGGTAACGAATGTCAGCATCAGATGGCTGTCAATTTCGGTGAAGGTCAGGCAATCATCCCATCTTGATTTGTCCAATCAACTGTCAATCAGTCCAAATCTGGTCAATGGACTATCAACCCGTGTGGACATTGGGCTCGCCAAACAGGAGTCAACAGCCTGCCAGCCAGTTGCTAGATCATATTGCCGAGTACTCCAGGCAAGAAGTTAGTTATAACACTGGGGCGCATTAGTATCCTTGGTGAAGTCTGTCAGAACTCGAGGCCTATTCAACCCTTCCGCAATATCCACCGGGTGATAATCTTCCATCCACATGATCAGTACATCAATACGGTGTTCTCTGGCATTTTGTATCAATTTCCAGGTGAGGTGCCGCCCACAACAGATTAAGCTCAGAATCATTCTTCACTGCATCTGGGCCCCTGGCTGCTGAGATCTACGAGTGAATGTGGCGACAGATCGCGTGTATCATTCCTGCCGACGAAGGGTTGCTGGAGGGTACTGCCAGACCTTTCGAGCTGAGCTGGGTCCAACCTAGGTGACCAAGAATGCACCAAAACCTCCAGACAAAGTGGGAGACGGTATGGTGGATGACACTGCCCGTCATGTAGTGCCTGTATGAGTTGTACTACTCCACCGCGCTACCGAATCTCCCCTGGGTTGGAATGACGTTGAGCTTGCCATTTTGGGTGTAGAAGACCCAACATGAATATCTGAAGTGCATTTATTGATTGGTGTAGTAAGAGGGACCACAATATGCTCTAATGAAGGAGGTGATGTGATCTTTGGCGCAGGACATGATGGGGTTTTTGGCTTTGCCACAGGGCTCATTGCAGTCTTTAACTTTCTGGTATGGCTTAGTGGGGCTATCCTGGGTGTAGTGGTGGCACTTCAGGTGACTCTTCTTTATAAGCATTAGATGAGTCTTTGCATTATACGGACATCATCATCATTGAGCTTCGGGTCTGGTATAAGTCTCAGGAGATCCCATGAGTTATCAGCAAGCATCTCGAAAATATCACTAAACTCCTATTTGTCAGATCGATGTCAGTTGATGTCAGAGGTTCAATGTCAGAGATTGGATGTCACAGACTTGATGTCACAGTCCCAATGTCAGAGAGCCAATGTCAGAGGCTCAATGTCAGGGACTCAATGTCAGAGTCGGATTAACTAACCTGGTCACGCGTCCTTGCTAGACTTCGCACCGCAATTTACAATTTGATATTGGCATATGAATGGAGAGTGGATTTGCCATGTTTAGTTTTCCATCACTGGTGTGCTGCAAGGCCTTCAGTGAACACAGACTGGCTACTAACAGCATCAATGTCCTGGGTCATCTTCATTAGCATAGGGGCACAGATTTCATTGGTCCATTTCGAAACGCTGGTAGGCGATCTCCGTTGAACCCCAGGAAGTGCCATAATAATGGTTTTTCGGTGTATGTGAGGGTCGTTGGGTGGATAAAACGGTCTCTGAGTGGATAAGTCAGTTGTCAAGTTAACATTGATTGATCTGAGCGAATAGGTGAGGATTAAATGTGTTATATACCAACCAGTAGTAGATGCACACTGACCCACACTCAGTGGGATGACCGCTCCAACACACATTGTCACACTGATACGAATGTGCAAGTGAAACCAGTTGAGAAAGCGCTCCAGATTGAAGTGATGACAGACTGAAGAAGCAAAATGGTAGCTAGTTGAGACTGGTCGGAATAGGTAGATGCTGAAATGTCAGAGGCTTTTTGAAAGGCCGAACACAACGAGGGTCGGAAGACAGTGAGTGGTTGTGCTGTAGAAATGCTTATTGGTGAGCGGGCGAAACATCAACTCACACTGTTCCATTTAAGGAAGCCGACAATGGTGTTTAGAAGCGGAACTTTCCAGCATTCCACACAGGGAAACAAAGGGAGCTAAAGATAGTATACTCCAAGTCTAAAGATGGTGTTTAGTACAACAATATCAGAAGGATAGGCTAGCATCCAAGTCTGTTGAAGGTAGACTAAATATACAGCATTGGGACACGTGATAAGAGCCTCACTATGATCAATTTGCACATCAGCAAAATGTATTTCAGTCACTGGGAGCCTGCAGTAGTGTGTGGGAGGAGGCGGAGTGTAAACTTAGAAGCATCAATTTCAGGACACAACCAGACCCTAGAAGGCCATTCTGGCTGGCCCTCTGAGTGACTGGGATCGCTGATGACTGCGATGTGTGCACCATGGGAGCAGTTGTGAAAAGTTTGGGAGCAGCTGGGAATGTCACCGAGCCAATGGAGGAATCCCAAACTAACTCTGAGGGATGCCGGGTGCTTATGGATATTCATTCGAAGGGCTGCAGGGGTTGTCCGAGATTCTCCGGATGTACACGAGCAATAGGAACACCCTCCACATATGATGCATAGATCATTGTTCATTATCAGCTTCTAAATCATACTATAGTACCGAGCGTCTCTTCAACATTCTATTGTTTACATCGCTATACTAAAGAGAACCTAACACAATGGTGAGTGATTCAAAAATATAAGTATGTGAAACCGAAATAATAACCCGACTAAGTGATCGGAATGTTATCAATCGAATATAGTCTCAATGACATCCGGCAAATCTCCCATCACATGAAGGCTGACAAATGCAGGCAGACCCAATTCATTTACGGGGCAAAGAAGCTGGAGGCACTTCTTGATTTTCCAAATAATTCATCCCTGGCAAGTGGGTGAAATTGAATTTCAATGCCGTTTGGCTCCATTTGTGATATCTAGATGGTTGGAATTGAGAGTAGCTTGCGGTGAATCAAAACGGAGTTTAAACAGCAATACGATGAATGCGAGGGAAAAAGCTGTCCGTTACCAGCAAAGGAGGAGTGCCTGATATGGTGTGCAAGGTGGGCAAGGAGAGTGCTGATGGAGATGGAGGAGCGCAGAATGCAATTGAGGGGCGCAAATCCAGGCCAAGGAGCATCTACGGGGATTGAAGAGTGCATATCCTGCAGTGTAGTCCATCCATGTTGAACAGCGCTGAAAGTGGAGGGAGGTAAAGAGTCTGCAATGTGATGGAGGCGCTCTTATTCGAGATTGAGGAGGGGATTGAGGAGTACCCATCCTAGAGGAGGACTGTGGACAGAAAAGGCAGTATGTGGCGCTGAATGAAATATAGAAGAGCCAATCCAGGCTTAGGAGTGCAAATCGAGACTGAGGAGCGCCAACGGGGACTGAGAAGCATTGACGAGAATTCATCAGCACGCATTCTGGAGAAGGAATGTGGACAGAAACGGCCGTATGAAGCGCTGAATGAAATATCGAAGCCCCAATCCAGACTGAGCAGTGCTGATGGAGATTGAGGTGTGCCCATCCTCGAGGAGGAGTGCAGACCGAAAAGGCAGTATGGAGTGCAGAATGTAATATCAAAGCACCAATGCAGACTGTGGAGCGCCGACAGGGATTGAAAAGCACCCATTATAGCAGAGGAGCACCATTGGGGTGGGGGTATGTTGCAGCCCCACAATGTGTAATTCAGAGGTGTAATGGCTTCTGCAGTAATACAATTTTTCACGGTGGGAGGGTAAAATTCATCTTGATATTTATCTTGGGAAAATATAACTGCAATCTTCTTTCAAGTGGCATACTCAGACAGCATACAATGAATAGCTGCAGTCACAAGGAGTAATGTCAGCGGTGTGAGCAGTTGAAAGAACTGCGATGTGGTCAGTTGTCGTCCCAAGCTGTTGGTGGTGAAGATAAACTGAGCATAGATTAAGTCAAACACTTCCATCTGTGTGAACGATGATTTCTGATCATCAATGACCATCGAGAGATAAGCATCGTCAAACAGGAGCTCCTCAAATGGTATTCGAACCTCGATCTCTGATCCCAAATCGAACGGCTAACTACAGATGACCGTTCAAACAGCTCCATCTTCCAAGTGCCCTCGAATGGTACTAATCATTAGTTTTAACTATTGATATTTGTGGGGTTTAGTATTATCAGAAGTCCAGTGGAGGAGCAGAAAACAGAATATACACTTACAGCTTCTCGGGTTTGCAGATTGATTTGAAGAGATGGACCACCGGGCAATTGACACCCTGATGGTGCACCTACAGGAGCACCTGCTAATTCCCGCTCAAAATCCTCGGCTTCAATGGCTAGTTTCCAAGATTCATCAACTATGTAGTACTTCTCATTGAAAATGATCGGCAAGGGATTGTTTCTGAATACAATTGCCTCCACGATCCGTTTCGGTACCTCAAAGGTCGCCGTTCGGTGTTGAGGAACTTGTGATCTCCACTGTCCATTGGTTGAGGAACTTTCTGGTCTTCACCAGCCTTGGGTAGCTGGTGCGCCTGTACCACGTCAGACTCGGGTGATATGTGTATAGTGACTTTTGGGGTTTGAGCAATGGTGGTGCTATGGCCCCGACTGGATGTCGTCGATTTGGAAGTAGAGTGTGAGTAATGACAGTATCCGCACGGGTCTGTTTCTTTGGCAGTGGAACGTTTCAAGTTTGTATTGTCTTATCACAGCGCACCTGGTCTACATGTAGGACCTTCTGACGTTGTCCAAAGCGTCTCCTTCGATATCGGAATGCAATGTGGACTCACCAGGGTCTTCAGTTTCGTGATTACTGATCTTCCGATCAGTATCGTCATCATCCTGCTTGATTAGACTTATTGCCCGGACATTAGCTATCTCCAACACTATAGTCCACAGCTGGGTTTGAAATTCAAACATTTGATCAGCAATGAAGTTTGGCTGTCATCTTGAATGCATGTGCAAGTCCTCTCTCGATGTGTGCTTCTTGATTCTTCTGTGAATTGCGATTCCTCACCTGGCTGGCCATTGAATCCATGTTTGATGAAGTGAAGTTAGGAATGTAGAGAGAAGTATATATGGGTAAATATAGTACAAAGTTTAATAGAATAACAGGAAAACAGGGCAACACAGTAACACGCAGTTCAGGAGTATGCAATTCGAGGCATGCCTGGGAAACAGAACACTTGGCCGAGAAGAATACAATTCGAGGGGTGCCTGGAAAGTGTCAGAAAGACTGGTTGGCAGTTCATATTTAAATGGTTGATTGTAGTTGATTGTTTTGATTTAGAATGCAACGGGTGCACCAGATTAGATGGATTCTTCATGGCCCAAATTCCCGAATGTTAGCACTTGTATCCAAGTACGCTATTGATTCAAGAATTGTAGGTTGGTTTAAGCCAACATACCTAGAATTGAAACAGACGCACCTGAAGAACTCGACAAATTAACATGGTTGTATCACCAACTAACTCTCAGGACTGGATATATGAAATACTGAAAAATGAGTTGATGATGATCGCCTCTGCATAGGACTCCGCCGAAAGTAGTTTATTACGCCTCTAGTTCGAGCATATGAGCGGTGACAGTGTGGCACAGAATTGTAAGGGTGTTGAAGAATCTTGCAGATCTTGGACGGAGGATAGAGTTGGGACATTGGTAATTGGCAACAGTTGTAGTTTCATAGGTTGAAACTGAGTTTGTTGCTAATAGTGGATACATATGAATCTCTGAATGCGATATACCAGTCCGATGGACACCCTATTATCATGATATTCTGTTGTGTTAGTATTCTGCAGCAAAGTTAGCGGTCGATTAGGAAATGTTGGGTGCAGAACTTTACTTTCAGCGGTCCAAGTCAGCGGAATCACAATATGTATGCAGTCAGTGTAGGAGAAGACGGAAGATTTGGGATTACAAAGAAGTGATTCAACCTACAGGGAGCACAGTAAAGGTAGAATCAAAATTCAGTGGTAATCTAATCGATTCCAGTTGTTGTCAATAGCAAGATTGCTAGCAAATGGGTCATAAATAGTCACTCACATTAAGATGTTACGCATAGTGTGTTGTAATCACCACATCATTTAATCACAAACTCATTATCAGTCTCAATGCTACAATGTTGACTTAACATCAATATTGGGGTTCAGAGCAGTGCATAAGAACGATATGAATGCATTATAAGGCTTCATCTGACAGTGGAAAGTCGAATAACAGCATGCAGTACTGGCCAATCGAGGCTCAGAGTGCATTGAGTCGGCATGCAGGATTCAATCTAATGTAATAGCTGGGATTGTAGGCTCTCCTGACTTTGACAATTACTTGGACACTCAGAAACTGCCTTTTCTTAACTCGAACTTTCATCACGATTTGTTCTTCATGCACTCTTGGGATTGGAAGTTGGCAGAAATCAGATAATGTCTGTTTATAATGTGTCACAAACTTCGGGGGTTGGAGATTTGTGGTGATTGGGAGCAGGCTGGTCACCGATTGAGCTGCTGAGCATAGACTGGCATTTAGTCACCGATTGAGCCGCTGAGCAGAGACTGACATTCAGATTGTATCTCTTCGAGCTTTCTTGATGGAAATGAGTTCACATGATGTATTTTAAGACACGGTTTTTGGCGGCCCAAACATACAGGTTAGCCAAAATTTAGTTAAGTCTGCATTAGAAGCGTTGTGAATTTAAGCGTATTGGAGGAAGTGTGGAATACAAGTGAGTGGAAGTTGCCGGTCATCTGCAGAATCACTAAGCAGAAACTGTCTGTTGAGGTTCACTCTGTCAAGCTGCAGCTTGATGATGGAGCTGAAACGACAGAAGCTATTTTAGTATCTTGGAAATATAAGGTCTGAACATACTTCACAGTCAAAATCCAGTTATGTGTGGTTGCTTATTGCCCAGGGCTGTGCATCTATGGTAAATGTGTGTTGGACACCTTCCACCAAAGGATAAACTAACATGGAGCGTAACAGTTATGGCACTTAAGCAGTGGCATTCACATACCGATCAAGCATAGATTCAGATAGTAGCTGAGGCGGAGTGGGCTAAGCTGTGCCTACGCCTAAAAGCTTATTGTCTGAAAGATGACACTCAGTGTATGCTGGCCGCCACAGATCCAAAGCATTCAGGAGGGAAAAAAATATGCTTTGAATGGAGCAAAATGAATAGTTCAAGGGTAATGCGAAGCAGGCATACACGGTTCAGAGGCCTGCCGTGACCAAGATCCTATGTTAATAATGTGTGGTGGCTTGTCCAAATTGGCCGGTTAATAGAATATGCATGTGGTGTCATATCTCAGACCATCAAACTTGACTGGATAGTGCCTTGGAGGTGTGCCTGAACATCATTCGTGAGCAAGGAAATACTCAGCTGTATTCTACAGGTAAGCTTGGAATACGTGAGCTGTGTCTCAGCATACAATACAACAACTAGATCTCGCTGAGACAGTCTTTCTATCCCTGGTTGATTAGAGATATACTGTACTGGAACTGTCTCAGGAGAGTCGAGAAGTTGACCGCGATTCTCGTGTGCAATTGACTGTCAATTATTCAACATTGATGATTCAGTGAATATCCCGAATTCTATTGCGACTCTAGTATCGGGTGCACCTAAAATAGACAAGCAAGAAATAATTGGAATCAAACTTGGAGGTTTAAGCGCACCTGAAAGCACATATATTGTTCACAGATTTCGGTATCTCCATTCCACACGGACGATATAGGATGAAGATGCGCAGTGACTGCAGCTTCGACAGATTCCAACCAGAGAATATATGGCAACTTGAAATTTTTCTTACTCAATCATGAAACTGGTGCATTTGCTTTTCATCACATATTGGTTTATACAAATGAGGCTATGATTCACATTTAGTTTCCCAATGAGATCATCTCATATTCATCACTATAATCAACTAATAAGAAATGGAATCGAATTCCAACCAATACTTCTGGACTCATCAATTGTGCCTTATTCTCGATACCATTTGCCTATTTTACATCAGTTGGTAAAATTGTGTTGGTTGAATGTTCAAAGAGGCGTATCTTAATTTCACTGCCCCAATAATTATCCTTCCTCCACACCATCTGATGGCATGAAGTCTCCATGCTCCGTAAGCCACTTCATATTGTCCTGATGATAATCCAGAATCCAGTATACCATCGTCGTCATCATGTTCAGTCGGCTCATCAGACCATGCAGAACTCTCATTTGAGCCACTCTAGAGAGCTAGTGGAGATCACTCGCTCTGTTGTGGTAACCATTGGGACTAGTGTTCAATCGCCATGTGTGTGGAAATCTGTTTTGCCCAAGTCGGAAACCCTGGGCAAATACCTGATGCTGCTCATACAGTACCCAGAACTTCTGAGTTATTACCGCATGGTTTGCTGCGGTGAGATACAGGTCTGTTCCACCCACTTTGGGAGTAGTTACAAATACAGAGGGATTTTGCAAATCATGGAATTTGAGCTGCATTTCTGTGGGCTCATTGTTGCCCATTTTTGCATATATGTAGAAAATATCCAAAGGATCGGCCAAAAACTTTGTGAGCCACTACTTCAAATGACGAACTTGGCCTGGCAAAGGACAAATTAGCACGGCCTTTTGAGGAGGAGATGGATGAGGCAAGGCGCTGTTACTACTTTCAGTTCTGTGCAGGGGCGCATCAAGTAATGCATCGTCTTCGTCATGTTTAGGATACTCAGCTGGTTTGTTGCCAAGAATGGGCAGAAATGTGTCTCTCAGCCATTAGAAAATCAGAGAATAGACCCAAGTATCGAGTGGCCATTCATCGTACCATAGTCCTGATACGTCATCCCAATCCTCAGTGTCTCCCAATATCAATGAGTACTATGCCAGGCGCCATCTATGTACCCACCACGCTTCTGAAGCACCCCGTGAAGTGTATCTCTCCACCAGGGTCTTTAGTTGAGCTTGCTCTTGCTCAGTCAATTCGACATCAGGAAAGAGTTCATTCTCCTTCAGTATCCAAACAACTGGTTTCCTATTCGCTAATTCCGATTCTGACCACCACCTGATCATCCAGGGGATTGCAATTTGGATCATCCTGTGTGCCGCATCCTGTTGAGTGTCGTGGTCTTCAGTCCAGATAGCATGCATCAAACTTTTCACTGCGGAGTTCAGTGCATCGGCACAGTGCTTTTCCATCGCAGTATCATTCTCTGGATCTTCAGGTGCACCTGAAACCAGCGACATTGTCTGATAACACCAGTTATAGAGTGAATAGAATCCCGGCATTGCAGTGACTTGAAGTTTGAATCTAATTCTTTCATTTGTCGGAAGTCTCCAGCACATGCTATTATCCATTGTTTACCGATATAATTCATCAAAAATCCCAAAACTCGATAAACAGTATGAGAGCCAGCCAATGAATGATGGCATCGCTCTGGATATTATGGTATCATACGACACAAGATGGATATTCCATAGGGATTCCAGCTTGTCAATACTGCTGTTCAGATTCTTGTGGTTGAGATTCAAATTGTCGGTGTGCAACAAATTGACCTGTTTGAAATTGGTTCCAAATATCATCTTGCCGATGACATTCTTGAAGGTCTCTGCCACTCCGTGCATTGTGACCATCAAGATTGGTTTTTAGGCCACCAGAAGTCCTGGATGCCCATGAGGTGGGGTTGTCTGTATCGTGAACGGGCATCGGAGTACAGAATTCAATCACTGGAGTAGAAACCATTCCCGTTGTTCCCCTACAATGCCAGGAAAGTTATTGTGCGCCAAATTCACCCACTCTTCATGGGTATTCCCCCACGAAATTTACAGTGGCAGCCCTACTTCAACTGTCTCAGTCACCTATTTGCACAGTATTGCCGCTGCAACCGTGGTGAAAGTCTTTCCAAGACCCATTTCATCCACCAGCAGTGCTCCTGGCTTATCAGCATCTGAAACCCATCTCCTCACACTGAACCAGGTAGCCGATACCTGGTGTGCCAGAAACATTGTGCTGGGCAGGCCAGGAATTGAATACTTGTGGCCTGGAACACAATCATGTGTTGATTGGCGATTAGAATGGGCATTCAGCAGCCTGACCACCTCATGAAGACACTCATGTTCAAATTTGTTATTGGTTGTGTTGAGAACAGTACTCAATACTGAGCCGGTATTATCTGGATTACGGACCTCCTCGCCATCCAGTTGCTTCTCAACAGCTCTTGAACCTTGGTTGGTCTTCATTTCGTCTTCAATGATCACTTTCAGTTGCTCCGAGGTAATTTGGACAGTTGGGCTCATACTCTGTCGCTCCTGAAATTCAACTCGATGTTAGGTATTTCACAGACAAGTATTTAGACCCAATAATATGTGAAATATAATCAATTCTATTCACTCAATCAGAACTTACATGAATACTATCAATCTCTTTCCCACCTGCCTCCTCATCCACCAATCTTTTATTTTCATCTAATCACTCCGAAGATAAAGTATACTGATTATCAGTGAACATATCTTACGGTAAGAAGGTTAGCGTGGATTGCCTTGGCCGGTCTCATTACATGTTTCGCGATGTCCTTCCTTGTTGCTGCCTGAATTTCTACAAAAGATGGTTTTACATTGTGTCCCAGTTTCAACTAGAATGCGTTTGAATGGGAACTGTTGTATGAAATCTGACCATATGGAGGGTCATTGACCATTTGCCCGGGAGCGTATAATATCATATACTCTTCGTCCAATTGATCCTGTGCCAAGTTGAATTTGTATCTCACAGTCGGTCAGTATGGTTCTTTCGGGGAACAATTTTTTTTGATGAAATCAATCAGCTCCTTCGAATGCCTCCCATCTTGGTATGAAGCTTGGTGTTGATTGCTGGTTGTGTGGTCATTGTTCCCGTTTGGCACTCAACAAAGCACAACCAGAAATATCAAATTTGGCAACTCTGGGACGTTACCTCTTACGGTTTTGCCCTTGCTCTCACCCAAATCTGTCACCGGCCGCATATTGCCTCTCTTTACCTTCATCCTAACCTCCTGAACTGCACTTGGACATTACTTCAGAAACATCTCAACCCACTGTGGCCGAATCCATTCAGCATCATCCAAATGTTCCAACCACAGCCAGGTCTCGAAAGTCTCCAAAACATCTTCAACCACAGTCTCCCAGTGCAGGGGTTGATCTGGCAGCTGTTTCGAATGGTTCTGTCCCGGGATAATGGACCAATGCTTCCTCTCCAGGAACCCAGTCACCCATAGTTTCTTCCACTTGTTGAATGTACTAAAGTTGCGCTGCCCCATCCTTTTGGCAAATTGTTTCATGGAGACTTCTTTATGCTTCAAGCTAATTGGGGCATTGCCTTCCGCCCCGCCCAAGGCCGACAAATAATCGCTCCCATGATCAGATGGAATTCGTTCTAAGCATTCCCTGGTACTTGGAGTAAATCAGCAATCCCTCCAACCTCTGTCCTGCGCAGTTCCGCAGCCGGCTGATATCATCGAATTGGGAGGATATTGGGGGGTCTCCCAAGTGCGCTGGGAAGTTGTCTGTATGAACTAGAGGTGGAAGATATCGGCTGAATGATTGGATTGTTTCGAGACGGTTCCGGAGGCACTCGAGGTGCGCCAAAAGATGATGGCCCCTGCCCTGTGACTTGGTGAGGAGGGAACATTTGAGGTCTACCATAACCTCCTTGGGGGAAGTCACATCAATCCCACAATGTCCCACAACTCGAATATCCTTTGGTTGCACCAGTGCTTGGTTGCAAGCTTGGTGTGATGTTGAATAGGGCAGGGTTGTAGAACTGGGGAGCGCCTGGAAATGGTGGCTGGGAACGCGGGTAACTGAACCCCAGTGGTGGATGAAATTGATTTGGGGGTTGCCCAAATTGAGTGCCTTTGCTTGGTGTAATTCCAGCATTATCATCTGATGCTCCCACATTTTCCTCCAGGCTCTGTTGTGTCCCAAACAGCCCACCGGTGAGAGCTGTATTGGATATCTTCGGTGGAAATCTGTTTGTCACGCTCGTATATGAACAAGTGATGGTGGTAAACAAATTATCAATTCGATTGGTGATTTCGAATAAAGCCAAGTATATGAGAGAATATTAAAAATGGCAGTGACCTTCGGCAGAATGAAGGCCTCTTAGATGCATCTCATTTGTCATGACCTGTCGTGTTTCACTGCACCTTTGATCCTATGAAACCTGGCTGAGAAGCAGACATCATAATCACTCACATCCTGCCTTTCTTTGTGATATGCTCAGATTCATATACTAGCATCTTGGATGGAAGCTCACCTGTATATGGTTCATGACTGTGAAGGTCATAGAAGAGATACAACATGATATCTCAAGGAACCCAACAAGAACTACATCCACTTGGAAGGTTACCCCGACTAGTCCTTATACACTCATAATGTGTGTGTATGACCCCCTACTTCATTTAGTATGAGACCAGTCAGTCGAGCAGCAACTGCAATTGCTTCCATTTGACCTCCTTGTGTGAACCTACTTGTCTCCTCAGTATCCACCTACTGCTCAAGGATCATTAGTGCCGTAAACATTCTACCAGCTCTATCAGTTCTCAATAATCATTGAGCGGGCATATAGCCACCTAGGAAAGTTACCTATTCAATGTATTATGCCAGTGTTATCTGCTGCTTGGGGCTCAAACATAGACATAATCTGCACTATGCCGCAATGATGTAGTATACAATAAGGCCGATCGTAGTAGCACCTGAAGAACAGTATTGGAAGTTGATCGAAGTCATGACAAAAGAAACTTTCCCTGCTAACGATTTTCAGTAGATAATGTACAGCAGCTGTGTATGTTATTTGATACATAATATCCTCGTTTGAGAAGAAAACTCATCATGTGGTGACTTTGTTTTACCCCTCCTCTACATTTGGTTGGGTGTGATGCTGCTTTGAAAGTGAGACGCTAACCTGAGTTAGCTCGATTTCAACCAAATAGCCCTGATGTTCAAATCCAGCAACAAATCATACCGCCTAAAGCATCATCAACATTCATCAGAACACTAAGCATTTCCCAAGTATGGTCAACACTCGCCGGAAACGAGTTGGATGTTTTATCTGCAAGAAGACAGTATGTAACGAGAACAGACTGGAAGCTTACTATCAAGAATATCACTGTATATCGATTAATGAAGTGCTATTACCCAACGGGATTCTACCACCTGCCGGCTGGGATCACTCTGAGCCATCATGGTTTGACTACAGTAGGTGCACCTGAATGGTCATCGACAGGCTGCCAATTAATCAGCTACTTATGGATAACGTACCGGGTGCACCACAACCCAAAGATACTTCCAACGATGTATCAATAGACCTTCAGCAGCCTGATCTCACCTGTACCCCTGATCCAAAAAATACAAAGGCTCATAGGCCGGAAGTTAGGGTGGAACATCTGGGGGGGAAACCAAATGGCAAAGCAACTGGATTGTACAACAAGCATCGCAAGTACTCACCACAAAGGAATCCATAGCCTCCATTTCGGTCCGCACACGACTGTTCGCATGTTCAGTCGTTCAGCCAGCACACGAAGATCTAGATAGCTCAACATCTCAGGCATGGACTGGACAACTTCAAAATCGAATCAGTCCAATCAACAGATGCCATATGAAAGCACCTCTCGGAACTCAATTTTGTGATCGGCGATGATTGTTGGAATGAAGATGACTCACATATCTTCGGAACATCATACTACAGGGATACGTTCAAATCTATCCAGTTCCTTGTGTACACCTCCCATTTCAGGCGAACCTGGATTTTGAACCCGTGCGCCTTGCTGACTCTGAAGGTCATCAAATCTACAGCGAGCGGAACACGGGCGATTGGTGGTGGGATACTCAGGATCAACTTCATACCACAGTGACGATTGTGCCAGTCATATGTGCATCCGACATGACTCACTGGACCAATGTTTCCAGCAATCAGCATACTTGGCCACTGTATCTCATGATTGGTGATATTTGAAAAGGTATCCACTGCACACCTAAAAGCGCACCTGCATTCCCGTCAGGAATATCCCATGTCCCCAAAAAGGTGCCAAAAACAATGATGAAGCATGGCATTCGGCAGTTGGAACTGTGCTGTCTCAACCTAGGGATCTTGACATCACTGGCTGTGGCTTCATGTGGGATTTTACAGATGGATTCCAGCGAACACTTTACCCTCTTGTAGCTGCTTGGGTCGGGCATTATCCGAAACAAGCCATGGTTGCTCAAGTGTCATATTCCTCATGCCAGATGTGTGAAATTCCGAATAGTGTGCAGATGGGGCATTCAACGTTTCGACCACTTGATAACTCAAGAGACCACCAGATTTACACAGAGCTGCTTGAGGGCAACAATATTGATGCTCTTCACACTCTAGGTGTCCACCCAATCCGCAACCAGTTCTGGCAAGACTCTCCTTGCAATGGCTATTGCCTTTGGCCTGATGAATTGCATCAGCTGCTCTTGGGTTTACTTAAAGACATATTGCACTGGCTGTTCAAATACCTGAAAGCTAGAAATGTCAAGGATCAATTTGACAAGTGATTCACATTAGTACCATGATGTGCTGGCATCTGGCACTTCTCTGAACCATTCAATTCATTGAAAAGCAGCACCTGGCAAGGTAAAGAGATCCGTGGAATGATCAGAACACTGCCAGTGAATTCCGCTCCAATTCTTGACTTCTCCAAGGATGATGGCAACACTGCGGTGGAAAATGCCACCGATGAAGTGGTAATGAGACCAGTGTGGGAATTCTTTGAATTCTCTTGACCTGTCAGGCAACAAAATCACTCAGATGTATTCCTCAACGCTCTATATGATGCCCTCAAGTGACTCTACCTAAAGCAGAATATTGTGTGAAAACAGAAAATGGCGAAGTGTGTGATGGCCAAAGTGGATGACCTGTTCGCAACGGAATCCCATCAGTTAAGTGAACACAAGATTCATAAGATTTGTGGTGCAATGGAGGCTCTTGTGTATGGGGCTGAAAAGGTTTCCACAACAAAATGTAGGCAATTTCAGATGCACCTGACTAAACCCCAACAAGTGGCATCCGCTTGGTCAGATACTGATTGTCAGAAGCCAATTGAGCGATAGAAGTGCAAAATCCATCACGTGACACCTGGTAAACCCAAGTATCTCGATGAATTGTTTCGACATCATAAGCGACACGTATAGCCGGAAGTCGGGATCAACGCAACCGGTACCAAAGACTCATTTCCCAAACAACTTGCCCTAATCAAATCTGCTGCTGAAGACGAGGCTTACGGGGCAGCAAACATGACTGCCGACAAGTGACTGCAAATTCAGATGTGCATTTCAGATGCCAAGACAGAAGCCACGACCTGGAGCTTGGCTGATAACGAGTGGGTCACTACCACACAGGAGATAGAAATGTATTGCATTACCTCGAGTGAACAGAAGTGATTCAAGTAGGAATTCTCCATCCACTTGAACCAATTTGAAGCTAGGTGGGGGACAATTGCCAGTCAGGCACTCCGGAAAACCATTGAATAGCACATAATTCATTTCTGATAGCGAAAGATTCATTCCATGAGCCATATATCAGAGTCAATTTGGTTAATGGGCCCCAGTGACAATTTCACCACTAGAAATTTCTGAATGGCTACATATCGCCAATGTGAAAGAGTTATATTTATCATGCAACAACATCAATTATATTCGACAGATGCTAAAGCACAATGACCGTTTTGCCAGTCTTGACTATATGGAGGTGACACTATCATATCTTGCATTCCAATGCTGGTACAATTTTGACTCTGCAAAAGTTTTCAACCCACTGTCTGCTACTGATAAATGGCAACCTACACCCAGATCCCATCTATTATGTCTCCAAACATTTGAGGACGAGCCATTTATGCGCACTGTTTTGCCGCAGGTATGTCATTTGAGTGACACACATGTCCGCAGAGTGTGCAGAAGTATCAAATTGACCTCACTCAGAGATGCATCAGAAGATTTCGGAATTCCCAACGTTGGAGAGTTAGTCCGTGTCCAAATTGAAAAGGACCGGGGACACAAAGTTTGTGGACTGGTGCTGGGATATGATCATAATGTACTCAACGGCAGTATCATTATTAATCTCCAGAATGGGCTGTTGTATTACCATCAACCATTTCACAACCCTACTTCTGTTGAGCATCTGGGACTTGATTGCAAGGTAGAATATACCAATGCCAACCAAGGGATCATGCCTAAAGCTCATGAGATCTGGGTCCAGTATACACAAAGTGAGGAGAATGACCTTGATAACACCTTCCAAGGTCGAATTCCTTGTTTTTCTATATTATACTTCAGCTGGACTACTCCGAATCAGATCCTTTAATTCAAGGAGCACCTGCCAGCCAGGAAAACATTATTGACCTTTTACACGAGGTGCAAGAAGACTCAACAATGGGTATTATGTCCTCAAACTCAAGAATACGCAGTGGTGATTCCAACACAGTTCAATGATTCTCATGGTTGGGCTGATTGTGTTGATGTGTTCATCCAGGATTTCAAACAAATGAACGAGATGCATATTGTACCTGTTGGAGCGTTTGTTGGACCAGCCCATTTCGTGCTGGAGAATGCTGCATTGGGCGGCATCGATAGCATATGGCTTGTACATAATCATGTTGTTACTAGACTGAATGTTAATTTGATTACACTGGCAGATACAGGTGTATAGCTGTGAGATAGTTTATCGAATTGTACTATTCGATATAGACATTATATATTATCACTTCCAGAGAGTCTGATACCAGGTGCACTGGAATTGTCCTGGAGATGAGTCTTGTAGGCCCTGGCACTCCAAAATTTTACCAACTGAAACGCATAATTTTATAGCATTCTGTAGACGACTTCATACTCTTTCAAATATTCTTGTATTCTGTTCCACTACTTCAGAAGCGTTCCGGAGCGCCAGAAAGTCGTTTTCATAGTACCTGAGCAGCACATCTTTTTGAATTCAGCCTGTTTAGGAGCTTCGGGGAGCTCCTGGAATGATTGGTGTGGCTGTTCAGAAAACCTTAGTTGTTGAGTGATGACTTCCGAACCATTTTACATTTTCCTGATGCAGGGGGCACTCAATCGCAAACTTTTCACCTTCAACAATGTAGTCTTTTATTTGCACTTTATATGGCACTGTCTTTTCCCGACAAAGTGGTCTCACTCGTCACTGCCGTTAATCACATGCCTGTCTTCATCTAAATTCTAGCAATCTTTCCATGTCAGATGGACTAGATTGTGAACTATCAAATGGCATTCCCCAATTTGATGACGATACACTCAGCCAGCCACCTGACACGGAGATATTCTGTAATGCAGGAGCCACAAACAAAGACACAGTACAAGCTCATTCTTTTGAGGATGATAACTGGAACCCCCTTGCTCCATTAAATACACCCCAACTATGGCAACTTTGTCATTCAATTGTGGATATCAATCAAGGTAAAATGTAACTCAACAACATCCTCAAACGAAGACTCATTGTACCCAACGCCAATGCCAAAAACCCTGACCAGCTCTATCAACTGATTGTGGGCATGGAACCAATGGATGGACTTGTTTGCGGATGGGAGGAGAGTTCTGTGAATATTGAAGCAAAACCTACTCCTTGCTGGTATCAGAACTCTATCACAGCTGTACAATATCTCATTCGACATTCCCCAGGTAAGGAATATTTCTCATACGCTCCAGTTAAACAATTGGGTTCTGGTGGCGAACTTATATACGCTGAAATGTGCACTGAAGATTGGTGGTGGAGAACATAGGCAAATTTCCATGTATTGTCAGAGAGATTGTTTCTTGTCAGATTTTCGTTGTGTTTGGGTGCATTGGAGTGTCAGAGAGAACGTGTCAGAGAGAATGTGTCAGAGAGAACGTGTCAGAGAGAACGTGTCAGACAGAACGTGTCAGAGAGAATGTGTCAGAGAGAACGTGTCAGAGAGAACGTGTCAGAGAGAACGTGTCAGAGAGAACGTGTCAGAGAGAACGTGTCAGAGAGAACGTGTCAGAGAGAACCTGTCAGAGAGAACGTGTCAGAGAGAACCTGTCAGAGAGAACCTGTCAGAAAAAATGTGTCAGAGACAGCATATCAGAGAACATGTCAGAGAGAATGTATCAGAGAGAATGTGTCAGAGACAGCGTATCAGAGAGCGTGTCAGAGCACGTGTCAGAGAGCTTATCAGAGAGTGAGTCAGAGCGTGTGTCAGATAGCATGTCAGAGAGCATATCAGAGTGCATGTCAGATAGCGTGTCAGAGAGTGTGTCAGAGATGGCATGTTAGCTTCATTGTGTCAGAGAGCGTGACAGAGATAGCATGTCATTTTCATCATGTCAGAGCAGGGAGTGTGTCAAGAGTGTCTGCTCCAGTGTTGATCGGATTTGTCTTGATATTGGAACTTCATTACTCATTGCTAACACATCCTGGAGACCTTTGCCAGATGGATCAACAGTTGACCCCATTATACTTTGCAGTGACAAAACTATGCTCTCCACACTAAGCAGCATCAAAACAGGTTGGCAAGTTTATCTCAGTATCGGCAACCTCGCTAAGGTGAAGAGACGATCGATATAGACTAAACGGTGAATACTAATCGGTCTTCAACCGAAATGTCCAAACGCACCCTTAATCCACACCAATAGGTTTGCGTATCATGAATCTATTGCAACAATATTGCGCGCTCTCAAAGAGCTGGTGAAGAGCGGATTAGCAGTTCTGTGTGCAGATGATCGCACTAGTGATGACTTTCCCCAAATTGTGTCATTCCTTGCAGACGACCCACAGCAGTGCGCCATAAGTATGGTGAAAAATAGTTGGTACCCTGGATGCGAGATATCCTTGAATGACATGCCCAGCTTCACCCGTAGGCCCAGATGCCGCCACCCCAAAACGTACCCTCATTTGTCACCGATGGCTGCTTAGGAGGTGGGCATTTGGAGGTTTGCCGACTGTCCAAATTTCGCTGATGCCCATACAGGTTGTATTACTTATAGTTGCATAAATGTTAACTGGTTGCACCAGCTACTGAATGGCTTATTTAATGATCCCACCTGGGAATGGATTGTTAGTTTTCTGAAAGATATTTATGACCAGGAAAAGGGTTTGGACCTGATAGATGAATAATTTTCCATAATTCCTTGCTTGTTTAACATACGCCAGGTTGGAGACAATCATACCCACTTGAAACAATCAACCAGTGCCAAGTACATGGACATGGTGAAGGTCTGGCTTGCAGTTCTTGCCCCTCTGCTTAAACGGCATCCCGACCACTCTGCGTTTATCACATCTGTCACCCACTTTCAATTGATTGACAGCTACCACTCCCACACCAAAACCATGCTCAAGTACTTACACGATGCACTTTGTGGCATCAGCAACAACCTCCACCTCTGCCTAGTATGCCGCAAGAGCCACAGTATAAGTAAGATACCCAAAATTCATTCTCATCTGCACTATATTCAATTTACTAGGGAAATGGGCACTGCCAATAACAGTTACACTGAAATATCTGAAACCACTCACAAAATCCTCATCAAGGATAGCTACCGTGCTTCCAACAAAGTTAATTGTATTCTGCAGATGTTCTGATGGGGAACGCACATAATAGATATAAAGTCAAGTGTTAGAATTTTACTGCATATCGTTATATCAGATCCCATATCGCCGAAGTCCGCTATACGCAGAAAGCTTCTTGTGCGAGATTCTCTGGCATCCGACAAATTATCACCTGCTTTGATACCTCACATCAATAGAGTGATGAGCAAATGCAACAGGATTGTAACTATTACATTTCCAGAGGGAATCAGCATATTAGAGCGTATTGCTACTCTAACATCTTATTGTTCAACATGTCAAACAGATACATGCATGAGTCCACACCCCCAGACCTCTGGATTCCATGCATCATGGATTTCCCCTCAAGAGTTATACCGAGGGAACGGCGTCACAGTTACTATATAGCAGCACTACAAACCAGATTCAGTTGTAGTTCAGAAGGTAAGGTGTGTGGGGAAGTGTTGTAGACAAGGCAATCGATTCGACAATACTTTGATTCAAGCAGATTGAGCATCACAAAACAAGAGTCGGGTACTTCAACAAGGATATTGCACTGCCAAAGTGTTATACTCTTTTCGTGTTAGTGATAGAATCCATACAGAGGAAGCTAATGCAAACGGGAGTGTGATATGGGTGACAATACATCACGACCTATTGTTCTTAGATCATTTGGAGTATGTGTCATCTGCCATGATAAACAGATCCAATGGAATGATAACGTGTCAAGATGTGCCACAAAGAGTACGATGCATTGTGGATGTTTCTGCGGTTCTTACACCTGTGCAACGTGTTCTGAGCGGCGAAAATAACCAATACCTACTAAACAAATCCGCATCATTGGAATCATAGAACATAATATACTAGATCGATCGGATATGTTGATCTCAACAGGGATGCCTGGTATCCAGTGCCGCCTTTGGCACCATGTTAGAGCCAATCAGAGCCAGAGTCCATGTCTGAGTTGCACTTGTCAGTCATTTATCGCAGCCGCGATTGTTAGATCATGTCACAGTGCACCTGTCAGAGCCATGTTTATCGGAGCCGGGAGTGTCAGAGACCTTGTCACTGACCTTGTCAGAGAGCTTGCCAGTGACCTTGTCAGAGAGCGTGTCAGAAACCTTGTCAGAGACCATGTCAGGGACCATCTCGAAGCTGCACTTGTCAGGGCCACACTTGGCAGGGCCACATTTATCAGAGCCAGAATTGTCAGAGACTATGTCAGAGCGCACTGTCATAGCCAGGGCTATCAGGGACAATGTCAGAGCCACATCAATCAGACCACAATTGTCAGAGACCATATCAGAGCCGCACCTGCTACAGTAAAGCGGTGATGATTACCAGCAAGTTGTTGCAGTACCAATCTGATGAGAAAGATATCAATCACCTCTAGAAGGTCACATACTGCTGATACACTAGTCAAACCAAGTTATCTTTGGTAGGTGCACATTCCCATTAGTTGATGAACATGTGTTGAGTGTCCACTACACTCGGGCCCGACATGACTTCCGATTCACACAGTGATCTTTGACTGAGTTACAGAGTATACTTTCGAGAGCGCTTCGCTGCAGTGGCCAGAGCTATTGCGGGAGTGGTCGAAGAGTCAAGCTTTCTGTATACATTTAGCTGAAGAAATTCTACACCAAAAAAGTAGCATATATCTTGATTGATGACACGATTGCTCTGATATAACACATAATTGTGACTTATTGTTATTGGATGTAATCACCAACTTGTGGGTATCCAAATCGGTATCAAACATCATGTGCGTAAGTTGAGACTCTCACACATGAGATACCAGAATATCTTGCAAACAGTTCAAATGTATCCAAACATACCATAATACCCCGTAACGTATGGTAATCAACCCATAATGTGCTCTGGGACTGCGGCAATTTCAATAACATATCATAGTACCTTACTAAAGGCCATAACAAATCTCGGTTAGAGTAATGCGAAAGGTTTTCATGATGTGGAGTTGGTGGTTCTAAAGGAATGGCTTGAGGATAATATATCAAAGGGATTAATATGTCAGTCATTGGCGCCTTTTACAGCACCAGTCCTGTTTGCAAACAAACACGATGGTGGATTATGATTTTCCATTGACTACTGCAATATACATAGTAAGATAATTGACACTCGATATCCATTGCCCCTGATACAAGAAACTCTAAACTTATTTCGAGAAGCCAAGGTATATATGAAGCATGATGTTCGGGGAGCATATAACTTCTGATGAGGTAAATCAGGCGATGAACATAAGATAGTGTTTTGATCATGATATGGATTGTTCGAACCTGCAGTTATGCAAATTGGGACGAAGAATGCTCCTGCAGATTTTCAAGGATATATCAATAATACCATCACAGAGGCCTTGGATGATTTGGCGTCTGCTTATCTGGACCATATATTGATATATTGTCATTCAAAAGAGGAACATGTCGGTCATGTTAAGCGAATTATGCAAAGTATTTTGGAGACCGGACTGTACTTCAAACCGTACAAGTGTGAAATCCATGATGCAACTGTCCGGTATTTGGGATTGTTCATATGAACAACAGGAATCGCAATGGATGCCGATAGTATTGAAACAGTTAGGAATTGGAGCTGCAAGAAGCAGATGAAGAATGGCAGGTTGAATAACCTGTTTGCAGTTCAACAGTTCTTCAGATTTTGTCACTATTATCGACACTACATCTCCAAGTATTCTGAGATGGCAGAACCCTTAAGAAGATTAACAAAGTATGATGAACTATTTGTGTGGGAAGCGGAACAGCAGCTCGATTTCGAGATAATGGTAAACACTTTGACGACAGCACGCTTTCTTCGACCTTTTGATCATGAGAGGGAGGCGATTATCCAAATGGATGCTTCAGTGAATGTATCTGCTTGGGGTTTGTCACTGTGTGATGATGACAGGGTGTTCTATCCTATGGCATATTTTTTGAAGGAAGATATACTGGCCGAATGCAAGTATGATATATTTGAGAACGAGCCGATAGAAATTATTATTACTCTCGAAGAAGGGCAACCTGAATATGAAGGGGCTGTGTACCCCCTTCAATCGATGACTGCTGATAAGAACTTATTATATTTTATGACAAAGAAGTTTCTGAACTAGAGACAGGCACAGTGGTCAGAGTTTTTAACCCCATTCCATCATCAGATAGTTTATTGACCAAGAGAGTCAAATTGGAATGCTGATGCTTTAATGAGAAGGGCAGGGGACCTTCCTAAGGGGGGTTCAATGACTGATTGGAAAATATGGGTAGGAGGGATTCACGCCACAGAACCCACCTGATGAATTGCGTTTGTTGGCGGAATGAGATGGATGAATCCAGTTCTGAGGGAAGGTGTATGTTCCCAAAAGTGATCAGCTATGGTTATGATTCTCACAGGATCATAATGATACAGCGCTTGCTGGACACCAAGGAAGGGCGAAAAAGTTCGACCTGCTTAACATACAGTAGTACTGGAAGGATATACGGAAACAGGTGGATCAGTATTTGCGGAATTCTCATGACTGCCAACGAGCCCAAATATTGGGACACTCAACATTTCCAGTTCTTCGCCATTTGCCGGTACTGGAGATACCCTGGGAAGACATTTCATTTTGATTTTGTGGTCGGGTTACCAGTGTGCAGGGAATTCGATGCAATATGGGTAGTAATGAATAGACTTTCCAAGATGTGACATTTTATCCCTTGTCGGACTAATATCGATGCTGCAGGGCAGGTGGAGTTGTTCTTACTACAGGTTGTGCGCCTCCATGGGCTTCTATTGAGGATTGTTTTGGACCGAGGACCATGGATAGCCCCAACATTCTAGGACCAGGTATATAGCCACTTGGGAATTGACGGAACCATGTCGATGGTATTTCATCTCCAGATGGACATTCAGACAGAATGAATGAACAATAGTATGCAACTGTATGTTCAGGTTTTCATTCATCACCAACGGGAGGATCCGGTGAAGTTGCTCTCTTTGGTTGAGTTCGCAGTGAACAATCAGACAGCAGAGTGAAAGAAGCGTACATCGTTTTTTGCAGTTCAAGGTATGAATCACAGAGAATTGTTTGTTGGGAAACCTACAAAGGTACGCAACCAACGAAGCCTTGTTGGGGATCAGCTCCAGGCAACAATGGAAGAAATCGATGAGCATCTGAGAGTGGAGATGAGATGCAGCCAGACATTTCGGGAGAAGGGTGCAAATCGAGAATGGTATCTGGCACCAAATATTCGGGTACAATTCCTGGTGGCACTGGGTGACTGACATGTTAGAACTATGAGGCCTTCATGTATGCTGGATTGGAAGTAATTGAGGTCTGTCAAGGTTCTCCAACCAATCTCACCGTCCGGTTACAAGTTACAGCTAACAGCGTCAATACGATTCCTCTCGATAATACCTTCATCACTTTTAGACCCGCCGGCTTATGATCCAGGGGCCAGACAACATATTACTTCTCCTTCCCCGGGGAAGAAGCCTGCGCTGATGAATATGAAGTATCCAGTGTTGAAGATAGTGGGATGTATCACAGTCAGCTACAATATCATATACCACAGGCTGGGTATGATGCATTGACTTTGGAACCCACGAAGTTTCTGCATGGATTACATGCGGTGCTGGAGTTCCATAAATAATGGCCACGGAAACCGGAACCATGCGGATGTGTTCTTGGAGGACCTCCAATCTACCTAGGGGATACTGTCATGGACCAAGCATACTATGGAAGTACTTATGAATGGAAAGCAGAGATATGGAGAGGGTGTGTAATGAATGAGTGCCACGGAATGATGAAGACAATGGGAGACACAGCGTTGGCATGAGTGTGCGACAAGATGGTGGCACTATAAATTGTTATAATAACCAATTGAATTGAGGTGTTGGGACATCAGGCGTTGTAGTGTGGTTGTGTTGTTGAGAATTGTGTTGTTGTTGTGTAAGATCATGGTGAAAGATTTGGATGGTACATCCGACGATGGGGAATGATTCGAGGGTGGCAGATGAATTGTATCTAAATAGAGGTTGTTTGGCATTGGAGGATTTCCGTTTTTGCTGTCTTTACTGGTTCTCTTGGATAGCAGAGCAAGTTACGACTTTGAAACAGCTTTGACTCTTGTTCAGCTTGAATCTCCTCAAAACGTACCTCGAGCACCTTTATTCTGCTTTCTAATGTCACATTTGAGTTACAAATATTACCTATGCTGCACTGTGCCTGATACACTTAATCAGTAACTAATCAGGTGCCCTGTCGGGTGGAAGAGAGACTCTGTGTTTGTGGAACTGTGGTTTCACTGAACCGAGCCTCATATGTCAATATCATTGTTGAGAGGTTGCTTGCATCATTTGCGATCTTCCAGGGATGATATTAAGCGACAGCAGACGCTTGCCGAAGGCTGGCAGAGTTGATGCTGGAACATCATGTTCTGTTAGCAGCAACCGAACAACCAGCACCTTGAACTCCGCTGCTCGGTACTTTGGATCTCTTTGATCAACGGAGTCAGCTACCTCTCTCCATCCCAGTTGCGTCGATCAGCCCATCAGCAATATGTGAATCGGTTATGAAGGAACACCCAATCCTCCCAAACACTCCTGGGGACCTCACCAGCGCTTCAAAGTACTTCTAGATGCTCCCAGACCCCCCTGGAGCTTTGGAAAGTGCTCTCAGACTCTGCAAGAGCATTCTCAGGTGCACCTGAAAGCACCTGTAGGTATGGCGGTGCATTCAGGATGCTACAAGATTTGACTTACCGAACAGTCAAATTTTGGAGCTCCTGAGAGCTCTGTGCAGATCTGCATGAGACTTTGAGAGACTCTGGGACTGCTGCCCAGCTCTGCAGGATACTTCGAGGGCAGCTGAGACCACTGCACAGCTTCTGTGGTAGACTTATTGCCGTATTCTCACAGCAGTGGTATTTATATAACTACAAGGAATATCATCTTATCATATTCGGCTGTGTAACAGTCACAAGATTCACTACATCATCATATCGCGTGCATTATCTAAGTCTCTATATATATACATATGGTCAATCTGGCCGCAGATGGTACTAGAGCATATTGGGAGAAGCACCTAGACACGCCCATTGAGCATCCAAACAGAATTCATAAGAAAGAGCAGTTCTGGTTCAAGGACCATTGGAATTGGGTGAGATAATATGATACTACCCAGCATTGAGGATCCATGAAATCTCGGACAGTGCGAGTGAGACTAAAAGTTGGGAAAGATAGAGTGTGTATTTTGATTGTATAATAAGATGAGATGGAAATGAGATGATGTCTCTGTACTTTGCAGTGTGCCGAAGACATACTCTCTGTCACTCTGTTCACCTCGGTTACCCCTGTATTACCATATACCCTACAACGGTCTTTCATGATGTACATTTGGAGGTCATGATCGAGTGTTTTTGCAGATGCACTTGGAGACAGTGATCGAGTGAACTCAGGGATGCTCTTGGAGACCGGGAGATCCAGTGAACTCAGATATGGACTTGGCAACAGGGATCAAATGAGTTTGGAGATGAAGTTGGGGACTGAGAGATCCTGTGAACTGATGGATAGACTTGGAGACCAAGCTCGAGCGAGTATGAACCTACACTTTGACACCGAGAGATCAATTGAACTTGGAGATGCACTTCAAGACTGAGATCGAGAGAACTCAGAGTTGCACTTGGAAGCTGTAATTGAGCTTGTTGGGAGATATACTTGGAGGTGATAATCAAACAAGATTGCAGGTGTACTTGGAGGTGGTGGATCTGGAAGCGATTGATCTGAAGGCGGTCAATCTGGAGGCAGTCAATCAGGAAGCAGTAAATCTGGAGGCTGAGAATCTGGAGGCAGTTGATCGTGAGGCATGTGCAATGGAAACTAAGACTCTAGTCATTGGTTAACTTGTAATTGTGGGAATGTAGAGAATTGTGTGCAACAAGGTCGACTGAGAGCTTGAGAGACTGGTTGGGAGTGGGAGACAGTGGATCTTAGAATGATGCAGTACGCGGTGAATGCAGTATTCAGTGTAGGCTATACTAGGTCGATGCTATACTCGGTGTATGGGACTCGGTGAAAACTCGTCATCCTGGCAGGGAGAGATCCAGATGGACAAATTAACTTCGTGTTGTTACGTGACGGTGAAGTTGAGGACAACAAGTTGAGAGATCAGAAGAGATGGGGCAAATCATCATGAAAAACAGGGACTTGGAGTATTTCGTGTGTGAGTCAATCTACCATCCCCGATACGGCAGGTATGAGTCCCAATCTGGCGTGTAATCACACTGATACGCGGTCTTCCCAATCCAATCATGCAAGTTGTACCCCTGATTTCTCATTTACACTCGTATCCTCCAAATTGTTCTCATCTTCTTCTGCCATCTCTCTCTTTCTCGTACATAACTCTACAATCATCGCAGAACAAAAAGTTAAGTCATCCCTCTGCATCTTGCCATGTCATGATCATGAGGTGACACCGAACACAGCATACACCGAGTACAGCAGCCACTGAAGATAGTTTCTCTTCTCTTCATTCTCATGATTACGTGTTGACTCCTGAATGTATCTTGAGCTTCCGGTTTGCCTCTCTACATGATTGATCGCAATCAGCCAGCTCTCCATGCGAGGTCAAAGGTAAAGTCACCTTGTCACAGTCCCATGGTTGTGAGTTACAATGCTGATGAAACGAGTCTCAGCACCAACCTTCCCGTTCATCGTGTACCTCTCTGTACTTATCCAAGCTTACGCGATTACGGCCTCCAAGTTCGCATGATCAAGGCCTCCAAGCGCGCATCTCCAAACTCACTCAATCACGGCCTAGATGTTCATCTCCAACCTCGCTCGATCACGGCCTCCAAGTGCATCTTCAAATTGCCCAATCATGGCCTCAAAGTGCATCACTGAACTTGCTCAATCATGGCCTCTGTGTGTATCTCTGAGTTCACTCAATCGTCATCTCTAGGTGCACATCGAATGGCCCTCATGGCACCACCTGCAGCCACAGTCGAGATATACCGTTTGTAGACGGGTAGCCACATAGATACATAGATACATCTATGAGAATACAAACTGAATACATGAGTGTTAAAAATCGTTAAACAATAAGTAGCAGCTATGATTTCCAGGCCCACCAGCAGCACTCCCAAAGAAAGAGTTGTTTTTCCCAGACTTCTCTACTCTAATTCGAGGCGCTCCCAGACTTATTGCCGGCACTCCCAGACATTTTGTCGCCGTTCCCAGGTGATCCCAGGATTGTCCGCCGCGCTCCCAGGCTTGTCACAGGTGCTTCCGAGTGCACCGAAACTTCTCTCCGGTGCTCCAAGGTGTTCGCAAATCTATCACAATCCCTCCCATGGGACTCCTGGCCCAGTCATCAGAGATTCCAGTGACTCCGATGGCGAGCAGGAATTCCCTCCGAGGGTCTGATACTTTCCTGAAACTGACGCATCCAAGTTTACAGTCCACATTCTTGCAGACACTACTGGAGGCTTCCAGTGACTAAAATACATATTGCTGATATCAAGCTTCATCTGCTGCTGCCGAAAACTCCCAATGTGCTGCTGTACCATTTTGGATATTGTGCCCATCACCCAGTGGAGTTCATTATCTTTGCTTAGCATTCCAAGCACAACATCTTCTTTTTCATCTTCTTCATTATCCCAATCCTGCTTATTGTTGGACATTCCAAAATTATTCAGACTATCTCAAATATAGTTCAATACCTCCTCTGGTTATATTTCGAGCTTTCTGGTTGCCAATTCCGCCTGGTTAGCCTTTGTCCTATCTTCCTACTTCTGCTTAATTGCTGTCTCTGTGTCTTCTGCGTGCTATCTTGGCAAAGTGGCTTCTCTATCCGCATAATCCTCGATCCTTTACTCTCTCCTATCTTCTCATAGCCAGTACATGTCTAGTAGTTTCGATGCTGCAAGCTGCTCTTTGGATCATTGGATGCGCAATGGTCCTAGCGCTTGAACACTTTTGACTACCAAGCAGCTCTTTTGTACATTGATATGTTGTCATTGTTGTGTGGAGCGTATTTTGGATTGGCTTTATCTGCCCACTGGTAATCGCAAAACGGCCATGTTCAGAGCATTTAACATTGTATTGTCTGTTGACTTTGTTGATGGGCAAGACTTTTTCAATGTTGCAACATATGGACCACATGGAGGCAAACTTCGTCCTTTATGTGAAGGTTGGTACATTTGATCAATTTGAACAAAGTGAAATCTGTGTTTTGACATTCAGTACATTGGGAATAGTAATGCTAATCACACAACAGTACTTGAAATTTAGCATCTGTTTTATGTACGATCCAGGAGATTTCTTGAGACAGACATCACCAGATGACCTTTTAGTCGAAGATTTCCATTCTAATTTGTTAAATCAATGGGATTTCGGCTGTTGTTCACATCTATTTATTGGTGTAAACAGAAAATCCCATCAGACCGGCTTGGTGCACATCGCAAGGAGGTTGGAAACCCATGCAACCTGTAGCTGTTCACAGTAGAATTCATCTTGAATAGTAGGTGCAAGTTGGCTGTTACTCATTCCATTTTACCTTGAAGCTAACTATACATTCCTTAGGACTTCCTACTTCTTGTGGTGATCATTTCCCTCTGCATTCGCACAAAGCGAATCACGGCTCCACCAACACTTCAGCACAGTGCGAGACCATTTCCATCGAGACATTTGACAGGCACTTGAACTAATGCGCCACCCACTGAGACAAAGAAACACCACAGACACCTGTCCGTCCGCTGGGACTCAATGAAAGTAGTCTCTGAAAACACAAACCGAGACCCACATATCCAAATAGTCCATAAAGCTGGAAGCAGCAAGAATTGGACTCAGCATGTGATAGGATGTGAGTCAATCCATGTCGAGGTAGACAGCCGTCAATTAATCATATAGTATTCAACTGGTGTACCTAGACAGCTACGTATCCAATGTGTTGCTGCCCGTGATGGGTAACGTTCCTCGATCACACAGCCAGTTGTCTGCTCACTCCACATAATCGAATATCATGATGTTGTCAACCCAGGTAAAGTTGTGGATGATCTTCCTGACAAGTGTCTCTGACAGTGGATGAAACAGGTGTTAAACATCTGAGAGGATGCTATTGAAGTGTACATGGTAGAGGTAATTCCTGAAATGTTGTACTTAGATGCAGTAACTTATTCATCGTACGTACTCAATGTTTGTGGTACTGTGGCAAGGCAAGACGGTCATGTACAGGTAGAACTGTCAGAGCTGGATCTCGTCCGGAATATGGCCTAAATGGTGAATGGGTGGTGTATGTACACCGCAATGGAGGAAGTCCAACACGAAATCAAGAAGTCTTGCGCTGACATCCGATATGACAGAAAGCTGTGAGATGAGTATCCTGGGTCCGGATAAGTGATAACTGCGATACACAACCACCAGGCGCTGGATTGTGAAAAAACATGGACGGCTGCCTTGCATGCCAACATTGCACAAGACAGGATCTGCATACACGCTGGATATGCAAAGGCACAGCGGCAGCCCCACCAGACCGACTCAGACTACTGACACCAAAAATGAAGCCATTTCCACCTGGGATGCCACCTCGAACACCCGGTGACAATCAGGAATCTCACGCTTTCCAATTGGAAGGTGCGTCAACTGGATTTGTATATATATATACTCCTCTTCTGAACGCTCAATTTCTCAATCTTGATGCATATGCCAATAATTGCAAGTCTGTTACAAGATTTATTCCAGATTTGCTAATTGAGGAAGGAACATAAACTGGTTAGGACACTAGCTGCTGTGTGGTAATGTGGCTGACATTCATGTTGCAGACAACAACAGCCTAGTGAGCGAACCTGCAAGTCAAGACAACCTTCGATTGAAAAGAATTGGATTCTTGAGTGAATTATTAGCTACAATTTGCATACACTGGAATTTATATTTTAAGTTATATTTATATGTATTGTAAAGTACAATGTCATGATAAAGAAGAAACTACATGAAGATGATAGAAAGGCTACCCCAAACACCATGTATCATATACTATGCCAAGTGAAATGATTGCATATTGCTGATATGCCCATGGCAAAATGTGCATCAGTCGAGCATAAACAATTTCTGGTCTTGTATGTTGTATAATTACAATGTAATTTGGTTATTGTTATACATAATCAAAGTATGGGCTGCCATTATAGGCATGAGAGGAAGCAACACACTCCCTACCCCATCCTGAAAATCAGCCTCCAAGATGTGTCAACGATTTCCATGTTTCACATCTTCGGTAATCTATGTTGTGCTTGATGGTAGACATTGATTAAGCAGGATTTGGCAGCTATTGTATGATGATAAGCAAGAGATATTCCCACAACAGCCTTTCAGAAAGTAACAACTTACTTTATTTACAAAGCTGCAACTAAGAGTTTTTGTTTTAGCCCATAAAAACAGTGAAAAGTTTGTATATAAACAATATCCGGCGTATCACACTGTGATCCAGCATGATGTAACAACAAAAATCATTTGTTCTGCATTGACGGTCATTTTCAAGATGGGGTGGTGAGGGTGTCGTTTGCGCATTTGACTTTACAGGTGGCCAATACTGTGATTATATATAACCACGACCAATTCACTTTGTAATTACCTCACTCTAAACACCAATTATTGTTGACACTCTGTTGACGTACATTTTCAGAATATGACAGGGAGCACTTTGCTATCTTTTTTGCAGATAAAGGCAGCCAATCCCTAGTGTATGAATGTTTGCAACCAATTACAACTCAGATTCCTGAACATGCAATGCCGAAAGTTGTTCACGCTCCATTGACCCTCATTTCCATTACTGGGCAGGGAGCATGTCTGTTCATTTTTTGATTATAAATGAGGCCAATACTTCCGAAAAAGACAATGATGTACCATACTCAATTCTTTGCGATTAACAGTAGATCATCTGACTACCATCACCAATAAAACAACTTGAAAAGCACAACCGATGATGGGACCTGATGGGTGTAGCCTTACCAGGTGAAAACCGTTGATTAACTGGTCCGGGTACTGGTTTGGTATGCAAAGAGGCAACTTCAGAGGAATATTGCAGTTCTTGAATGGAATCGGCAGCAGACTGACCGTTACAATGCTGTGCGTTCAGGCTATATGGTGGATCTTCAAAGATAGATTGCCAATTGTCATATATACTGGCCACACGTGCTTGTCACCAACAAAATTGGAGAGATGTGTTCCGTCGTACATGAAGATCAAGTGAACTAGTGAATCCCCCACTCTGAGCGTTGACTAAACATCGATTAGTACGTCATTATCCTGGAGTATCTCTGCTTATTTTTGTTTCCCAACACCAGTTGGCAGTGTGCATTTCGGTATAGAGACGTTTCGGTGGTGTATCGCTGTTGAAGCAATGGTGAGGGGTGTAAATGCGATGCTCGGCGTAAGCTGGCTGCTGCATCCACCATCTGATATTTCAATGATGTCTCGACTTCAGTAGTTGATATGGGGTTGGTGATTGTGATTCCATCTCATATCCTCGAGAGTGTGTAGTTCCCACTACCGAAGAGCTTGATCACCTGGCATGCTAGCCACCATGTTTTGGACGCCATCCCCAATTGTAAATCTTGGGAATCGCAGAGCGGTGTTTGCCTTGTTCAGCACGTTGCCATAGTGTGTCTTCATGCCTTTCTTTTTGATGCCACACTGCATAGAGTTTTACTCTTCACGCGTTGCAAACGGGTATTAGGGATTGTTTTATAGTTTCATCTCCAGGCAACCCGGAGTGTCGCGTTCCCATGGCTTAGCAATGTAATCAATCAGCAGAGCGCTGGCACCAGGGTACATTTCCGTCTGCGTCAGAGGAGGTGGCAGGAGTTGAGACTCCAAGTTTCCAATGTTTTCAATGTATTTGAGGTGGGGAAACGCATCCAAGCCTTCAACAGGAATTCTTGATAGCGTTGAATTCATGGTGCTGAGTGGGTACAACATGTCGGGGCATGCTGCGAATGGTCAGATTCTTCTGGTGTATAACTTAAATATGATTAGGATGGTGTAATTTGAGATGTTTAAGTAGCCTGCTGTGTGTGGTGAACTTCTTTCGGCACGAAAATGCGGGGCAACGAAAAGGGGTGTTTTCTGGCATTGTCGACTACATGCGAGGTACGGCGTATACACCATACAAAGGGACAAAAGTTGGTGCTGGGCCTGAGCAGCCTGGTGTGTAAGCTCACAATACTTTCTGCTAACTTATTGAGCCTCAATACCATCACAAGGAGGTTCCTTACATGCCGGGAGTTGCAAAAACGCTGCATGCGCGATGACCCATAATACTATGAATCAAATCAAACCAATACAAAACTCATAAATAAAATAAACCCTGAGCAATCCAAAAACCGCGCGATGTGTGTAATAGTCAATACCTGAGATGAATACATTAGAACAAATAACTGAACAAGATATGAACCCAATGCACACACGAACATAACGACCATCCCGTCCTCTGCAACCCGTGGACTGGTTCAGTCGTCGCCTACCAACCTATCTGGGCATGCCGAAGGGAACGGGGCATTGGGGAGAGAGATATCAGGGAGGCTGTCGCCACCTGCTGATTCTCCGAGCAGCTGCAGATCAGCATCCACATCCGAGGTGTTTCCGGCTGGCTCACCTTCTCAAAGTGTTGGCACTGCTTGGCGAGGGGTATGTGACGTCACAAGCCCTAAATGCTCCAGCCCACTGAGGGGATAAGTCTCCAGAGTTCGTGGTCGTGGGCGAGGCTCCAGGGTTCATGCCCGTGGAGAAGGCGCTGTAGGTTGTGGCCGTGGGGTATGATCGGGCATCTCCTGGCCTTGCTCAGGTAGCACGATTGGCTGATAGTCCACCATGGTATGTACATCATCCGCTGATGTATTTACCATCTCTTCCTGGCCAATCATCCGAGGGTCTTTGCCATCATCCTCCTCCTTATCCTTCTCCTCATCCTTATCCTACTTCTCATCCTTATTCTCCTCCTCATCCTCATCCTTCTCCTCTTCATCTTCCTCCTCTTTATCTTCCTCCTCTTCATCGTCACGATCCCATTCCATATCCATATCACCACCTAAATTAATGCCGTCTGGTGCGTCTATATCATCATTCATGGGCATATCCCCATCAGGATCATGTTCTGAGTCAAATTCGCCGTCCGACTCGGTAGAGTCAGTATCATCATCTGAGGAAATCGACACAGCAGGCAAAACTTCTGGCTCAAAATATACTCGCTCTAGTCAACCCTCCGGGTCTGAGTCTGCCTCATGCTTTTCCTTCGGCAACTGCAAAGCAACAGCATGAGAGATATCATCTCCCCTTGGGGTATGTTTAACAATACCTTTCCCTTTACCGTTTCCCTTCCCCTTCCCATCCTCCATTGCCTTCCCCTTCCTCTTCCCTGTCCTCTTCCCTTTCCCCTTCCAATGGTTGGTTCCCGTCTGTTTCCTGGTCCGTTTCTCACCGCCCTGCATGCCTTCTTCACCCTGGCCATCGTCATTGTCATTCCGATCGCTAGGACAGCTCCTTCCATCGCTCGGCGCTCGGCGATCCGCCCAGTTCTCATCATCATCATTCTCGTCGAGTATCTCATCCCAATTCAGTCGTCTAACAGCCATGAAGTCGCCTGGCTTGTACTGCCGGCAGCTTGGGGGCTCAATCTTTGCACTGGGATCATCGCTACCATACCAAGAGAAAGGCTCACTGGTGAGTTTAACCTTCCCCGAGCTGGTTGTCTGCGGATTTGAGCTATCAACTTGATCCCAGAAGCCAAAGGGGTTATCACACCTCCAATTGTTCATTTGGTCAGGGGTTTTGTCAAATATTTGCCCCATATGTGAGCGGAAGGCTGCCCACCACGCCCGAAACGGCCTGCTCCTGCTTCTGCGGTGCGGCCACATTAGCTTGAAATGTGAACAGTGGCAAGTCATGACTGCATCAAAAAAGATTATGTCATAAAACAGGTGCCATGCCCACTCATCCTTCACACCGCAAACATGGTATATCCATATGACTCCACGGATGTGTTCCAACATGAATCCCTATATACAGTCCAAATCCAATGACAGGTGTCAATTCCTAACTGATGTTGGGATTTTTGCCCTAGTAGTTGCCTTCCCCTTTACTTTGTGGCTGCCCTTTGGTGCCATCGCTGTGAGTTGAAAATTAATCTACATCCGAAACATTACCATTATGATACAGTTGCATGTGGTGGAAGCAAGTCCAGATGGAATGTACAATGTTGTGTAGGTTATCGAGTGTATGTTTGAATGAGAGGCGTTGTTTTCTGCAGGTCATGTGAGGTCAAGAGAGTTGGGGATGCTAGCGGTGTGGTAAATACGGGAGGAAAAACGAATGGAGGTGTAGGCAGGAAGAAGGCATATATATACACGAGTTCCTGCGATTTCTTGGTTAAACTTGTTTTGTTGGTTAATGAATACAAAAAAGGCCAACCTTCATCTTGCACAACCACCAGGAACCTGATAACTGATATGCGTCGAGACGCGATTTAGTACTAGCGGTGAGGAAAGTTTACAATACCAGGCGCTGCTTTTGCATCACACACCACTTTTACTGCTCAGACCTCGTGCATCTCACAGCAAACTGAGTAGATCTCAGGTTGTCCGAACTGTGCAACCATCAAACACGGCTACGAACACACCTAGCAGTGGAAAAAGCACACGCAACTGATGTGATAGGATAGAGAATATGTTATTGTTCGCTTTGCGATGCGTTAAGGTCTGCCAACGGAGGATTTCAACTGGGAAGCTGCAGGTATACACGATCGTTGGTTCGAAGTATTGTGCCAAGAACATGTGCAATACTATGATAACGGCGTAAAGAAGGCATACACACCCTTCGAACAATAGAAATAGGCCTTCAGAAGTTGGTGTAATATTCAATATCAATCCTGAGTTTAATCTGATGGCAGTTAACCCCAGAATTGAATGCTTTTCAAGGGAACTTGTCACCGAGTATTGTCAGGGTTCAGAGTCTAGCACGGTCTACACTGCACCTCCGTTTTTTGTCAAAACCCTCCCTGGTCGCTCAAATAGGAATCTACCTCGCCTGTGGTTGCATATGCATGCACAGGAAATCATTTCTACATTCTTAACGTGGGATATCTATCTTGGACTATGTCTTCCCAAAGCCCTCAGACATGACTCCGGTCATACAAAATATTCAAAGTGTTGCCAATCGTGAGAATCAACAAAAGTGTGGGCCTTCGGGGAATTCTCGACTTCCACCTGCCAAGAGACACATTGCTTTACCGCCTGGCATGAGGGATTCCTCTCAAGGAGGGAGTCCCGTAGCCTCTACAATCCAAGTTTAGAACTCCACCCCCTCGTCTTCACTGAACAATTCTTGCATTGCAGATATCACTCAATTCGTGACTTCGACACCATCTGCTACACAACAACTGTCAATGAATTCTCCAACCCTCACGCCGGATACAAGCAGTTGTAACAGACCAGCACTCAGAAGAAGCTCAACGCGTCGCATTGTTTCCTGCCCCGCATCCTGCATTGGCATCACTCCCACTTCTCTCAGTGGTCTTGATCACTGGCCTACCCCCATCCCTGATCCAGAAGCCCGTGAGATCATTACAAATCCACTCTGAACGTGAGCTACGGAACAGAATCAGAGTCAGAGGCAGTGCCAATTGCAACCGCAGGCGTTGTCTACACCTCGATCAATGGTCTCCGGCAGTCGTAGCATCCATCGATTTGGTCACTCAGACATAACACATCTTGTGGTTACAATGGGCAGACGCCTGGAGCTCTACATCTGGAACAGCCAGCCATTTATGAGTGCAACCGACTTGGAGACAGTAAGTTATGCAATGCGACAGGTTTCGAAAGCACTAACTGCAGCCCAATACTGCCAGATAATAGAGACGTAATGGAACACCGCATTGCAGCAAAACAACATTTGGTCCATAACATTGGAGGCGCGCACAAGGAGATCTTGAAAGAGGTATGCTGAAGCAATGGCCCATGTTGGATATTACACGCTCCAACCGGTACCAGGTTTGAGCACAAGTCGATAAGGTTAAATCCCATTTTATTCAATCAGCAAGGGACAACATAGCAGAGCTTTATGATTTCCACCGCTTTGAACCTGCCGCAGAGAATTTGGAATTCATTGATTCCCATCTGGCAGACATTAAGTATCTTTTTTCTGTGGCAGAGCGGGTGGAAGGTGGTGTACGCAGCCCAGATCCAATGCAGAGAGAGATGAAAGCTACTAACCAATGGCCAGAGTCCACTTCACTTCCTGGTGGAACCAATCCCACGGTTGATCTACATCAAATTTTATTATTGGACGAATAACCGCGGTAAGTATGCTAAAGGATTTCATTATTCCATGATTAACAACAAGGGCGGTCATATACCATTGCCACTGATCATGTTTACCTGCACCGCGTTGCGCCATGCACTCCTGGAGTGGCAAAAGAATAATGGTGTTCATCCAAAAGCTTCCAAGTAGAAGCTGAAAGCGGACAGACCTGATCGCTTCAACTACTTCAATTACAAGAATGACGGTGGTAAGAACACATCCTCCTGCTAAGGAATGGGTCACAAGTTGTTAACCTCGCCTGGGGTTGCAGGCATGTCTACATTCTTGATGAATACTTGGAACACACTACCGGAGAGCTACCAATAGAGGGTGTATTAAAACACTCTTGCTACTGTCAAGCGTCAGATCCAACTGGCAGAGAACCCAACGGCTGCCATGGTCATCAGCGTGTAAGCAGCGCGTGTTGACAATGCTATTCTTCTTGACTATTTGATCTGAGAAGTGGGGCTTGAGGAGCCTGAGATCAGAAGCACTGACTCAAACATCCTGATAGACAATAATTGCATGGATGATGAACTGCATTTCCGGATGCCAGGAGGCAGCGGTGATTAGGAAAATACAGGTGACGAAAGCGATGAGCATGATGCTATCCCCACCGCCAGCCACCGACAAAGGCGTGCAACTAAACTCGACAAGTTTGACCTGGGAACCAGTGATGTTAACCGGTATGAGAGCGAGGATGGCGATGATGCAGATGCAGATGCGAATGAGGCGGAAGAAGCATTGCAAGCCAATGATGGATCAACGCCAAATGTAGAGTACTGAGGGTATAGTAGATTTGACCTGTGAACCAGTGATGTCAACAGGTATGAGGGCGAGGATGGTGACGAGGCAGGTACGGATGAGGAGGAAAAAGCATCACAGGCCGATGATGGATTGACTCAGAAAGCTGAGGACTGAGGGTATAGTACTAGAGAGCCTGAAGATTGGACAGTATATTTCAGACATGTAAAATACAATAATGGCAAAGTAAATGCAACGGCAAGCGATGTATCCAAAGTGAAGACTTCATTGCAATAAGTGATGAAATCTTACAGCTAAACATAAATGCAGATGCGACATGTGGCTATCGGCCGAAGAAAGGCAGAAACATCCCCAAGTACTGTGTAAACGGCTACAGCATAACTGCAGCCCCTGCGATGAGTTTAACACACGTGTCATGCTGATGGTGCATATACATCACCGCATTCCGGATGGAAAGTGAAGCAGGCAAGTATGCAACGCGACCGTTTGGCTGGGTGACAGGAAGTGTGTATTTTTCCGTCAGAGGGTACGAGGTTCCGTTTGAGCTGTCAGAGCTGTCCAGAATACCCATGTGTTTCTGACCGAAACTAGAGTTGTTGCTGATGAATGGACTCTATATATGGCCAGATTTCATATAACTGTTCGCTTTCAACTGATATCAAGTTGAAATCTAGACACAATCAGAAAACATTTTTGGTCAAAATTGAAAGAGCTACTGGGAAGTAGATTGCCAAGCACCCAATGGGACCAGGGAAGATAATCCTTGCTTGCCGTACTCAGGCTAGATGTGCGCAACTGCTAATCATCATACATAACCTATGGAAGGTTCTGATGAGGGTGGAAGTGAGTAGGGAGATAAGGATAGAGGACAGGTAAATGATACTTGTATTGATGTAAGTTCTGAGTAAAAGAATAGAATTAATTGTATTGCATTCATATACACTCGTTCCAATGGTTGCTTGTCTGTGACATACCAAACATTGCGATTTATATCAGAAGCAGCAGATTATGAGCCGAACTTCCCAGCACACATCCGACCAACGGAATGGGAGCATTGAGCACGAACAGATCACTGACAAAGGTGCAAGCGAGGTTCAGGAGTAAGTTGAGGATAGTGAGGAGGTCCTCAAGCTAGCAAATCCCATCTCCATGTTATATCTGGTTCGGAGTACAATCAGTAATGAATTTGAACACTAGCATCTTGATAAGGTAGTCAGGCTGCTGAATGCTCATCCCATTTATTAATGAACAGATGACCATGTTCCAGGCCAGCATTATTCAACTCCTGCCCTGCCTGGAACTAAGTTTCTGGCACACCAGGTTTTTGCCATCTGCTTCATCTTGGGGATGTGGGTATGGGATGTTGATATGCAAGGAGTACTGGTGGCAGATGGAATGGGTCTTGGAAAGACTTTCACCTCAGTTGCAGCAGTAATGATTTACACATTGGTGACTGAGAAAGTTGTAATGCAGTTGCCACTGACCATTTTGTGAGGGAATACCCTTCAAGAGTGGGTGATTGTAGCACACAATGACATTCCTGGCATTGTTAATGAAGAACAGGAGTGGTATCCACTCCACACATTGAATTCAGTTCCCCGCTGCCCGTTGAAGATCCAGACAACACCAACTTAAAGGCATCCAGCACTTGAATCTGCTGTTAGCAACAAGTCCGGATACCCTGCCAGCAGTCCGGGTTCACATAGCTACAATGTTTTGGTTCTGTTCCAGACCTGTCCAAAGACCTAACCAGCTGCATCATGGCGGGGCAAACCCAGATGAGTACCGGTCAACATGTGGGTGGTGCCGGGTTTGGCTAGGCATGTCAGTTCCAGTCTCCGGTTCCAGTTGTCGGGTGATTCTATTTATGGACACATTCACATATCCAACTGCACAATGCAAAATATTGACTTTCGTATGTCATTATCATTTTGTGATCAATTTACCGCCTTCATCATTAGAAACAAGCGAGACATGCTCACTGCTGCATCCTGAGTATGAGAGTCAATGGTGTGTCAATAATGTTTGGTCTTCCATCTTACATAATCTGTGTGGCAATTGAATGTAGAGGTCCATAAACGAGGTATAGACCGCATATATCATCAAAAGATAAGGCGACATGATCCTTGCCCCATTCTGAAAATTAGCATCAGCGCTGTGTCAACAATGTGAGGCCTTCTATCATGGTTAATCTGGATGGCGATTAGTCGCAGATATGTCTAAATGACAAATAGGCTGCCGTTCTAAGCATAACGGAAAGTGACATGCTCCTTACCTGATCTTGGACATGAGCGTCAACAGAGTGGCAACAATGTTTAGTCTTGTAAGTCAGGTAATTGAAGTGTGACTTGGTCATTGTTATACATAAGTACAGTACTGACCGCCTATACAGGCCAAAGAAAAAGCCACACGCTTCCTGCTCAATCTTGAAAATGACTGTCCATGGAGTGTCAACTATTTTTGGCCTTGCGTCATCGTTAATCAAAGTGCGATATGGCAAATAATGACAATATACGAAATTATGACCAGTTTTATAGATTAAAACTCTCAGGATTACTGAGTTGCAGCAGAAAGAACCCATTGAATGGCGATTGTTCGGGAGGCTGTCGTGTGAACATCACTTGCGTATTTGCTTCCAAAGGCTGCCAATTCCCAGGTTAAAGTGGTCAGCAATCATTTTCTACATAGATTACCCAAGATGCACGATCAGAAATTGTTGCAACTCTGTTGACACTCATTGTCATGATGGGGCAGGGGGCATGTAGCTCTCACTTCTGCCTATAAGGGCAGCCAATACTTTGATTAGATATAACAACGACTAATTCACTTTATACTTACCTGACTTACAGGACCAAGAATAGTTGACTCTCCGTTGACACTCATTTTGCCACTGGTGTATCCGCAATATGCAACAACTCACTTTGGCAGAGTTTATGAATCATGGTCTTGTGTCAGCCATTCCATCCTGTGCATGTATATTCTCCTTTATCAGTACATTGTTCTTTAATTATGCATACAAATGTATCTTGTAAGATATACTTTGAAGTGTAGCTGATTGTAGAAAACGATAATTCACAAAAATCCTGTTCCCTTCTGTCAATTCTGGTCTTCACTGTCAGGATTGTTCAAAATGCTGCTTTCGTTAACAAAACCGATGTTTGCTGCATTACCATGCAGCGGATAGTGTACTAACTACTGGATAGTCCTTCATCAGTCTGCAAATCTAGAATAAAAGATTCATTGCACTTGCGATCATTGGTATACGCATCAAGATTGAAATACTGAATGCTGGTGAGGTGAGGATGTATATACACATCTCCGGGTGGCACACCTTGTATTTCGAAACATGGAGTTCGCTCACTGTCGCCAGGTCGTACAGAAGACATTCAGGGCAGAGGTCATCAGCAAGAAATAATTCTGTTCAGGTTGAATGGCTCCGTTAGAACCGTCACAGACACCCTGGTGGCAGATTACTCCGTGCCCAACATCAATTCAACGCATCTCGTTGCATGTCACAGTCTGATGGCTCTTTCATCGGTTCTTCTCGTTCTGTCAGTCTCTGATTTTGAACGATCGCTCTGGCGTGGGGGCCAACATGACCGCAAGTCGGAACTGGGTTATGGGGTGTGCGCTTGCATCAGGATTGAAATGCGATGGGTGATGCTGCGAAAATCTCTCCTCGCGTTCCTTCTACCTCTGCGCAAAATGCTATTCTTTCTTTCCTAATTATACACATCATTCCAAGTTGCCAGATCTATGTGGCGATTGACAATCCATCGCTCATTCTGTCCATCTCCTGTCTTGCTACTAGTAGCTATCTCTGGGATTAAGTGCGCACAGCAGACAATTGTTCTGATGCTGCAAACTTTCAATGCAGCGGCTGCAATTGCTTTTCTCACTTGTACAAATTTCGAGACGGGATCTAAGTTACCAGAGTTTTCAGGTATTGCGGAGAGCGCCAAGGCTAACCTGTACTCAATGAAAGCTCCATCGATGTTTAATGGTTGGATTTTGAATAGTTGTTGCAGTTGCCACCGGAGACGTCCATTCAGCGCACCATAACACCTTCCCGGGCATTGCTTTACTCACGCCCAATTGTTCTGTCGATCCCCTTCCCGCCAGCTCTGGCTTCCTGTGCATAATCACATCTGAGATATGAGTTCACCATCGAAACCCTCAACTTGAACCTTAATATCGTACTGAATACAGAGCTCCATTGCATGCAGTTGTTTATGCGATATACACATGTTGTTACGACTCTTATGCTTCATACACTCCTGCGTGCCATTGTATATTGGTATGCAGTACGTTCCATCTTGGGTATTGTCGAGTAATGCTCTGAAGTCTTGAATCATAGTGTCAGGATGCTTTCCATCATGGCAGTTTTGGGGTCCCATGAATTCAGGCTTCGCATTTAACTGGGGGGCTCAGGGGGGCAGCCAGATCAGTACCGGAAGGGGGAACCTTGCAGGCGGCCGTGCTGTTCACCTGACTCTGAGCGAGGGCATGGAGATTGCGCTCTCCGATTTCCAAGCTGTGAATCCGATGCTGAAAGGTGATTACTTGTGGCAGGTAGTTCAAATTGTGATTGGAGGCGTTCCAACTGTCCTTGAGGATCATTATATGTACTTGTTCATGTCTCTTGGCAGAATACTGTTGCAAGGCTCAGTATCGACGATTCTGTTCGACCTACTGAGACATCAGGTGGATGTTTGGACAGTGGAAGTCAGTATCAAACTCCGTGGAAACATGTATCTAGTGCCTGAGAATATGCTGCCAGGCGTTCATTTCGTGCCGCTTCTTGGACTGTGTCCAAGTTTCATCATGTGATTCCTCGTCTACCTGGCACTTCTTCACATGTTCCATTCTCAGGGCGTTGGCATGTGCCTACGCCCTGTTGCCAGCTTGCCCAAATAAGATAAAATGTTTCAAGGTGTGAAAACAATGCAAAGCATCCTACATGTAGCTCGATGTTGCATCATCGTGACATTTATATCGAGCGTACATATTGAATTCTAACAATGTCAGTGTGCACGCAATTGCACAATTGAATACGGGATACTGAGCGAGGATTCCGCCTGGTAGAGACTAGGTTATAACTCCTCCCAGATACCGGCTCATTTTAGTCATCTCATTTCGATTGCATTGAGAAACTTCTTGATATGACTTAAATTTTGGTGTGATGTCGCAAGAAGCAGGCACTGATATGCAGGTTGCATTGTACTTGTCGAGCCATTTGTGCGCCTGCATGCAGTGGAAAATCCACTTCTGGAGGTGATGAAGCAGGCCGATCTGCATTGTATGGAGGAGGTCAGGGTTAGGGAGAGCCCACATGATACAGGACATGTTGAACCACATCTAATCCTCAATGAACATAACGCGATGAGAATTTGACAATGGCTACGATGGTATTGGCATCACTAAGTGTTCGATATAGATTGTAATCCCGCCGGGGATGTTACTTGTCAGGAGGGACACTATCTCCAAGTTTGTTGTTTGGACACTTACACCGAAAACAGACATGCCACTCAACATGATGTAGGTTGCTATACTCTGGGCAATCTGCAAGCAATGCGGCTAGAACTAGTTTGCGATGCCTGAAGTTTCCATCTGCACAGAGAATGTTCTAATACCTGCTCTCAGTGCCGGGATTTTGTTTCAAGGTGAAAGGCTGGAGTACCCGCCGGAGTACTTCGTTCAGTTCCTCTCAGTGTGTTTGCCACATCTCATCCAGCTGCATCTAACAAATACTGCACATCTTGATTGGCAACGGCAGCAGAGCGACCATTCCAATGCTGTGGGTTGAGGGCATCTGCCGGATCTTCTATGATAGATTGCCACTTGTCACATATACAGGCCCCTCATTATTGCCGCCAGCAAAATTGGAGAGATGTGTTCTGCCGGACATGAAGATCAAGGGAACCATTGTATCCCCCACTCTGAGCATTGACTCAACGTCGATCAGTATGTTATCACTCTTGAGTATCTCCCCTCTTCTGTGTCTCCCACCACCAGTCCACAGTGTGGATTTCAGTATATGGGCATTTCAGTGGTGTATCAATATTGAAGCAACGCTAAGGGGTGTAAATGAGATGCTCGGTGTAGGCTGGCTTCCGCATCAACCATCTCATGCTTTTGATGATATCTTGACTCCAGTATTTGATAGGGCGTTGGTGATTGTCATTCCATCTCATATCCTCGAGAGTATGTAGTTCCCACTTCCCGAGCACCTGGTCATCTGGCATGCTAGCCACAGGTTTCTGGATACCATCTCCATTTCTGGAGCTTGGGAAAAGCAGAGCGGTGTTTTCGTCCTTCAGCACATTGTAATAGTAAGTGTTCATGCCCTTCTTCTCGATCCCACACTTGATATATTTGTACTCATCATGCGTCACAAACGGGTATTAGCGAGTGTTTTGTAGGTTCGTCTCAACGCAACCCTGAGTGTGACGTTCCCATGGCTCAGCAATGTAATCGTTTAGCGGAGAGCCAGTGGCAGTGTATATTTGCGTCCGCAGTATAGGAGGTGGCAGTGGTTGAGACTCCCAGTCCGCAATGTTTTCAGCATGTTCAAGATAGGAAAACACATGCAAGTGATATACTGACTCTTTGTAAGCAGTGAGTTCACGACACTGTGCAGGTTTAACAAGTCGGGGCTCGCAGTGAATTGTCAGATTTCTCTGGCATCCATCTTGAAGGTCTTCAGGATGGTGTAATCTGATATAGTTAAGTCGCCAGCTGTCTGAGGTGAACTCCTTTCCATCAGCAAAATGTAAATCGGTCCAGAAGCCACACGCAAACCTCCCTGACACTCCGGTCGACCTCACCAGTGCTTCTCAATACTTCCAGATGCTCCAAGGCCCCCCTGGAGCTAAGCAACGTGCTCTCAGACTGTGCCAGAGCATTCTCAGGTGCTCCTGAAAGCAGATGCAGTTATGGAGGTGCATTCAGGACGCTCTGATATTTCACTTATAGTATAGTCAAATTTGGCAGCAGCTGAGACCTCTGCGCAGGCCTGCAGGTGACTTGGTGCCGTATTCTCACAGCAGTGGTTCTTAGGGTTCTATAACCACAAGGCATGTCATCTATCATATTCATCTTTGTTACAGGCACAAGCTTCACTACATCATAATTTGGCATGTACTATATATCAAAGTCTCTCTCACTGTATGCATATGGTCAATCTGCTGGCAGATGGCACTCGAGCGTACTTGGAGGAGCACATGGAGACACCGATTGAGAGAACTTAGAGATGCACTTGGAGGCCATGGTGGCGAGAAAATCGGTTTTTCACCACCACCTCGATTCATTTTCGCAGGGATAAGCCAGCAGACGGCATAAGGCAGTGCAGAGATAATGGAGGCGGACTGAGCGATAAGTGGGGGGGGGGGGGGGGCAAAGGGGAATTCAAGGCAGTACATAAACATTATCTCATTATATGAAATAAACACAGTCGATCTTTCCCAGCAATTGGTCCCACACACATTTGCCGAGCTTTCATAGATCTGTGAAATTTGTGTGGTTCGTCACGCACTCCTGCCGAGCATTCACAGATCCATGCAGTTTGTGTGGTTCCTCACGACCAGGTACCCCTTCATATCCTCTCAGGCTCTGTTTCTATGCTCCTCGAGCCAGAACCGCCCTTTGTCACAAATTCCCTTCAAATGCCACGAGACCTCCGCCATTTCATGACACTGTGATCGTGAGAGGTTGGAGAGTTACTTGGATGACATGATCGACCGACTTTCGAGATGCACTTTGAGACTGTGATCGAGCAAACTCAGAGATACAATTGTAAGCCGTATTCGAGTAAACTGAGAGATGCAGTTGGAGGCTGTGATGGAGCGAGTTTAGAGATGCACTTCGAGGCCAAGATCGAGTGAACTCAGAGATCCAATTGGATGCTGGGATCGACAGAGTTTGAAGATGCACTTCGAGGCCAAGATCGAGTGAACTTACAGATGCAATTGGAGGCCGTGATGGAGTGAGGTTGGAGATGCACATCGAGGCCGAGATCGAGTGAAGTCAGAGATGCAATTGGCGGCCATAATCGAGCAAGTTTGGAGATGCGCTGTGAGGCCATGATTGATCGAGATTGTAGGCGTTCTTGGACGCTGCCAATCTGGAGGCGGTCAATCTGGAGGGGGTCAATCTGGAGGCGGTCAACCTGGAGGCGGCCAATCTGGAGGCGGTGGATCGGGATGGAGGCGCGATGGTAGCTGAGACTCTATTTATTGGTTAACTCAATATTGTGGGAGTGTAGAGAATTGAGTACGACCAGGTCCGCCGGGAGATGCGAGATGAGACTGGCTGTGAGCGGGAGACAGTCGAGCTTGGGGTGATGCAGAACTCAGCGCATGCTGTACGTGATGTTATCTCATGATCATGGCATTGACAGATAGTGCGGGATGACTTAACTTTGTGTTCTTAGGTGAGGGTAGAGTTCAGGACGAGATGGAGAGATAGGAGACGAGATGGGGGAAATCGTCATGAGAAACAGATACTTAGAGAATTTCGTGTCCAAGTCAATTTACCTTCCCTGACACGGCAGGTACGATTCCTGAACCGGTGGGTAATATCACCAATAGGAGGTCCTCCGAACCCAATCAGGCAAGTCGTACTGCTGATGTCACATCTCCGCTTTTATCCTTCATATCATTCCCATCTTCATCCCCCATCTCTCTTTCTCATCCTCAACTCTACCATTATCGCAGAACACAAAGTTAAGTCATCCCTCGTTATCTCTGCATGTCATGATCACGAGGCAACACTGTGTACATAGTGTTAGCCACGATTCCCGACCGTCACTTCGGGTCCGGGTCCGGGTCCAAACTGAACGGTTGCCAAATTGGCGGTCTGGGTTTCCAATTAACCCGAACTGCCCACTCGGGTATGGTTCCATGGAAAACTCCCAACCCGTCTGAATTGGGCGGGTTGTCAGCGGGTCGCCCAGCGGGTCCATCTATAGATTCATATAAGGCTCTTGAATTTGCAGTGTGTTAATAGTGTCTTATCAAAATCGCGTTTTCAGCAACCAACAATGTGCTTTTGCTTCATGAGCAGTTTGCAATATTGAGTAATTTGGTATCTGTATTTCACCTTTGATATATGGTATTTTTGCCTAGCAAGGGGGTCAATAATACAGTTATGCACGCGAAGATCTGGGCGATGCCTTGATTACGGAATATGCAAGTCCTGAAACTGTTGATGCTTCGTTGATGCTCATTTTCAGGATGCCGCAGGGAGCATGTGGCTGTTGTCTTTGCCAGTGAAGGCTGCCAATATCTCATAAATGGAGATGCACAACCAATTGGAACATAGCTTACTCCAGATGCAAAGCTAAAAATCATTGACGCTTCATTGACGCTGAAGCTAAAAATGGGGCGATGACCGTGTTGCTATCTTATTTGTCAATCGATGCGGCCAATACATCCGTTATGCATAATAACGACGAAGTCACTCGTGAATTACCGTACTTAAAAGACCACAAATCGTTGACGCTCCGTTGACCCTCATGCTAAGAATGGGGCAGTGACTGTGTTGCTATCTCTTCTACCAATAAAAGCGGCCAATACATCCGTTATGCATAACAGTGATCAAGTCACTTGTGAATTACCTTACTTACAGGAGCACAAATTGTTGACGCTCCGTTGACGCTCATGCTAAGAATGGGGTGGTAACCGTGTTGCTATCTCTTTTGCTAATAAAAGCTGCCAGTACATCCGTTATGCATAACAACGACCAGCTCACTGGTGAATTACCGTACTTGCAAGACCACAAATTGTTGACGCTCCGTTGATGCTGCTTTTAATGAATTGTCCATTCAACATCTTCTGCCGTCGATAATTGTTTTTGTCCTGATTTGACTTTATTGGTTGTCTTTCTGCCTGATTGAGACTTGGCCCTGTGGGAAAGCCGAGCGGCGTAACTATGTTGCACTGTTCACTCTCACACGACTAAAAATGATGTATCATGCCAAACGATTCATTGCGCCTGCTATACATCTATTCATGAACTGATATTCAAAAGCTACTTCATACCATTCGCCCATACTATATCTCTAACTAAAACTCTCGGTCTAGCTACATAAAGCTGGTGAACCATTGACACATTCTGTCCTACTTTTTCTTCCCTTCTTTATTTCTCCACGTTCCAACTGCATTGACCTTCACTAACACTTTTTCAGCCTGTCTCTTTGATTTCCATGTCGGCCAAACCATTCTGCGCACATTTGGAGTGGCGCTCACATCCTGCTGCTCTGGGCATTCCGAATCCTCGATGCCATTGTTGTGCTCTATATCAGATTAATCGTTCGCTGCCTAATCATCATCGCTGTCAGTTGGATTATCCAAGTCGCCATTCCAGTTAAGCCAATCATCGGTGTCCGAAATGCTTTCCGGTGCGCTATTCTCATCGCTTTCTACTGGATGACGTTTGATTCTCCGGATTCGGCGAACATTTAAGATTTGAGTTCATCCTCCAGGGAGGTCCTTGGCAGACAAACCTGGTGGTATATGTGATCTTTCTGACAATTTAAATGCAGCGGCACCATCATGTTGAAGGAGTGACCAGGATTCTTTGACGATCTCTTCCATGTCCGAAATGTATCCTACAGCAGTCATCTGCTTGCTTTGAGCCCGAAGTTCCTTTTGGGTAGCACGTAGGTTTTGGTTGCCCTGCCACATCTCCAAAAAGTCATGAACCTTGACCATTGTATGCAATTTCCGTTCCTCTGCCTCTTTCTTCATTTCCGAGTCGTTTTCTGTGTTTGTGGTATCCAAATCTAGGTCAGTACCGGCCGAGATACAGTTATTGGCTCGAGCAAATTGCCTTACGACTACTTTTTCACAAAGGGTCTCGCCTGTGGTTTTTGACTGCCTCCAGCCATTGACATCTCGGCCAAGGGAAAAACTGGCCTCCACTCCGACAGCATGTGGTATGATAGAGAATATGTCGCGTGCCACATTGGAAAGATCGGCGTATTTTGAGTGCTTTTCCTCCTGTTGGCGCCACCAATCAGTTATGTCCGGTATCCAAAATGGACTGCAAATCTCCATTGGGTCGGAGTGGTAATCATTGAGATTTGGATTAATTTGTCCCCAGTTCTTTGGTGCTTTAGGCGGCGAATTCAAATAGAGCCTGGCGGCGGTTAATAAGCGGGCTGCGCGATCGCTTCGGCCGGGGGTTGTCTCAACCACATTGTTAGGCGTTAAGTATTCCTCATCATCGCAGGACGAATCACTTGAATCAAAGGATGATTGATAGAACCCTGAAGCCGTTGCGGAGGGGATGAGATTGCTGCTCGGTACAGTTTCGAGTTTATTGACCGGCACAGGTCGATGTTTAGCGCAGTATTCATCCTCCACATACTTCAGAATGGCCTTCTGGTATTGTGTTGTGTAGGATGTGTCATCCTCAGGATTAATATCCATTCCCTTGTCCCACTTTCTAAACGATCGCAACTTCCTGAATGGATTGAGAATGTGTGCGGAAAGAAGAAGTATGTCCGTGGGTGGAGTCACTTCGGCGTAGAATTTGGATAGCGTTTCTCGAGCTAACTTCACCGCAAAGAACAAGTCTTCCTTCCATTGAGGCTTCTTCTTGGCCAAATCTCGCATCATGCCATCCATGTGATCAAACATGTCATTGTATGCTGTGCTAATGTGATGCAATGTGACTGTATGCCCCTTCGACATCCAAAGGGTCCAATATCAAAATGGCCTGAATACTTCCATGACATACTTGACAATCGTCCATTCATCCTGAGTTGTGAATTGTGGCCGGTATTCGCTGTATTTTGGGTTTTGAAGCCACTCGCATATGAATTCCCGTAAACGGTAGGCGCGCTCAAGCAACTCCAGTGCACAGTTCCAATGTGTCTTCATATCCATAATCGGAAGTACTGCAGTACGGACTTTGGCATTTTGACAGTCAATAAACTCATTACGGCGACCAGGTGTTAGCGTAATTACGACAGCAAGCTTTCTCTGCTATATGAAGGTCAGCTTCAGGACTCTCAAAATATCATGAAAATACGTACTTTCTCAATTATCTTTCCTAAACCTGGTCTCATGGCCGACACCTTATTGATTCTAGCATTGCCCTCTTTTCGAAGTCTTTGACTCTTCCCAAAGTCTATGCTTTCATTCTCTCCAGATTGCTGATCGCACTCATGGGCTTCCCAAGACTTGATTCGACCTTTCACACCGAGACTGCTCCTGAATGCACCTAAAGCGAGCTGTATGACATGCGCCATGCATGGTATGTAGTTCCTCAATGCCGGCCACTCGATTCCAGAGGCCTCAAGTGTTGATTGCAGCTCGCATGTTATCAAGTAATTTGAGGAAGCATTATCAGTTGTAATACTAAGTAAACAGTCGTTGGTAAGCTCAAAATGATCAAGCATGTCCTTCCAATGTACGGCTAGCCTTGCTCCAGTATGTTGGCCCTTGACCTATCATCCTTAAGTAGCTTTCGAAACGGGAATAGAACAGGCGATCAACCTCATCGAAAGCGAGTTGAACTTCACGCAATGCCCAATTTCGTTCCATATAGTAAGCAATAACCGACTTTATGGCCAATTTGTTTGTTGATGTCCATCCGTCCAATGCTAAACTCTCTTTATTTCGTACCAGCAATTGCTTCTTAATTGCATCCACTGTCAGTGCATATTCCCTCCGGCAAATATTACTAAGAGTCGTAGCAGACGGCAGCACTAGATCATCGCGTAATCACTCATATGACTGCCGTAGCTCAAGATTTGATATAGCGTTCCATGGAATATGAGCCAAATTAAATCCTAACATGAGGTAGCGATTCCACATGTCTTGGTGGAATTTGGAAGTTTCAAAGTTCTCAGCTGCCAGTTTGGAATGTTTTGTCTGTCATTTCGATCAATATGGATGAAACTGGATATCAAATATGATTTTCCTCTGCAAACTTACTATTGTGATTCCTCGACTTCGTTGCCTCTTCAAAATGGCCAACGCTGTTTCATCGACCGTTGAACTAGTCAATTCAGTGACTTCTGACTCTGTTAATTCGTTTAACTTTGCGATGTGAGCTTGTGCCAGCAAGTGTTTCCCCATTGAGCTTGTCCCATGTTCTGATGGATGGCGAAAAACTTGATGGCAAACGATACATATGATGCCAGGGCTGCCGGACTCCTCAATTCCACAGTGTAAATAGAATCGCCATGAAGGGGCATGTCTAGAAGCATTCCAAGCAATAGGCAGCTTCGAGCCTACATTCATTGAAGCCCACCATGCATTCAAGATGATTTGGAAAGTAAGATCGCTCAAATCGCGAATAAAGAGATGTTCATTTTTGGGAGAGATCATAACCTCGAGCAATGAGGTGTTCAAAGTTTTTGTATCCTACATGGCGGTAGAAATTAGGAAGCTAGGTAATACGACTCGAAAGTTTGCCGAAAAAAACGATACAGTAAAGCAGACTGCGGATTCTTGAATATTGACTCTTCAGCTACAAGGAAAATAATCAGATCAGTAAGAAATTGCATGCATATTTGTGAAGTTGTATACAAGAATGGATTGCAATGACTGACCGCGTGACACTCCATTTAGGACCAGCATAATGCAGTTTATTGCTGTGTAGCGTTCGGAGCCTTGACGCACCGTGGGCGCTCAATGGTAGGAGGCGGACGCGATATTGTCACTTGCATTTTTACAAATAAAGGCAGCGGATAGGTTCATTATGATTTATCTGCGTTCCATTCCCGTAAGATTATCCAAGATGCCAGCGCAAAAATCATTGTGGCTCCGTTGACGCTCATTCTGGGACATGGTGACGATCCTGTTCTAAGCATATTTGCCTAGAAAGGCGGCCGATAGTGCGATTATGGATCATTGTAGTCGCACAGCCCATTGATTTTGCAAGACAGAAGGCCTCAAATTGTTGACACTTCATCGATGCTCATTTTCAGGGCGTAGTGACGATGTCGTCAAAAGCATTTTCACCTAGAAAGACGGCCGATAGTCCGATTATGTGTTAATGTCTCCGCACTGCCCTCGGATTGACCAGGACATATCGCCAAAAGTCGTTGACGCTCTATTAACGCTCAGTTTTAGGACATAGTAGCGGTGTCGTCGCAACCGTTTCCGCCTAGAAAGGTAGCCGATAATCTCATTATGGTACAATGCCGCCGGAAAGCCCTAAGATTCTCCATGATACAAGGCTAAAAGTCGGTGACGCTCGGTGGAAGTTCATTTTTAGGACATAGTAGCGGTGGCGTCGCAACCGTTTTCGCCTAGACAGGCAGCCGATAATCTGATTATAGCACAATATCGCCGGAAAGCCCTAGGTGTCTCCATGATACAAGGCTAAAAGTCGTTGATACTCCGTTGACGGTGATTTTTAGGACACAGTAGCGATGTTGTTGCAAGAGTTTTTGAGTAGAAAGACGGCTGATAGCGCAATTGTGGAGTAACTTTGCCGCACAGCCCATGCATATTGCAAGATGCAAGGCCAAAAGTCGTTGATGCTCTGTTGATGCTCATTTTTAGGACATGTTAGAAATGTTGCTACCACCATTGTTGTATTGAAAGGTAGCCGATAGTTCGATTATGACTTACTGTACCCACAGACCCTACTGGATGATTCATGACGCAATGGGAAACATCGTTGACGCTCAGTTAACGCTCATTTTTAGGATGTGGCAATGAGCAAGTCATTTGCTTGTTTCGCAATAACGCCGACTTATACATTCACTTTGGACCGATATGACAATGCAGCCCATTGATTGCCGAATCTGTATGACTTAAAATCGTTGACACTCTGTTGACGCTCACATTGATCACATTGAAACAGCCTTTGTACATTCAATAATTGTATGCAACCAATCATATACTCAGTTTTGACATCCAGTATTATGTTTGTATGTATTATCGTTTGCATCCAGGAGTTTTGTTACCTCTCAATTACTGATCAACTGCTATCTACGCTATCTGAGTGAGAAATGATGTGGTCTATTACATTCTCACGCTTTCGGCCGGCAATTGAGGGCATGTGGATCATTTCACTAGTTTTTAGTAAATATAGCTCGATTTTCTCACCATTCCTTATCCAGCTCCTTCTCCTCAATTTCTATAACGTACCACAAGCAATTTCAAATATTTCTACCATGTGCACCAGGTCTGTGCGGCGAGTTATGCAGTTGGACACATAGATGAATTCAGCATGATGGTTGTCGTTCAGATCGATTTGTCGTGCGCGCTGACCGCTCTTTCTATGACACGTATCACATCACTCACTTAAATTTTGTTAGCATATTTCGTCACTAATATTGCTTTTGCTTTGTCACTTAACAGTCACATGCGGAAGGAAACTGAACATTTGGGCCGTCTTACAGTCCGATTTGGATTTTAGACTATTCACATGGTGCGTTCGACCCTTGCACATGCACAGAAGAATTATCGTGTCTCACAACTTGGTCACTGAAATCAAGAAATAGCTGACACGTAGCAAAATTGGTAAACACCTTGCATTTCACTGCTATCAGAGGTCAAGAATTACACTTTCCAACTATATTCTTCCGCAGATGCAGGAGCAGTCACCATTGTTTTGTCGGAATCCGATACCTATACGGTAATTAGCGGGAGGCTATATGCAGGGGTAAAAGCTTAATGTTTCAACTGGCTTCGCTTTCAATAACGTGGACGAATCGGGCCCCGCAGCTTGGTCACCACTCGGTATGCTCGATTTAGACTGCGGCTTCACCAAACCTTGCCTGATATGGCTACTTCATGGTCGAGAAGTCCCTTGCCGCCTTTGCGATATTCCGGGGACAATGTCAAGACTCTCCATAAGCTCTCCGAATGTTGTTGGCGGAGGTGCCGGAGCGTCATCATTCGTTTGTGGCTGAACGACTGCCAAAACCCACAATTCAGATGTGCCATACTTCTTATCTCGTTCACGGAAGTAGTCAGCTGCATCCTCCCATCCGGGTTGATTCAGTTCTTCGAGCTTCATCTGCTTCTGCCGAAAGCTCTCCATGCGCTAGTGTACCGTTTTGTTGATTGTGCCCATCACCCAGCTGGGTTCATCATCATCGCTCAGCTTGCCCTGCTCAGTCTCTTCATCATCCTCGTCTTCCCCATCCTCCCCATCGTCGGAACTTGCAAGATCACTCAGACTATCTACGATAGCAACCAGCATCTCCTCAAACATCTTTTCGGGCTCTCTGGACGTCAATCCCGCGATTTCATCATGCGTCATATCATCCTGCTCTTGTTGAACCGCTGCCTCTGCGTCTTCAACTCGCATTCTTGCCCCAGCGGTTTCTCCCTCAACATAATCCTCAATCCATTTCTCTTTCTCTTCATTGCTTAAGAAGTGCGTTTGTCGTCGCTTTTCCGCCGCAAGCTTCTTTTTGGATCTCAAGCTGCGCAATGCCCTAAGGGCACGGACTCCCTCTGCCTCCAACCCGCACTTGCCTTCATTCGCTTGATGACATTGTTGGGTTGACCGCTTGCTCGATTTACCGTATCTGCCTGCCGGGAGTGGCGAAAAGTTCTTTTTTGGAGCATTGACCATTGTAGTTTGCATGGACTTTGTTGTTGAGCCAGATGTTGGATGTTGCAAGTTATGGACAATATGGAGGCAAGCTGCGTCTTTTATGTCAAGGTTGGTACGTTTACTCATCTTGAACAAAGCAAAATCTCCCTCTTGACTGTGAAGAAATCAGGAATAGAGACTCTAACCGTACGATATGACATGATTGTTAGCGTCATTTTCATGTAATATCCCGGGGATTATTGGAGACAAACATCAGCAGACGTCCTTTCCCTCGAACTGCATCCTATTAATATCAAGCAATTCAGCGATTCCGGGGGTCTTACACCGTAATTTATCCCTGTTAACAAATAAACAACATCAGACCAACTCTCTGCAAATTGCGGGGCGGTGGAAAACCCCTGCAACTTGCAGCCATACTGAGTAGGATTCATCTTGAGCATAACGATCATGTTGGCTGCTACTTATTCCATTCTGACATGAAGCTAACTATATAGTCCTCAGGGCTTCCCACTTCCTCTTGTTATCATCTACTTCTCCTATTCCACACCAGCACATCACGGATACACAACCACCTCCACCAGGTGAGAGCAGATCGAATACCGGCAGATTGGCGGGCGCTACATCCAATACGTAAATTCTTCGCACACAACAAGTGCGCAGACACAAGTTAGTGCACCGCGACGCTGCCAATGCAGTGATCAAACATATGACCCAGGATGCACATTTCAAAATCGTCTGCAAGACTGGAAGCAGGAAACATTATAAGCAGCATGCGGTGGGATGTGAGTGTATCGATATCGAGGCAATTGGTGGTCAATTAACTGTATAACGTACAGCGGATGTCAGTAGAGAGCTACGTAACCCAGTTATTGCTGCCCAGAACGGGAAACCTCCATGGTCGACAAAGGCATTTGACTGCACAGTCTGCGAAATCAAACATCCTGATGTTGTCAGCTCTGGGATTTTCGCAGATGAATTTCCTGATAAGCATCCCCGACAGTGGACGAAACAGGCGTTAATCACTTTACAGGAGGCTACGGAAGCGTATATGGTAGAGGTAACAGCCGAATTTGATTGTTAGAAGCAGCAACCAATGGCTTGTAGGTTTTCAACGTGTCTCCAACTATGGCAAGGCAAGGAGGTCGGGTACAGCTGGAACCGTCCGACATGCAGCTGGCGTGGAATATGGTCAAAATTCCCAAAGAAGGCTTGTCGAGTGCCGCAATAGAGGAAACGAAAAATCTTCTGAAGATTCCATGCACCGAGGTCCGAGAAGAGAAGAAGCGGGGTGTTGAGTGTCCTGGGCATAACAAGGTAAAGGCTGTGACACAAAGACACCCGGCACTGCTTCGTCAAGACCAAACGTCCGGCTGCCTTTCTTGCCAAAATGGCACTGCAAGGAATCCGCAGACACGCTGGAGACGCAAAGGAACAGGTGCACCTTCACTCGCCCAATGCAGAGTGCGGACTCCAGAGCCGACTCCAGATCCACCCGGCACGCCACCCGCTCCACCCGCCCCAACCAGTAACACTTCCGGAGCTCAACCTTCCGAAATCGTCAATTTGCCGGCCAGATATACGTATTCCCGTACAGCTCTTCCCTGTGCGGAATTTTTCGATGTTGATGGGGATACCCAGCACGATACCGATTTTGATCCAGATACGCTGACTGATGAAGGTTAGTACACTATCTGTTGGGTGGTAATGCGGCTAACATTCATTTTGAAGACAAAGCAGCAGATTGAGTGATCCTGCACCTGATGACGAGCAGTGACCGAAAGACAGGAGATTTTGGAGATTATTATTATATATATCTCCGTATCATTAAAGCGCAACGTAGCGATCAAGAAGAAAGTAAATGAAAACGCCAGAAAGGCAGCCAAAACAATGTGAATGATGGCCTGTGCCAAATTAATTGATTGCAAATTGTGGATACAGCCGTGGCAAAATGAGCGTCAACGGAGCGTCAACAATTTTTGGTCATGCGTCCTGGGAAATCACACCTCCAATACATTGTACTTAGTCATAAAGGTATTTTTGCCGGCCTTTAGTGGCAAAACAGATTGCAATCCTCTCCCTGCCCCGTCATGAAAATGAGCGTCAACGGAGTGTCAATAATTTTTGGTCATGCATCTTGGGAAATCACACCTCCGATAGGTTGTAGTAATTCATAAAGTAATTTTTGCCTGCCTTTATAGACAAAACAGATTGCAATACCCTCCCTGTCCCATCATGAAAATGAGCGTCAACAGAGCGTCAACGATTTTTGGTCATGCGTTCTAGGAAATTACACCTCTGATAGGTCGTACTCAGTCATAAAGGTATGTTTGCTGGCATTTATAGGCAAAACAGATAGCAATACTCTCCCTGCCCCATCATGAAAATGAGCGTCAACAGAGCGTCAACGATTTTTGGTCATGCATCTTGGAAAATCACACCTCTGATAGGTTGTAGTAAGTCATAAAGTAATTTTTGCATGCCTTTATAGGCAAAACTGATTGCAATACCATCCCTGCCCCATCTTGAAAATGGGCCTCAACAGTGAGTCAAAGATTTTTGGTCATGCGTCCTGGGAAATCACACCTCCCATAGGTTGTAGCCAGTCATAAAGGAATTTTTGGCTTCCTTTCTAGGCAAATCAGAGTGCAATACCCTCCCTGCCCCATCATGAAAATGAGCGTCAAAGGAGCGTCAACGATTGATGATCAGGTATCATGGGCAATCTGCGGGGCGACCCGTTGCACATTGTCATTAACTAACTATTGGCTGCCTTTGTAGGCAAAAATGAAAGTGAAATGCTTCCTGCCCCATCTTCAAAATGCGGGTCAACAGAGTGTCAATGATTGTTGGCCTTCCATCATGGTTAATCACAGCGCGATGTGGCGGTTATTGTCTATATACATCGTTTTGACTGTTATTATACGCCAAAAGGCTCAAGAATACTTAGTGGTAGCTCTGTAAATGAAATAAGTTGTTACTGTCCCGGAGGATGTGGCTAGAATATACTGTACATATCTGTCTATAAAGGCTGCCATATCCTTCTTAAAGGATGCTTGTGATCAAGCACCACTCATATTACCGAAGATGCAAGACCCAATATCGTTGACGCTCTGTTGACGCTCATTTTCAGGATGTGGTTGAGCGCGTGAGTATGCTTGTTTTGCACATCAAGGTGGCTAATACGTCGAAAATGAAGGGTGCAGTACCAATGTCAATATTTTACGATTCACAGTAGTATATCTGAATGCGACCAAAAATGTGAAACCCGAAACGCAGAACCGGAGATTGCATCCGACGGGTCTAGTCAAACCTGGCAAACCTGCGGTTTGACGGGTATGCGTCCGGGTTTGGCCCGCCAAGGGTCAGTGGGTCGGGTTTTTGGCCGGGTCTGGAACAAAACCGACCCGTTTTTGCGGTCCAAACCCGGACCGCTGGCGGGTTACCCGGACCCGCTGCTAACACTATGTGTACAGCATACACCGAATACAGCATTCAACGAATATAGCATACACCAAATACAGCATACACCAAATACAGCATTCATGTAATACAGCATACACTGAATACAGCATACACTAAATATAGCATACACCAAATACAGCATGCAACAAATACAGCATGCACCAAATACAGCATACACTAAATACAGCATACACCAAATACAGCATACACCAAATACAGCATACACCAAATACAGCATGCACCAAATACAACATACACCAAATACAGCATACACCAAATACAGCATGCACCAAATTCAGCATACACCAAATACAGCATCCACCAAATACAGCATCCACCAAATACAGCATACACCAAATACAGCATTCACCAAATACAGCATACATCAAATAAAGCTTACACCAAATACAGCATACAGCAAATACAGCATAACCAAATACAGCATACACCGAATACAGCATCCACCGAAGATTGTCTGTCTTATCTTCATTCGCACGATTGCGAATTGACCACTGAGTATAGCTTCAGCTTCTGGTGTGCCTCCTTTCAAGATGGACCGCCACCTGCCAGCTCCCCACCAGCACTCAAAAGTGAAGTCACCTCGTCACATTCTGACAGTTGAAAGTTACTGTAACAACCTGATGAATAGAGACTAAGCTCCCGGCACACCACCCATCGACCGCATCCATGTTCTCCTCAAATCTCGCTCAATCATGTCCTCCGAGTGAATCCCCAAACTTGCTCGATTGCGACCTCCAAGTGCATCTCTCAGTTCACTCGATCTCAGCCTCCAAGTTCATCTCCAAACTCGGTCAATCACGGCATCATATTGCATGTCTGAGTTCACTTGATCCTGGCCCCCAATTGCACCTCTGAGTTCACTCGATTTCGGCATCCAAGTGCATCTCTGAACACGGTTGAGTATGGACAGGTCAACGGAAGGTGGTCTTCTCTGGGAATGTTGACGACACACAAGGAGTGGAGTATACACCGTTGAAAGGGGCGAAAGTTGTTGCTGGGCCCAAGCAACCTGGTATGTAAGCTCACAATACTTTCAGCTGATTTGAGAGATTTATTGAGCTCCAAAACCATCACAAGGAGGTTCTTTACACACCAGGAGTTTCAAACATGCTGCCTACCTGATGTTCTATAACACTATGAATAAAATGAAACCAATACAAAGCCCATGAATCAAATAAACCCTGAGCGATCCAAAAACCTGGTGACACGTGTAATAGTCAATGCCTGAGATACATAGATTAGAACAATGGAAGCAAACAAGACAATAACCCGACCCTAAGCCGAACACAACAACCATCGGCTCCTCTGTACTGCGAGGACTGGTTCCCTCCTCCCCTATACAGCCATCCATGCGCGCCTCAGAGGGAGGGGCATCGGTGAGACGGACATCTGGGAGATTGTTGGCATCTGCCGTTTCGTCAACCAGCTGCTGATCGACATCCACATCCGAGCTGGTTCTGGATGTCTCATCTTCTCGCACAGTTGGCACTGCCCAGCGCGGTTTTTGGGGTGTCACAAGCGCCAAATGATCTAGCCCACCAAGGGGATGAGTCTCCGGAGTTCATGGTCGTGGGCGAGGCTCTGGGGAATGTCGCAGTGGGGCAGGTGCCAGAGGGTGTGGCCACAGGGTATCCTCGCGCATCCCATGGCCTTGCTCAGGTAGCATGATTGGCTGATTATCCGACATGTCATCTACATCGTCAGCCAAAGAATTGACCATCTCTCCCTGGCCAATCGTCCGAGGTTCCTTGCCATCATCCTCATCCTTATCCTCCTCCTCATTCTCATCCTCCTCCTCCTCTTCTTCCTCCTCTTCACCTTCCTCCTCTTCATCTTCCTCCTCTTCATCTTCCTCCTCTACATCTTCCTCCTCTTCATCTTTCTCCTCTTCATCTTCTTCCTCTTCATCTTCCTCCTCTTCATCGTCACCATCACTTTTCATATCCATAGCGTAGTCTGAATCAACGCCGTCCGGTGCGTCCACATAATTCTCCATGTGTATATGCAAATTACAATCACGTTCTGAGTCATATTTGACATCCGACTTCGCAGTATAATCGATATCATCGGAGGAGGAATTCAACATGGCGGGCGATGCATCCGGCTCTAAATATACCCGATCTATTTATCCCTCCATGTCCGAGGCTGCCTCATACGTTTCCTTCTGCCACTGCAATGCAACTGCACGAGAAATATCATCTCTCCCTGGTGTTTGTTTCACAATACATTTCCATGTACCATTTCTCTTCCCCTTCCCCTTCCCTTCCTTGATTGCCTTCCCATTCCCCATCCCTTTCCAATTCCTATCCTTTGTTTCCGTCTCTTTCCCGGTCCCTTTCTCACAGCCCTACATGTTCTCCTCACCCTCAGCATCGTCATTGTCATTGTGATCGCTAGGCCGGCTCATTCCACCGCTTGGAGCTGTGGCATCCGGCCAGTTCTCATCATCACCATTAGTCTCGTCAATTATCTCATGCCAATTCAGAGGTCCAACAGCCAGGAAGTCGCCTAGATTGTACTGCTGGCAGCTTGGTGACTCAATCTTGGCCCTGGGATCATCGCTACTGTGCCAAGAGAAACGCACACTCGTGCGTATGACCTTCCTCAAGCTGGTTATCTGCGGATTGGAGCAATTGACTTGATCCCCGAAGGCACGGGGGTTGTCCCACTACCAATTGTTCATTTTTGTCCCGGGTTTTGTCAAACATTTGCGCCATTGATGAGAGGAAGGTTACCCACCACTCTTGAAAAGGCGAATGCCTCCTCCTATGGTACGGCCCCATCAGTAGCAATTGTGAGAAGTGGCAAGCCGTGACTGGATCAAGAAAGATTATATCATAAAAGAGGTCCCATGCCCTCTCATCCTTGATGCTGCAAACATTCCATATCCGTATGAGTACACTGATGAGTTCTGAGATGACTCCGTTTATACGGTCCCGATCCAACAATACGCATTGATTTTTATCCGATGTCGGCATATTTGCCCTAAGAGTTGCCTTTCCCTGTGTTTTGGGGCTGCCCTTTGGTGCCTCGCTGTTAGTTGAAAATGAATCTACATCTGACGCATTAGCATTATGATACAGTTTCATGTTGCCGAACAAAGTCCAGAGGGAACGTACAAAGTTATACAGGTTATTGGGTGTGTTTTGAAACATGAGGGATTGTTTTGTTCAAGTCTCTTGATGTCGAGAGAGTTGAGGTTGGTGGTGGTGTGTCAAATTCGGGAGCAAAAGACAATGGAGGTGAAGGCAAGAAGATGGAATATATATACTCAAGTTCCTGCCATTTCTTGGTTTAACTTGTTTTGCTGGTTAATGAACACAAAACGCGCTAACCTTCATCTTGCACGACAAGTAGGCACCACATAAATGAGACGCCTCGAGATGAGATTTAGAACTTGCAGTCAGGAAAGTATACCCAGCCGGGCGTTGCATTTGCATCTCACAGCACTTTTACCACTCAGACCTCGTGCATCTCGCAGCAAACCGAGTTGTCCTCAGGCTGTCCTAACTGTGCAACCATCCAATACCGCTACCAACATGGCTAGTTGTACAAAATGCACAAGCAACTGATGTCATAGGATAAAGAATACGTCATTGTTCACTTTGCGATGCTTTTAGCTCTGTTAAAGGGGGATTTCCACTGGGAAGCTGAACATAGACACAAGCAATGGTTCAAGGTATTCTGCCAAGAACGAGTGCAATACAATGATAACCCCACGAAGGAGGCATAAACACCCATTCAGTGGTTGAAATAGGCCTTCAGACGTTGCTGTAACCGTGAATATCCATGCTGAGATTAATCTCCTGGCAGTCAGCCACGTAATTGAATGCTTTTCAAGGGATCTCATCCCCGAGTATTGTCAGGGTTTAGAGTCCAGCGCAGTCTATACTGCGCCACCCTTTGTTGTTGAATTCCTCCTTGGTCGCTCAAAAAGGAGTCTACCTTGGTTGCCGTTGCATATGCATGCAGAGAAAATCATTCCTAAATTCTTAACATCGAACATCTATATGGGAATATGCCTTCCCAAAGCTCTCACCCTGACGCAACTCCGGTTGCACAAAATGTTCGAAGTCTTGCTAATCATCAAAACCAACACAAGTTTGGGTCTTTGGGGAGTTCTCAACTTCCTCCTACTGAGAGATGCGTGTCTGTACTGGCTGGCAGGAGGGATTCCTCTCAAGGACGGAGTTCCGTAGCGTCTACAATGCGAAGTTAGAACTCCACCCCCACATCCTCCTTGAACATTTCTCGCGTTGCAGATATCACTCAGCACATGACTCCCACCCCATCTGGTACACAGCGAATGTCAATAAATACTCCAACCACCACACCGGGTACAAACAGTCCTAGCATACCAGCACCCAGAGGAACTTCAAAGACAGACAAAACTCATCGCATTGTATCCATCCTCGCATCCGGCATTGCCAGCACTCCCACTCCTCTCAGTGGTGTTCAAATCCTGCCCACCCCCATCCCTAATTCAGAAGCACGCTCGATTATTACGAACCAACTGCAAACGCGAGCTACAGAAAAGAATCAGAGACTGAGGCTATGGCAAATGCAACTGCAGCCGGTGTCAACACCTCGATCAGTAGTCTCCTGCAGTCACAGCATTGTTCGATTCGGTCACTCAAACATGATGTGCCTTGTATTTGCAATGGGTAGACTCCTGGAGCTCTACAAGTAGAACAGACGGCCCGTTATAAGCGCAAGCGACTTGGAGACAGTCAGTTATGCAACGTGACACATTGCGAAAGCATCATCTGAAGCCCCACACTGGTAGATAATGGAGACATACTGGAACACTGCAATGCAGCAAAACAACATTTGGTCCATAGCATTGGAGGTGCGCACAAAGGAGATCATGAAAGAGGTACGCTGAAGCAACGGCCCACATTCGATATTATACGCTCAAACAGGTAACAGGTTCGAGCACAAGTCGATAAGGTTAGATCCCATTTGATTCAATTAGCAAGTGACAATAGCGGAGAGCAGTATGATCTCCACATCTTTGAATTTGACGAAGAGCGTTTGGAATTCATTGATTCCTTTCTGGCAGACAATCAATATCTTTTTCCTGTAGCAGAGCATGTGGAAGGTGGTGTACACAGTCCTAATCCAACGTAGAGAGAGTCGAAAGCTGCAACCAAATGCCCAGCATCCACTTCACTTCCTGGCGGACACAATCCCACGGTTTATGTACTTCAAATTTTATCATCGGCCAAATAACCACAGCAGCAATGCAGATGGATTTTATACTTGCTTGATTCACGAGCAGGATGATCATATAACCTCGCCACTGATCATGTTTACCTCTATTGCGTTGCACCATGCTTTCTTTGAGTGGCAGAAGAACACAGGTACTCATCCGAAATCTTCCTATTCAAAGCTGATAGCGGACAGACTCAATGGCTAGATCTACTTCAATTACAAGAATGACGGTGGTAAGAACACTGCCTGCTGTGCTGTAACAGGTCGCAAGTTTTTAACCTCGCCTGGCGTTGCAGACATGTATACATTCTTAATAAATACCTGGAACACACTACCGGAGAGCTACCAACAGAGGGTGTATAAAAACACTCTTGCTACAGTCAAGCATCAGATCCAACAGGTGGAGAACCCAACGCCTGCTGTGGTCATCAGCATCGAAGCAGCGCTTGTTGAATATAGTACTCATCTGGACTATGTCAGCTCCAAAGTGGCGCTTGAGGAGCCTGAGATCGACAGCACTGACCCCAACGTCCCGATAGGCAACAATTGCATGCATGACGAACTGCATTCCGGGAGGCCAGGGTGCAATGGGGATTATGAAGATGAACAAGACGAAAGCAATGAGCGCGATGCCATCCCCACTGCCGGCTGGCAATGATGGCCCATGAATGAACTCTAGAGGTTTGACATGGGAACCCATGATGTCGACGGGTATGGGGGTGAAGATGGTGATGATGTGGATACGGATATGAAGGAAGAACCATCGCATTCCGATGATGGATCAACGCAGAATATGGAGAACTAAGGGCATAGAAGGCATGATCTGGGAACTAGTGATGTCGAAGGGTATGAGTGCGAGGATGGCGACAACGCAGATGGAGATGAGTTGGAAAAAGCACTGCAAGCCGATGATCAATCAATTCAGAATGTGGAGAACTGAGGGCATAGTACTAGAGAGTGTGAAGATTGGACAGTATATTTCAGACCTCTAAAATATGATAATGGCAAGGCAAATGCAACGACAAGGGATGTATCGAAAGCGAAGACTGTATTGCAATAAGTGACAACATCTCAAAGCTAAACATATATGGGGAGAGTGTTGCACCCAATATATAGAAATAGCGGAGACGTAAAATGTTGCTCTCAGCCGAAGAAAGGCAAAAAAATCGCCAGGCGTTTTGGAAATGGTTACAGTATGACTCCAGCCCCTGTGAGGAGTGTGACACAAGTGTCGTTCTGATGGTGCATATACCAGACCAAATTCCGGTCGCAAAGTCAAGGAGGTAAGCATGCAATGCAACGGGAAGCATGTAATCCTCTATCAGACGGTACCAGGTACCATCAGAGCCATCAGAGCCGTCCGTAACAACCGGGTGTTTCTGACGGAAACTAGGGTTATTGCTGAAATGGTGCGGCCGACTCTGGTGGAGGTGCACCCATGTCTTTGCACCTCCAGCGTGTCTGCAGATTCTGTGCTGTTCCATTTTTGGCGAGAAAGGCAGTCATCCATTTGATATTCATCAACTATTGCTGGGTGTGGTCATAATGCAGCCTTCACCTTTTCTGCCTAGGAAACACAACACCCCACTTCTTCTCTTCATGGACTTCAGTGAGAGGTTTGTTGATTAGCAGTTGCGTTTCTGCAATTCCGGCACGCAAATACCCTCTGTTGGCCATCTGAACCCTTTTTCACACAAGACGCATGTCAGACTATTCTAGCTGTACCTGACCTCCTTGCCATACCATAGTAGCTGACATGTTGAAAACCTACATGCAATCAGTTGCTGGGTCTAAAGTGAGATCCGGCTATTAACTCAAACATATATGACTCCATAGCCTCCTCTAATGTCTTTCAAGCTGGCTTCGTCCACTTCCGGGGACGTTTGTCACAAAACTAGCCAGTAAAAACCCCAGGACTGACTGACAACATCATGAAGGTCGATTTCGCAGACTGTTCGGACAAATTCCTTTGTTGACCATTGAGAATTCTCATTACGGGCAGCGATAAGTTGGTCACGTCGCTCTCGGCATACCCTGATTGCACATCTCATTGTTAGTAGACTGCCGTATACTACGATACCAAGTTACCAACATCTGATCATATGGTGCATTGTATTCTTGCCACTTGCGGTTATACTATTGTTACCAACTGTTCAGGACCGTCACTTTGGGTCCGAGTCCCGGTCCAAACCGAACCGCTGCCAAATTGGTCGTCAGAGTTGTCAATAAAACCGAACCATCAACTAGGGTACGGTTCGATGGTAAACTCCCAACCAGTCTGAATTGGGTGGGTTGTCCACAGGTTGCCCAGCGTGTCCATCTATAGATTCATATAAGGCTCTTGTTTTTACAGTTTGTTAATAGTATTTTATCAAAATCATGTTTTCAACAACCAATAATATGTTTTGGCATGCTTTGCAGCTTGCAATATCAATTAATTTGGAATCAGTGTTTTACGTTTGCTATATTGAATGTTTGGCTATCAGGGCAGTCAATAATTCTGTTATAAATGCGAAGATCTATGCGATACCTTGAGTACCAAATATGCATCAACTAAAACTGATGACACTCCGTTGAAGCTTATGTTCAGGATGCGGCATGGAGCATTTTGCAGATGTTTTTGCCAGTAAACGGTGCGAATATTTGATAAATGGATGACTGCACACGATCAGAACATAAAGTCCCCAAGATGAGAAGCTACAAATCTTCAACGCTCCATTGATGCTCATTTTCAGGATGCGGCAGGGAGCATCCTGCTGTGGTTTATGCCAGTAAAGGCTGCCAATATCTGATAAAAGCATGTCTCCAACCAATTGGAACATAAATTACCCAAGATGCGAAGCTAACAATCGTTGAAACTCCGTTGATGCTCATTTTCAGGATGTGGCAGGGAGAATGTCGCTGTTGTATACGCCAGTAAAGGCTGCCAATATCTGATAAATGGATGTCTGCAACCAATCGGAACATAAATTACCCAAGATGCGAAGCTCAAAATTGTTGACGCTTCGTTGATGCTTATTCTCAGAATGGGGCAGTGACTGTGTTGCTATCTGTTTTGCGGTGAAAATCTGCCAATATATCTGTTATGCATCACAGCGACCAAATCACTGTTTAATTACCTTACTTACAAAACCAGAAATCATTGACGCTCCATTGATACTCATTTTAATGTATTGTCCATTCAACATCTACTGCCATCAATGATAGTTTTCATCATGATTTGAACATATTGGTAGTCTTTCTGGTGGATTGAGACTTGGCCCTGTGGCAAAGCCGAGCGCAGTAACACGCTTGCACTGTTCGCTCTCACACGACTAAAATCTATATATCTTGTCAATTGCTTCATTGCGCCTGCAATAGATCTGTATATCAACCGATATTTACAAGCTACTGCTCACCATTCTCCCATAATATATCTCTAACTAAAACTCTTGGTCAAGATACATACAGAAGGTGGTGCAACATTGACGCATTCTGTCCTGCTTTTTCTTCACTCCCTCATAACTCCTCGTTTCAATTGCGTTGACCGTCACCAGCACTTTTTCAGCCGTTCGGTATGATTTCCGTGTAGGCCAAATCAATGCGGGAACAGTTGGCACGGCACTCACATCCTGCTGCTCTGGGCATTCCTAATCCTCAAAGCTAGTGCCTTGCTAGATATCTGATTCAATGTCTGCTGCGCAATACTCTTTGGTGTCATTTGGATTATCCAAGTTGCCATTCCTGTTAAGCCAATCTTCGGTGTCCGAAATGTTTTCAGGTGCACTATCCTCATCACTTTCAACTGGATGACGGTTGATTCATCAGATTTGGCGGACATCTAATATTTGAGTTCGTCCTCCAGGGAGGTTCTTTGGAGACACAGCTGGTGGCAAAGGTGATCTTTCTGACAATATAAATGCAGCCGCACCATCATGTTGAACAAGTGACCAGGATGCTTTGATGATCTCTTCGGTGTCCAAAACTTATCCTACGGCGGTCATCTGTTTCTTTTGAGCGTGAGATTCCTTCTGGGTAGCACGTAGGTTTTGGCTGTCCTGCCACATCTCCAGACAGTCAAGTACCTTGCCCATTCTGTGCAATTTTCTTTCCTCCACCTCTTTCTTCATTTCCGAGTCGTTTTCTATGTTCGTGGTATCCAATTTTGGGTCAGGGCCTGCCAAAATCCCATTATTAGCTCAAGAAAACTGCCTTATATCCACTTTTTTGCAAAGGGTCTCACCTGTGGTTTTTGACTGCCTCCAGCTGATACCATCTCAGCAAAGGGAAAGACTGGTCTCCACTCCGAAACTATGGTGTATGATAGAGAATATATTGCGTTCTACATTGGAGAGATCAGCATACTTTGAGTGGGTTTCCTCCTATTGGCACCACCAGTCAGTTATATTCAGTATCCAAAATGTACTGCCAGTCTCCATTGGGTCAGAATGGTAATCCTTGAGATTTGGATTAATTTGCCCCCAGTTCTTTGGTGCTTCAGGCGGTGAATTCAAAGAGAGCCTGGCGGCAGTCAATAAATGTGCTGCGTGATCGCTTCGTCCAGGTGTCGACTCAGCCACATTGTTAGGTGTCAGGCATTCATCATCATCGCTGGACAAATCATCTGGATCAAAGGATGATTGACCAGATCCTGCAGCCGTTGCGGAGCGGACAAGATTATTACTCGGAACGCATTTGGATTTACTGACCAGCACCCGTCGATGTTTGCCACAGTATCCCATTTCCACATACTTCAAAACAGCCTCTTCAAATTGAGTAGTACAGGATGTTTTGTCCTCAGGACTGAAAACCATTCCCTTGTCACACTTCCTAAACTATCGCAACTTCCGGAAATGATCGAGGATATGTGCTGAAATGAGAAGCATACGCGTTGATGGAGTCACTTCAGCATAATATTTGAACAGCATTTGTCGAGCTAACTTCACGGCAAAGAACAAGTCTTCCTTCCACTGAGTCTTCTTCTTAGCCAAAGCTCGCATTACACAGTTCATGTGATCGAACATGTCGTTGTATACTGTGATACTGTGAAGCAATGTGACTGTATGCCTCGTCGACATTCACAGGGTCCAATATTGAAATGGCCTCAATACTTCCATGACATACTTGACAACAGTCCATTCATCCTGTGATGTGAAGAGTGCCTGGTAATCGCTGTATTTTGGATTCTGGAGCCACTCTAAGTGAATTCTCGTAATTGGTAGGCTTGCTCAAGCAACTCTAGTGTCGCATTCCAACATGTCTTCACATCCATAATCGGTATTACTGGGATGTGTACTTTGGCTTTTCGACAGTCAATGAACTCGTTTCGACAACCAGGTGGTAGTGTAATCAACACAGCAAGTATTCTCCGCTATATGAGAGTGAGTTTCAGGACTTTCAAAATATCTTGTAGTACGTACTTTCTCAATTATCTTTCCTAAACCTGGTCTCATGGCCGACACCTTATTGATTCTAGCATTGCCCTCTTTTCGAAGTCTTTGACTCTTCCCATTATCTATGCTTTCATTCCCTCCAAATAGCTGATCGCACTAATGGGATTCCCAAGACTTGGTGCGGCCTTTTACACCGAGACTGTTCATGAATGCACCTAAAGCCAGCTGTATGACATGCGCCATGCAATGGTATGTGGTTCCTCAGTGCAAGCCACTCGATTGCGGAATTCTCAAGTGTTGATTGCAGCTCACCTGGCATCGAGTAATTGGAGGAAGCATTGTCTGTTGTAATTGCAAGCAAACGGCCGTCGGCAAGCTCAAAACGATCAAGAACGTGGTTCAAATGCGTGTCTAGCCTTCCTCCAGTGTGTGGGCACTTGACCTATCATCTTGAATTTGCTTTCGAAAGAGGAAAAGAACAGGCGACCAACCTCATCGAAAGAGAGTTGTACTGCACGCAATGACCAATCACGATCGATATAGTAAGCAATGACCAACGTTATGGCGAGTGCGTTAGTTGAGATCCATCCGTCCAAAGCCAAATAACTTTATTTCATGACCGCTATTGCTTCTCAATTACATTCATCATCAGTGCATATTCCTTCTGGCAAATGTTACTAAGTGTCATGGCCGACGGCAGCACAAACTCACAGCGTGATGCTTCACATGATCATCGTAGCACGAGATTTAAATAGCATTCCAGAGAATTTACGGCGAAACAAATCCTAACATCAGGTATCGATTCCGCTTGTCTTGGTGAAATTCCGAAGTTTCAAGGTCCTTCACAGCCAGTTCCGAACATTTTGTCCGTCATTTTGATCAATATGGATTATGTGGGATGTGAAATATGAATTTCCTCTGCAACCTTACTATTGTAATTCGTCGACTTCCTCACCTCTTCAGGATCACCCAAGCTCTTGCATCAACTGGTGATCAAGTCAATTCAGAAACTTCTGACTATGTTAACTAGTTTAACTTTGCGTTGAGAGCTTTTGCCAGCAAGTGTTTCCCCATTGAGCTGGTCCCATGTTCTGATGGATGGCGAAGAACTTGATGACAAACGATACATATGATTTCAGGGCTGCCAGTCTCCTCAATTCCCCAGTGCAAATACACTCGCCATGAAGACGCATGTCTAGAGTCATTCTAAGCAATAGGACCTTTGGAGGCTACATTCATTGCAGCCCACGAAGCATTGAAGATGATTTGTAAAGTATGGTCACTCAAATCACAAATAAAGAAACATTCATTTTTGGAAGAGAGCATAACCTCTAGTAAAGAAGTATTTAATGATTGTGAATCCAACATGGCAGTAGGAATTAGAAATCAAGATAATCTGACTCGAGAGACTGCCGATTGTAACATTATAATACAGTGATATGCGGAGCCTTAAATATTGAATCTAGAGCTACAAGTAAAAAAATCAGATCTGTGAGACATTGCATACATATTTGTGACGTTGTATAGAAGAACAGATTGCAAAGACTGACTGCATGCAATTCCATTTAGGAACAGTGTAATGTACTTCATTGCTGTGTAGCTTGCTGAGCCTCCACCAAAATTGTTGACGCTCCGTGGGCGCTCAATTGTTGGAGGCAGATGCAATATCGTCAGTTGTAATTTTGAAGATAATGGCTGCCGATAGGTGGATTGTCAGTTAGCTGTGTTCCATTGCCCGTAGAGTATCGAAGATGCCAGATGAAAAATTGTTGACACTCCGTTGACACTCCGTTGACGCTTATTTTGGAACATAGCAACTATAATGTCCGAAGCATTTTTACCCAGATAGGCTGCCGATTGAACTATTATAGATAACAGTTGTCACACAGCCCAATTATTTTCCAAGATGGAAGATGAAAAATCGTTGACCCTCTGGTGACGCTTAATTTTAGGACATAGTCACGATGTCGTCGAAAGCATTCGGCCCAAAAAGGCTGCCTATAGCTCGATTATGGATTATTGTCATGCCACAGCCCTTTGATCGTCTAAGAGGCAAGGCCTCAAGTCTTTGACGCTCTATTGACTCTCATATTTAGGACATAGCAGCAATGTTGTCACAACAATTATTGCCTAGCACAGTGGCCAATAGTTCAAATATCGGTTAATATCGCTGCACAGCCCTAGCATTTTCAAAGATGCAAGGCCATAAGTCATTGACGCTCCGTTGACGCTCATGATCAGAACATAGTAACCTTGTTATCGCAATAATGTTTGTGCAGAAAGGTGGCCGATAGTTCGCTTATAAGTTGATGTTGCTGCGCAGCCCATTGGATTTTCCAACATCCAAGGCTAAACATTGTTGATGCTGTGTTGACGCTCACCTTAATCACATCGAAACAGCCTTTGTACACTGAATGATTGTACGCAACAAATCATATACCCATCATTGACGCCCAATATTGTGTTTGTAAGTATTATCGTTTGTATCCAGAAGCTTTGTTAGCTCGCAATGACTGATTAACCTCTACCCATGTTATCTGAGTGACAGATGATGTGATCCTCTCACATTCCTGCGCTTTCGGCCGGCAATTTACGGCAAGTAGATCATGTCACTAGTTGTTGGTAAATATAGCTCGACTTCCTTACCTTTCCTTATCCAGCTGCTTCTGCTCGATTTCCATGACATACCATAAGCAGCTTCAAATATCACAACCATGCGCACCAGGTCTGTGCGGAGAGTTATGCAGTTTGATACATGGGTGAATGCCACATGACGGACATCATTCAGCCAGATATGTATTGAGGACAGACTACTCTTTCTATGACTCATATGACGTCACTCCCTTAAAATTTGTTTGTTTATTTCGTCACTAATGTTGCTTTTGCTTTCTCACTTAACAGTAATTGGCAAACAGTAATCGCACGTGTTCGCTGTCTTAAAGCGTGATTTGGATTCTAGACCTAATGCATGGTGTGTTCGACCATTGCACATGTGCAGACAGATTATCATATCTCACAATTTGGTTACTGAAATCAAGAAATAGCTGACACGTAGTAAAATCCGGTACAGATATTGCATTTCCCATAGATATAACGTCAAAAATACCAATTTCCCTCTTTATGGATCCGCAGACGCAGGAGCCATCACCTTGTCTTCGTCTGAATCCGATATCTATAAGGCGATTAGCTGCGTAGGCTATATGCAGGGGTCAAAGCTTACGAGTTCAACAGGCGTCGCATTATGAATAAGTGATGAATCTGACTGCGTGGCGGGAGCAGGACCGGGTATATTTGTCTTCGACAGCGGCTTCCCAGAACCTAGCCTCATATGACTACTTTCTGGTCGAGAAGTCACTTATGGCATTTGCAATATTCCGTGGACAATATCAAGATACTCCATAAGCTCTCCAAATGTTGTCGATGCAGGTTCCACTGTAACATCATCCGTTTGGGGTGAGACCAACTGCCGGAACCCACAATTCGGCTGTGCCGTACTTCTTATCTCTTTCACAGAACTAGTCGGCTGCATCCTCCCATCCTGGTTGTGTCAATTCGTCAAGCTTCAGCTGCTTCTACCAAAATCTCCCCATGCACTGCTGTACCATTTTGGCGATTGTGCCCATCACCCAGCCAGGTTCGTCATCTTCGCTGAGCTGGCCCTGTTCTGTCTCTTCATCAGGCTAATCTTCCCCATCCGCCCCATCGTCGGAACTCGCAATATCGCTCAGACTGTCTCCGATAGCAACCAGCATTGAGTGAAATATTTTTTCAGGCTCTTTGGTCGTCAATACCGCGTTTCCAGCTTCCTCTGTATCTTCCTGCTGCTGCCTAATTGTTGTCTCTGCGTCTTCTACTCGCTTTCTTGCCCCACCGGTTTCTCTCTTAACATAATACTCAATCCATTTCTCTTTCTCTTCGTTGCGTAAGAAGTGCATTTCTGGTCGTTTCTTGGCCGTAAGTTTCTTTTTGGATCGCAAGCTATGCAATGCCCCAAGGGCTCGGACTATTTCTGCCTCCAAGCCGCTCTTGCCTTCATTTGCTTGATGATGTCATTGGGTGGACCGCATTGTTGATTTGCCATATTTGCCCACCAGGAGTGGTGAAAAGAACTTTTTCGGAGCATTGACCATTGTAGTTTGGGTTGACTTTGTTGTAGGACGAGATGTTGGATGTTGCAAGTTATGGACAATATGGAGGCAAGCTTCGTCTGTTATATGAAGGTTGGTACGTTTACTCATCTTGAACAATACAAAATCTCCCTCTTCACTATTAATGAATCAGGAATAGTTGACCTAACCGTACAACATTACTTGATTGTTAGCGTCAGTTTCATGTAATATCCCTGGGATGATTTGAGATATACATCAGCAGACGTCCTTTCCCTCGAACTGCATCCTATTAATATCAAGCAATTCAGCGATTCCGGGGGTCTTACAGTGTAATTTATCCCTGTTAACAAATAAACAACATCAGACCAACTCTCTGCAAATTGCGGGGTGGTGGAAAACCCCTGCAACTTGCAGCCATACTCAGTAGGATTCATCTTGAGCATAACGATCATGTTGGCTGCTACTTATTCCATTCTGACATGAAGCTAACTATATAGTCCTCAGGGCTTCCCACTTCCTCTCGTTATCATCTTCCTCTCCGATTCCACACCAGCATATCATGGATACACAACCACCTCCGCCAGGTGAGAGCGGATGGAATTATGGGCCATTGGCAGGCGCTCCATCAAATATGGGAATCCTTGGCACACAGCAAGAGCTTAGATACAAGTTAGTTCACCATGACGCTCCCAATGCAGCCACCAAACATATTTTCCAGGATGCACATGTAAAAATCGTCTGTAAGACTGGAAGCAGCAAGAATGCGAACCAGCATGCAGTTGGATGTGAGTATATCCATAACGAGGTAAATGGCTGTCAATTAACCGTATAACGTACAGTGGGTGTCTGTAGAGAGCTATGTAACCAATCTATCGCTGACCGTAACGGGAATCCTGGGTGGTCGACAATGGCAATTGTCCGCACAGTCCACGAAATCACACATCATGATGAAGTCAGCTCTGGGATTTTCGCGGATGAATTTTCTGATAAGCATCCCCGTCAGTGGACGAAACAGGCTTTTATCACCTTAGAGGAGGCTACGGAAGTGTATATAGTAGAGGTAATAGCTGAATTTCATTGTTAGAAGCAGCAACTACTGTCTTGTAGGTATTCAACATGTCTGCTACTATTGCAAGGCAAGGAGGTTGGGTACAGCAGGAACAGTCCAACATGCGCCTGGCATTGAATATGGCCAAAATGGCCAAGGAAGGCTTTTCGCGCACCGCAATAGAGGAAACAAAGTACCTGATCAAGAAACCCCCCACCAAGGTCTGAGAAGAGAAGAAGCGGGGTGTTGAGTTTCCTGGGCATTAAAGAGTGAGGGCTGCGATAGAATGACAGCCAGCTATGCTTCGTCAAAACCACACGTCTGGCTGCCTGCCTTGCCAAAATGGCACCACAAAGAATCTGCAGACACGCTGGAGACTCAAAAGAACAGGTGCACCTCCATCTGACCGACGCAGACCGCTGACTCCCGAGCCGAGACAGCCACTTCCCAGCATGCCACCCACCGCAACTGGTAACACTTCCGGAGCATAACTTTTCGAAATCGTCAATTTGCTGGCTGGCTATACGTATTCACATACAGCTCTTCCGTGTGCAGAATTTTTCCCTCATGATGCATCTGCACAGGATAGGCAGCACGAGTCAGATTTCGAACCAGAGATGCTGACTGATGAAGGAACATAAACTGGTTAGTACACTATCTGTTGGGTGGTAATGCAGCTAACATCCATTTTGAAGACCGGAGGAGCCTATTGAGCGATCCTGGAAGTGATGACGAGCATTCATTGAAAGATACAGGATTTTGGAGATTATGATTATATATATCTATGTATTATTAAAGAACAATGTAGTGATCAAGAAGAATGTAAGTGAAAATGCTAGACAGGCTGTCAAAACAATGTGAATGATGAACTACACCAAATTAAATAATTGCATATTGTGGATACAGCTGTGGCAAAATGAGCATCAACGGAGCTTCAACAATTTTAGGTCATATAAGTCTGGTAATTGAAAATTGATTCGCTCGTGGTTATACCGAATCGACGTATTGGCCGTCTTTATAGTCCAAAGTATAACAACACGCTGTCTACCTCATCTTGAAAATGAGTGTCAATAGAGAGTAAATGATTTTTGATCATGCTTCCTGGATAATCACACCACCGATAGATCGCAGTCAGTCACAACACACTTTTTTGCTGGCTTTATAGGCAAAACAGATTGCAATACCCTCCCTGCCCCATCATGAAAATGAGCGTCAACGGAGCGTCAACCATTGTTTGTCGTTTAACATGGGTAGTCTTGGGGGCGACAGGTTGCACATTGTCCTAAATTGATTATTGGCTGCCTTTATAGGCAAAGGTGAAAGTGAAACGCTCCTTGCCCCACCTTCAAAATGACTGTCATCAGAGTGTCAACGATTGCTGGACTTTCATCATGGTTAATCACAGCGTGATGTGGCCATTATTGTCTATATACATCGTTTTGACTGTTTTTATACACTAAACGGCGCATGAATACTTAGTGGTAGCTGTGTAAATGAAATCAGTTGTTACTGTCCCGGAGGATGTGGCGTGAATATCCCACACATATCTGCATATAAAGGCTGCCATATCCTTCTTTATGGATGCTTGTAATCAAGCGCCACTCATAGTACCAAAGATGCAAGACCAAAAATTGTTGACACTCTGTTGACGCTCATTTTCAGGATTTGGTAGGGAGCGTGAGTATGCACAGTTTGCAAATCAAGGGGGCCAATACCTTGAAAATAATCCGTGACATACCAATGTCAATAATTTACAATTAACAGCAGCGTATCTGAATGCAATCATAAATGTGAAACCGGAAAAACACAACTGGAGATTGGAACCGATGGGTCTAGCCAAACCCGGCAAGACTCGCAGGTCGATGGGTATGGGTCTGGGTTTGGCCCGCCAAGAGTCAGCGCGTTGGGTTTTTGGACTGGTGGGTTACCTGCACCCGTTGGTAACACTAGGTTATACCTACCCTGTTTAAATTTTCATCCTGGGTCATACATTTGGTTGGTGGAATTGCAGCATCGCAGTGGACTAAGTGGTATCTGTGTTGCTGCTGTGTCTCACACCAGTGGCACATTGGATGAAGTGCCTAGCATTCAGCTCGTTTTATATCCAAACGCATCTTCCAGCGGTGTTTGTGAAGCCATCGCTTGCCGTTGTGGGCGGGTGAGGAAGATGATAACGAAAAGAAGTGGAAGTCCTGAGGATTATATAGTTAGCTGCATGTCACAATTGAATGAGCGACAGCCAACTTGCACATACTACTCAAAATGAATCCTGCTGAGTATAGCTGCAGGGGAATGGAATGGTTCAGCGATTTGCAGTTAGTCGGTTCGATGTTGTTTGTTAGTTTGCAGGGATACATTATCATGAACGACAGCTGAACTCTGGTCTTTGATAGATATTTAAAGGACAATCTTCGATGGAAAGGGTGTCTGTTGATGATTGTCTGAAGACCTCTCCGGAAACTAACATGAATCACACGTTAACCATTACACAATGACATACAGTTGGCATTACTATTCCCAATGAAATGATGGACAAAACACAATTTTTGTTTCGTTTAAGTTGATCAAATCTGCCAACCTTGACATAAATGACGTAGCCTGCCTCCATGTGGTCAATATCTCACAACATCCAACATCTCGCCCAACTACAAGGTCAACACAATATAGAATGGTCAATACTCCAAATAGAAGCTTTCGCCACTTCTGGCACCCAAATAAAGCAAACCAACAAAGCAATCGACCCAACGATGTCATCAAGCGAGTGAAGGCAAGAGTGGCTTAGAGGCAGAAAAGGTCTCAGCGTTGGGAGTATTGTGCAGTTTACAATCTAAATAGAAGCTTTGGGGGAAGAAAGGACGGGAAACACACTGAGTAAGCAACGAAGAGAAAGTGAAATGAATTCAGGATTATGTGGAGAGAGAGGCCGGTGTGGCCAGAAAGCGAGTTCAAGATGCAGAGAGTGCGATCATGCAAGCGCTGGAGGATATAATCAATGCTGAACAGGAACCATCCATAACCAGAAAGCCTGCAAAAAGTCTTCAGGGGATGTTGTATGCCATTCGAGAGAGTTTAAGCAATCTTGCAAGTTCTGACGATGAGGAGGATGAGTAAGACGAGGAAGATGATAAAAAGGATACTGAGCTTGGCAAGCTGAGCGAAGATGATGAACCTGGCAGGATGATGGGCACTATCTCCAAACAGTACAGCACCGCATGGAGATTATCCGGCAAATGCAGATGAGGCTTTACTGGCTCCCACAACCGGGATGTGAGCACGCGGCCGACTGCTTACATGAGAGAGACATGAAGCTCTGGACAACCGAAATGAAGGCGCCTACAGTTGTGAAGCCCAAACAGCCACAACTGCCTCCACACCATCACCGACAACATTTGGAAAGCATATGCAGATTCTTCATATTGTCCCCAAACAATTACTAATGCCACTTGTGACTTCTCGACTGGGAAGTAGTCAAATGAGGCTGGGCTTGGAGAAACCTCAGTCACACAAATGCATAGCATTTCTCTTGCCCGACACAGTGTCCGATTAGTGATAGATAGAGAATGCGAAGCCTATTGAACTCATAAGGTTCTACCCCTGCATATAGAGTGTCTAGCTAATTACCATATAACAATCAGAATCAGACGAAGACATGGTGACGGCTCCTAAGTCTCTGGTGGAATAGATAGCCAACTGTGTCATTTTGACAATGTGTCTCCACTAAATGCAATTCGTGTAACAAATTTGTTCTGTGTCAGCTTTGTCTGGATTTCAGTGACCAAATTGTGAGACATGAGTGTTCGTCTGTGTGTGTGCAAGGGTGGTCCGGGCCAGGCGAAAGTGCTAGACTCTGAATCAAGTTGATAGAGGACCACTGAACATTGAACCATCTGGCCTGCTACTGTTACATTACAAAGGAAAACCTTAATTTACGACAAAATATACTACCAAACATTAAGTTAGTGGTGTCATACGACTCATAGAAGGAGCAGTCAATGCGCCACTTGAACCTAGATAAATGACAACCATCATGTTGCATTAATCTGTGCAGGTAACTAAATCACTCTCCACTCTGACCTGCTTCACATGATCGAGATATTGACAATTGCTTATGGTACATCATGGAAATTGTGTAGAATGAGCTGGATACGGACTGGTGAGGATGTTGGGTTCTATATGTCCAAAAACAAGTGGATGCATTTGTATGCCATACATCGCCGGCCGAGAGCGCTGAAACAAGTGTTAGCAACTGCTTCCGAATTCCTGCGTCGGTTCTGGTTCTGGTTTTCCCCGAAACCAACCTGTGGCAAAGGGTCTTACCACCCAAATTACCCGGACCATTGGAGAAGGGCCGGTTTTACCCCCAAAATCCCGTCATTTGAAGTTCACAATTTTGTCTCCAATTAACGATGTGAGTTCTGATTGTATCGGTACACGACCAATATATACATGATGCAATTTTATCCGCTGTTTCACCTCCCGCTGTCAGAGTTGTGACCGGGCCAATATTCATAGAGTTGCTATTGAAAACCCACAAATTTTGCTAACAATATGGTCTTGTGTCAGAGCGATTCAATGAATGTCAGACGGATCGCAAATTTGACATAGACAGGTGGAAGAATGGCTAACGCTGCACAATCTACGCATTGATCATGTCCTGATATGATGAGAACTCCGATGCTTAATTGCAGCGAACATGACAGGAACCGTAAAATAGAACCACGGTCTGGGTTTAACCCGGCCAAAAAACCGCCGCTGTATGTGTGGTCCATGGAACACCCTGCCAACACAAAGCAGGACAAGTTTTCAGACAGGTCTTGAACTGTATGGAACTGTTTTTCTGGCCCAAACCCGAACCGCTGGCAGGGTACCCAGACACGATGGTAATGATTGCTGGAATGCGACAGACCTATGTCATTTACTGTACATATGACATTTATCGTGATGGCTCAGAAACTGAGAGATCTTGAAGTTTTTACATGCAAACGACTATACATAGAAACAGAATATTGCTTGTCAATAATGACTGAATGCATTTTGTGTACAATTTTTGAGCACCCAATGACTGTTAGTATGTTGCAAAGATAAGGTCTCAGGTGAGCATCAATGGAGGGTCAATGATTTATAGTCTCCCCCATTCTGCAATCAAAGGGCTGCATAGTCGTGACCATCCAATCAAGAAGCATTAGCCGTCTTTATAGGTAAAAAGGCAATCGACAGGCCCAGCCTAGAAATGAGCATCATTGGAGTGTCCAGGATTTTTTGTCTTGCATCTTGGATAATCACAGCGCTGTGCAAAGGCATTTGCCTATAATTACAGTATTTGCTGCCTGTATCACCAAAGATAGTGGTGACGATATTGCTACTACCTCCTATAAATGAGCATCAATGGAGCATCAACAATTACCAGTCTTATCAATATGATCATTGAATTGTAATTTGGTCCCTGCTATGTATAACCAACATATTAGCAGCCTTTATGGGCACAATAGCACATGGTACGGTCACTACTCTATCCTGACAATGGGCCCCAACAGGGCGCCAATGAATTTTGGCTTTGCATCTTGGGTAACCTAAGTGGCGATTGGTTGCTGCCATCCATAAATGAGGTATGGGCTGCAAAGACAGGCAAAATCAATAGCCACACATTGCCTGCCGCATCCTGAAAATCAGCGTCAACATAGCGTCATTGATTTCAAGTGTTGCAGCTCCATAATCTAGGTGGCCATTGCTTACATATATACTTAAATGAGAAATTTGCAGCCTTTGAAGGCAAAGACAATATCGAGTATCGTGGCTAATGTAAGTGTGGATTTGTGACAACAATTCATATGCGATGTCCTGGCAGCCTTTTCATCTGAAACACGGCATGATATATGCGTTACCACACCATGAAAATCAGGGTTAACGGAGCGTCAACAATGTTTGGTCTTGTATATTGGGTAATGAATGTATTACCCAGATACATGAACTCATAACAGAACTATTGACCACCTTTCTAGGCTAAAATATAACCTAGAAGACGCAAAACATGAATTCCAAAATAATTGATATCGTAAGCTGCAAAACATGCAAAAACATATTATTCGCTGCTGAATACCTGATTTTGATAATATCCAATTATCAAACTGCCAAAATAAGAGCATTATTTGAATCTTCAGATAGACCCGCTGGGCGACCAGCTGACAACCCTTCCAATTCAAACTAGGTGGGAGATTGCCATTGAACCGTACCCGAATTGACGTTTCGGGTTCATTGACACTCTGGAAAGCCAATTGTGCACCTACTCTGTTCCCATCAATACCGGGACCCGAAGCGACGATCTGGAACCATTGCTAACACTACTTGTATCCGCCGTTGAACCAATTCTGGTGGTTACATTGCCAGAAGTGGCAGAGACCTTCAGTACTGTCATAGATGAAATGACACATGGAACCGATTTCAAACTGATTAATCTGTTGCACACCAACAAAGGAAATATCACCCCCAAAGTTCTGACAACCAGTATTGAAAAGCCGGGAAACCGACGGAATATCCACCTTGTGTTGTATGATACCTTAACATCTAGAAGGACACCATCAAGCAATGGCCAACTCTCCTACTGTGCATGCAGTTTTGGGATTTTGGAGGAGTTTCATCAGTATAAGAATAAAAACAGTGTGAACTGGCAAATTGTGATGAATGCGAAAATTGGATTCAAACTTGTAGTCACACCTCTACCGGGATTCTATTCACTGAATGACTGGTGATATCAGATGGTATGGCTGTTTTCAGGCGGGCCTGACAATCCACAGTATGATACTGTGATGGAAAAGCATAGTGCTGAGGCATTGCATTCCGCTGTGAAGGGTTTGATGCATGCTATCCACACAGAAGGCAAAGAAGCTCGACAGGATGTGGTGCACCAGATGATACAGAGTGCAAAGGGTTGGACAGTAAGGAGGTGGTTGGAATTCATACAGGCCAATCGTATACTACTTGTTCTTATACTGATGGAGAATGTACACTTCATTGATTCTGAGTGGACTGAGGACAATCAAGCAAAACTGAAGACTTGTGTGCAGAGATACACTTCACTGGGTGCTTCAGGAGCATGGAGGGTGAATAGATGGAGGCTGGGATGTTTCTTGTTTGTATTGGGAGATACCGAGGATTACAACGAAGTTTCTGGGCAATGGTATGACAAGTGGCCAGACGATACTAGGGTGTATTATCCAATTCTCTGACGTCCGAGAGAGACATTTCTACCAATCCTTGTCAATGATCGTGCGGAGGTTCCCAAACCTGATCAGGACGATGAATCAAGGGAGTTACTTCTTCCAGAACAAAACAAAAAGCAAAATACACTCTCAGGTCCATATCCTCCACAAACAGTGGTGCTATTTCATCTTCTTTCTGGGCAAGTTCGTCATTTCAAGTGGTGGCCAACCGTGTATTTTTAGCATTATGTGGATATATTCCACATGGATGCAGAAATGGGAAATGATTAATGTACAGAAATGCATTTCAGATTCCATGATTCACGAATTCCCTGTGTATTCGTAACTACATCATCAGTGGGCGGAGCATGTCTAACTCCTAAAGCAAGAAACCATGCATTAATCACTCAGAAGTTCTGGGTATTGACTGAGCAGCGGCAGGTATTTGAATAAGTTGTTCAGCTAGGGCAAAACAAACTACAACACACATGGTTATGGAATACAAGTCCTGGTTCCTCACATAACGATACAAGTGATCTCCACTACCACTCTCAAGTTGCAAATAGGAATGTCCTATACAGCATGGTGAGTTGACCGAACACTACAACGACGATGATTTACCAGATTCTGATGACTCGTGAGGTCGATAAGAAGCGGCTGACAGAGAATGGAGAAATATTGCTATCTGATGTACCATCATCTTAGATTGTTAGGACAATTCATCAAGGTATGCCTCTTTGGACAGTCACCCAACACAATCTTAACTGATACAAATAGTCAAAAAGGTTGTTTGTAAGGCACACTATACTGCATAGATAAATGCATTCTCTCTGTCAATTTCAAGCGAATTAATGATCTGATGTTTGAAATGGTAGATGGGGATTTCAGTGGCATTCTTGATTATTAATAATGACAAATATGAGATGAAGTCAACTGATAAGCTACATTACACATTCCTGGCTGGCCTATGTCACAATGAATGGCATCAGTTGCATGTTGTGTAGGATGCAGTAAAGTACATCAAATGATTCGTCAGTGGCGAAATTGTTCTACCCTGGAAGCCTGACGAGATGTACCCATTTGGAAGTCAAAAGGATGAAAAAAGCAAAATCCAACAACTTTAAAATACACTCAGGAATCATCGGGATCTGTCATGCATGTCGTGACCACTGATCCAGCGCTGAATATTTGCCAATCCCATTTGGCAACAATGTCAGGCGAGGTGATATTGAGTTGCGATGTCAGATTATGAGACACCAGCTTGCAGATTCATGCCAAAGCTGCAGCATATGCTGGCATATGATCGAATTTCAGGTGCGCCAGAGAATCCTCAGCATATGCCTTGGGTGACATTGTGAGAGCTCCAGGACAGCACATTTGCGAATCCCATTTGGCACTAGGACACTCTAGGTGGTATTCAGTACTTTGGTTAGAATATGAGACACATATTGCTTATTAGTACCGAAGCCGCAGCTTGTACTGGCATTTCATCAAAGGTCAGATACGCCCGAAAGCATTGAGTACATATCCATATGACCGATTGATCACTGCATATTTGCCAATCCCAGTGCCAATTATGTCAGTCTAGGCAATATTGTGTACTTCTGTCAGAATATGACATATTGGCTCACTTATTCATAGCAAAGTTCCATCATTTGCAAACAACTCGTTGAGGTTTGGCCAGACTTCAGATCTGCATTGCAGAGTGTCGGATACTGACATCCAACTCAGGAAATCAGGGCTAAGCTGCAGCATTTGCTGGCGGGTATTTGGTGGCCTCTGATTCAAGTTTTGCCACAACTGAGATCTGTCATCCAGTCCAAAATGAGGTTGTTGGATTTGTATAAAGCCAACTTTGACAGGCTGCAACTCATCATGGATGTATCATTCCGGCCCAGAAACACCTAGTAAGCCACAAATACCCCACGAAGGTGCATCTATCCCAGTCTGTCGTGCACAGTATACTATAGTTTCATTTATTCTCATCACGTTTTCTTCGACTTGAGATCTGTGGACGCAGTACATATAGCCTGTTAACAATCAAGCTACATCATATTCAAGTGCAAGCGGCTCATCCCGCTCGGCCTCTACTGATATATCAGTCGATGCTTGGTTGGGATATAAAGGCCACCACTAACATGCCTTGAACTGTCACCTCCACGTCAACTTGTTTGTTGGAGGAAGGTCGCTCTGTGCAACTTAACCATGAATGTAAAGCCCATCGCAATTAGTAACCCCACTTATCTCAATATTGACTGAGCAGTTCGCTTGGACCTTTCCTTGGAAATCATAAAATAGCTTCCACATGTTCAGGCTCCGTCAGAAAAGCTGGAGCTTCAAAGCGAGAATCTCAAAAGACAGATTCTGTCCCGCAACTCTGCAAGATGGCTCATACTCCCGCTCACCCATTTACCATAGTTACTCAATGAGTACTAAGTTCCCAATGCTTTGAATACCGACATAACTCAATGCTGACTTACTTTTATGTTTGGGCCACCAAAACTGGTATCTGAATATAGATGATGTGAATGGATTCGCACAGAGAGTGAAGTATGAAGAGAGAGAATCGTGAAAGCTCACATTAAGAAGCGACAGCTTCAAAGAGTGCAAGTAACTGTCATACTAAGGCGAGTGTGCAATCCCCACAAAATAAATGCAATCATAACCATTAAAACTCTGGTGCACCTCAATCTCCGGAACTGTTTGTATGCAAATATCATTCTTTTGCCCACTGTGAGATGACGTCCCACAATGTCTTCATGCCATTGTAGCATATAGCTTTAAACTCCAATATTAATTGAAGTCAACATTGTAGCAGTGAGACTCACAATGAATATGTCATTGAAAAGTGTGCAACTTACTAGATATTAGGCGCAAAATCAAAATGTGAGTGAGTATACATAACTCATTTTTTAGCAATGTTGGTATTCCCAAGTGATTGAATCAATACAATGATTCCTGAATCATCTGTCGTATCTTACCATACCTTCCCTCTGCCTGTATCTCTCTTTTGTATACCAAAGACACTCTCTCAACCATTCACTGCAATATTGTGATGAAGGTTATTCTGCAGACATGGCCCAGATGAACATATGAAAGGGAAGTTACGCTTCCAATATTGCATTATCAACCACTAACTTAGCAGCAGCAACATAATGGAATAGAATATCATGAATATATATGTCTCTTTGCAGTGGATATCCCACATATGGAGATTCGTATTTCTCCTTGATCAATTACAAACTAAGTATGATCCCTTGCACCTCAGCTTGCACTCTCAAGGTACCAAATCTATGAAGTTCTACACACTCTAAATGCTGCACCAATTTCATGCCATGCAGTCACCTTAAATGCTCAAATATTCACGCATAATTACTACTTTTACAGAGTTATATGCAGGGGCACATGTTTTCATTCAGATTCTCAGTGCTCCATTTGGCCAGCACCAAGGGTCAGTTAGTGTCATGAGTTTTTTTCCGGTGTGTCTGCTTCTGTTCTATGTGCGTTGGCTTTAGCCAACCACCATTTCTTGCATCCACACTGCATGTGGTTGACAATAGTTCCTAACATTGTTTCTTAGGAATCCATCTTATCTGGCGCACCTGACAAGGAATCCATCCATTCTGATACACCTGACATCATCTTCCATTGCAACACTGGACTACCGTTCGCGATATCAATATGAACAATCAAAGTCATCTCTCCTGAACCATTCAAGACACACCTCGAATTGCATCTTTCCCGACGATATGCAACTTCTTCCTCCATTTTTCGAGTTACTGTGTTGCAATTAATTCTATATTTACTGCTTATACATTCTCTCCCATATTCCCCCACTGTCTATTGTCATTACCTCACATGGAACCATCGCCCAGCCAGGTGAGGAAACACTATTCACAGCCGAATCAGGATGCACACCTTCAGAGAGCAATGGAATTCAAGAACGCAGTGAATCTTCTTTGCCAATCAAATGTTAGCTGTCCAATTATCTTCCATTGTGTATCATAAATGGTGTTACAGATGATAAATGTCCCAGATTCCAGTTTTGGTGCAGGATGATGATACCAATCAGGAGATCAGTGATGACGAAAGCGAAGACCCCAGATAGTCCAACTTACCATCTGACATTGAAAATGACGATTTGGATTACCAACAGGAGGCCCTGGTTATAAGCCAGGTACGATAGGACAAGTCATTACAAACAGCAAGCATTCCCTGTAAAACAAATGGAGCTGTGCTGATACTGTTAATGCATGCCCTCCCCTTCCCAATTCACTAAATCTAGCCGCAGCATTGGCACCACCACTGCTCAAACACCGAAAGTCACCACTCTTGAACAAATTATCCAACTCTGACCATGCGCCATCCACCCAGACGCTGCTGCTATGCAAGTCCAGTGGAGAACAGAATGTTCCACAACCCAAGACCAGTGCAGATCAGAACGTTCCCCAATACCAAAGGCTACATTTGAGTAAGCATATAGGTTCATGGAGGCAGTCATATTCACGAAGACTACTTGGCCAATGTTGTTTGATGACCAGTTGAGGATGATTGAAGAAGCTTGGAGACTAGCAATTGAAGCTCAGGATTGCCAGCGGGCATTAGCAGGTGCTGCAGTAGGCACGCCATCTGTGTGCTAATTGCCTGGCAGTCCATCTCTCAAAATAGACCCGCAAACAAGTGAAGCTGGATGTCTTGGATTCTGTTCAATACTTCTCTATCAGATTTTGGATATTGACTATGCCCCAACACATACATAGCTAAAACTGGAAATAAGTACCATTCAAGGATGTTTGCCAGATTGGGCACATCGAACTGTTGTCCATAGTTACCAATGGGATTGGTGGTCTGAAACTGATCTTCAGATCCAGGTTAAGGAGCTCCTACTTGACAGTGCATATCTCTCCAAGGTCGTTGATGATAAGAAAATTATTATTCACCAGAATGGAAGTGCTTGATCTTACTTACGCCCAATTTTCCTGCACCGCCAATAGCTTGGGGCACCAGCCTACAACATCCCGGTATTTCCAACAACTCACTCCGTTGATGTGAGTGCTGGCAGCTGCAGCGATTCATTGTGCATTGTCTGAATATACCAGTGGAAAGAAGACCACAGTTATGATTTCTCAAGATTATTATCGACGTACATTTTACCCATTCCCTGTGTTAAATTTTACTCTTGAAGCCACTGCACTCATCAATCACACATTATTGGGCCGCTTGATACCCCCCCTGTGGTGGAACTCTGCGAGAATAGCCACTGCTCATGTCCTGTCGGCACTTCTCAGCCTAGATTGACACTCATCCACAGTATTCCGCAGTTGATTCCCCACGTTCCATGCTCCTCAATTGTACTGGCGCACCTCGGTCTGGATTGCCACTTCTATATTGAATTCTGCACTTCTGCCCCCGCACACCCCTCCCCTCCCAGCGCTCGTCAGCTAGTATGGACACTGCTCAATCCCCATCGGTGCTCCTCAGCCTATATTTGGTGCTTCTGAATCCCCGTCGGCGCTCCTTACCCTAGATTTGACGCTTTTTTTCATTCTGTACTCCTTCACCATCTTCTGTGTACTCCTCTTGTCTACACAGCACTACCCATCTGGCACTGCTCTTTTCCTTGGCAGTTGCTCCCTATTCTGTTAAGAATAATCATTGTCATTCAAAGCCCCATTCAGATTTCCTGCTAGCTAACATCTCATTACACAATTATGAGATATCACAAATCCAGCCAAATGAGATTGGAAATCAATTCCATCCACTTGCCATGTATGAATAATCAGCAAATCCCAGGTGCGCCTCCAGATTCTTCGCGCCATTGATGAATTGTGTGTTCCCGCTTTCGTCGGACCTTATATAACAGCAGATGGTGTCAATGGCATTCACACCATACTTGATTGATATTGTTTGATCGCTCAGTCAGGTATTGTTTCGGTGTGCCTGCATGTATGTTTAAATGATTTGCCATTTTCTTTGGTTCCATAATGTCGCAAGGCAAAGAATATAATGTTGAAGAAAAAGATTGCTAGTAAGTCAGATGTGATAATGAACAATAATCCATGCATCATCTTCGCTGTTGAGGGGAATCAATTGCTTGTATACATCTGGAGTGCCTCAGACCACGCCTGCATTCTTCTGGATGAATATCAATAAGAACCAAGTCATCTGTCAGAGTTTGCTGGTTATTCCCACGTTGTTTCGGCGACACTTTGAAGTGCACTGAAGGGTCTCACCTGACTTCAGACGTGTTGCTAAACTTATCACAATCACTCCCATGGTACACCTGTACCTGTCATCAGATATCCATGTAACTTTGAAGGCAGGCTGGAATGCACTCCTAGGATTCAACAATCTTCTGAAATTGTCGCTTCTAAGTTTACACTCCACATCCTCTCAGATACTGCTGGAGGTTCCCTGTGAGTAAAATATGTTTTGCTGATGGTGTGAGCATTGGCGCCGGGCTGGATGCAGTTGTTGGCTTTGCGGCTGAGATCATTGTGGTCTCTTCCTTTCTGGCACGATTTGGTGGGGCTTTCATGGGTGTGGTGGTGGCCATTCAAGTGACTCTTCAGTGTTTGTACATGATGAGTAATGGCATGGTACAGACACAATCATCATTGAGCTTCACGTCTGGTATACATCCCAGGAGAGGTTGCAAGTTATCAGAAACTGTCTTGCAAATGTCGATATACTTCTATTTGTCAGGTCCATCAAACTCCATGTCACAGACTCAATGTCAGAGAGGCAATGTTCATGTCTCAATATCTGAGACTCAATGTCAAAGAATCAATGTCCAAGACTCAGCATTAGAGTCGGATTCAGAAACCTGGTTCCATCTTGTTGCTATTTCTTGCACCTCGGTGTACAACGTGATATTGGTGTACAATGTGATATTGGTGTACAAATGTATAGTGGATTCGTCGTATTTAGATTTCCATCCCTGGAGTGCTGAAACACCTTGAGTGAATGCAGACCAGATAGTCACAGAATCAATGTCCTGGGATGTCTCCTTGAGCACTAAGGCCAATACTTCTTAAGTCCAGTTCAAAACGCCAGTCAGACATCTCCATAGAACTCGTGGTGGTGCCATAATGATGGTTATTCCATTCATTTGAGGGTTGCTGAGTGGGTGTGAGTGTCACTTAGTTTATATGAGGGCTGCTGAGTGGATATGGTGGTCGCAGAGTGGAAATAGCGGTGGTCAAGAAAACCATGATGAAGTTAGGAGGGCCTGAAGCAGCAAATAATTACTTCGTGGAGACAGCTCAGACTAGGTAGATACAAAAATGTCGGCGGTTGTTTTGGAGGCCAGATACAATAACATTAGGAAGGAATTAAGGGGTTAGATTGTAGAAATGCGGATCCATGTGTGGCAAAAACATCAATTCACACAGTTCAGTCAAGGGAACCCAAAAACAGTACTTAGAAGCAAGACTTCCTCGCATTCCACCAGAGGAAACGCAGGTGGCTAAAGATTGTAAACTTCAAACCTAACCATAGTGTGTGGTACAACAATATCACAAGGCTAGGCTGCCATCTATATCTGTTTAGGGAAGGCTGAATCTACAATATTGGGATACTTGATAGGAGCCTCACTTCAATCAATGTCCAGGGTGCACTCAATTACAAACGTTTCACCTTCAGCGATGCAGTTCCTTATTTGCATATTGTGTGACATGTGCTTTTCCTGACAAAGTGGTTTCACTTGTCACCGCCATTCAACACAGGCATGTCTTCACACAAATTTCACTAATCTTCACATGTCAGATGGGCCAGACTGTGACCACGCAGATGACATTCCCCAATCCAATGATGGTGCACTCTGTCGGCCACCTGAGATGGAGGTATTCACCAATACAGAAGCCCCAAATGATGACACAGCACCAGTGCATTCAGTTCAGTATGAATACAGTGACCGCCTTCCCCCATTTGCTACACCCAAACAATTGCAACTTTGTCATTCCATTGTAGATTCCAACTTAGATAAAACAAAACTCAACCACATCCTCAAACAAAGAATTAGTGTACCCAAAGCTAATGCCAAAATCCGGACCAGCTGAATCTACTCATTGGGGACATGGATGAAATGGACAGACTTGGTTGCGGGTGGGAGGAAACTTCTATAAATATGGAAGGAAATGCTACTCCATTATCCAATCGGAATACTATCACAGTTGAATGATACATCAACAGAATGTACAATTGTTTGGAAGTCACAACTCAACTACTCAGCTATTCTGAACAGCCACACCTATCCTTCCAGGAGCTTCCAGAAGCTGCTGAACAGGCTGAATGCAAAACGATGTGCTTTTCAGGTGCCCTGAGACGTACTTTCAGGTGTTTCTCAATCCTCCTGAAGTTGCAGAACAGAATACAAGACTATTCCACAGAGTATGAAGTAATCTTCAGAATGCTATAAAGTCATCCATTCAAGTTCGTAAAATTTCGGAGCTGCTGGGACTACGACACTCATTACCAAGAGCATTCCGGTGCACCTGGAGCTAGACTCTCCAGGAGTGATAATACATGATGTCTATATCGAATAGTACAATTCGATAAACTATCTCACAGCTATACACCTAAATCATGCATTCTGATCTAATTAATATACAGTCCAGTAGGTATCTATATCAACTTGTTATTGACAAGGCATATGCTATCGATGCCGCCCGATGCAGCATTCTCCCGCACCAAATGTGCCGGTCGAACAATTACTCCAACAGGTACAATCTGTATCTTATTCGTCTGTTTGACCACCCAGATGAACCCGTCAACACAATCAGCCCCACCAGGATGATCTTTGAACTTTGTTGGAATCACCACTGCATATTCTTGAGCTTGAGGACGTAATATCCATGGTTGGGTCTTTTTGCACCTCCTGGAAAACATCGATCTTGCTTTGCCGGCTGGCAGGCGCTCCTGAAATTGGAGGATCTGATGTGGTGGAGTCAAGCTGAAGTATAATACAGGAAAAGAAGGAATTCATGCTTGGAAGGTGTTATCGAGGTAATTCTCTTCACTTTGCGCATACTGGACCCAGATGTTATAAGCTTCAGGCATGATCCCTTGGTTGGCATTGGTATATTCTACCTTGCAATCAAGTCCCAGATGCTCAACAGAAGTAGTGTTGTGAAATGGTTGATGGTCGTACAATATCCCATTCTGGAGTTTAATAAATATACGGTCAATGAGTACATTCTGATCATATCCGAACACGAGTCCACAAACTTCGCGTCCCCAGTCCTCTTCAATTTGAGTGTGGAATCGGTGTCCAAAGTTGGGAATTCTGAAATCTTTTGATGCATCTCTGAGTCAAGTTGATTTGATACTTCTGCACACTCTGCGGACATGCGTTTCTCTCAAATGATATACCTGCTGTGCTACAGGGCGGATAATGGGCTCATCCTGAATTGTTTGGAGATGTAACAGATGGGCTCTGGGTGTACTTCGCCATGTAGCGGTAGCGGACACTAGGTTGAAAACTTTTGCAGCGTCCATATCGTTCCAGCCTGCGAGTGCAAGATATGACAGTGTCTCCTCCATATAGTCAAGGCTGGAACACCAGTCATTATGCTTAAGCATCTGTCGAATGTAATTGACTTTGTGGCTAGATCAATATGCCTCTTTCACGTTGGCGATATGTAGCCATTCAGAAATATCGGTGGTGACATTGTCACCTGAACCCATTCGGCGAACTGACTCTAATATATGACTCACAAGATGCATCTTTGGATATCCGAAATGGATTATGCGCTGTTCAATGGTTTTCTGGAGCGCATGAATGCCGATTGTCCCCCACCCAGTTTCAAACTCGATCATGCGGACGAAGAATTCTTTCTTGAACCGTGTCTGTTCATTTGAGGTGATTCCAAAGATATCTCTCTCCAGCTGGATTGTGATCCGCTCCGTATCAGCCAAGCTCCAGGTTGTGGCGTCAGTCTCAGAATCAGATAGGTGGATCTGGAATTAAAGTCGCTTGTCGGCGGTCATGTTCGCTGCCCCGTAAGCCTCGTCTTCGGCTGCAGTTTTCATTAGTGCAAGTTGTTCGGTGAATATGCTTCTGGGACCGGTTCCCTTGGTCCCGACTTCCTGCAATAGTTGTTGCTCATTGTGTTGGAATAATTTATCGAAAAGCATGCATTTAGCAGGTGTCACTTGATGGATTTCGCGCTCCAGTCGCTCAATTGCCTTCTGACGATCAGCATCTGACAAAGTTGTTGTTGTTTGCCGGGCTCTATTCAGGTGGACCTAAAATTACCTGCCTTTTGTTGAGGAAACTTTTTCAGTCCCATTCATAAGGGCCACCATTGCAGCAGGAATCTTATGAATCTTTTGTTCGCATCACTGAAAGCATTCTGTTGCCAACAGGTCATTTACTTTGGCCTTCACAGACTTCGATATTTTCTTTCCTCAAAAAATTCCTTCCTTCTGGTAAAATCGCTTGAGTGCATCGTCTAGTGCTTTAAGGGATAGATCAGAGTGATTTTGTTGGCTAACAACAATAGAGAATTGACATAATGCCCGCACGGCTCCCATTACCATTTCATCAGAGGCTGTTTCTGCGGTATTTATCCTGTCATCCTTGGAGCAGACAAGAATTGGAGCGCAATTCACAGCCAGTGTTCTGATCATTCCACAGATCTCTTAACCTTGCCAGGTGACGCTTTTCAAAGAATCGAATGGTTTCGAGAAGTGCTGCAGTCCGGGATATTATGGCACCGATGTGAATTGATTGTCAAATTGATCCTTGACCAGCCTCACTGTCAGGTATTTGAGCAGCCAGTGCAATAATTCGTTAACCAAACCCAGAAGCAGCTGATGCAATTAATCAGGCTGCCAAAGCCGAAAGACATTGCAGAGAGGGAATTGCCAGAACTGGTTACGGATTGGGTGGACACCTAGAGTGTGCAGAGCATCAATATCGTTGTCCTCCAGCAGCTACGAGTAAATATGCTGGTCTCTTGAGTTATTGAGTGGTCAAATGGTGGAATGCCCCATCATCTCACCATGAGGAATTTCACACATCAGACAGGAGCCAGACTAGAATTGAGCAACCATGACTTATTCCGGATAATCTCCGACCCAGGCAGCCAACAGTGGGTAACATTGTCGCTGGAATCCATCAGCACAATCCCATTTCAAGCCGGGGCCGGCAATGTCAAGATGCCTAAGTTGAGACAGCACAGTTCCAACTGCGGCATGCCATGCTTCATCCATATTTTCGGCACCATTCAGGGGACATAGAATCAGGATGACGAGAATCCAGGTGCACTTTTTAGGTGTACAGCAGATCTTTTTTTGAATATTACCTATCGTAAGATACAGCGGCCAGACATGATGATCGTCTGAAACATTTGTCAAGTGAGTCTTGTCGGATACACAAATGACTGGCACAATTGTCCCTCCGGCAGGAAGTTGATCTTGTGTATCCCACCACCAGTCGCCCAAGTTCATCTCGCTGTAGGTCCGATGACCCTCAGAGTCTGTGAGGCGCACCAGTTCCAAATTGAGGTGTGCCTGAAAAGGACGATGTGCTAGGAGGAACTGGATACATTTCAAAATTCCCCTGTAGTATAATGTTCCAAAGACACATGAGGATTCGTCAATCTAACTATCATCGCCAAGCTGGAAATCAAGTTCAGAGAGGAGTTTATGAATGGCATCTGCGGATTGGAAGGATTCGATTGTGAAGTTCTCCAGGCCATGCCTGAGATGTTGATCTATCCAGGTTGTCGTTTGCTGGCTAAACGATTGAGCTTGCTGAAAGTTGTGTGTGGACCGAAATGGATGCCATGGATTCCATTGTTCTGAGTACTTTCGATGCTTGTTGTACAATCCAGTTGCTTTGCCATACGCTTTCCCCCCCGCATTTTCCACTCCAACTACCTGCCTAGGAGCCTTTGTCCTGGTTGGATCAGGTGTACAGGTGAGATCAGCCTGCTGAGAGTCTATTGGTTCTTCGTTGAGAGTATCTTCGGGTGGTGGTGCACCTGGTAGGTTGTCTATGAGTAGATCATAAATTGAAAGCTTGTCGATGGCCATTCAGGTGCACCTACTGTAGTCAAACCATGCTGGCTCATGGTGAGGGTAGCCTGCGGGTGGTAGAATCCCATTGGGTAATAGTATTTCATTTATTGATATTGGGTGATATTGTTGATAGTGAGCTTCCAGTCGGTTCTTGTTGCATAATTTCTTTTTAGAGATTCAGCATTTATCATGTTTCCGGCGAGTGTTGACCATATTTGAGAAATGCTCAGTGTTCTGATGAATCTTGATGATGCTTTAGGGGGTATGGTGTGTTGCTGGATTTGAGCCTCAAGGATATTGGTTTGAATGCGAGCTAACTCTAACTCAGGTTAGCATATCACTTTCATAGCTCTATCACACCCCACCAAATGTAGAGGAGGTGTAAGACAAAGTCACTTTACAATCAGTTTTCTTCACAAACTAGGATAATATCAATCAAATCCCGCACAATAATGCTGCACATTATCTACTGATCGTTGTTAGCAATGTAAGCTTCTTATGTCATCACTGTGATCAACTTTTAATACTGTTGATCAGGTGCTACTACGATTGGCCTTATCGCATACTAAGTCATTGCGGCATTGTGCAGGGTATGTCTACGCTTGAGCCTCAACCAGCAGATAATATCAGCTTATTACAATGAATAGGGAAGTCTCCTAGCAAACTGTATGCCCGCTCAATGATCATCGAGAACTGATAGGCTGGTAGGATGTTCTCTTCAGGACTGATCTTTGACTGGTGGGTGGATCCTGAGGAGACAACAACGTTAACACAAGGAGCTCAAAAGGAAGGAATCACTGTTGCTGCTCCACTAACAGGCCTCATATTGAATGAAGTAGTAGGTCGTACACATACATTTTGAGTATATAATGCCTAGTCGTACTAACCTTCCAACCAGATATAGTTCTTGTCAGGTTCCTGGAGATATCATGTCCTATCTTTTCTATGACCTATACAGTCAGGAACTGAACAAAGATGAGCTTCTATCCAAGATCCTAGTATACGAATTGGAGCATATAACAAAGGAAGGCGGGAAGTGTGTGATAATGATTTCTTTTTCCCAGCCGGGTTTCATGGAATCAAAGGCAAAGTGAAACTCCAGTTCATGACAACGAAGATGGATATAAGAGGCCTTCATTCCGCCGAAGGTCACTGATATCTTCAATACTCTCAACCATACTCCACTTCATTCGAAATCGCCAATTGAATTGAGTATTTGATCACTACCATCGTTCGTTCACATACGATGTCGACGAATGGATCTTCGCTGAAGACAACCAATATGGGTCCAACCAGTGGGCTGTTTGGCTCACAACAATGCCCAGATGACAATGAGGGAGTATCAGATAATGATGTTGGAAATACACCGAGCAAAGACACTCAATTTGGGCAACCCGCAAATCAATTTCATCCACCACTACCACCAGGGTATATTTAATCGCCTTCACAACCACCATTTCCAGGCACTCTCCAGTTCTACCACCCTGCTCCATTCAACATGACACCAAGCTCACAACCAAGCTCTGTTACGACCCAAGGATATCCGAGTGATGAGCCATTGTGGCAAGCAAATTATTTTCCTCAAGGAGGATATGGTGGGCCTCAATTGTTCCCCCCTCAGCAATTGACAGGGCATGGGCCGTCATCTCCTGGCGCACGTCGAGTGCCTCCAGTACTGCCTGGAAACAATGCAGTCATTTGGCCAACCTCCTCCGTTTCCTCAGCTCCAGGACAACTTCCCGGCGCACCTGGTAGACCCCCAATTAGACTCCCAAAGAAATGATTTCAGCTGGCAGCGGAACTGAGCAGGACAGATGCTGCCGGGAATGCCGATTTGCCCCTTTTGCCAAGGATTTCCTATGCCCAATACGATGCAGATTATGAGAGCGACGATTCATTGGACTTGGTCGGGGCCGAAGGCAAAGCCCCAATCAGCTTGAAGCAAATGGAATTCTCCATGAAGCAATTTGCCACAAGGATGGGGCAGCCCAACTTTAGTACATTCAACAAGTGGAAGAAAGTATGGGTGGCTGGGTTTTTTGACAAGAAGCATCGGCCCATTATCCAGGGACAGAGCTGTCTGAAACAGCTGCAAGATGGACCCCTACACTGGGAGACAGCGGTTCCAGATTTTTTGGATACGTTTAAGACCTCGCTGCCTTTGGAAATTTTCGATAATACCAAATGGATTCAGCAACAGTGGGTGGAGATGTTTTCGAAGGAATGTGCAAGCGAGGTTCAGGAGGCGAGGAAGAAGGGAAGGCGAGGCAACAAGCGACCAGCGACGGATTTGGGTGAGTGCGCGGGCAAAAATGCGAGAGGTAACCTCCCAGAGTTGCCGAAAACAACTTTCATGATTGTGATTCATCGAGTGCCGAATGGCAACAATGACCAGACATCCAGCATGCAATTACAAGCTTCGTACACAGATGTCAGGCACTGGGAGGAGGTGATTGATTTTATCGAACGAAATTGTGAGCCGAAAGAACCATACAGTCTGACTGCGATGTACACATGCAACTTGACGCATGACGAATTGGACGAAATGTATATGGGATTATACGCACCGGCGCAAACGACGAATGACCCTCTATCTGGTCTGATTTCATACAACAGTTTCCTTTCAAATGCCTTCAAGTTGAAACTAGGACACGATGTGAAACTATGATTGTTAGAAATGAAGCCAGCTTCAGGGAAGGATATTGCAGAGCTCGTAATTAGACCGGTGAAGGTAATCCCTGCTAGCCTTGTTCCGGTTAGTTATACCCCACTGCTAATCTGTATACTTAGACTTTGGAGGGAGCTGATGAAAATGAAAGAGTGGTGGATGAGGAGGCAGGTGGGAAAGAGACTGATAGTAGTAATAATGTAATTTCTGATTGAGTGAATAGAATTGATTATATTCCACATACTTGTTGGGTCCGAATACTTCTCTGTGAAATATCTAACATCGTGGTGAATTGCTTGAGCCCCGGAATATGATACCATCAGCGCAACCTACCTCAGAGAAACTGAAAGAGATCACTGAGGATGAACACAAGACCGACCCAGCTGCAAGAGAGGTTCAGTAGCAAGTGGATGGCGAGGAGGACCTGAATCCCGAAAATACCAGTTCAGTACTACATACTGTTTGCAACACAATCAACAATGAATTGGAACATGAGTATCTTGAGGAGGTGGTCAGGCTACTGAATGCTCATCCGATTCGTCAATCAATAGATGACCATGTTTCAGGCCACAAGTATTCAATTCCAGGCCTGTCCAGAACGAAGTGTCTGGTGCACCAGGTTTGGGCGATCTGGTTGATCGTGAGGAGGTGGGTTCGGGATGCTGATATGCCAGGAGAACTGGTGGCGGATGAAATGGGACATGGAAAGACATTCACCTCGGTGGCAGCAGCAATGATTTGCACACTGCTAACTGAGAAAGTTGTAATGGGGTTACCACTGTCGATTTTGTGGGGGAATACCCTTGCAGAGTGGGTGAATATGGTACAGAACGACTGTCCTGGGATAATCAGTGAAGAACGGGAATGGTATCCACTGTGGAGACATAATTCAGTCCCCCACCGGCTCTTGGGGATCCAGAAAACTCCACTGCAGGGGCATCCTGCACTAACATCCGCCCTTGAACCAATCCTGGCAGTGACAATGCCCGAAGTTGAAGAGACTTTCACGAGTGTCATCGACAAGATGACATTTCCAACATATTTCTAACTCATTAACCTGTTGCACACAGAAAATGCAAATCTCACCCACGAGGATCTGAACACCAGTCTTGATGAGCCAGAAGACCGATGGAATATCCACCTTGTGTCGTATGATACCTTAACATCCAGAGCGAAACCATCAAGCAAAGGCCAACTCTCACACTGTACATGGAGTTTTGGGATATTTGATGAGTCTCATCGATATAAGACAAAAAATAGTATGGGCTGGCGAATTGCAATGAATGCGAAAGTTGTATTCAAACTTCAAGTCACTGCAACGCCGGGTTTCCATTCACTCTGTGACTGGTATTTTCAGACCATGTGGCTGTTTTCAGGTGCGCCTGAAGATCCAGAAGATGATACTGTGATGGGAATGCATGGCTCTGATGCACGATAATCTGCAGTAATGAGTTTGATGCGTGCTATGGGGACTGACCACAAACACGGTCAACAGGATGCGGCACACTGGATCATCCAAATTGCAAAGCCCTGGACAATCATGAGGTGGTCAGAATCGAAACTTGACAACGGGAAACAACTCGTTCGCATACCAAAGGAGAATGCACACGTTGTTGATCTCGAATGGACTAAAAAAGAGCAAGCAAAACCGAAGACCGTTGTGGAGACATACAGTTCACGGCGTGCTTCAGGAGCGTCGAGGGTACATCGATGGTGGCTGGCATGCTTCTCATAGATATTGGGACGTACCAACAATCGGAATGACATAGCTGGCCAATCGTACAATGGATTGCCACCCAATACTTGGGTTAATTCTCCACTTTTCCGATGGCTGAGAGACACATTTCTGCCAATTCTGTTAAAGGAACCTGCGGAATATCCCGAGCCTGACGAAGACGAAGCATCAAATGAGGCGCTTCTGCATCAGCCTTAAAGTAATAAATGCTCCTACCCTTGTGCACCTCCTCCTCAAAAGGGGGTGCTATTTTGTACGCTGCCAGGCCAAGTTTGTCATTTGAAGTGTTGGCTTACAAAGTTTGTTGCAGATCATTTGGATATTTTCTACATGTATGCAGAAATGGGCAATGATGAGCGCACAGAAATGCAGCTCAAATTCCAAGATTCGCCAAATCCCTCTGAGTTCGTAACTATACCCAAAGTGGGTGGGACAGGCCTAAATCTCACAGCAGCAAACCATGCGGGAATAACTCAGAAGTTGTGGGTAATGAATGAGCAGCGCCAGGCATATGCACGGGTTGTCCGACTTGAGCAAAACAGAGTTCCACACACATGGCTATCGAACACTGGACCAAGTGGTTATGCTAACAGAGCGACTGATCTCCACCAGCTCTCTGGAGTGGCACAAATGAACGTTCTGCCTGGCCTGATGAGCCAACCGAACATCACAACTTCGAAGATATACCGGATTCTGGAGTGTCACAAAGACCGTACAAAGCAGTGTACAGCGCAAGGAGAAGTCATGCTGTCAGATGGTGACGATGAACGATAATTATCTGGGCACTCTAATCAAGGTACGCCTCTCTAAACATTCTACCAACACAATCCCCCCAACTGATGAAAAATAGGCAAAAAGTATGGAGAGTAAGGCGCTCATGGGGAGTATTGGTTAGAGCTCAATTCCATTTCGTGTTAGTTGATTATAGTGACGAATATGGGATGAAGTCAATGATCAACAGATATCTGGTAAACAGTAACATAGTCCCATTTGGATGCTCCAATATGTGATGAGAAGCAGGTGCGCCAGTTGAATGGTCGACTAGGTCAATTTCTGCGATGCCGTACATTTCTCTTTGTGTCAATTTGACGAAGCTGCTGTCACACATTATCTTTATCGGATAATGTCCATGTGGAATTGTGACACCAAACTCTGCGAACGGGATTCCAGCTATCAGGTGCGCCTGAACCTCCATGTATGATTCAAATTATTTGTTTGATATCTATTGCAGGCACACCGGACACTAGAATTGTGAAACAATTCGGGATATTCACTGAATCTATACTGCTGAATAATTTACAGTCAATTGCACATGAGAATCGCTATCAATATCTCGACGCTCCTGAGACAGAGTAATCACAGTATATCTCTAATCATCCAGGTATAGAAAGACTGTCTCAGCGATATCGAGTTGATGTAACATATGCTGAGACACAGCTCGCGTATTCCAGGCTTACCCGAAAAATACCGTCTAGTGTTTCCTCGCTCAGTAATCCAAGTCAGGCACACCTTAGATCCATTCTCCTGTTGAGTGTGATGGTCTCAGATTTGACACCACATGCATATTCTATTCAACGGCTGATTTCCACATATAGGCACTCATTATTCACATATGATCCCACTCCAGGCACGTCTCTGAACTGTGAATACTCACTTTGCATTACCTTTCAATCTGTGGCTGCCAGCACACAGAGTGTCATCTGTCAGACACTAAACTTTTAAGTGCAGGCACGGCTCATCCCGCTTGAACCCAGCATAATGTTGGAATCTATGCTTGATTGGCATGTGAAGGCGACCGCTTAAATGATATAACTGTCATGCTCTGTGTCAACCTATCCATTGGATGAAGCTGTCCGCAACACACTTACCGTAGATGCACTGCCCACGGCGATTATTAACCACACTGAACTGCATTTTGACTAAGAAGTGTGTTCGGACCTTACATTTCCAGGATCTTGAAATAGCTTCTGTCATTCATGTTCCATAATCGAGCTGCAACTTGAGAGAGTGAACCTCAAAAGACAGCTTCTGCTCAGCGATTCTGCAGATGACCGGCAACCCCCGCTCACTTGTATACCACACTTTCTCGAATAGGCTTAAATTCACAACTCTTGTAATGCAGACCTAACTACATTTTGACTGAAGTGTATGCTTGGGCCTCAAAAAACCCGTATCTTATAATAGATTGTGTGAACCGATTTCCATCAAGAGAGCTCGAAGACATAGAATCTGAATGCCAGTCTCTGCTCAGTGGCTCGATCGGTGACTGGCAAGCTCCCACCCAGCATGTATCTTGAACGCCTTTAGTTCGTGACAAATCATAAACAGACGATATCTGATTTCCCCAAACATCCAATTCCAAGTGTACATGAAGAACATATCGTGATGAAAGCTCGAGTAATGAAAAGCCAGTTTCTGAGAGTACAAGTAACTGTCAAAGTAAGGTGAGATGCAATCGCAGACAGTAGATTGTATCCTACAAGCCAATTCAATGCTTGCTGCATCTCAATCGGCCGGAATTGCATGCTGTTATTTGTCTTTCTGCTGTCAGATGAAGCCTCATGATCCATTCATATTGTTCTTATGCACTGCTTTGAATGCCAATATTTATGGTAAGTCAACATGGTTGCATTGAGACTCATCATGAGTTTGTGATTAAATGATGTGGTGTTGACAAGATAGTATGCGCAACATCTTAATGTGAGTGACTATGTATCACCCATTCGCTAGCAATCTTGGCATTGATGAGAACTGGAATCAATTAGATTACACCTTAGTCTTCATTGTACCTTTACTGTTCATTCTCTATGTTCAATCTCTCCTTTGTAAACCCAAATTCTCTGTCCTCTCTTACACTGACTACATACATATTTTGACTTCAGCAGACTCGGACAGCTGAAAGTGAAGTTCTGCACCTGATATTGCCTAATCGACCGCTAACTTTGCTGCAGAATGCTAAAACAACAGAATATCATCAAAATAGAGTGTCTATCCGACTGGTATACCGCATTCGGAGATTCATATTTATCCACTATCACTAACAAACTCAGATTGAACCCATGTGAGTTCAACTGTTGCCACTCACGAAGGTCCAAACTCTATCCTCCGCCCAAGTCCTGCAAGATGCTTCAACACACCGACAATTCTGTGCCACGCAGTCACGTCTCATATGCTCCACCAAATGGCATAATGAACCACCTTCGGCCGAGTTATATGCAGGGGCGATTATGATCAACCGATTTTTCAGTATTCCACCTATTTCCGGCCCCGAGAGTTAGTTAGAGATCCAACCATGTTAATGTCTCAAGTTCTTCAGGTGTTGCTGATATATTCAGGTGCATCTGGTTCAAATTCTAGGTATCTTCGCTTAATCCAACCTCCTATTCTTCCATCAACAGTGTATTTGGATACGAATGCTAACATTCGGGGATTGGGGACATGAAGAATCCATCTAATCTGGTGCACCTGACGCTTCCTGAATCTCAACACAGATCTAGCTCTGACAATATATATACGAACTGCAGTCACTATCTTCTGGACTCTTTCCAGGAATGCCTCGAATTGCATGCTCCTCGGCCGCACGTCACTGTTTCCAGGCACGCCTCGAATTGCATCCTCGTCAACCGCATCCTACTTTGTTGCCCTATTTCCCCATTATTCAATTAAACTTCGTACTGTATTTACTCTTATATGCTTCTGTCTACATTTCGCAACTTCACTTCATCATCATGGAACCTACAGCCAGCCAGGTGAGGAATCACTATTCACAGAAGAATCAAGAAGCACACCTTGAGCGAGCACTTCGAAGTGCATTCAAGAAGACAGCCAATTTTCATTACCCATCATATGTTTGAACTCCAACCTAGGTATATAGTGTTACAGATAGCTGATGTCCACGCTATAATTCATATCAAGCAGGATGATGATGACACTAATCGTGAGGAGATTAGCGATGACAACAGTGAAGACTATGGAGAGTCTACCTTGTCATCCGATCTCGAAGAAGACGATTTGGATATCCAGCAAGAGGTCCAAACATTAGGACCAGGTGCACCATGATGAGATAATACGAACTACAAGGGTTCCACTGCTGAAGAAACAGAACTGTGCCGATACTGTCATTGCCCACACTTCACTTCCAAATCTGCGACATCCAGCTGGGGCCATGGCACCACCATTGCTCAAACGCCAAAAGTCAACCATCAACATATTACGCAAGTCTGACACTGTACCCGCCCAAGTGCTCCCACTTTCCAAGGCTGGTGGAGACCATAGTGTTCCTCAACCAAAGGCCGGTGGAGATCACAACGTTCCTCAACACCAAATGGCTGCCTTTGAGGTAGTGAAATTGTTCATGGAGGCAATTGTATTCACAAACACTCCCTGGTCAAATATTTCTGATGAGAAGTACTCGATGGGTGACGAAGCTTGGCAACTAGCCGTTGAAGCCCAGGATCGACAGCGGGCATTAGCAGGTGCTCCTATAGGTACACCATCTGTATGTCAATTGCCTGATGGTCCATCTCTTAACGTCAATCTACAAATCCGAGAAGCTGTAAGTGTTTACTCTGTTTCCTGCTCCTGGATTGGACTTGTGATGATACTAATCCTCAAAAATATACATAGTTAAAATTAAAGATTAGTACCATTCGAGGGCGTTTGGCAGATAGAGCTTGTCAAACTATTGTCTAAAGTTACAGGTTGCATTTAGGATTTGAGACTGAGCTTCTAATCCAGGTTAAGGAGCTCCAGTTTGATGATGTATATCTCTCGAAGGTCATCAATGATAAGAAGACCTGGTTCACGCAGATAGAAGTGCTTGACTTAATCTACCATCAGTTTTTCTTCACCGCCAATAGCTTGGGGTGACAACCGACCACATTGCAGTTCTTTCAACTGCTCGCACCACAGACGTTAGCCCTTGTGGCCGCAGCTATTCGTTGTGAGCCGTCTGAGTATGCGACGGGAAAGAAGATGACAGTTATGTTTTCTCAAAATGAATATCAAGATAAATTTTGCCCTTCCACCGTGATGGATTGTATTACTGCAGAAGCCACTACACTCACCAATTACACATGGTTGGCTACTTCATACCCCCCCCCCCCCCATGGTTCTCCTCCGCTATAATAGGCGCTCCTCAATCCCCATCAGTGCTCTGCAGTCTGGATCAGCGCTTCAATATTGCATTCAGCACTCCATACTGCATTTCTCTCAGTACACCTCCTCTGGAATGGGCACTCCTCACCTCGATCAGGAGTGCCTCTATTTCATTCCAGTCTCTTTACCTGTATCCCTTTCGGCAATGCTCAGCTTAGATGGGCTGCTCCGCTGGATAGGCGTTCCTTGGCCTGAATTTGCGCCCCCCAATTTCATTCCACACTTCTCCATCACCATCATCACTCCCCTTACCCACCCTGCACTCCACATCAGGCACTCCTCCTTTTCTGATGGCGCACCTCTTTTCTCCGCAAATTCATCATATTGCCTTTCAAACTCCATTTTGATTCACCACAAGCTAAGCTCTTAATTCCAACCCTTCAAATATCACAAATCGAGCCAAACGACATTGGAATTCAATTTCGCCCACTTGCCTGGCCCAAATCATTCGGGAATTCAAGGAGTGCCTACATCTCCATTGTGCTGTTGATGAATTGTGTGTTCCTGTGTTTGTCGGCCCTGATGAGATGGGAGATTTAGTGGATGACATTGAGACAATGTTCGATTGATATCATTCGATCGCTTAGTCGGGTTATCATTTCTGGGTTACCTGCTTTCATTTTTGAATCACTCGTCATTTTCTTTGGTTCTCCTTAATGTAGCGATGCAAACAGTAGAATGTTGAATGAGATGCTGGATACTATAGTATGAGTTAGAAGTTGATAATGAACGATAATCTATGCATCGTACGTGGAGGGTATTCTTATTGCTCATGTACATCCGGAGAATTCCAGATAACGCCTGCAGTCCTTTAAATGAATATCCCTAAGAATCCAGGCATCTCCCACAGTTAATATGGGATTCCTGCATTGGTTGGGCGACAGTCCAGATGCTCCCAAACTTATCACAACCGCTCCCATGGTTCTCCTGTACCAGTCATCAGAGATCCCAGTTACTCCGATGGCCGGCCGGAATTCTCTCCTAGGGTCTGATTCTCTCCTGAAATTGATGCTTCTAACTTTACACTCCGCCTCCTCTCACACACTCCTGGAGGCTCCCAGTGACTAAAATACGTCTGGCTGATGTATATCCTAGCGCATCCCTAATGTTCTGACCATCTCTCCTACACGCTGATCAAATAAATGTAATCCACTGGCGAATCAATATCCACTGAGATATGTACTGCTGATTGGGGGTAGAAAACACAAACAAGTTTCCGTGAATTGCGAGAGAGATTGTTTCTTGTCAGATATTTGTTGTGTTAAGGTGAGTTAGACTATCAGAGGGAGCATGTCAGAGGGATCATATCAGAGAGATCATATCAGGGAGATCATGTCAGTGAGAGCATGTCAGATAGAGCGTTATAGAGCAATCACGTCAGTGTATTCATGCCACAGAGATTGTGTTGCAGCGATTGTGTGAGCCGGATTGTATCAAACAGAACGTGTCAGAGAACACATCACAGAGTGTGTCAAAGAGCATCAGAGTCATATTGTCAGGGAGAGTGTGTTAGAGAGTGTGACGGAAGTGGAATGTCAAAGTCATCGTGTCAGAGTGGGTAGCGTGTGAGGAGTGTCTGCTCCATTGTGGACTGGATTCATCTAGATATGAAAATCTCATTACTCATGGCTAATACATCCTAGAAATCATTGGCAGATGAATCAACAGTTCTTCCCGTTATACTCAGCAGGGACAATGCTATGCTCTCTATGGTAAGTAGTGGCCAGACGGCTGAGCCAGTTGATCTGAGTATTGGCAACCACTCTGAAGTGAAGCATGGATGGGTTAGAATGATCAGATTACTTGCAATCTGTCTTTTGCCAAAACGTCCAAACGGGCCCAAGTCCCACACCAATAGATTTTCCTATCATGAATCAATTGGAACAATGTTGGGCACGCTTGAGGTGACAGCAAAGAGCGGAATAGCGGTTCTGCTTACAAATGATCACACTCACAATGCATTTCCCCGAATGTCCTCATGTTTATCAGATAACCCCACGCAACGTACCATATCTGTGGTGAAATGTGATTGGTGCCCTCAATGCAATATCTGCACACATACAATTCATGGCTTCGCCCACTGCTCCAGGCACTGCCATCCCGAACGATACATTCAAGTGCCAACTATAACTGCTCATAATGTGACGCTGTGGAAATGTGCCAATAGTCCAAATATTGCTGATGCCCAGGCAGGTTGTAATATATCTAGTTCCATGAATGTTGACAGGTTGCACCAGCTGCTGAAGTATTTATTCAAAGATTACACCTGGCAATGAATTGTTGGTTTTCTGAAAGATATATATGGTCAGGAAAAGGGTTTGGACGTAATAGATCACTGATTTTCCAGAATGCCTTGCTTTACTAACATAATCCCATTTGAAGACAAACATACCCATGTGAAACAATGGACCAGTGGTGAGTACAAGAGCATGGTGAAGGTCTGGCTTGCAGCCCTTGCCCCTCTTCTTCAAGGGCATCCTGACTACTTTCAGATCATCAAATCTATAACTGACTTCAGATTTATTGGCAGCCACCACTCCTGTACTGAACTGCTGCTCAAATTCCCTCATGATGCACTTAGTGGCAACAGCAGCAACATCCACCTCTTCCAACCATACTGCAAGAGCCACAATATGCACATGATTCCCAAAATTAATTCCAATCTCCACTACATCATACGAATTATGGTAATCGGCTCTGCCGACAACAGCGACACAGAAACATACAATGGTGCTTATTGAAACCTCATTGAGGATGGCTACCATCATTCCAAGAAGGTTAACTATCTCCATAGATGTTACAATGGGAACTGTGCCTATGTGATATCAAGTTGAGATATTGTATTCCACTCCATATCGATAAATCAGAACCCCTCTCAATCAAGCTATCTGCATGGAGACAGCTTCTTCTGTGGAAATCTCGGCCATCTGGCAAATTATCACCTAGTGTGATACCTGACATCAACGGTATGATGAGCAAATGCAACAGGCTTGCAACTCTAACATTTCCAATGGGAATCAGCATATCACAGTTAAGTGATGCTCTGACATCAGATTTTTAGACATTTCAAACAGGTACCAGCGCTAGTTTGGACCTACAAAGCTCTGGATCAGGTGCATCTTGGAATCACTGTCAACAGATATACCAAGTGAACGGCATTACAGTCACTATACAATAGCACAATGCAACAGATTCAGTTGTTGATCAATAGGTCAACGGGTGTGGAGATGTGGCACAGACAACACAATCCATTTGACAATATTTTCATTTGAGGAGATCAAGCACCACGCAATAATTGATTGGTACGTCAACAAGGATTCAGCTGTGCCAAACTGTTTCATTGGTTTCAGGTCAGTGATAGAATTAGTACGGCGGACGCCAATGCAACACGTTGTGAAGTATTGCAGACAGTACATTACGACCTGTTGTTTGTACAGGATGTAGAGAATATACCATTTACAATGCAAAACAGAAACAATGGAATAACAACATGTCAAAATGTTCTACCAAGTGTATGACTCATTGTAGATGATTCTTCGATTCTTATGCCTGTGCCAATTGTTCCGAGCTGCGAACAGAACCAATGCCAACTCAAGTAGCATACATCATGTGAAACACAATGCAACAAATACTAAATCGATCGGATATGTAGATCTCACTTCGGATGCCTGGTATCCAGTGCCCCCAATCACATGTTGTCTGAGTGAATCAGAGCCAGAGTCCATGTATTTATCACAGCCAGACTTGTCAGATCGTGTTGGAGCATATTGATCAGAGCGCTATCTATCTGACCCTGGATTGTCAGAGACCTTGGGAGACACCTTGTCAGAGATCTTGTCAAAGACCATGTCAGAGCCAAACTTGTCAGAGCCAAACTTGTCAGAGCCAAACTTGCCAGAGCCAAACTTTTCAGTGCCACACATGTCAGAGCCATACTTGTCTGGACCAATATAGTTAGCATATACTATACTCTGTAATCCACAAAATGAAAGATTCATTAGATCTAAGATTCAATCATGGAGGCTCTGTAAGAGAGTTAGGTACAACTACAGCTCTTTCAGAGCCCAATAAAGCTGGAATTCATATATCGCAACCAGAATTGTAAGATCATATTGGAGCGCGTGTATTTGATCCATGTTTGTTTGACCCGACATTGTCAGAGACCTTGTCAGAGACCATATCAGAGCTGCACTTGTCAGACCCACACTTGTCAGACCCACACTTGTCAGGGCCACAATTATCAGACCTGGAATTGTTAGAGACTATATCAGAGGGCACTTTCATAGCCATGATTATCTGGGACTATGTCACAGCCGTATTATTCAGACCACAATTGTCAGAGACCATCTTGGAGCAGCACTTGTCACTGAAGAGTAGTAATAAATACCAGCTAGTTGTTGCAGTACAAATCTCATGAGAAGGAAATCGATTGTCTCAGGATGGTCGCATATTGCTGATATACAGGTCAAACCAAGTAATCTTCCATATGTACACTTTACTATTAATTGATGAACATATGCCAAGTGTCTGCTACTTTCATGCCCAACATGGTTTCCAATATTAATGGTGACCTTCCACCATATAATAGAGTTGATGTTTGAAATCTCTTTGCTGAAGTTGTAACAGCCAATCCAGTGGTTGTAGAAGAGTCAAGCTTTGTGTGTATATTTAGCTAATAAATTCTGCACAGAAAAAATGACATATATCTTGATTGATGAGATAACTGCTTTGACATAACACGTAGTTGTGACTTATCGTTATTGTAAGTGAAAACCAACATCTTGGTATCCAAATCAGTAATGATAATTATGTTAGTAGGTTGAGATCCTCACCGACATGATGCAATAAAATCTTGGAAACAGTAACTATTGAAGCGAACATACCATAACATTCTGTAACTCATTTTGATAAACCGTACTGTGCCACGGTATGGTGGTAATATCAATAACATATTGTAGTACAGTACGAATGGCAATGAAAAATCTCACCTACAGAAATGCCCATCCTTGTCCCAACTCAGTCACTCCTTATGATTACCGGTAATGCATGCAGGTAGTATATTCTATAAGGGTAGATTTCCAGATACTGCTTCAACTGACATGTCATGTTCCCAAACAATTACACAGCACAGGGTTTAATGACGATCATGATTGCTTGAAGGCTGAACTTAAGAAATGACCAGTTCGAAATGTGCAGTTCACTGGCAATTTCCGACAAGGCTGCTATTCCACTCTCTGTATCAACTGGTGCATAACAATTCAAGTCTCGGTGGACCTAAATTTCCCTGAACTGTGTGTAATCATTACTGTATCCACTGTTAGATAATGTCTCACAATCCATTTATACCATCATATGTAGCATTCAGTCTCAATAGTAATTTTTGGTCAATAGTGTAGAAGTAAGACTCATCATGAATTTGCAATATACACAAGTACAATGTAGTATGAAATAGGCGCAATGTTCTGAATGTGAGCTAGTTTTCATGATCCATGTACTACGAATCTTCGCATTCACAGGAGCTGAAAATAATAAGAATTGCTCTGAATAATAACTGTTGATCAACTCTTGCTTTTCTATTCTTGTGTTTCTTCTTTGGATACCAAAATGCTGTCCCACCTTCATTCACTGCAATTTCTTTGCAACGGTTTACTGTCAGTTCATTCCAGAAGAACCCACCTCAGTAATTTTATGCCCATGACATTCTCTTAATGAATACCAATATAGCTGCCCAATCCTAAATCAACAGCATCATTTGATAATTTGTCTGTCCTTTCGACATATATACGATATGTATAGATTAATAATTCTCTACTATCAATATCACATTTGATTTGAATCCATTTTACCAAACTATCACTCTTACGGTCCCAAACCTATCAAGTTCTGCAGAATCTCAATGCAGCCACAATTCTAAACCAAGAAGTCAGCTCTAATATTCGAACTACCTGTATAATAATTCTCATTAGAGGCGGTACCTACTCAGCAGGGGCACTTGCTCTCAGTCCAATACACAGTGCTCTTTTAGGCCAGCCCCAAGAGTTACTTACTATTACAATCTTGCAAATACCGATGGTTCTTCAGTTGCATTGAGTTCAGGTGTGTCGGGTTCGACTCTAGCTCTGCCAGCTCAATCCAAGCTTCAGCTGTTCATTGCATGGAATCACTGATAGCAGTGCAAACGTTGGATATTTAAGATTAGTATTAGTCTATTCTGGAGCACCTGAAAGTTCTTTAGTCACCACAAAGAACTTCCATCCTTGAGATTGATATGATTTGCAAAAATCATCTCTCCTAAACACTTGCAAGACTCACCTCAAATTGCATCCAACCCAATCCCATGCAACTTCCTTTCCCTATCCTCCAGTTGTTCTGTTACACTACATACTTTTATAGTATATATTCCCCTATATACTTATTGCTCTGTCATCACCCACTTCTATCATCACCGTATTCAAATGAATCCTATGCCCAGCCAATCAAGAATTGACAGTTGACAGAAGATTCAAGTAGCACACCAGTAGTGCACACTTATATTCAAGAATACAATTAATGTAAATTGTTGTTGAAATGCTCAGATTGCAGCTCTACCTTTCAGTATTTTGTTGGAGATTACTGATGGTCTGGAATTTATTGCAGTAAAGCAGAATGATAAAGATTTGGACCAGTGCAGCTATCTACCCTAAGTGTTATATCTCATGTTCCAATATCAAGGATAATGATTTTGTTCGGGAATGAATTGTCTGACATTGTTGCCGGGGTACCCAGACATAACATCATTCACTTGAATGGTATCAATGTCGAAGACAAGGTGTCATGCAAAAACTGGTATAGTTACATGCCCTCCGCTTCCAAATTCTCGAAATCTCCCTTGGATACTAACACACCTATTTCTGAAATACCCAATGCCAGCTGTCATTGTATCTCTCGAGTCTAACCATGTATCCACCCGGGCAGTCCTGCTATCCATGTCTACTGCAGACCAGAAATTTCTTCAACCTGATGTTTATGGAGATTACAATGATTCCAAACCCCAAGATGCTCTTTTTGAGGTAACAGAAATGTTTACCCAGGACATTATGTTGATGAACATTCCATGGCCATTAATTTCAAATAACAAGTTCTGAATTGTGGATGAATCTTGGATACTAGCAATTGAAGCTTAGAATCAACAATACACATCAGCAGGCTCTCCTGCTAGTACACCCTCAATTGTTTAATTGCCTGGCAGGCCACTCCATAATATAGGTCCCGAAACATGAGAATCTGCCAGGGTTGAATTCTGTGTAATATGTCTCTGCCAGCCATATGTTATCCATGGTGCACTAATAATTACAAAGTTGAAACTGAAAATTGCAATGATTCAAGAATGATTTGGAGATTGCGCTTGTTGAACTGGTGTTCTTGATACCAAGTTCAACTTACTCCCTGAGAATCAAGAGTGAATCAACCTTGAAATGCCCTTTTTGTATGATGGTAAACTCAAAACATTTTGAGATAAATACAAATCACAGCTGACAGAAACGGAAGTGCTGGATTTATTTTAGACTGAGTTTTTTCACATTACCGATGATTTTGAGCATCTGTCTACAATATTCCAGTATCTTTAACCACTTGCAGTGCATATATTAGTGCTCGCTGCCACATCAATTCCTTGTGTGCAGTCCAATTCTGCCACAGCACAGAATCGTATAGTTATATTTTCTCAAGATGAATATAAATATAAATTTTTCCATTCTGTAGGGCAAATTTTACGTTAAAAGCCATTTCGCTCATCATGTGCGCATTGCTGGGCCACTTTATAACCCCCCTTATGCAGTTTCTGCTATGATGGACGCTTGTAATTTCTATTAGTACTTATCAGCCTGGATTGGTACTTATTGATTTCATTACACACTCTATTTCCCTCCTCCCTTTGGTGCTCCGCCACTTCTATCGGTACTCCTCTGCTGTGATAACTGCTCCTCAATCTCCATCAGTTCGCATTAGCATATATAGGCCCACTTTCATCTCAGTCTGCTCTTGTTGCCACTCCATTTGGGGCTTCTCTGCAAGTCTATATACTTCTCTGCTGTGAAAGAAACTTCTCAATTCCCACAATTGCTCCTTGCCTTGGATTGGTGATGCTCAATTTCATTCAACTTTGCAGTCCACATTGTGATTTTCCTCCACTCGGATAGGTTTCCCCTCACCACTGTCCATACTGCCCTGACTGGTTATTCACTCTTCTATCATACTCTGCAATGGATATGCTGGCTTTGTCTGCTGATCCGCAAGAACAGACACCGTTCTGGTCCGCCAGGTGTTCCTCACTCTGCATTGGTGCTCCTTGGTGCAGATTGGTAGTCCACAATGCCATTGTACACTTCATATGGCCACATTGGGCACTGCTCTGCTACTATGGACACTCCACTGATACAAGACACTCTCCTCTATCACTATCACCACTCCTTAACCACGATTGAATGTCCTCTGGTTCATTCCACTCTTCTCCATCACTTTCTGTACATTCTGATTTCACACTGGGCATGGCATCTTCCATTGCTTTTTTCATTTAGTGCTCTTCTGTTTGACTCAAATACATCAAATTGCATCTCAAACTCCATTTTGTTTTGCAGCTAGCAAAGATCTTATTGCAACTGTTGTTAGATATCACGAATTGGGCCAAACATCACTGATTTTTGGTTTCAGACTCTTATCTGTTACAAATCGTCGGACTATACAGCCCATCCCTCCGGCTACGTTGCCTCATTGCAAGCTAATTTATTCCTGCAAATATCAGCACTGATGAGATGGGGGATGTACTGAATAATAGTGAGATTACATTCCATTCATATAATTCTGTTCTTTAGTCAGGTAATCATTTTGTTATACTGACTTTAGCTTTTAGTTGCTTGTCTTTTACTTTGGTTACAGAAAGTAATGATGCCTACAATTGAATGTTGAAGATAATGTTAGTAAGTATGTTATAATTTAGAAGTGGATAATGGCCAATAATCCATTGGGTGTGTACATCTAGAAACAGTCAGATGAGCCAGCAGTCCAGCAACTGAATATCCACAAGAACTCAGTCGTTTTTAAGAGTGTTTGGGACATCTGGATTAGTTGGGCAATAGTCCCAGGTACTTCCAAAGTTATCTCCGCCACTTTGGAATACTCCAAATCATTCTACAATTATGCTCATCGTCTATCCATTCCAGTCATCAGTGAGTCAAGTTACTCCCAATGCCAGCTGCAATGCCGTCCTATGGCCTGATTCCCACCAGTAGTTGACAGTTGTAAGTTGACACTCCACCGTCTTGCACACACTCCTGGAAGTTCCCACTGACTGCCAAACACTTTGGTAATGCAATTGCAAGGTATATGTTAGCAGCAAATCCATGAAGTGCCTCCAGATTCCTTTCCCTGTCAATGGAATGTATAATATTGCTGTCATCAGCCCTCACAAGTTGAGCGATTAAACCTGTAACTTATGACTCTAGGTTTGATTGATGTTATACAATCATTTCATTGCATCATTGTGTCAGTATACTTGGGTGGTATTGGTGAATCTGTCATCTTTTTCATTGGTTTTCTAAAGTAACATTGCAAATAATACAATTACACAGATAGTTTTTGCTTGTAAAGTAGAATTTTGAAGTTGGTAATAACCAAGAATACATTGATCATCATTCTGATGGTGAGTTATCCAGAGTAGCATATATTCAGACCATTTTAAATTCTCTCTACAGCTCTCAGGTATCCCTCAGAGTGTTTATGGAATCCCTTCATTTGTTAGGTGACAGTTTCTGTTACCGCTTACATGCTTTCCAGCATTTGGATGTGTTCCAATACTTATCACAGTCAATCCCATGGTGTTATAATACCACTTTTCCGATTTCCACATAATTCCAAAGCCCAGTTAGAAAGCCCTTCTAATATCTCATTCTCTTGCAGATTGAACATTTCAAAGTTTGTATTGCACTAGTGTTAGCAACAGATCCAAATTCCCTGTTCGGTTTCGGCTCCGGTTCATACCTGGAACCGGACCGTTGCAACGGGGTTTACCACATGAAAACCCGGACTGTTGCAATTAGGCCGGTTTCACCACCAAAATGCGGCATTTCAACCTCAAAACTTTGGCTCTAATTAAGTATTTGAGTTCTGATCGTATCGTAACATGATCAATATGTAGATTGTGCAGTTTTAGGCGCTCTTTCACCTCCCGCTTTCAGATTTGCGATCCGACCAATATTCGTTGAGTGGCTTTCGAAAACCCGCGAATTTGGGCTGAAATTTCGCTGTATCCCACAGCAATTCAAGGAATATTGGTCGGATCGCAAATCTGAAAGTGAGAGGTGAATCAGCGCCTATAACTGCTCAATCTACGTATTAATCATGTCATGATACAATCAGAACTCAGATACTGAATTGGATCCCAAGTTCAGCCAGAGTTGAAGGAACCATACAATGGAACTGCGGTCCAGTTCCAACCCAGCCAAGAACCCGTGGGTTCTTATCCTGTCAGGGTTACAACCTCACCAAGACACTGCGAGTCGGGTTTTTGTACGATTCTGAAACCAAACTGAACCGTTTTTCCAATCAAAACCCGGACCTGTTGCTAAAACTATACTGCACCTGTGCTCCTACTATCTGGGAGGTTTCCTGTGACTGAAATTCATTGTGATAATGGCAATGTGATAAAGTTAACTATTTGCTAAATCAAAGACTCAACCCAGATCTACTGTGATGTCAACTGGCTGGTGCAGTGTGAAAGTCTCTGCTATATGTTTGCTGAAAATATCTACCTAGTACTTGTATCTCCTGCTGATATGCTATCTTTCATCCTTAGGTGTAGTACCAATTCCCATATTGGCGAATTAGAAGCTAACTGCAACTTCGACTCTGGAATGGAGATGCCAAAGAATATCTGGTTAATTGTCAATCTAGTGGTGTGCACAGGAGCAAGCAAATTAATACTACCCAACCAACATCTCATCGTGACTTTGAGAGCTGCTAGCAGGCATTCATAACAACTGTTGATAATACTCAGGCATGACTACAGCCCCTGCTCTTTGCACACCCACATTAGCAAAAACTAAGTTTCCTTTAATAAATATATTATGTTTATTGTACCCACAAACTCAAAAAACTAAAATCGAGGTTTCCTCAAATATGGTATTGCTCTAACCTTCCAGAGGCATCTTTGAGTTATGGCAATGCTGTTTTCAAGTATCACAGCTAGTATACCCATTTATGCGAATGTGACAACAACCACTTGACCCACGGTTCACACTTTCTTTCCCAATATCCCAAATAATTCCTTGGCATACTCTTACATCGCCCAATTCAATTGTTGCTCCAGTGAATGACAGTACTCACTCTGAATGTTTAATGAAGTGTGTTCTTGTTTTTAAAGACCCTCATGGCTGAATTGGACAAATTGTTGTTACCATGCAAAAGTAGTATACAATATTTAATTTCTTAATAAAAGATCATTTAGTACCTTACAGCTGGTCAACCAGCACAGGAGTGTTATGCATGATCGTGATTATAATCTCAAGAATTTGAGATCAGACTTCTGTAAATCATCAGTTCTATTCTATTTATAAGCATTTTGATATATCACTGCAATCTAGAAACACATTCCACCAGATGGAAATCCTAAATCTGATCACTGACACCATTCTTTGCCTCCAAGCTGTATCGCAGACTCCGTTATCTTCCTTCCAATGACTAATCCGATGTTGGCAATGCTGGTGATGTTGGTGCTGTTGGCAATGTTGTCATTTTGCTGTTCGACTCGCTGCAGCGGACGGGCTGGCTGCTGCCGGTGATTGCAGGCCAGCCCAATAGCAGTCCAGCTGAATGTTGTATGCTACCATCCGTAGCAGCAACAAAGCAGCTGACATGACTACACAGATTGTTCAGCTGCAGTATCAGTTCCTTCGGGATGTAATCAATGAACACCTCTTCCCATCTGCTCTCATCATTGTGAGGCTGTGTCATCGCTGGGTCCACACCATTTGAGTAGATGTTTTGGAAAAGTATGCTACGCATATTCTGAATCTTTTTCATTGGATCCTCTGGCAAGGTAAAACGAAAATCTTCCACAAGACAATGACATCCATCTGTACATGCATGATCAACCCTGTGATTGATTGAGCTTGTATCACACTGATATTATGCTCCATCTCCTCGATCAATCACTGGTGGGACCCAAACTTATCTGTTGTCCAGGCAGGCAGACAATGATGACTGGCATTCCCTGCAAGGGCACCAAATACGGAGTAGATTTTATCATTCAATGATCAATTGTTCATTCCCATTTGTCATATGCCAGAGCAATATGTCCAGTGAATAAGATCCACAATTTCTGTCACTGCAAATCAAAACTTCCAGTTCTTCTTTGATCATCAAGACTACATGAAATATGATTGGAAGTTTGGCCTTACCTCACAGACATTTGTAGGGCATGTAAACCTATCCTTCCCCAATAACCAGGCAATCATTGTCCAGATCTCTGCAGGTGAATTGGTTTGAAATCCATATATAGAGTTGATAGAAGTCTTGCAGCGGAATACCATTACTGCACTACAGCAAGTAATCTTTGTCACAGCCTAATACACAATGACAGTAATGAAAAGAATCGTCAAGATGATTCATTTATCGCTGAAATGTTGGCACATGGAGTGCTACAGTTTCTCTTAGCTGGATCAATTGTGGCAATATCCTCGTTCCACCAACTATGAATCTTGGTGGGATTCACTGCATTTATGGTGAACAGATTCACACACATCACATAATTGATAGCTATACGCTTCGCATGTTACATGACCATCACCAGAACACCTGAATGAATTTTCTAGGCATTGTATTCTGTGCTGATGATGATGCCTGTCATGTTCCCAACAATGGGCTCATATTGGCACAGATTGCCAACATTCGATGCAACCAATTGCTCACCCACTTTGTGTGAGTTCATCCTCTGATCAATATATATCTTGGTGCGGGATTTCGGTTGTTTACACACTGAATTGAATCCATTCTTGGATGCTAGATGCCCAAGCTCACAGTCATCCACCTCTTCGATGGCAATTTACATCAGCAAAATGTAAAATGGTTCAGCAGCCATAACTCAATGACTCAGCGATTCTGAACAGCCACACCCATCATTCAAGAAGCTCCCGAACAGGCTGAATGCCGAACAATGTACTTCTCAGGTGCTCTGAGAAGTACTTTGATGTGCTCCTCAATGCTTTTAAAGTAGCAGAACAGAATAAAAGAGTATTCTAAAGAGTATGAAGTCGTCTTCAAAATGCTACAAAATCATATATTTAATTTAAAAAATTTCCGAACTGCCATGACTATGACACTCATCTTCAATACCATTCCGGGGCCCTTGGAGCCAGACTCTCCGGGAGTGACGATATTTAATATCTATATCAAATAGTACAATTTGACAGACTATATCACAGAAACACACCTGAATCAGACATTCTAATCTAATTAATATACTGTGCAGCAGGTATCTAAATTGACATAATAATAATTTACAAGCCATACGCTATTGATGCCATCTGATGCAGCATTCTTCCTCAGCAAATTTGCCAGTCCGACTATAACTCCAACAGGTACAATATGCATCTTGTTTGTCTGTTTGACAACCTGGATGAACCTGTCAACTCAATCAGCCCAACCATGATGATCTTTGTACCTTGTAAGAATCACCACTGCATATTCTTGAGGTTGAGGACATAATACCTATTGTTGAGTCTGCTTGCAGCTCATAGAACAGGTCGATATTGCTTTCCTGCCTGGCAGGCGCTCATGAAGTTGGAGGATCTGATTCGGTGGGGTCCGGCTGAAGTACAATACAGCAACAGAATGAATGCGACCCTGGAAGGTGTTATCAAGGTCATTCTCTTCACTCTGTGTATACTGGACCCAGATGTTATAAGCTTCAGGCATGATCCTTTGGTTGGCATTGGTATATTCTACCTTGCAATCAAGTCCCAGTCATTTAACAGATGTAGGGTGTGTACTGGTTGATGGTAGTATAACAGCCCATTCTGGAGTTTAATTGATATACTGTCAATCCATACATTCTGATCATATCCAAACATGAACCCACTAACTTCCTATCCCAAGTTCTTGTCAATTTGAGTCTGGAATAGCTGTCAAATGTTGAGAATTCCGAAATGTTCTGATGCATCTCTGAGCAGGGTTAATTTGATATATCTGCACACTCCGCAGACAGGAGTTTCTCTCAAATGACATACCTACTGTGATATGGGGTGGATAACAGGCTAGTTCTGAATGGCTTGGAGACATAACAGATGGGCTCTGCATGTACCTTGATGTTTATTGGTAGCGGACAGTAGGTTGAAAACATTTGTAGAGTCAATATTGTACCAGCCTTGGAGTGCAAGATATGACAGTGTCTCCTCCATAGAGTCAAGACCAGTACATCAGTCATTATACTTCAGCATCTGTCAAATGTAATTGACTTTGTTGGTAGATCAATATGGCTATTTCACATTGGCGATATGTTGCTGTTCAGAAATCTCCGTGGTGAAATTTTCACTGCAACCCATTGGGCAAAACGACTCCAAAGTATGGCTTACAAGTTGCCGGATTGGATTGTCAAAATGTATTACGCACATTTCAATTGATTTCCGGAGCGCCTGAATGCTGATTGTCTCTCACCAAACTTCATACTTGATCAAGTGGATGGATAATTTCTTCTTGAACCAATTCTATTTATTCGAGGTTATACCATAAATCTCTCTCTCCAGGTGGAAAGTGACACGCTCTGTATCAGCCACGCTCCAGGATGTGGCTGGTACCTCAGCATCGGAAAGGTGGTTGTGAAAATGCAGTTGATTGTTAGCGGTCAAGCTTGCCACCCCGTAAGCTTTCTCTTCGGCTGCTGTTTTCATTAGTGCAAGTTGTTTGGCAAATATGCTTCTCAGACCGGATGCCTTGGTCCCGACTTCCTGCAACAGACATCGCTCATGATATTGAAATAGTTTTTTGAAAAGCGTGCGTTTCACTGGTGTCACTGGATGGATTTCGCGCTCCAAATGCTCTATTGCCTTCTGCCGATTAGCATCTGACCAAGTGGTTGCTGCTTGTCAGACTCTATTCAGGCGCACCTGAAATTGCCGACATTTTGTTATGGAAACATTTTCAGCCCCATAGACAGCAGCCTCCATTGCCGCAGGAATTCTAAGAATCTTTTGTTCGCATAACTGATGAGATTCCGGTACCCGCAGGATATCTGCTTTGGCTGTGGAAGATTACAACATTTTCTTTTCTCGAAGAATACCTTTCGTCTGGTAAAATCGTTTGTGTACATCATCTACTGCTTTGAGGGTTCAATCGGAGTGATATTGTGGTTAATAAGTAAAGATAATCAACATAATGCCCACACTGCTCCCATGACCATTTCATCAGAGGCTTTTTCTGCTGCAGTATTCCTCTCACCCTTTCAGTAGACAAGAATTGGAGCGCAATTCACTGGCAGTGTTTTGATGATTCCACAGATCTCTTTACCTGGCCACGTGCTGCGTTTCAATGAATCAAATGGTTCGGAGAAGTGCTGGAGGCTAGCAGATCATAGCACCAATGTGAATCTAGTGTCAAATGGATTCTTCACCTGTTGCATCTTCAAGTTTTTGAGTAGCCAGTTGAATATGTCTTTAACTAAGTGCAGGAGCAGCTGATACAATCCATCAGGCTGCCAAAGCCCATATACATTGCACAGTACATATTGCCAGAACTAGTTCCGGATTGGATGGATACCTAGAGTGTGCAGAGCATCAATATTTCTGTCCTCCAGCAGCGTATAGTAAATGTCCGAATCTCTTGAGTTATCGAGTAGTCAAAAAGTGGAATGTCCCATCGCTGCACCTTTGGGAATTTCACCCATCAGGCATGTGTCATATGAGACATGAGCAACCATAACTTGTTCTGCATAATCCCCGACCCAGAGAGCCAACAGAGGCTAACATTGTCGCTGGAATCCATCTACACAATCCCATTTCAAGCCAGGGCCAGTGATGTCATGATGTCTAAGTTGAGACAGCACAGTTCCAACCGCGGTATGCCATGCTTCATCAATGTTTTTGGCACCTTGCGGCGGACATAGGATCAGTCTGATGAGAATCCAGATATGCTTTATTAGTGTCTGGGGGAGATCTGTGCAAACATTTCCAGTTGTGAGATACCACAGCCAGGAATGTTCATCTCCCAAAACATTAGTCAAGTGAGTCTTCTCGGATGCACAAATAACTTGCACAATGGTCGCTCTGGCAGGAAGTTGATCTTCTGTATCCCACCACCAATCGCCCATGTTCATCGCACTGAAGATTCGATGACCCTTAGACTCAGTGAGGCTCATTGGTTTGAAATTGAGGTGTGCCTGAAAAGTAATATGCATTAGGAGGAACTTGGTTCATTCAAAAATATCCCTGTAGTATAATGTTCCGAAGATATGTAAGTCATCTTAATGCACCTATCATGGCCGAGCTCAAAATCAAGTTCAGAAAGGAGCGTTGGCAAGGCATCTGCTGATAGGAAGGATGTGATTTTGAAGTTGTCCTGTCCACACCTGAGATCTTGATCTATCCATGTTTTCATTTGCCAGCTGAACGATTGAGCCTGCTGAAAGTTGTGTGTGAACAGAACTAGATGCCATGGTCTCCATTGTTCTGAGCGCTTTCGATGCTTGTTGTACAATCCAGTTGCTTTGCCATATGTTTTCCCCCCTGCATTTTCTGCTCCAACTACCTGCCTATGAGCCTTTGCCTTTGTTGGATCAGTGGTTCAGGTGAGACCTGGCTGCTGAGAGTCTATAGATTTCTCGTGGGGAGCATCTTCAAGTGGTGGTGCACCCAGAAGGTTGTCTATGAGTAGATCATTAATTGACAGCTTGTCGATGGCCACACAGATGCACTGACTGCAGTCAAACCATGATGACTCAGGGTGATCCCAGCTCGCAGGTGGTAGAATCCCGTTGGGTAACAGCCCTTCATTCATCAGTATTAAGCGATATTGTTGATTGTGAGCTTGCAGTCAGTTCTCGTTTAATTATGGCTCTTTGGAAATCAAGCATTTAACATGTTTCCGGGAACTGTTGGACGTATTTGAGAATCACTCAGTGTTTTGATGAATCTCGATGATACTTTGGGGGGTATGGTTTGTTGCTTAATTTGAGCCTCAGGGATATTTCTTTGAAAGCAAGCTAACTCAAGTTAGCGAAATCACTTTCGGAGGTACATCACAACCCACTACATGTAGAGGAGGGGCAAAACAAACTCAATTTACGATTAGTTTTTTTCACAAACTAGGATATTATCTGCCAAATCCCGCATAATAATGCTGCACATTATCTACCGAACATTGTTAGCAAACAGAGTCTCTTTTTTTGTCACTGCGATTAACTGTTAATACAGTTCATCAGGTGCAACTATGATTGGCTTTATCCTATACGATGTCATCATGGCATTAAGCAGATTATGTCTACGCTTGAGCCTCAATTAAGCGGATAACATCTGCATCAAATAATCAATAGGTAAGTATCCTAGCTTGCTATAAGCCGGCTCAACGATCATCGATAACTGATAGGATGCTATGTTGTATTTTTCCGTAACGATCCTTGACCAGTGGGTGGATTCTGTGAAGACAATGCCATTTAGACATGGGGCTAAAAAGGAATTGATCACTGTAGCTGCTCGACTAACAAGGCTTCATACTGAATCAAGTACAGGTCGTACACATACATTCTGAGTGTAAAATGCCTAGTCTTGCTAACTTTCTAACCCAATATAGTTGTTGTTGGATTTTTGGACATATCATATTGTATCCCTTTAATGACATTTCCATGGTATGGACTGAACAATGGTGAGCTGCTATTCATGATCCTAGTATACGTATTCCAGCATACAACAAAGAAAAGCGGGATGTGTATCATTATGATTTTTGTTTCTCAGCCGGGTTTCATGTGATCACAGACGCAGTGAAACACACCAGTTTATGACAAATAAGATGGATATAAGAGTACTACATTCCGCGGAAGATCACTGCTACCTTCACTGTTCTCAACTATACTCTGCTTCATTCAAAATCACCAACTGATTTGATGATTTGATTACTACCATCCAATACTCACATACGATGTCAACGAACAGATCTCCACCAAAGACAACCAGTTCGGCTCCAACAGGTGCGCTGTTTGGCTCACATCACTGGCGAGATGACAATGTGGAAGCATCAGCTAATAATGCTGGAAATACACGAAGCAAAGACATGTAATTCGGGCAACCCGCAGATCAATTTCATTCACCACCATCCGGCTATTGTTAACCACCTAGGCAGCCACCATCTCCAGGTGTTCCCCAGATCTACCACCAGACCCCATTCAACATCACAGCACGCTCACAACCACGCTCTGGTGCAACCCAAGGATATCGAAGTTATGGACCATCGTGGCAAGCCTATGATTTCCCCCAAGGAGGATATGCTGCACCTCAAATATTTCCCCCTCAGCAATTCACATGAGATGGGCCGTCATCTCCAGGCGCACGTCAAATGCCTCCAGCACAGCCTGGAAACAATGCAGTTATTGAGTGGATATCTTCCGCCTCCACTGCCATAGAACAACTTCCTGTTGCACTTGGGAGACCCCCGAATAGCCTCCCAACAAAACGATTCCAGCCGGCTGCGGAACTGTGCTCGAGAACTGCTGCAGAGATTACCGCTTTACCCCCATGACCAAAGGTTTCCTATGAGGAATATGATGCAGATTATGAGAATGCCGATTCGTTGGGCTTGGGTGGTGCCGAAAGCTCAGCATCATGTACCTTAATGCAAACGGAATTCTCCTTGAACCAATTTGCCAAAAAGATGAGGCATCCCAACGTTAGTACCATCAACAAGTGTAAGAAAGTATGGGTGGTTGGGTTTCGGGAGAAAAAAGTTCAGTCCAGCATGCAGGGACACAACCATATGCAACAACTTCGGGATGGACCCCTGCACAGGGATACTGTCGTTGCAGATTTTTTGGCGACTTTCATGATGTGGCTGAAATTGGAAATTTTTGATAATGTCAAATGGATTTTGCCATAGTGGGTTGCAATGTGTTTGAAAAAATATGCAAGCAAGGTTCGGGAGGCTAGGAAGAAGTGAAGTCGAGGAGACAAGCGACTGGCAAAGGATTTGGCAGAGCGCAGGGCAAAACAGTGAGAGGTAACCTCCCGGAGTTGCGAAATACAACTTTCAAGGTTGTTATTCGTTGAGTACTGAATGGCAACAATGACCTGTTCTGACCAACCTGTCGAGACGATTGATTGATTGAGTCTAAATCTAGGATGCCACGTAGCCTATATAGTAGCTGCCAGCCCTAACCCACAGCCACGTGATGACATACTCTACAAAGACTCGGTCTAACACTGCTCCAGGGCATTATCACGTCCGTCAAACACTCCTCCAGGGCGTTATCACGTCCATCAAACACTAAGCCATTAAAAAACAGACAGAAAACAAACAGAAGACAGAAGACAGAAGCCAAACCATGCAAAGCCCTGAGCTTGTCCCAAATGAATCCTGCTCATGCCGTTGGGGGCGTCAATCATGGGCCCATGCCTAAACTCGGTGGTCAATTGTGCTGTCGGCTTCAACTGCCTTTGACTTCGAGTCAACCGCTCCACAATAGGTGATACACAGTCGTGTTATATCGTGATCACAGCTGGAATGTCGTTGATTCCCATAGGCAGCCTCTCGGTCCCAATCATGGGTTGTGCTATCGGTATCGAAATTGGGAATGCTACTCTGTGTCACAATTGGAGACGCTTCTCTGTGGCGATGTTGACTTCCGCTCGACAAACAAAGCAGAATAACATCGTTTCTCTTTTAAACACCAGTGCTCATAACCTGTTGTATGGTGGCGCATTGAAATTGGACACGCTTCTCTGCGGCGATGTTAACTTCCGCTCGACAAATGAAGTGAAAGTGTTGATCGTCATTGTTTTTTAAACGCAAGTGCTCATAAGCTGTTGTATGGTGGTGGATGCTCAAGCAGTCGAGTATGTGTTGGTGTTGGTGTTGGTATTGGTGTTGGTGTTGGTGTTGGTGTTGGTGTTGGTGTTGGTGTTGGTGTTGGTGTTGGTGTTGGTGTTGGTGTTGGTGTTGGTGTTGGTGTTGGTGTTGGTGTTGGTGTTGGTGTTGGTGTTGGTG